>Ga0302271_10000402_pt1 | contig 42157 bp, 35 predicted proteins | sample III_Bog_N1_1_FD_198767 | JGI IMG/M metagenome (GOLD analysis project Ga0302271, IMG submission 198767) | Peat permafrost microbial communities from Stordalen Mire near Abisko, Sweden - III_Bog_N1_1 | ecosystem: Environmental > Terrestrial > Soil > Wetlands > Peat | place: Sweden: Abisko...
CCAACCCCAACCCCAACCCCAACCCCAACCCCAACCCCAACCCCAACCCCAACCCCAACCCCAACCCCAACCCCAACCCCAACCCCAACCCCAACCCCAATAAAAAGGAAAGAGAAAAACTTCTTTTTGCAAATGGATTTATTCATAACAAAAAAAAAGTGATAAAATAATGAGCTTTTCTTCGTGCTCATTTACATTTCTAAATAAACAATGAAAAACTGTTTTCACAAATTGTTCTTGGTTTAAAACAAATGAAAAATTCCTTATTCATTTTATTTTTATTAAATTCTTGCTAAAAAAATCGTTTTTGAATTGCATTTTTAAGAAAAATACTTTTATGATAATGATATAAAAAATAAGGAGAATTGCTCATGGAAATACAATCAAAATCATCATGTAAAAAAATATTGGTGTTTCTTGCTGTCTAATGCCTTTCATCTTCTCTTGTTGACAGATGTTGAAAGATCAAACTAACTTTGAGAGACTGCGTTCGATTGCTGAAGTGAAGAAACATAGATAACTTATCCATCAGGTGTGAATGTCTGTTGATATTACGGAGCCTTCTTTTCAAGTTTCATCACAAGGTAATATCCAGTGAGCAGAGCCAATAGGAAAATCACAGACACATGGGGTGTGAAGATTGGTGCAAGGACAAAAGCAGGCCCTGGGATGATGCCTCCTAGTCCCCATCCTAATCCGAAAAGTATAGACCCTGCGATAAGTGGGATATCAATTTGCTTGTTGTTGGAAACCTCAAAGATTTAGTTCATGATTGGCTTGGGTCGTCTAAGGATCACATAGAATGTGATGAAATTAGGAATAACGGCTGCAGCTAGAACGATTAATAAGGATGGATCCCACTCCTCGCTAATCGACAAAAATCCAAGAACCTTTTCTCGCTTGATCAATCCAGAGACTATGAGTCCGCTTGCGAAAATGACCCCCACAATGAAGGAGATGACTAATTCAGAGGAATCAAATACCTCGTAGGTTCTTTTAATATAGAAGACATATCCTAAAAAAGCCACAACGAGAGCAGCTAGGATAAGAGGGACGATGAGATCGTAATTGATTTTCAGTGTGACATTAAGTCCATCAGTGCTGCTCAGGAATGGGTTGTTGTATCGGAGAGTTGCCAGAGATAATCCAAAAACAACAAACAGGAACGATGCAATGTATGATCTTACGGATAGTCTAGGGAGACCACATACTCCATGTCCACTTGTGCATCCTTTAGCAAGTCTACTTCCAGCACCTATGAGCAATCCAGCCAACGCAAATCCAAAGAGATCTAATCCCGCAATGGTTACAGCAGGAGGAGAGAAGATATAGGTCTTTCCTTCATTGAAAGCGTCGAATCCGAAGATAAGCCAAAAGACGCATGAAGTTATCCCCATACCAAAGAGTAAGGAGATTTTCCATTATGATCCTTCATCACCTAGGACACCGCTAAGTAGTCCGCTCATTCCTGTAATTCTGCCTTTCAATAGCAGATGGATCGTTGCTGCCAATGAAATCAGCAGACCCCCACCAAGTGCTAGCAATAACTCTGGTGTTTCAGCTCTCATTGTTTATGAAGAAGTATCTTTTTATTTGTCTTAATAATTTTTTATTAGTTTAATAAAAATAATAAGAATCCTTTGCAATAAATCTTGCATTTATGTGGGGGCCTAATGCAAGAAAAGAAGGAGAAGAGATACTGCTTATATTAATAATAAAAAAACAAATATCTTGGAGAGGAAAAAAAGCACACATAAAATATTGGCAAAAAAAATTGAATTAATTTTCAAGTGGGGGGGGGGCATTGTGAAGCCTCCAATTATAATAATGATGATCTTGATTAAGAAAATCCTTTGTTTAATCTGTGTTCTAAGCTCAGAAATATTCATTGCGAATGAATGAATTTTAGTAAAACTTAGATTCGCATTTAATAGCATTTTTATAGAGATTTCTAGGTGAATCTGGAACACCTGCAGCACAGTGACATCTTCTGTAGTTAAAATCAGGTTGATGATTCAAATCATTTAGATGCTTTGGGAGACTCAATTAGTTAGTCTTTTTGATATGAACTGGTTTATTCCAGTCCAGCAATGATCTTCTTTATTGTGTTTTCGTGTTATGCTTCAAATAAAAGAATGTTCCATGTCTTTTCACTGATTCAAGCATGACAGCAAAATCAATGCTTTCTGAATGATTTGGGACTGTATTTGCTTCTTTAGAAGAAATGTCTAAATATCGAGGGCATCTAATCTTAGAATATATGAAATTCGTTTGTGCTTTATCACAATTACTGTTTTTCATGTGATCATATGATCCACTTTATCTGTTTCTATCTTCTGAGAGCGCTCTCCTTCTAGCTTAGACAATCAAACTACCTTTTATGTTATGTTATGCTGTTGTTTTTCGTTTTGGTCCTTAACCAGTCATAGGTCTTCTCTCATTGTCAGTCAGATTTAAAAAGTTAAATCCATTTGTGTTACTATTAATTTATGCTACATCCCTAAGGTTTCGGAAGGATATTTCCTCTTCTTCCCTTTGATCTTCTTCTTGTTATTGTTCATCCTCATTTTGGAATTCATAATTACCACTTAAACCTATTTTTCCTGCTTTATTGTGTTATCCCGCAAGAAGACTATCTTAATGATCCTTGCCCTTTTATGATCTGATAAGATATTTTTTCTATTTTTTCTATTGCAATTATTCAAATCCATTTTCTTGATAATTTTGATTCTCACTGCTTGATCCATAAGTTCCGCGTTCTGAAGACATACTACCATGATCTTTGCTACTTTCTTCCTCTGAATTTTAAGAATCTTAATCTTTCGAATAACTTGAAGAATTCTTATTTCTATTCTTGCTTTTTTCCTCATAAATTTCTTCTAAATCTTCATCAAATCCACCTCCATCATTTGCTTCTTTATTTTCTTCAAATTCTTCTTCATCATAATACTCATCCTTGCTGTTCATATCCTTCTCTTCTTCTCCTTCTTTATCCTTCTAAACTTCAGTATTACCATAAGATCTACTCTATTTTATGCCACTTTCACTCTCACTGTAATTCTTAATCTTCTGAGGTGTCCAATATGAATCGTATGGTATGATTTCATTTTTCTAAATCTCTTTTCCATCTCTGAATTTCTATCCAGAAGATTCAAATTCTTCATTTAACCACTAGCCGCCTCTTTTCGCAGTCGAGCTGATTCTATTCGAGTAATATGTACTTGGCGTGTCATACTACGATAGATTCTTTTCTTGATTTAACTTTACATAGGACATTCCTAAGAAAGATTTCTCCAGCTAGCGGTCATACCTCTTTTCAAAGTAATGTCTTCGCCTAACTTCGGACAACGCTTTGTTTATGGTTGAGTTTCGCTGCATCTTTAATTTTTATTTGAAGCAAATTTTTGAAGTAATTAACAAAAAAAAAAGAAATTACGAAATTGACGGATCCAATCAATAATCCTTTTTCTATTTGGGGTACAAAATATCCCTATCAATTTACTTAATAATTTTCAGCTTTCGATTAATTAATTCTCAAAAAAATACTGATTTTATTAGTCATCCGATCATATAATTCAATATATTTTTCTCCTTTTCGCATAGGAGTTAGTTTTATATACAATTATCAACATATTAAATAAATTAGAAGGATATAAAACCAACTTCATGATTCTTTAACCTCCAACTGAGGAATTTGAAACCTAACTGGTTGTGCAATAAGCCTACTTTTACCTTTTAAAACCCTTTCACTGTAAGGCAAAAAGGCAGTTTTAACTTTTCTTACAAAACAAAATCCTTCCTAGTCAATATCTACTACCTTTTATGTTGACTCTATTTTTTCTCCTGCCATTTCAATCGATCTCTCTTTATCGGACTCTCTACTAGAATAAGCTTCTTGACTCTTAAAAAATGGAGGCTAGCCTTTTCCTTAGACGACATCTTAAAAGTCTTTTTTAATTTATTGTATTTTTTAAGGCATTTTTCTTATGGCTAAATTGATTTACTTGATTCCATATGCTTTTGCTTCAAATTGCTAGATTTGTCTTGTTTGCATTCCTGCTGATTGTTCATAGGAAATGGATATTTTTTCATCATTGGTATGCGAATAGCACTGAAAATTAGCAGCCAACTTTGAGAGACATGGAAATGGTTATCCTTTGATTTGAATTGTCTCAACTTATCTCTAATACTCTTCTTTTTACTTTTCAATACACAAAAATGAGTTTGATTTCTATTTTTCTTGCGAATGGCAAGGAGAATTCTCATCTTCGTTAGCTTATCCATTAGCTTACAGTATCTGTATTCTTTCTATATCCTTCCATTTTGAGTTGCTTAAACTACTTCTCTCAAAAAATTATTATTAAATAGGCAAATAATTTTCGTTATTATTGATATTTTCGTCATAACTTTCCTAATTAAATGAAGGGGAAATATTCTTCACTTTAAAGAAACTATTTTGTAGAACCATAGAAGAAACATTATCTTAAGGATTTTTGCTTTTTTCATTGTGTAGTTTCTACTGATTTTTTGATTTTCCTTCTCTTGCTCTCATTTCAGTTGTTCTTTTCGAATCACGCAGAGGTGATAGGGAAGTAGATCTTATTGCAGAAGTCTCTTATTGATAATTACTTGGACTCCAATCAGTTTTGGTCTCACATACTTTATCACTATGGATGGGTGTAAACTTTGTCTTGCCCTTGGAGAAATCTAATTTATTTGGGAAGATAAGTTAGTGCTCCCGTTAAGTAACTATTTTTTTCCGATAATTAGATGCGCTCTCACCATTTAAGGAAGCACCTATTCTAGTTTAAAGTTTAGAAGATGATATTTTTGGTTTGGATTCAAGAGCATTCTAGCCATGAGAACTATTCACGTTTAGACTACTTGGAAACAAAATTTATTTTTTCTTTTCAACAGGTAAATTTAGAGTTGTGTTAAGATCGACAGTCTTGAGTTCAGGATAGTGAAACTGCTTGTGGAACTACTTCTGTGAGTCATTTTAAAACTACTTCATGTATGGCAGAGCTACACCACTACTATTATCTATTGTTTCCGCATTTCTCTTCAATCCATTGAAATTATTTCCACTAACGCGAATCTCTCCATTATGTTTTTCAACATGTTAGTTTTTATCCTGTAACTCTGGAATCTTATGATCTGTATTTAAATATGGAAAAACTGCTCCGATAGTGCCTTTATAGAGATGCTACTTAGCTATTGGATATTGTTCTCTAGGTTGAACTTGCTTTTACTGTTTTGCATTAAAAAAAGAAGAAGTTAAAAAACTATGGTTTTCTTCTTCAGATTTTTTTTCATCTTTTCTGTTGTTCAGACTATCTTCATGATCATTTTTTTCAGAAACATTAGGATTTAAGGATAAGGAAGTTTAGTCTTCATTTCTAATGCCATTCAATTTTAGTTTTTTGTTATCAAATTATTGATTAACAGGGGAGCTAGGATTATCTACTTTTTTCTCATTTTATTTACCTTCAAGATTTGAAGTTTCTTACTTTTCATTTGCTTGCTTCACTTTGCTTTCGAAATGATGGGAAGAATCTTGTTTTATTTTGTCTTGCAATTGCTAGGTCCTAAGCCTTGTTGGGATGGATTTTATGTAAGAAGGAAATTGGTTATTGTTAGTTGATAAATTTGGGTTTCTCCTGATATCTTGTCTTTAGCTGGAGATTGGAATGGAACCTTTGAAGGAGAGTAATTTTTTGCTGTTGAAGATGCTGAGTGAGATCCCAAAACTGCGTACATCAGTGAATCCAGGGTCTTCTTATTCCCAGGAGTCTATACTCTTTTTTCTTGAAATAGTATCTTCACTGTGGTCGGCTTGCGATACCAGTTAAGGCACATCCGCATTGAGCAAGGCGAATTTCGCACAAAATTCTTCAGATTTCTCTTGCAAGCTATGCATGTTATGATCTCCTTCAGGTTTTTTCTCAATTGTTTTAGGAGCGCTTGAAGGAGAATGAAGGGAAATACGATTAATTCGTTCCATCTCCTACTTATTAACCTTAATTTAGTTAAATTGAATCTACTTCTTCATTCTGATCACATTTCAACCAATACTTTTTTTGCCATCAAAGAAAATAACTTTTCCCTAAAGTTTGACAATTTAGTTATGAAGGCCAACATGAAATTATAAGGCTTCAAACCATAGTAAACAAAGCGATCTGTGATCTAAAAAGGAAAATGAGCTGAAGAATTAATTACATTTTCTTTATTATTGAAAATAAGTCAAAAAGATCATTTGTTTAAAAATATGTTAATAACTTTGTGCATTTTTTTGTAACTTATTGAGGAGTCAATTTTAAGCATAACGTATGAGAACACAAAAAAAGGTATTTCACTTGTTTTGTGACAAGCATATTAAAGTTAAAAGAGAGATTTTATCTTGATCTTTCATGCCCAGTAGAATCCTCTGAATTGGAATGCTCTTGAGTTGTAACCACCGTACTTGAAATGGTTGTAATAAACACCATCTCTAACAGCGTACATTTCCCATCTCAAAGAAAGAAGATTTCTGTAGTAAGCCTTAGTCTTGAAGTACTTGAAGGGAAGCATAAGGAGCATTCCTGTGAAGAACATGTAGTATCTCACCATCTTATCTGGTCTCTTGTAACCAACTCTTCTTTGCATGAAATTGATGAAGTTAGACACATCGTAAGCCATCTAAGGAGCGGATGCAGGAGTACCATCATCGTAATCAACCAAACCATCTTGAAGTTGCTTAGCCATACCTTTGGGGAATCAAAAGATTAACATTTTAAAAAAAACTTTTCTAGAAATAATTCATAAAAATATTATTTTCGTTTATGTTTTTTTTGTTACCAATGATCATATGATCGAAGTAAGGGTTGAAGGATTTTCCCTTAGGAACATCCATGCCGAAAGGAGGTGAGAAGTGATATCCTGTGGAAATGTTGTAGATATAGTTGAGACCACCGGGTCTGAGCTTGATCTTGGAGAAATCAGTTGGCCAAACACCTCCATTAGCATTCTTAGCTTGATCTTGGGAGAAATATGGTGGGTAAATGTGATCGGAAATGACTCTATCTCTTTCGTCCCATTCTTGGAAGTAGTACTGCTTGAAGTGCTAATGAGCAGGGTGGATAGTGAAATCACTCACCATCTATGCAAGCTCGAGTTGCTTGTAAGCCTTGTCAAGAAGATAATCGTATTTCTTGTAGATCATACCGTGACAGTTACCACAATTTCTAGCGAACACTTGGAATCCTCTACGAACTGAACCAGAGTCGAAAGTTCCAAGGAACGAAAATTATGGCCAATAGCTGTGTCCCTTGTGAGTACCAACCTCGGTAACTAACTCTTCATAACCCTTGATACCCCAGAATGCACCAATATCATCTCTGTAGATAAAGTTTTGCACATCCTTTTTACCGCTGTTTGCGAGGGAAAGGCCGATTATGCCTGCTGCGACTAAGCTTTTCATTTTTTCTTTTTTTTTCAAATCGGATTTATTTCCTTTTTTTTCAATTAATTTTAATATTTTACCCTTCATAGGTAATCTCTCTTGTTTTTTCTCAAATATCTTTATTTCCTTCTTAAACCTATCTCGATTTATCCTAACATATCATCATATCTTTATGATAAATAACTTTCTTCTTCTTTTATTTTTCATCACATTTTTTAACTTTTCATTTTTATTTTTGTTTTTTTAACATCTTCCCACCCCACATTATTCTAGCTCGTTAATGCTTTATCCATTACATTTCCTCTTTTTTTTAGTTTTCAAAAATTAAACTCAAATCTCTAATTCAAAACTACTATTACCTTATTAAACATCCCATAAATCTAGTTTGTTTCAACAGCAAAAAGCACAAAATTAGAAAATATAAAATAAAGTAAAGCTTTACTAAGCCTTCAATAATGTAAAATTAAAATCATTGAATCTATTGCAATCTCTACTTTTAATTCCTATGATGTTATCTCTTTGTGTTAAGAGTTGTTTTCAATCTTCTCAAGAACATTCTAAGTTTCTATGAGTTTTGTATTTGCTTTGGCTTGGTAAATAATTAAAAATAAAAGATAATAAAATAAGGGAGATATTTTACAACGCAGCTTGGAAGAACAACATAAATGATTGCATAGGGTAGACTTCTCAGAGCACTTGCTTCAAAACAACTCACACTATCAACCTCAAAATACTGCTTTTCTGCTGATTAACCATAGGAAAAAGTGTTTAATTTCACATCTGATCATATTCTTACTCAAGATTAAGTTGGCAAAGATGAAAAATATCAAGACTTATGCTTCAAATTCGAACGCGAATGGCAAAAAGTTCAAAGAGATACAGAAGATAAGTAAAAAATGGAATAGTTTTAAGCAGAGATCTTGAATATTTGTTGTGGGGTAAACATTGATAATAATCTGATTTTCATGCATTCCTCTCAGCTAAAGATAGCTACTCGATAGTGAGCTTACTCCAAGTCAACTGAAGAAAATTGAATTCATCAGAGACTCCTTCTTGGAACTCAGTATTTTGGAAATGAGATATCTCAATTCCGTTTTAGGTGAGAAGATTGTCAAGAACACTGGATTATCTCCTTTCAAAATGAACATCGATTGGCCATCTATCAAACAACTGTGTAATAAGATAAATTGATTTTTTAGCTCTGATATTTATCAAATTATGGATTTATCTTAAATTCTTCTTCATTTTGAGGTTCAAAGACAAAAATAGTTTTGAATTAACTAAAAATGCAAAGAGAAACTGAATCAGGAGTATTTTCCTTATTTTTTGATTGCTAAAAGATGAAAAATATCTGAGAAAAAAGTTGAAAAATCAACAAAATAATCAAAAATGATTTCACTATAAAAAAAAGTTGTTTGATTTTGATTTTTTTATTTTTACTAAAGAGAATGGAACTTGGCCTCCTGCCAATCCAAATTGGATCCTTTAGCAAGAAGCTATTGCTAAATTGTGGCCTGCAGGATAATCAGGAATCTCTCAACTTTTTGGGAGTATGACTGGAGGTGGTAGCAGTAGTGGTTCAAGTGAAGGTGGTTCAACTGGTGTCAGTGCAGCAGCTGCTACTGAAGCACCTGCTGCTGCAAAACCAGCTGAAGAAGCTCCAAAAGAGGTAAATTGTTTTTATTATCAAGAGTTGCATGCAACAGGTAAATAATATCCTACAAATTGTAAATCTATAGAAATAAAATTACGATGTAGAGCTAGCAGGAATCGACCCAGCTTCCAAGATCAAGATCATTAAGGAAGTCAGATAACTCTTTAATTTAGGGCTTAAAGAAGCTAAGGATCTCGTCGAAAAAACCCCATGCATCCTTAAGCAAGCTTGCAAAAAAGCAGAAGCAGAAGAGCTTCAGACTAAGCTTATTGCTCTTGGCTGCACAGTCAACTTGGTTTGAGCCAGTAATCATTTATGCTACATTTTTGTAAATCAAAGCATACAAAATAGCAAAAACTACACTCGTATGTTTATTATTATGGAGTTATTTGTTCTATTCTTACAAAGAATCATTGTATTCACTCTTCCGTATTCATCTAAAAATAATCTCTTCTCTTGTGATAACAATCAACAATTGCAATACTTTTAATTTCGTTTGTCTTTGGAAAAAATCAAATGTCTCCTTTGAATTGAACCTACTGGAGTCAAACCTTAAGAAATGCTTGAATCTCATGAAAAAAAAAATAAATAATTATGAATAAAACAACCGCAGAAAAAAAACAAAGCTTGGCAGAAGAAATAAAAAAAGTATTTTTTTATTTATTTTTCCTTGAAAGAGTATTGGAAAGGAAGAAGAAATAGAAACTCGCTGGCCAGCCTTAAATTAAAGAGAAGGATTCAAAACTTCAGGAGAGAGGGGAAATATAAGAAAGAAAGAAAAGAGTTATATTATTTGATAATATAAAGATTCCACAGCAGGGAGAGGTTATTTTTAAACAAAAAGGGTCTATCAATCAACTTAACAATCAAAATAGAAAAAGACTGAAAGACAAAAAGAGGTTTGTATTGTTGATATCACACACTGCTCATTATTCATTGGAAAATGAAGAAAAGTGTAACTTAGCAGTAACTTCAGATGAGAGGAACTTCTGAGACTCGAAATGGAACCAAGAAACAGCCGACAGGCAGTAGTGTTTAACTTGGGATACAAATTGGAAATAATAATCTTTAAGTCAGTGGATAAAATCCAAAGTTCTTCAAAACAGCAGGGACTATCACTCCTGCCTAGCACAGTAGTAGTTAGCATGAATAGAAAATGAGCATTTCCTTAAAGAAATTCTTTGGTCATGTACCCTAATATCGGAATGCAAATCAAAACCATTCTTTGAGTGCTGCAAACGAGCAGATTTAAAATGTTCAAACGAAATTCTGGTAAGAACTTGGAAAGAGCGATAAATCTCTGATGAGAAGTGAGAATAACAAATAGCGCCCATAGACTGCTCTCCCTTAGCAGCCAATATCGAGAGCATTCTCCATGCCTAAATTCAATAACAGTAAGAAAATAAAATAATCTTAACGTTAAATTTAAATGGACTGTTTTTGTCTGCAGAGATTCTTTAGCAGCAGGAACTAAACGAGCAAGATGTTGATTTCGAAGGTAATATTACCGCAGCTGTGCACAATCTGAATACTGAAGTCAACTTTCAAAGGTATAGGATTTTAGTTGTGATAGGGAGTTTTTCTTTTGCATAAATTTTATAATTATTTTTGATTTCCAGAACTGTGAACGTCTACAGACAACCGTTTTAGTTCTTGAGTCACGTTGGAGGGAAATTTACAAGCATCAAGAGCATATCAACAGAATAAACTAGCGAAATGATGTCAAAGGATTCATTTCCAACAAAACTAGTGCCTGTGACACTGATGAACTAATACGAATAGCTGCAGATGTTTAAGAAAATCGATATTGATAAAAACATCCATGATTAGATTTAGAAGCTTGCTAAAGTGCCTGTTGTTATACGCACTGAAACGGCAGTTTCTACAACACCTTCTGGAGTCCTCACTGTGACAAAGAAATAAGAAATCGCTGCTTTTTCTTCGAAATCTACAAGGAATCTATAAAGTGCAACTAGTGGAAGTCGTTCTGTGGTAGCTATCACTTCAGCTAAAAGACTGTCGTCTCCGCTTTAGCAATCGCAAAAGAGAAATATCCAGACTGCTTAAGCTAGTCGATCGATTCCACAGTAGGAAATCTAAAATAATGAAAAACCAGCATAGCCATTTTCAGCTAAATCTTAATCCACAAGGTAATTATAAAATATTAGTCAAATATCTCAATACAATTATCATAATCAATCGTTTAATTTGCAGGCTCTTAAGTGCAAAGTAAGGAAGGATTTAATCAGCCAAGCCTGAGTTAATGAGAAGACTGCAAGAGAAGAATAAATTAATTCTAGAAGACATGAACTAAGTCGATAAGGATCTTGGAATTCAAGAAGATATTGGTGGAGATGATGATTTTTATGCAAGAGCTGAGAAGATAAAAGGGATGAAAGGAAGCATGACTAATAATCTAGGTGAAACTAGACCGAAATCATGTCTTTCTGGAAAGAGACCACTTAGCGGAAAGAGTGTTGGTGCGGAGACATTTTTCAAGGAATTCAAGAAATTTACTTAATTAAACGCTCTAGAGATTCCTTACGAAGAGCTGTTCGATCGGAACGAAAGGACAATCACAGCAACTTTCGCAAAATTCGGTGATCTTGGATATTATGCTCCTGTGTAGCGCATCGGTAGTTACATGTAATTCTCAGCTAAGTTAAAAATCGAGCATCTGACGGAGATAGTATCCTTGTAATAAACAAGCACAACTGTGGAAAAAGCGGAGTTCGAAATCCCAATTCAACTCTCTATTATCGATGAACTCAATCCGTTCTAGAAAAAATCCAAAACAGGTATTTCCACGACATTCTCAGCTGAAGAAATCAGAAGAGAGCCAATATCGCTGTCACTTTTCCCAGAGTATTTCGAGGAAACGGACTAATTTCCAACTCCTTAGGACTCATCTGACGCGTTGTTCACAGCTATGATAAATGAAATGGGAGGACTAACTTACAATCCTGAGAGTCTTGGTAAAAGCAAGTACACTTATTTAGACCCAGAAATGTGGCCGGAGAATATTAAAAAGATTGTTGAATCCTCAGTTGCGAGATACAATCATTATCTGGAATCTGACATCATCAAGCCCGATGAGATCCCTAAATTCCGCAAGAGTTGGATGGTCAACGCTTTCAATCTCCTTCCTCAGCATCTCCTTGCGAATGAGATAACTTCCAGATAAGTATGATTTTAGTTTCTAAAAAAAAACAAAGTTTATTTATTTGTTTTAATTCACTTATTTTGCAGGTTTTCCAAGAAATCTTTGAGAATTTCAAACTTGCCATGAAGAAAGCAATGATCGACTATGTTCTCTTGTCTCCTCAGGAAAGAGCAAGACTCCACATTTAACTCCTTCCGAGAAGAGTGCTATGCTCAGGAGAACGAATAGCACGAGAAGGAGGGTTCAATGTTGTTCTCTACTAAGGATGGCATGAATTCGTGGAGAGCGGAAGGGAGTTTTGCAGAGGTAATCTTGTGCTGATGAACATCATCAATAGTTCAATGCAGAGCTGGTTCTATGAGTTCTCGAATCTGCGTCTATTTGAATTTGATGCACTCAAGAAAGTGAGTACCTTCGGACATACTCTCAGCATCGAGCAATTCACTCGCATGCAATGCATTTATCGTCTGAATGTTACATCCATTCTCAGGAATGTTTGGCATCGAGGAGCGATTGCTATCATCAAAAAATACAAGTTTCTCAGGAGAAAAGAGGCACAACTGGGAAAATGGACGCTAGGAGGTATGGACTAGTTTTAAGATCAAAAATGAGTTTAGGACATTTTTGATTTTTTTTTCTTCAGGATTCGTGAAAGACCATAAAGATATCGTGAGAGATGAAGTTAAGCGAGATAAAATCCAATAGCGATTAGCCAGTCCAGGAGGAAATATTGAAGAGATTGCTGAGGAACATCAAGAAGAAGATGAAAGCATGTTTTCAAGGGGCAACAACAACAATAGCATTCAAAAAAGAGAAGTTTAAAGTGAAAATTCAGAAATGTAATATTCCTAAAACTTTGCTTAGCACATGGAGTAGTACGAAGAAGAAGTAGGAAATGAAGGAAAAGATGATCTAAATGATAGTCTTGCGTTTCTCATCGAAATCGATTCTCAGACATAATCTTCAGAGCAAGTATTCTTCTTGATGCTCAAGTATCTCATACAACGAGATGTTGAAGTCGCAAATAATCGCTCAACTCATCATAACTCTCAATAATATCAAGAAAACCAGCAAGCAGGATTCGATTTATTAGATGATCTTTCCTTCGATGACCTTAGAGACATTAGAGACAACTCAGCATATCGAAGGATTTCCTCTCGTTTGTAGGAGGACGAGAACATTTGGAAGACTGAAAATGGCTGGTCTTTATACACCAAAGAATACAAGCAACGTGTGTTAGACAGCGTTGGAATGTAGATGAGTCTGTAGCTTCGTAGTTTAATAGAAGATTCATTTGAATACATCGAAAAGAAGCTAATCAGCTTCCCAACTTACAAGCGATGGAAAAAGATGCAACAGAAAAAATTAGAAGTTGGGTCACTTGATTTCATAGATGACTGTATTCTCAACGTTTCTGATGATGAAGACGATCTCAATGATACCCTTAAGTACAGCATGGGATAAAGCTTCCATGGAAATCAAGGAAATTCAAGTGTAACAAGAGACAGAGCACCTACAGGAGAATTCATTAAATCCAGAGCACAAATTGGAAATTAAAAACCAGATTCTGGAAAAAGGGGATCTACTGTGCGATTGCCTTCAGCTAGTTAGATGATTCAAGCATAATTAAACGCAAGTGTTTCTGCTTCGAATAAGTCCAAAACGTAATTAGGGTAATCATTTGGTGGAGGAGCAGGAGGAGCTCAAGCAAGTCAAGCAAATCTACAGAATAATGAAGGAGCCGAGTAGTCTTCAAAGACTCTTGTGCAGCAATATCCTAAGGATTGCTAGATGTAGTATAAGTCTCCAGACTTTATGGTTGACTAAGACGATCTCTACCCGATATTCTCGTTGTCATTAGTCATCGAAGAAGATCAAATTCGTTTTAAGGAAAATTCCGAAACGATAAAAAATGATCTTAAAAAAATGTTCAACGATATTGTCACTTCCTTTGATTCGTTCCTGCATCCCAGAATGTGCAGAGTCTAAATAAACAAGAATTTTGCTGGTCATAAGAAAGAAGAAGGAGAAGCTGAGGCAAGCTCACTTATTCTGAATGCGTTTGATAATATCTAAATGACTGATCTCGATGGAAATTGTGGTCCAAAATTTGATGAGTTTTACAAAAAAATATGCCCTTTTGTATCGCTCCAAGAAAAATAAATGAAAGTTGGAAGTGCATCATCAATCCCTTCAGATAACACAGCGGATGCTGCAACAACAGGTACACAAATAAATAACAAAATTATCATTTTCTTGTGGACATTTTTGGGTGTTTTTTATTATGCAGGAAATAATAACAATAACGATGAGTTTGCAAATAGAATCCTTACAAGCCTTGTCACTCCAGGTTCAAAAAAGAAAAAGTTCCTTTCGATGGCTAACTTCAACGAAGGATATTTTACCAAAGTCTGCAATAAAGTGATAGCACATGTACTAAGACATTTCGAGGAGAGCGCAATGGCAATTAGTGTGTTTGACTAATTCAAACCGTTTTTAGAGAAGCAAGCTGAAAGAGAATTGAAAGTTATTTTGAATAAGAAAGCTGCGATTACAAATGAGGAATTCAAAGTTTACTATGAATTACTGGAAAAGTTTAATGTGTTATCGGAGAAAATACCAGAGAGGGTTAAGTTTACTCTCTTTGATGTGAGATGCTCAGATGTGAAGCAGTAAATTCGCAGGAATATCCATGATTTGCAATAAAAACTTGTGAGCACTTTTGAAGAGAGCATTTCATCGAATCTTAGAGCAATTACAGAACGATACTCGAAAATTGCAAGTTTTATTCGAAAATCAACAACGACTGCTGAAGAGGTATGCCTTATTTTAAATAATTTTTATCCAAAAAAGATTGAATTTTGAATTTTGAGATAATTCTCTTCCTTAATATAATAATCAAACTCTTCTTCCTCTTATTTAGGTTGAAGAAATGGAGAAATTCTTAGGTGATCTCACAGGAGAACGAATCTAAATCAAATCACGAACTAGCAGCTCATTTAGTAGAATTGCATTTTTGCTTAAACTGAATGTCAAAGGTAATCCTCAGATAGCTGATCTATCCAAGGATGTTCACGATTGGCCGAATAAACTTGATAAAGATCTAGTCGCGTAGGATGAGAAACATCAAATTGAAAGAGGAAGAATAGAAGATAAATTAAGGGAAAAGAGAGCCATGTTCGAAAACAAAATTGGTGTTTATTTAGAAGACTTGAAGGATCTTGAGAAATTCACTGAATATTACAAACACAAGGACTACATGATAGAGATTGATTAATTTGAAAAGTAACTAAACGAAGCTAAAGAACTGATGGAAGACATCAACGATCAAGAACAAAAATTATTTGGAATTCAATCGAATTTCGAGAAATATGGCACACTTAGGCAGCAATTTGAGCCTTATCAGAAACTATGGAAAGCAATTAGTATTTTTAGTGAGAACAAGAAGAAATGGCTAAATGATCCCGTGTCTTCGCTGGATTCAGCTGAAGTTGAAACAGTTGTCAAAGAACACAGTAAAATTTCATCTAAACTTCAAAATGCATTCAGTCCAGATTCACTTGCATCAACGATTAGTCAGAAATTCAGAGAAGAAGTTACTCAAATGAACGCCAACTTACCTACCGTTGAGATTATTTCTCGACCTGGAATCCAAAAGAGACATTGGGATAAAATCTAAAAAGTTATGAAAATACCCGATGAAGAATTCAATTATGAGAAAATAACTCTTAAGTTCCTCTTAGCGAAGGGTGTCGAAGAAAAAATCACCGAAGTCGAGGAAATATCAGAAGGAGCTTCAAAGGAATATGCTTTGGAGAAAGCACTCGATAAAATGGAATCGGAGTGGGAGAATCTTTCGTTTAATGTGATTAATTGGAAGAATCGAGGCGTTTAGATTCTCTAAGGAGCTGCTGTGGAAGATATATAAATTCTCTTAGACGATCATACTCTAAAAGCGCAAACAATCAGAGCGAACCCGAATATTAAATTTGCAGAAGCTCGAGCAATTCGATGGGAAAAATTAATGCTGTTCATCTAATCAGTCCTGGAGAATTGGATAAAAGTGCAAACTTTCTATTTGTATTTAGAACCTATTTTTAGTTTCGAAGATATCAGCAAGACTCTTGTGACGGAGACTGATAAATTCAATATTGTTAATAAGACATGGAAGTTCATCATGGAAAGCGTTAGCAACGATCCGAAAGTGCTGCACATCGAAAAGATCCCGAATATTGAATTCGAACTTGTGCACTGTCTTCGTCTCATCGAAGAAATTCAAAAAGGATTAGAAGAACATCTTGAGTAGAATATAATTGATTTTTTTTAAGTTCAATTTGTTAATAAACTGTGTTTCTTTGGACGTTTTTAGATCTAAAAGATTGGAGTTCCCTAGATTTTTCTTTTTGTCAAACGACGATCTTCTCAATATTTTAGCTGAAACCAAAGATCCTCTGCTTGTGCAGCCGCATATGAAAAAATGCTTCGAAGGCATAGCTGAATTATTGTTCAATTACAGTGGAGATATCACTGGCATGCGAAGCAGTGAGAAGGAAGATATTTAGTTCTTGGAACGCATTGCACCAAGAAATTTCAAATCTAATGTCGAGAAATGGCTGCTTGAAGTGGAAAAATAAATGAGATTATCTCTTGCTAAAGTCACTGAAGAGGCTCTATTGGATTTATAATCTGGACATGAGAAACGAACAGAATGGGTACGCAAATGGCCTGGATAGGTTGTGCTGTCTGTTTCACAATTATTATGGACATAACATTTAGAAGAATCTTTGAATAATTCTGGGCTTGCGGGGCTGAAGGAGTTTTATAATTAATGCCAATCAGGCTTAGAGGAAGTAGTCACTCTTGTGAGATAGAATCTCACTTTCCTAGAGACAATCACACTTGGTGCGCTGATTGTCATAGAAGTACATAACAAAGATGTTGTTAAACGTCTAGTCGATAAGGAAATATCGCACTGTCAATAATTTGAATGGCAGTCAGAAATGAGGTATTATTGGGAATAATAGACATCTCTTCTCAATGTCAAAATGATGTCGACGTCGATGAAATATGGATACGAATACCTAGGAAACACTGGTAAAGAAAATTCTAAATTTTTAGCTCAAAATATTTAATCATTTTATTTTTCATTTTAACTTTTTGTATGCAAGGTCGTTTGGTTATCACACCTCTGACGGACAGATGCTACAGGACTCTCATGAATGCATTACAGTTGAATCTAGGAGGAGCTCCAGAAGGACCAGCTGGTACAGGCAAAACGGAAAGTACAAAAGATCTAGCTAAGGCATTAGCTATGCAATGCATTGTGTTCAACTGCTCAGATGGTTTAAATATCCATGCAATGGCTAAGTTCTTCAAAGGACTCATTGCGACTGGAGCATGGAGTTGCTTCGATGAGTTCAACAGAATTGATGTTGAAGTGCTGTCCGTTATTGCTTAGCAAATTCTGTAAATCCAGCAGTCGAAGGCACAAGGGAAAACATAAATTACATTTGAAGGCACTGAACTCACATTGAAAATCAGCTGCAATGTGTTCATCACAATGAATCCAGGATATGCTGGTCGTTCGGAGCTTCCCGATAATCTTAAAGCTCTTTTCCGTCCAGTTGCAATGATGGTTCCAGATTACTCGTAAAGATATTTTTGCTGGTGGTGATTTTATCCAAAAATAATTATTCTTTTTATTTTTTAAAGGTTAATTGCTGAGATATCGTTGTACTCTTTTGGTTTTGTCGATGCGCGAAACTAAGCTCGCAAGATCGTAGCTGTCTACAAGCTTTGCAGTGAATAGTTGAGCAGTTAGGATCACTACGATTATGGAATGCGAGCAGTCAAGGCTGTTTTAACTGCTGCTTCTTAGCTTAAAAGAAAGTACTAAGCTGAAAAAGAAGAAGTACTGATTCTACGCTCCATAACCGATGTGAATCTTCCTAAATTCCTCTAGCAGGATATTGACTTATTCAAGAACATAACTAGCGATTTATTCCCTGGTGTGAAACTACCCAATCCAGATTATAACACTCTCAACACAGCAATATCTGCTGTGCTCACCCAGATGAACCTCTAATCAGTTGTGAATTTCAGAAGAAAAGTTCTCTAGCTCTACGAAGTCGTCAACACACGACACGGACTTATGCTCGTAGGATAGCCGTTTTCAGCAAAAACCTCATGCTATAAAGTTCTTGCTGCTGCACTCACTTATGCATCCAAAAAGCTAGGATCTCTAGAAGAACTCCCAACAAACTATTATATCATTAACCCTAAATCTATCTCACTGAACGCCCTCTATGGGTAAGTTTCATATTTAAAAGGGGGGTCATTCATGGGAAACGCAATAATAATTAATTTTATTGTTTTTTAGATATTCTGATCCAGTGTCGAAAGAGTGGACAGAAGGTGTTCTAGCCGAAGTTTATAGGAAATGTGCAACATCAACAGCTCCTGATCGTTAATTCATCGTTTTTGATGGACCTGTCGATGCAGATTGGATCGAGAACATGAACACTGTCTTAGATGACAACAAGAAGTTGTGTCTTATGAGTGGAGAGACTATTCCTATGTCAAATACGATGACGATGATGTTTGAAGTAGCCGATCTTCGTTAAGCCTCTCCAGCCACAGTATCTCGCTGCGGAATGGTGTATCTTTAGCCAGAACAACTTGGATGGTGGCCTCTTGTTCAATCTTGGATTGCAACAGTAACGCAGATTCAGTTTTTTCATTTTTTATTATGAATGTATTTTTACAAATATAATATTTTTCTCTTAGATGTCTGAAAGCGTAGACAACGCATTATTAGATCATTTGCATGAGTTATTTGATTCCGTCGTTGGGTAGAGTTTAAACTTTGTTAAGACTCGATGCAAAGAATACTAGCCTGTTCCTGAAGGCACTTTAGTCGTCTAACTTATGAGACTGCTAAGTTCTTTCTTATGGAAATTCCGTTTCAGAGATAGAGAGTTCTCCTCGAAGATGAAGCCTGAAATATTAGTGAGCAACTTAGATATGGTGTTTATCTACTGTGTTATATGGAGTATCGGAGCATCCACAGACGAAAAAGGAAGAGGTGATGTTGATTGGTTTATCAAGCAACTCATGAAGAATCCAGTGAAATGCGAGACAAAAAAAGATAAATTGATCAAGTTCGAAAAGCAATCTTTACTACCCGAAGCCGGCCCATAAGTGCAAGTATACGATTATTATCTAGAGTAAGAAGAAACGGGTAGTCTCCGATGGAAGTCGTACTCCTCTAAAGTTGAAACTCTGCAAGCCTCCGAGGTGATTCCACCTGATGAATCGTACAACAATATCGTGATCAAGACAGCGGAATAACTCAGATTAACTGAACTATTGCAGATATCAATAGACTATTCTTATCCATTCTTAGTCATTGGTTAGACTGGAACAGGAAAATCAACGTATATTAACACCCATTTGAAATCGCTCACATCTGAAAAATATTTACTCATCGGAGTTAATTTCAGTGCGTAAACATCTTCTGATCAAACACAGACAATTGTGGACTCCAAACTTGACAAGCGACGCAAGGGGATCTTTGGACCAAGACTTGGAATGAAATGCTTGCTGTTTGTAGATGATCTGAATATGCCATAACTCGATAAATATGGGGCTTAACCACCTATTGAATTACTCAGATAACTCCTCGATCAAAAAGGATGGTATGGAAAGGATAGAAAGTTCATGGAAATCATTGAGACTTCACTTGTTGCTGCTATGGGACCACCTGGTGGAGGTAGAAATACCATCACAACAAGGTAACTAATGATAAGTTCATTTTTTTGTTCCTTAAATTAGGTATTTGGTGCTTTTTTATGAACTAATAATTGTAATTTTCCTTAACAGGATGCTGAGACACTTCATAGTGCTATGTGCAGCCGAATCAAATCAAAATTAAATGGAGAAAATCTTCACCGAACTCATGAATTGGTACATGAACAAGATCTAGCTCTCTGAAGAAAATATCAGACGCACATTTAGATTCTGCATTGATGCGACGGTAGATATGTATCTGAGCATAGTTTAGAATCTCAAGCCCACACCAGCTAAATGCCATTATCTCTTCAATCTGCGAGATGTGAGTAGAGTTGTCTAGGGACTGCAACTCATCTCAAAACCTTAACTTAAGGATGACAAAATTGTAAGAGAATCTAATACAAAAATTGTTAATTTGCCTGAATCTTTTTTCATTATTGTTCTAGGTGATTCGACTTTGGGTGCATGAAATCAGTCGTGTTTTCTTCGACAGACTTTCCTTTGAGCAAGATCAAATGTGGTTCTACAACACGCTAACAAGCACAATCAGGAATAAAATCAAAGATGATTTAAAGACCGTCCTCAAAGGCACTTACGATCAAGTTAAGTACAATATTCTAACACCTGATCCTATTAAAGTCATTCGATTTGGTGAACTCCTCAGTAATCAAGAAAGCGATCGACCATATGAAGAAATGGTACAAACAATTAGTTCTTTTGTTAAATTTCTTTCATCAAACAAATTTGTTTTTTTGATTAGATTGAATCTTCTAAGGTGTTCTCCAAAGTCGATTTCTTTTTAGAAGACTACAATCAAAACAACAAGCGCCCAATGAATCTCGTTTTGTTTGAGTTCGCAGTTGGCCATATTATGAATATTTGTAGGATCTTACGCTTGCAAAGTGGTCATGGATTACTCATCGGATTAGGAGGATCTGGCAGATAATCTTTAACTTATCTGTCTTCCCATATCCGCGACTTAAAAATTGTTTAGATTGAAATGAGTAAGAGCTATACGCGAGATATGTGGATGGAAGACATGAGAAAGTTAATGATCACTGCAGGAGTTGACTGCAAAGAAACAGTTTTTGTTATAAATGACAGTCAGATGCAGAAAACATTTGTCCTTGAAGATTTGAATAATTTACTGAATCAGGGTGATATCCCAAATGCATTTAGTCAAGAAGATTTCATACCGTTGATAGATAGATTGCGGTAGAGCGCCAAGAAAGAAGGTCACACAAAGCTGCTAGAATCAGGAACGAATTCATAATTCTACGATTATTTTGTACAATCGGTGAAAAAGAAACTGCACATTATCATCACGTAAAGTCCGATTGGAGATACCTTCAGGAATAGAATAAGGAACTTCCCGAATATTATCAATTGCACGACGATTGTGTGGTATAAATAATGGCCAGAAGAGGCTCTTGACGCTGTTGCTCACAAACTTGTGCAGGAAATGTACAAAATATAGCATATTTTTATTGATTTTATCTAATAAAATTGTTTATTTTTCAGGTATTTGGAAGGGCAAGTCAGTGCAAAGCTAGTTAACATCTGCAAGCACATGCACTAATCATCATTGGACTTGAGTTAAGAATACTTAAGACAAGAATAGAGGATCAACTACATTACACCTTCTTCATATCTGGAATTATTAGGAAATCTAAAATCTTTATTGCTCAACCAACGAAAGAAACTTGAAGAGAATAAGAGTGTTTATTCAAATGGTGTTTAAAAACTCATCACAACAGGATAGTAGGTAAAGAGAATGGAAGAGGAGCTAACTGAGAAGAAACCAATCTTGATTTAGATGAACGAAGAGACGATGAAAATCGCAGCAGAAATCTAAGAGCAAGCTCAAGCAATGGAACCAAAACGTATTCAAGCAGAAAAACAAGAAATTGAAGTTAATTTACGTGTAAAAGAGGCAGAATTGATTAAAGAAGATTGCGAGAGGGAATTGAGTGTTGCTAAGCCATAACTTAAAAAAGCAGAAGATGCTCTCAATACACTTGATTCTGATGATATCAACAAAATGAAGGCTATGCTTAAACCGCCTGAGACTGTGTAGTTAGTCATGGAGGCTGTCTGTGTCATGTGTAAGGTGCCACCGCTACCAGTACCCAACCCGAAATATCCTAAAGAGAGGATCATGAGTTATTGGGAAGCCTCTAAGAAATTCCTATCTGACAAGCACTTTTTGTAATCGCTGATTTAGTATGACAAGGAGAACATTGACGAGGCGATTATGAGAAAGATTAGAGAAAAATACATCTCTTAGACTAAGTTATTCAACCCGAAGAGAGTAGAGTAAGCAAGTTCAGCAGCAAAAGGACTATGCGAGTGGATTCTTGCGTTGAGTGAATATGAGAAAGTACTTTAAATTGTGCGTCCTAAATAGCAAAAGTACAATGAATCGAAATAAGAAGTAGCGATCTTGTAAAATAATCTGAGACAAACGAGGGAGGAGTTGGATAAATTGAACAAAGAAATAGCGAGTCTACAGAAAAGTTATGATGCAACAAAGAAGAAACAGCAAACATTAGAAGAAGACATTCTGGATTGCGAGAAGAAACTCGAAAGAGCAAGTTCACTGATTGGAGGGCTTGGCGGAGAGCAAGAGCGATGGTTGAAAACTTCGGAAAAATTAGAGAACTAATTGTTGTATGTCGTTGGAGATATTACGGTTTCTGCTGGGATTATTTCATACCTAGGTCCATTCAGCTAGATTTATCGAAATAAGCAAGTCAGAGCTTGGATAGAATCATGTAAAGCTTTATCTATCTAAATCAGTGATTCTTACACGCTAGAATCTACTCTCGGAGAGCCCATTGTGATAAGAAAATGGAATATGAATGGGCTTCCTTCAGATGCATTCTCGAGAGAAAACGGTATTATTACATATAAAACGCGCCGTTGGTCACTGATGATTGATCCATAATTACAAGCAAATCGTTGGATAAGGAAAAATGAATCTGACAGCAAAGTAACAGTTGTAAAGCAGACGGATTCGAATTTTGCTAGGATGATTGAGACATCAGTTCAATTCGGACATTGCCTAATTATCGAGAATGTAAAAGAAGAAATCGACTCCATTCTTGATCCAATCCTCGCAAAGCAAACCTTCAAGAACGCAGGAGTACTCAGCATCAAAATAGGAGATAATGTGGTTGATTACAACAAAAACTTCAAGCTTTTCATGACTTCTAAGCTGCGAAATCCTCATTTTACACCTGAAATCTCAACTAAGCTCACATTAATAAATTTCACAATCACCAAAGAAGGATTAGAAGATCAACTCCTGGAAACATGCGTTTCCAAAGAGAATCCAGAAGATGAAGCGTAGAGAGTTCAACTCATTATTCAGGTAAAATTACTTTTTGGTTTTAGAGTTATTCTTTCATATATTTTCAAATAATTTTAATACCATTTTTTGATAAATTTAGAATCATAAGTACCAGCAGTAACTTGAAGATATCGAAAAGCAGATATTAGAGGTTCTAAACAAAGCTGATAACATTCTTGATGACGAATAAGGTGTTTAGGTACTGCAACAATCAAAGCAGGTATCAAATGATATTCAAGAACGTTAAGAAGAAGCTAAAGTCACCGAATAACGTCTAGAGCAATCCAGATAAGAATATAAACCTATTGCTAATCACAGCGCTGTGCTATTCTTCGCCACAATGGATATGGCAACTCAAGATTACATGTATCAGTATTCGTTGAACTGGTTTATCAATCTCTACATTGATGCTTTCGATAAAGCAGAGAAATCTAAATCTTCTAATCCAGCAGATAGAGTAAGAGTAGTTGCAAAATACTTAACTTTTTCCATTTATTCGAACGTCTGCAGATCGCTATTTGAAAAAGATAAACTGCTTTTCAGCTTCCTGCTCTTGCTCAGGATCTAAGAAAACAAGAAACATCTAGACCCTCATGAATTGCATTTCCTTATTGCTCCAATCGATACTAGTGCTGAGGAGTCTTCATAAGAAGAGTAGATAGAAAATCCAGGGAAATCTTTCTTACCACAAGGAACATGGCTGAAGGTTGTAGCTCTTTCGAAACTCTCATCGAAATTCAAACCTCTTCCATAATCGTTTGTTGAAGATCTTGAAACTTGGAAATAATTCTACTTTGACAGCTAAGCTCACACAATGAAATTTCCCGTTCCTTTCAATACGTGTTCATAAATGCAGCGACTTTGCATCATTAAAGCAGTGCGGCCTGACAGAATTACACTTGCAGTTCAAGATTTTATACTCACAGGTTAAAAAATACTTTTTCTTTGTTTGAAAAACTTGTATTGATTTGTAACTTTTAAACTGAACAGAACTTGGTGAAAAGTTTACTTCCCCTCCTCCTTTCAACTTGCCGCTTATCTTCAGTGATTCCAACTCAACATAGCCCTTGATATTCATTCTCCCTGGAACAGATCCAATGAATAATCTCATTAACTTTGCAGAAACGAAACAAAAATTCTTAAAAGCAATTTCTCTAGGACAAGGATAAGGTGTGCATGCTGAGAAAGCCATAGAAGAAGCGTAAAAAGCTGGTAGTTGGGTGATTCTCTAGAACTGTCATCTTGCACCAAGTTGGATGCCGTAGCTTGAGAGAATCTGCGAGGAAATGTAAAATAATGCGCAGAATAAAGATAAAGTCAATCCGTTATTCAGGTAAAGATAATATTGTCAAAAGGTTAATTTGTCTCATAACATTTTGTAAAACTCAAAGGTTATGGCTAACAAGCTATCCCAGTGGAGATTTCCCTGTTTCGATCCTTTAAAATAGTTTAAAGATGACTAATGAGCCTCCAAAGGGTGTTAAATCAAATATGTTAGTATCGTATGGCAGTGACTAAATTCTAGATCCTGAATTTTTCGAGGGACATGCTAAACCTAAGCAATTTAAGACCTTGCTTTACGGTTTATGCTTCTTCCATGCTGTGCTATAAGAGCGTCGAACATACGGTCCACTTGGATGGAATATCTTTTATGATTTCAACCAATCAGATTTACGAATAAGTGCTAGATAATTGCATATTTTACTCTGTGAATATGCTGTCATACCTTTCAATGCCTTGCACTACATGGTCGGAGAATGCAACTATGGAGGAAGAGTTACTGATGACAGAGATAGGAGAATATTGCATGCTCTTATGGAAGATTTCTTCTCAGAAAAAATATTCATTAAAGATTTCGTTTTTGGAGAAGATCCCAATTACCCAGTAATTTGATTTAAATACCCAATAAAATACTAAACAATCATTGATTTTCGTTTGTTCAACTAATTCAAGGTACCTCCTGTTGGATCTCATGATGATTACACTTAATTCATCACTGAAAAGCTCCCACTAAATCAAAGTCCTGGAATATTTGGTTTCCATTAAAACGGTGTCATTGTGAAGGATCTCAAAGAAACAGATGATCTTTGCTCTGCACTTCTAATCATGATGGGTGGCAGTGCTATTCATAGCGCTGAAGGAGACTCTGATTCTTAACTTCGAACCATTTCACATGATATTCTTTCAAAAATTCCTAAAAAATTTGATCCAGAACTTGTAGCAGCAAAATATCCAATTATGTATGAAAATTCCTTAAATACAGTGTTACAACAAGAGATTATTAGGTACAATAATCTAACTGCCGTGATCGTTAAGTCCTTGAAAGACATCGAAAGTGCACTTTAAGGTACAGTACTGATGTCCGCTCAAATCGAATAAGTCTGCAGTAGCCTAATGAAAGGATTAGTCCCAGAACAATGGAAAAAAGCATCTTACCCTTCATTAAAGCCTCTTGGATCGTACATCACAGATTTAATCAAGCGATTAAAGTACTATTAGCAGTGGATTGACACAGAAATTCCAACCTGCCATTGGATCAGTGGATTCTACTTCACTTAGACATTCCTGACAGCAACTTTGCAGAATTACGCCAGGAAATATACAATTCCTATTGATAATTTGACATTTGAATTCAGATTCTTCTCCGAGCCAACTGACGATGTTCAAGAGATAGCTGAGTAAATATCAACTTCAGATGGTTGCCTGATGTATGGGCTTTACATTGAAGGATGTAAATGGGATTATGATAACAAATTACTCCAAGAAAGTGACCCTAAAGTGTTAAGTGTTTTAGCACCCATAATCTGGCTCAAGCCTATTTAAATTACAGAATCTGTAGGTGATTAAATCTAATATAAATGTCCCGTGTATAAGACATCTGAAAGAAGAGGAACACTCTCAACTACAGGTCATTCAACAAATTTCATTATGAGCATCGATATGCCTTCAAAATAGCAAGAAGATCATTGGGTCAAAAGAGGTGTTGCAATGCTATGTCAGCTCTCTGATTGACAAATATATGTTAACTTCGTTGTCTGTCATTTGTGCTAAACACAGATTTAACTTAAACATGGTTTATTGAATGAAAAAAGAGGGATTCTCAAATTGCAAAGCTGTTTTTTAAATTGTAAATTGTAAAATTATCTTGAACTTAAATTAATAAAAACCAAGAATAATTCATTTAAGTTTTTCAATTAATATTCCCTAAATCATTCTTGGCATATTTCATCACTATCCCTATTAAAATGGTCACAAAATAATTAATTTTGTTAAGGGTTCATTGTTTATTTAGCCGTGCTTTGGTTAGTTTTCTGTAAAGAAAAAACAGGTAAAATAAGGTTGCTAAGAGAATAGTCAAGGAGATATATTTATTTATCGAAATATACAGTTTTCTGTAGGTGTTTTTTTCTTCAGAATATCTGAAAGAGAATTTGAAGCTTCAAAGCGAATCTCAATAACGATTGAAAAGATCACATTGGATCAGGAATTGCCATGGAGGCTTTAGAATGTCTGCAGAATTATGTCAATGAAGAAGTTCCTCATATTGACATGACTAAGGAAGAAATACTAAATTTAGCATTGAATCATAAGCCCATACCATACAAGGATGAATCACGAAGCTAGCTAGCACACAAAGAAGGTGGCAAACAATGCTCTAATGCGAAGATGATTAGTACAATTCGCTCCGTAGGAAAGCACGTGCTGCAAGAAGTTGGGAAGAAACTTTTAACTGGAGATTTGAATCTCACAAAAGTATCGTTTCCTATTAAGTGCTCAGTAGCAATGTCAGCACTAGAACGTGTCGGCAGAGGTACATGCTTTTTTCCAGTGTACTTCAACAGAGCAGCTGCATCTGACAACCCAATAGAAAGGATTAAATTGGTCATAACAGCGACATTAGCTAATTTTTATGTGAATTGCACCTTTTTGAAACCACTAAATCCAATCTTAGGCGAGACCTTCTAAGGCTACTATTGCGATGATACTCAAGTGTTTTGTGAATAAATTAGCCACCATCCACCTGTGACATCGTATTACTGTGTAGGACCAAAGAAGAATTATATTGCCTCTGGACATTATGTCTATGAAACGAAGGCTGGAATGAATTCATTAACTCTCAAAAACACTGGACATAGAGCAGTAATTTTCCCGAAAGATGGGTAAAAGATAGTGTACAACTTCGGAGAAGAAAATTACTCAGGTACGTTTGTGGGGACGATGAAAATCGAATCGAAAGGGACTCTTACCTTTATAGATGAGAAAAATGGATTAGTTGGAACTGTTGTGCTCGGAAAGGTGAAAAAGAAACCAACTGATTATTTCGAAGGAGATATTAAGCGAAACGGCTAAATAATTTCAAAGATTTCAGGATCTTATATGAGTTATGTGGAGTTTGATGAGACTAGATATTGGGATTACAGAGTGTCATTACCTCTTAACCTCAAAAAAGAAGAAAAACCAATAATAACTGACTGCTAAAACAGACCAGATTTGTAGTTATTAGAAATGATGGCATTGGGGCCAGCTCAAAAAGCGAAAGAAGAACTAGAACTCATCTAAAGAAAAGATGCAGCTTTGAGAAAACATAAATTGAAATGAAAAAAAATAGACATTTTGTGTTTGATGAATAAAATGGTTCAAAGGAAAGAAGACCTGTGTTAGACCTTGAAACAAACCAATTATTAATGTATGTATGTGAATAGTACTTGAAAAGATCAGAACCTTCAAATGAATGCCATAAATTTTGAGTTAAAGCCCTTGTTAAACTTGAAATTAAATAAGTGCCTTTTGTTCATTTTAATCTTTTAAGAAAAATAAAGAAAACAAAGGGTTTATTTAAAAATACCTTTTGAGTTTTCAAGGATCTTAATTGCATTGAAAAATAAAGAAAAACAAGAAGGAAATGAGCGCTTCTTTTAATAAAGCAAAGTCAAACCTTGGCTGTTTTCAAATATTGCCAATGCATAATTTGAAGGGTCAGTCAATCAGGGGAAGTTAGTTATTTAGTGAAGATTTAAATGTTCAATTTGAAAAAAACAAATAATAAAAAAGGGGGGAAATAAAAACTTCAAGCTATTAAAAAGCAAAGTCAATAAAATATCCAACTGAAATCTTAAATAATAATCTTCAAGGTAGGTTAATAAATAGATTAATTCAAGTACTTGCAATAAAAACAAAATAATGTCTGCAAACAATTTCAAACAAAGAGAAGCTCAACCTTCATTGGCTTACTCGTAAACAGTACCTAAAAACTAATAACATATTGCTCCAAGGGGTCAAGGTGCTACTAATAATCCTAATGCACTTGGTCCTCATGAGTTTGAAAATAACTATGCAAGAAGCAATATCAACTAAGATAATTACGCTCTTATCTAGAGAGTTGGTGATCTTGAGGAGTAACTCAAATAATCAGCTGCAGCGAATAGAAATCTCTATGAGGAGTTGCAGAAAAGCGAAGGAGAGCTTAATAAAACAAGATAGGCAGCTTAGAGAAATGGAAATAGTTCTGATTTAAAAAATGCATAAGTTGGAGAACTCAATAATCGCTATCATGAGATCGCTTAAGGTCATAATTAGTTCTTAGATAACGCAAGAAGTCATGCGTTTACTGTGCAAAGAGAGCTTGAGTACAAAGATGAAGAAATCAAGAGATTAAGGAGTTTGCTAGAAGAAAAATCAGATAAACTCAAGGTAGTCACAGTTTCTTAGGAAAAGAACTTCGATAGATGCATAGGGTTGGATAGGGAAGTAGTGACTTTGCTGGAGGAAAATAAGGGGCTAAGAGAAGACTTGAGAAGAAAGAGTCACTAGCTAGATATGGAACATCTTTCACATAAAGCAGAAGGAACATTTATGGTGGAGGTAGAGCACTTAAGAGCTGATGTTCAGAGACTGTTATAGATGCTCAAGAACACTGATGAATACAAGGAGTTTTCAGTAAGATACAACATAGGAATCTTTATGGATTATGACGTTTTTGTTGATAATTTGAGTCATTTTTTGTTTAATTTTTATCAAGGACATTTCTGATGATGCTGCTCATTCTATTCGCTTCTTGAAGGACATCAAAGCAAGAACATACGTTGATAATAAATGTAATAAGAATTGCAGACTCATCCGGCCATGTTAATGCCCTTCTACAGGGGAGAATCAATGGGTAGAAGACGAGAAACTCCTATGGGTACCTGAAGAGGCATTTAAATTTGCACATGAGTTCAGAGTCAAATACAATGGAGAACTCACAGATACACTCATCGAAAAACTCTTATTTGAGTTAAATAAGATATGGTCGAAGAGAGAGCAACGCTTGATGAAGAGAATCAAAGGCAATGCTGCTCATGAGACAGCAGGGTTAAGAAGGTAATTAGCTTTCAATCCTACATATGATGAGCAATAAGCAAAAGCGACAATTGAAAGGCTTTAAAGAGAGCTAAAATAAGCTTACAAGGAGAATCGGGAGGCATTTGGGTAGCGGGAGAGAAGAAATCCCGTGGGGACATCATATGTGAATGAGACTCTTAGGGTAACGAAGGATGGAGCGAAAAGGAAAAAAGAATTTGAGAACAAAAATAATCTACTGAAAAGCAAAATACAGAGCATGGAGCTGAACAAGTATGGGTCGTTAAGTGAGAAAAGTGTTTTCATGGAAGGAGCGACTTGGATGAGCAATCAAATTGTCAAAGAATTCGATGGGTTGCAGAAAGCTATTAGCACTCACTCAACTTAACTGCAGAGCTAACAGGATTCATCGCATAGTCACTCTTAATCGTTTGGCCCTGTTGATTCGTTACGCAAATGCAACTGGTTGATTGAGAATGTCGATACGGAGATTGGAAATTTTAAAAATAAACTAAAATAAATCTCTAATAATGCTGAAAAAAACATGATTGACGCAGCACTTGTGTCAAAATAGATAGCACGACCACAATCAGCAATCATTGATACATTCTGAAAGATAGTTGATTCTTTTATGTACCTGTCTGTGGACTTAAATATAGGCACTTTTTTATTGAAAATCTATTATTATTAATTTAGTCATTTTGTTAATTAACTCTTAATAAATTTATTCATTAAAATGCTTCTAAATTAATAAAGAGAACTCCCTTTGATTTTTGAGATTTATTTTTATCAGTTTTGTTTATCTTTCACTCCAATTTCTCTAAATTGACTCATTCAACAGTTAGTCTAATAATGAATAAATTTATGGAAAAGATTGAGCAGCAAGAAAAGCAGCCAAGCTTAAAGATAAATGAAAGATCTTCATAGATGAAATTTTACAAAGTTTCATGAAGAATATTATTACCTGCTTAATGCTCTTTATCCTTTGTAAGGTTAATCACAGAAAAAAATGTGTTTCTAGAGATTTAAAAGATTTAGAAATAAAGAATGGTAGAAAAATAATAAGGAATAATCAAATAAAGATCCAATTCAATCTTCTGTGATTTCCTATCCTTGCTTTTATTCCTTGGAGAAACAGAGAATAATAGCGTGCTTTTCAGCAAGAAAAATTGCAAAAATAAGATAATAAATCGAGTTATCAACTAAATATTCAAGTAAGCTATTCAAGCATGTCAAACCCTCGTGCATTTCTTCCGAACAAGGGGTCCGAAGCAGGAAGTGATGGAGAAGAAGATGTCGATTAGATGTCACAGTTTAAAAAAGATGTAGCTAGTTTCAAAGAAATGATGGCAAAATGGGGTGCACGTAATCCTAACCATTTTTTATCATGCACGACTAAAAACCAAGAACAGCAAGTTTTACTTGAAATGTCCTATCCATCGTCGAGTTCGTTGTTTCGTGTGAAGGTATGGAGTTTTGTTTGAATTTTTTAGGTTATTCAAATTGTGGAATTTGTTTATATTTGTCAGATATATAACTTTCGAATGCAAGAAGACATTGAAGACGATGAAAGCTATTAATATAATGTATAATTCACACACTAAGTTGAGATAAATATGGTGGAAGATATTGACACCATTGAGATTGATAGAATCGAAGGAGAACTCACAAAAAGTTGGTAGAGATTTGATAAGGGAGAACGTCAAATTGAAGCGTTCTTCAATGATGTAAAGCATTTATTAAACTAATTTTATATTTTAACCTTCACACTCTCATATTCTTCGAATTCTTTGGCACTTTCTTCCATCAGATGAAGTCCAGATTTCATGGAATAATAAACCTCATGAGCAGGAAGAACAAAGTTGTTGTCAAGGATTTTGTTCCTTACCCAGGCGGTGCTGCCATAAGTTGGAATTCCTCTGGGCATCTAGCTGTCCTGAATAATCCTAAAATTAGATAACTAATATCCTAAGATAATCAGCTAAAGATGCTTGAGCAAAATCAAACAAAAATTAAGAAATTCATGTCATTACTTACCCGCGAACGACAGAACACACGCAAGGAGGCGAGTTTGAGATAAAATAAAGACTTCTTGCTCGCAGACTCTGATGAAATAGTTGAGAATGTTTTCAAGCATAATTTTGGTGCAAGCGAAGAAGATGAAAGTGTCGACAATAGCGATTACTTAAACTTTAAATTCGACAATTTCCATTTATTCCCAGATGTCATGTAGATATGCACATTCTTCACAGATCACAAGAAAACCACCACATCAACGAATAACAACATTGAGCTGAAAAACAACGATCAAAATAATCTTCAAAACAGAAGACGAGAGAAAATTGCACTTTCAGCAGCTGATCCATTCACAGAAAAGCTCAAAAAGTTGATTGCTTTATCACAAAACAAAAAGAGGGAGAACAATGATGATGGCTTCTCGTCTATTCAAGTAACACAATAATCATTTCATGTTTCTCCAGCAGAAAAAAATATCTTTTTTAATCTTTTTCTTTTTCTCTCTTCTTCAAAACCAAGATCTTTGACTTCGAAAAGCGTCAACTAAAGTAAGAAAACGGCTTAGTAGAATTCTTAAATCGCATGGCAGATTTTGGAAAACGTCACAAGGAAAGTGACGCTAGATTTATTTAATTTATCCTGCATGAGATTCTGGAAGGCAGCAGTGATGAAACTGTAAACATTGTCAGAAGTATTTAAACTGCTTTGGTGAGCGGAGAATACAGTGAAATTGAAAGTATCAGCTGCATCTGCAACTTCCTATTGAAGAACTATTTCAATGATTCAATAGAAGCAGATAAAGATAAGTTCTTTATCATTGCATTTCAAGCTGTGCTATTTGAGAATTTCATGACGTTCGTAAGGATAAAAAACTCAATTGCCCACTCAGCTCCGATTTTAAGTTAGTTCCTGTAAATGAAAACAATGCAACTAGAGGCCACCGTGCGTGATCTTAAATTTGATTCGTTTTCGTTCACACAATTCTGCATGGCATTGTATCATTCGGAAGGATTTACATCGAATATATTTGCAACTTAGATACAAGTCGACAAGGAATTCGTTCATTAAAATAAAATAAATGTAACCCTTAAAAGTCAAGTTATTATTGATTTGATTATAATTTGATTTTTCTCTTCTTGTTGTTGCTCAAAATCAAGGTAATTTAGAAAGGGAATCAAAATAAATTTCAGCACAATACAGTTTCTCCAACAGGAAAGGAAAATCAAAGATACTATACGACTAAGTTCTCAGTCGTTCAGCCCAAATTCTACATCGAAAAGATCGAGCCATATAACATTTTAAAGCAAGCACAAAGAGTAAATCAATTACAAACACAACAATTAAATAATGAATTTATTTAAATTTCTCTAAAGAAGATTTGCAATTTTTGGTCATAATTTCTGTAAATATTCTCATTCATTTTTACTTATCTTTCCATATGATACTTTTTCCTAGGCATAATTTCTCTCTCAATATGTCTCGATGACTTAAAATCTCAACAGACGAATGCTTTTCGTGAGAGAGAGGTTTCTCGAAAAGCAAGTGCGGATGAACTTTAGCTTGCGAAGATTAGTCACACTGATAAATTCACTGTTTTCTGCTATCAGTGAAAATTACTATGTTTTTATCAACTAATTCAAACAGAACTGCTAAGAACACGAACAGCCTTCAGATACTAAGCACTACTAAGAATGCAGTGTCTGCGAATTGAAGGTAATTCGCTTTGTTTTCTTTTGTTTTTGTTCTAATTTATGACAATCTAAACGTAAGGTTATGAAGGGGAGCATTGTGATATGTAGAGTGTGCAAGCACGGCGGCCATAAACATCATATCAAAGAGTGGTTTAAAACAGTAAGAATCCATAAAATAAAAAAGAATCTTGGTATTTTTTAAAATTGTGAAATTATTAATTGTTTTTAAATTAGAGCCAACATTGCCCTTAATGTCTCACTTGCCATTGCTTCAAGAGCTGAGCACACACATATCTAACAGATAGCTTGTAAATCGAGGGTGTCCAAAATAAATAAGAATTTCATATTTATCATTTAAAATTGTGTATTTTATTACAGTAAACAACTTGTATGAATCAAAGAAACACTTTTCAATTTCTATTATTTCTCTCAAACACTAATCGATTCCCCAAATACTTCTAAACGTCTTTCTCTTGCGAGATTGTTCATGAACTCCACTAGGTTGCTCTTCAGGAATTTGTCCTTCTTCTATTCTGAGAAATCCTTGATAATCACATATGTGTACTCTTTGAATTATGAACCTTGCGAATTCAAGAATTCAAACAGCTCAAGCAGATTATCCTTGCATGATGCATCAATATCGGGATCATATGTGAAGTTGATGAGTCTAAGGAACAGGGGGTTGCTATCTTCTAGAACTTACCGTTGGATTGCAGTGAAAAGGAAAATTCTCTTGATTATTTCACTCGCGTGTGTGCACATTTCTCTTTCTAGCAAAGCTAAGAAAATGTATTTCTTGAGTTTGTTGAATATCTGAATCCATGTCTCAGCGTCTTTGTCTAGTAAAGTGTTATGGAGACATCCAATGATGATTTCAAGATGTTCCTTGCTGAACTCAGTGAGGTTTTCAGTATGGACATACTCATCTAACGCAAGTGCAATTCCAACACTGTTCCAGCTTATCGGAGCGGAAGTCAATTTATACTTGTAAGAATTGCATCCACCAACAATCTATCCTTCTTCTTCACCAGGTGTTGGATTTGTTAGCAGCACAGATTCTCTAATAGCGGGAGATATTTTGAGAAGAATATCAAGATATCTTCCGCAGAGTGTGGGGTAGAAATTAAGCACAGGCGCAAGATAAATCAGTCCAACTCGCAAAATATTCTAGCTATGTTTGGCATCAAAAATATGGTAAATGATGTTCATAAGATTTTTTTGGTGTTCTTTTCGTTCTTCAGCATGGGATTCTTCTTCTGCCGATCCTAGCACGGATTGTTATAATTCGCTGTTTTCACTGAGAACTTGATGATTGTCTTGAATAGACTTTTTTTAGTTTTTCTTTTCTTTAGAATTACTTCCTTGATCATTCGATAGATCTCCTTGGTTTTGATTCTCACGGTTACTATCTTTACTTTTAGACTCGTCTTACTATTACAGTCTAAAGTTTTCATCTTCTTAAGCTAGATACAAGAGGAGATTCTCACAGATAATCAGAATCTACGCTTTTACTTCCCACCAATCGTCATCAATGAGATTCTAAACGAGATTGATTTTGGCTAGAACTGGCGTGTAATCGTAAAAACAAATCTCATTTAAGATTTTCAAGGCGTTTAGTCTTGTAATTGGAGATGGTGAAACCAAGGAGCGAATAGAGTACGAAAAGAATATTCTGTAGAGTTCAACGTCAAAGTCATCTTCGTAATCTTATGTAATGAGTTAAGCTAGCAGTGACACAAAGTGATTTTGTTACATTTTGAGCATGTTCAGAATCTACTAGATAACATGCAATCTAGCACTGCTGTCTTTAGCACAAAACTTGTAGATTACATTCGAAAGAGTTTCTTTCTTCGATGGATGCTTCTTGATAATTTCAACTAAAGGTCCTAGCAGAATATTCTCAAACATCATTTGTGTAGCCTGTGAATCCGTTTCGACTAACGCAGATGCAACACTGCTGAAGAGACTGATAATCAGTGCATAAGTTTTAGAGTGCGTGCCAAGAATATTCAGGGGTTTGATGAACATTGTGAAGAATTTCTTGAAATCGAGGAAATTATTGTTTAGAGTATCGATTATGAGGGGGATGTTGTTGTCGATGAAGCTAGTCAATAGTGTTTTCATTGTTCTTTTTCTGACTTCTTCGCAGCGGTTGAAGATTTCTACAAGCAGCAGTGGCTTCTTATCGTCGATTTGCAAGATTCTTTGGGGAAAAAATTATTTATTTTTATGATAAAGTTGGTTTCAAATGAAAAATCTAAAATGAAAATTACTTAAGATCTGTTGCAATAGGGTCTTTTTTGAAAAGTGTGGACGATTAATCTTAAAGAAAATCAAGAATACCCTTAGCTTCCATCAGCTAGCCTTGCTGTTCTTTGTTCTTTTTGCTGGTGGAGGAGTTATATGATTTCAATTAAATTTCTCGCACTTCAGGCTAAAGAGAATCTTGTAAATTCGTGTTGTATTTTCTTTTCCTTTCAAGAAGTGCCTCTTCTTCTTTCCTTAACTGCTCCTCCAGCTGTGCTCTCTTCTTGAAGGTTAAATATTCCTTGATATTAGAGTTGACTTTCTCTTATCTGATTTCTTCATCGTGGACCATAATTTTCATTGTAGTTCTAGCTTTCTTCTCATCTAAATCGACAATTCTTGTTAACTCTCTATCTCTAGCAAGAGTTGCACCAGTTGGCTTCATATAAGCTGGCAAGGGGTACTCATCTTCTTCAGGTTGAGGTTTCTTAGGTTTTTTGTCTAAATTCAGTTTCTTATGAGTAGCGAACTCATAAAGTTTACCAAGAAAGCCATTCGCTGCATCTGGAGCTTAATTGAAAATCGGTTCATAGTCTGAAGGAGCGATCACAAACCCTTTCTGAACCAGTATTTTTGAGATCTATTCCCAGTTATCACGTCGTCTTTCAACTCGCTAGTCAGTGGCATATGTGTAGATATTCACTTCTCTTGGAAAATATCTGCTTAGAATTTCAGCAACAACAAATCCATTTGCGAGATCTCTACGAACGTTTCTCACAGAATACGCAAGATCAAGGGAATCTAGCCAATTTATGACATCTCTAGGCAAGGCAACAGAGCCGTTCATCTTTTGATAAAAATTATATATAACTTTTGTTTGTTTTTATCTACAATTATTGAATTATTGGGAGTTATTTAATCTTAATAATGATTGATTTCTCTCTCTCTCTCCCTCTCCCCTTCTTGTCTCTTTTGTTTATTTCAACGAAGTCATTTATCAATAATTTAAAACTAAAACACATCCCTCTAGTTTAATTTTTGATTCTCACATCGAAACAGATCTATTATTTAACTCAGTAATTGACCTTCACAGACAAATATTTTAGCATATGTTCGGAATCTTAGCAAGATCATCTCAACGATATCTCTTCAGAGTATCACAATCATAAGATCTTCTTTTGCTAAAATTGCTTTATCCTAGGGACTTTAAACATCTAGCGTTTACTCCTTTTCAGTCTACGATCCCTATTACATCTTAGGCGTCGATAGGAGAGCTGAGTTCTCAGAAATTAAAAAGGCATATTTCAAACTTATTGCGCAATTCCATCCAGATAAAAATCCCTCACCTGTAAAGTATCTCGATATATCCAATATGACATATGCATATTTCCTTCATCTTTGCCCAATTAGATAAACACTATTTCCAAAGACTTTCAAGAATCATTATCTCTTTTTCTTTTAAACAATTTTCTTTTTCTTTTTTAGGATGCCACCAAGAAGTTTGTACTGATTAAAGATTCCTTTGAAGACATTAAAAAGCAACTTGGACAAGAAGTTAAAATGACTTATGATTCTTCAAGAGGATCGAAATCGAGTGAGTTTAAAACAATGCGTCCAGATCCAAATCGATATAAGGAAGACTTTGAAAACGATGCCAAAGCAGATGAAGGAACTTAAGAATAAAAATACGGAAAGTTCGATTTCAGAGAGCATGCATACAAAACACCAGAAGGCGAAGAATTCGATAAATTTAGAGATTCATTCTAAAACATAGCTGACTTAGAGGAGAAGAAATTCACTCCAATCGATGCTGATATTCCTGATGCTTCAAGTAACTTTAGATTTCGAACGTTCTCGAAAGTTCTTTCTTCCTTATGAAATTAGTAAACATGTTATTTTTCATAATCTGATAGAGCGATTCAAACTAGAAGAGAAAATAGCAAGCAATACATTGCTACCTGAAGATTCTAAAATCATATTTATGATTATCATCACTGCCTTTGTTATCTTCATTGCATATATGTAAGACTTTGAGATATTTATTAAGTTTCTAATACAAAAAACTGTATTAATTTTTAGTATTTTGGAGTTTAAACTTTCCCATTGTATTTTATTATTAGGTCTGGTGCTAATTCTAAGTCAATAAAATCCAAATACGATGTTGCTGTTTATCATATCCTCAACAAAGAAAAATTAGAAGAACTCAAACAAGATTATGATCCAAGTGAGGAGATCTCAAGAAATCTCAAGAAAAATCAATAATACAAGGAATATACTGAAAAATTACAAAAAAATTTAGAAAATGTTCAAGATAGAATGTAGAATAGAGTGCCTATTATCAGAGATTATGCACCACTTGGAGCGATAACTAACAGATAAAGCTAAATAGAAGACGAAGAGGAACTATGAGAGAAGTTGATTTTTTTAGAGATAAAATGAAAAGCTGTAAAAAAAGCAGTGAAAATAATTAAAATTCACGCTTGTAATCGATTGATACAACTGCTTTATATTTTGCTTTAGTTTTAATTGATCTCATCAACTTATTTTTATTTATTGCCAGTAGAAAAAAATAACATTGAAAATGACATATTAAATTTAATGAAAAGTATAAGTTAACCACCTTAATCATTAGATTATTTCATTCAAATGCTTGATAGAATTCAGGTAAATAAACAATTCAGCCTTTTTCTAGCACTTAAAAATTGATTAGAAACACAATAAAAACAAAAAACTGAAAGATTAATAAGGATAAAACCATATTTTACACAAGGGACTTCTCTCTTTCTTTTTCGTTTATCTCTCTCTCTAGTGGCTGTGGGGCATTGACATTCCTTATCATTGAATCCCTAATACATGAGTTACCTAAATTATCTCATGCCACCAAGCAACTTGAGACATTTATTATCCTGTCTAATCTTCTTGATATGCATCCTCCGTGAAGCATCCTCTGGTCATATTTATCCCTGGGATTTGGAAATGAACTACAGTAATGCAGGGTACGCATCAGTTTTCACTATCCCGTTTAGTCTTGAGAGCGGAATCAGTGCTTCAGATTATCTGAAGATCGTCTTTCCTTTTAAGATTCATTCCACTTTTACAGGCAACACTCCTGATGAACTCACCGCTACTTACGCTGCTGCATCTGGAGGATACATGTGCGGAAACGATGACTATCTTCAAGCAACAATCCTTGTAAACGTAGTCAATGGGGAAAATCTTGAAACAACTTCATATTATATATCTTTTTTCGATATTTACAATGCGCAAGTAGCTCTTACTGCTGCTTAGTATTATTACCTCAAAATCTCTATCACCGGAACAAGCGTCAACATCTAATCGCCTGGAATAAAAACACCCTTGCAGGTAATATAACTACTCTACAATTCATTTATTCAAGATTTGTTGGGTTAATTCTCTGCGAAAACATTCTCAAAAAATATATTATTTTAGTTATACAGTGTGAGCACAGTAGACAGCAACGCAATAATTTACGATAGAAACCCCTCATTTGCGACACTAGCATTAGCTGATTATCCTCTAACGGAGATGACCCTATCCGTGACTTTCTAAAATAGTACTCTCGCAAAAGTTCTAGATGCAGAATATTATATTTACGTTGATATCTGCATAAAACAAACGATTTCCGAGGCTGCAAGAGTAGAATTGAGGTTCTTAAACAATGATTTCTAATTCACAAGCAAATGCTCCACTGGATCACAAACTACGAATCCTGTGATTGCAGCGCTCTCGTCGAAATATTACACCTGCGAGTATGACTCCACCCAAAACATCGTTGTCTACACGATCAACAAAACTATTACGGCTAATGACTATTTCAGGTATTTTTCTAACAATATTGAGGGTCATTGCTTGTTTTTGAAAGCTTGAGAGCTAAAATATTATGATCAATTTTAAGATTATCTTGAAATACAATTAATTTTTATCCCCCCCCTGAAAAAGGTTCGTAGTCTATGTCTAGAACCCATCGTATGTCTCTACAAACGGCCGGCTTCAGGTGAGGACACTGTATCTCTACTCCAACACGATTGTAGAACTCCAAGAAAGCGATCAAATATTCAACGTAAATTAGATAACTTTCAACTCTCAGAGCATGCAACTTGGTTGGGGATTGGAGTATTCTGCTTCATCTGCATCATTCTACCCGTTCAACCTTTAAGTCATGAGATAGAGCTCATCTGCATCGGCTTTTATCCCTTACAACGCATTTCAGTGGGCTTTCACGCTTTCTGCTGATTTACCCGACAGCAGCATGGTCTAAGTCAAGATTGCAGTCCCAAATAAGCTCAAGACATTCATTTTACCTGGTTCAATAAGCAATACTTTACCTGCATACACTGGCATGACAGTGTCTTGCTATTTGAATACGTTGACAGATCCAACAACATCGACGATTATCTGCGACAATATTGGAAAGATGTATGCTACCACGGAGTATAAAATTGGATGCAGGATCACTTTTCCTTATGATTTATTTACTTCACCTCTCGAACCGAACTTCGGAATGATAACGCTTTACTCAGTAATTTCTACTTTAATGTGTCTGTTTCAATCCATTAACACGTATTTTTTGTTGATTTTTTCATATTAGATCGATCCAGATACGGGATTATTAATAGGCAATGCTTTGTCAGAGAGCAAGAATGCGATTTCAGTGGTTTCTACAGACAACAATCCTAACTGGGCATTGCTGGGTCCAAGCACAAACAATTTAGACTACACTGTCTTTTCTACAGCTGGACTGACAGACACCGTCACCTCTTCCAATCTAAATACACTCGGAGCCTCACCGACTACATCATCTGGAACTTTGTAGCAATTTGTCTTCACTCTATCGATACCATCTGCTACGATAACGAGCACAGTTGGAACAATCACCAATGGAGCCGGATTAGTCATCCTCGCCAATCCTAATGTTATCTCGCTTTCCATGGATGACTCCCCAACAGTTGTTACCAGCAACGACGCTACGTTAGTCAACTCCATTGGGTTATATTCTTCCGTTCAAATCAGTGATCGTGCATCTTACAGGAAGATAAAAGTCTACGCCACAAATAGTGCCGATTTGGCACTTCTATTAAGTGGGAGTGGAACGGCATCATACTTTAGGATCAAGCGAGGGAGAGTCTTAAGCCATACTTCGTTTTATGCAGACTAATATCTCATGGATTTCTACATTGCAACGTTTGATAACATCAATTCTTCAACTCCTGTGTATAAAAATATCTTCCTCTACAACGGATACACAATCGACGTAGGAGGGCTGCTCAAGCTTCGATACGGCATCACAAATTACTGGTCAACAGCCACCGTTAATATGCCCGGTAGCACAGTACCAGTTATCCTCAGATTAGCTGGATATTTCAAATCAAGTGATTTAGGATCTGCAAGAACAAAAATTGTACTTTTTTTCAAAAACCTGGAGCCATTCTATGGGAACTCTACGAACAATCAAGATAGTTCCATCGCATGCAACTCCACTCTGTCATACTCTTACACTTGTAACTTCTTCACATCCGGCGGGTATGTGAATGGATAAAGCTACACAAATTACAATCGACTTGAAATTACACTCGATAAAATTCCTATTGGCTCAAGTGAGTTATTCCAGTTAGTTGTCCCTCTCAAATCTTACGTGAACATGTTTAACGAGCGAGTTAGCGTGTATTTAGGAGGAATGCAAGCAAGTTCTTTGTATTCATCTGGCTCGAACTTGAATTCCATTACGAAACTTTATCGTCTCACAGGGAAAAGTAACATAGGATCTTATCAGCTATTCACTGCCCTACCTGGTAATCTCGCAAGGGACTACACTACCCCTGCCAGTACATACGGATGGACTGTGCCTGCATCTGCGAAAGTCGGATCCATTAATGTAAATTTAGCTTTTAAAATCGGCAGCGCTGGAACAGCATCATCGACAACTAAAAATGACTAGAACATCGCCAATCTCAACGGTGGAAGTTTCACACTCTGCTCTGAATGGGATTTCACTACTACAAGCTCAACTATTTCCTTTGGATTAGCTTCTTCTGATACCACAGGGTCATGCATTCAATTCAGCTACTCTGCATCTTTCACTGGGGTAGTTCCCAACTATCGGTATGGAATATTTTGTCCATTCGAAACAGGTACCGTCTCCAGTTCCACAACGATTCTCATTTCTTATTCCTTCCTTCCGTACATTAACGGTAAGCTTCCTCCAGCTGCGCTTGCACTTGCATGGTCAAATAACGATGGTCTCCTCACAGCTTTGAATTCCAACTCTGCATCTTTTACATAAATGACAGTAGGGCTAATCACGATTTCCTCTATTAGCCGCAGCTTGATCATAGGCAGGATCAAAGAATATGTAGAGATTGCTTTCATAACAACAAACCCAATCATTGCTGGGAATTAAATTACCCTCACATTCTTAAGTAACCATCATCTTTTTCAATCCATT
>Ga0302271_10000403_pt1 | contig 42145 bp, 78 predicted proteins | sample III_Bog_N1_1_FD_198767 | JGI IMG/M metagenome (GOLD analysis project Ga0302271, IMG submission 198767) | Peat permafrost microbial communities from Stordalen Mire near Abisko, Sweden - III_Bog_N1_1 | ecosystem: Environmental > Terrestrial > Soil > Wetlands > Peat | place: Sweden: Abisko...
AATTCGACTTTTAGTTCTTTGAATATATGTACTATTACGTCCACAGTCCAAGCATCGCCAATTACCCCTGCCGCCTGATTGCGGTTCAATATTTTTGTATACCCCCCCCCAAGGGTTTGGCATTGTTCTAGTTCCATTTGATTCAGGTATCTGCAACTGCCGTCATCCTCAAAGACTAAAGTAGTAAATCCCGTATCAAAATATCTATGCCTCATTTTTTCTTGATTTTTGAGTGGTCTGCTATCACTTTCAAGCAAGCACCTAGCTTTTAATCTGTCGGCCTTACCACTTGTTAAAATGTCTTGTAAATATATTTTCTTATTTTTTGGTTGTGATATTGCACAAGTCCTAAAACCGAATAAATCGTAATCACCTGGGCCGATATTTGTCCAATAATAGCGATTTCTTAATTGTGGCGAAACAAGCTCACTATTAATGTTGATTGGATAAGTTCCAACAGTTTTTGAAATTATTTGATAATCGTTTTTCGGCATTTCAACATTTTCAAGTAAAAAGTATTTTGGGTTAGTTTCATTTAACGCTCGGACATATTCCCAAAACAAAGAACTTTTGTTACCCTCTAAACCCTTACGCTCTGAATGTGCTTGCGATAAATCTTGACAAGGACTACCACCGATTAACAAGTCAATTTTGGGTAGTTTAGTAAAATCAACTTCTCGAACGTCACCTAACTGAATTGTGTTTGGGAAATTATCCATTGTGACGGCTATAGCATCTTTTTTTATCTCACAAGCGAAATAATTATTTATTTTAATTTCTGATCTTTCTAAGGCTAGTTGTCCACAAGAAATACCATCAAATAAGCTTAGTACATTAATACCCATCTTTAGTTTTCCTCAATTATTGTTTTTACTGTCATTCCTTCAGGTATACCAAATAATCGTACTAGTTCTAATACTGATGCTTTCATTTGGCATTTGGTATTTGTTTCTAATAGTGTTTTATATTCCTGTGGGCTGAAAAACTCGTTATAAAAGCACCCTTCACAAACACAACCACGCTCATAGCAGTCAATAGATGTTATTGTCCACCGTCTTACACTTACGCTTTTACCCATATCTCTGCTTTTATAATTGTTCATGCTTGTTCCAATTCACTTATGCTCACTCTGACCATTGATTTGTTCGCATACCATTTTCTAATTACTTCCGTTACAACTTGACTGTCATCAGGATATGCAAGCTTATTTAAAGCGTCTTTGATGTTCTTAGATATATTATCAGTATCAGGCTTTACAATCGGTCTAATTTTATCTGCCAGTGCCTTATCCACGAATGCTTTATAATTCTTTTCTTTACACCATTTCGGTTTTGTCTTTGGTACTTCTCTGTATTCATCTACGATTATTTGAAGCGGTTTATCTTCAAAAACCTTGCAATCATGCTGAGGATAGACCATTCGAAAGTTGAGTTTTACCCAGTTAGCATATTCAACAACATCTAAAGAGGTCATATAGTTGCCCCATTTTGCTTGTCTCATACTCTGTTTTGCTTTTGCTTTGCCTTCTATTGAAAATGTTAATTTACTCACCGGTACCGCCTTTTGGAAATTCTTTGTATTGTTTTCCATTAAGTAAACTTCCGGCTTTTTTCTTGCCTGTTTTTGCTATAACATAAGGATTTAAACTGTTCCAATCATCACCGGATAAGTAAATTTTCTTTTGATATGCTTCCGTATCTTTTTTTGTGAACGGGATAAAATCACCGTTATTAAAAATAGCAAAAGAGGGTTTATTTTTATCCGATCCGTTTTGCCATTCTCCCCATTGTTTAAAGAAAAATGGAACACCCTGCTCTTTGCATTGTATTTGGATATTTTCTACCCAATCAGGGTGCATAGGGCGAGCTTTATGACCGGATTCACCACCACAGATTACCCAATCAATTCCGTTTAAATTAAGTTCGCCTAAATTTCCAAGTAACGGCTCACAGGATAAGAATTTTACTTTAGCATCCGTTTTCTTTAGGTCATTGATTCTAAATTTATAATCAGCGTGTTCAACCGTAACCCCAAGCCAAACATTTTTTGGATAATAACTCCAATCATTAATCCGGTGTGAGCGTTTGGTAAGTATTTGGAAAATATGTTGTTTATAATCGCAAGCTACATTTAAAATATCTGTAATTTGACGATTTGTAATATCTTTGTGAAAAGTATCGGACATTGAGTTAACAAAAATCATACTGGGTTTTACTGCTAAATTTCTGTTTAATTCTCTTGGGTGAAAAGTAACATTATTAAAACCATTCGCATATTTCATTTGACCCATTGCACATAAGCGTTTTGTCATTTTTTCAGCGTAACAATTTTTACAACCTTCTGAATATTTTGTACACCCAGTGATAGGGTTCCAAGTTTCTTGTGTCCATTCTATGTTTGATTTACTCATTTTTTACTCCAATTTTTTGGTAAAGGGGCGATTAAGCCCCTGACCACTTACTTTGTGTTACTTCCCTACTGCTATTTTTTCCGGTACAATGACCTTGTTTTCTTCAACTTCATTGTCTGTTTTTCCACCGTCAAAGATTGTTAATTGACCAGCTTTAAGTTCAACAATTGAGGCCTCAAAGCCCTTGATAGATGCTTTTCTTTCGTCATAGGCAAAGTTATATCTATTAACTGTTTTTTCAGTTAATAAAACTGCCTCTAGCACCTTTCCACCGTCTTTGAATTCTTTTATTTCCTCAGCATGAACACTTTTGCATACACTGCCTTTAACTTCTTCAACCAAAACCCTAAAACCAGCATTTTTTGAAAGTTCGGCTATTGGTTCAATTTCAGTCATTCTAGCGGTTGCATTGGCAATGTCTTCTTCCAATTCCGCTATTTTTTTAGCTCTTTCCTTAGCTGTTAGCTTTTTTGGTGTTTCACTGATGGTGTCCATAAATTCGTCGTCAGCTTCTTCTGCTAAAGATTTTTCCTTTTGCGGCTCTTCTACAAAGCCAAGAGCTTCGTCAATACCATCACTCTCTTGTGTAATTTCTTCAAGATTGTTTTCAATTGTTTCCTCTGCTTCTGTGTACTTTTCATACTTTGTTTTTTTTGACATGTGTTTTCTCCTTTTCTTTTTGTAAACTGCACTTGGGTGTGCTTAAATAAATCCTTGTTTGTATAATTCATCACGTTTTTGTTGATATTTACACCGCATATATGTATCATTACTTGCAAAAACGCTTATACCTTTTTTCTTACAATAGATTGACATTTGACCTTTAGTTGACTGGTCTGTATCGGGGCAATCAAAGCAAGATTTTCCATCATTTGGAATACTTAATCTCATTTAGCACTCCATTTTCGCTAAGAAATAGCGTCTATAAGGTTTTGTAACTTCAATTTCCTTACCTTTTTTCATAACCTTTTCAACTCTTTTCTCAGTTGTAAATTCAAGCGGTATTCCGAAAGACTTTTGTAAATCTCTGATCGCACTGTAAGGGCAATTCATTTTTGACAATAAGTCACGTACGGTTGTAGAGCCGTTTAACAAAATATCCCTTAAGATGATACTTTCGTGCGTTCCCATATTCAGCACTTCGTTGATTTTCTTTTCATCAACTACTGGCTTAAATAAATTCAATTGTTCTTTTTCATTTGACATATCCCTAATCTCCTCTTTATTAATCGTACTTACCGCCATATACTTGGAACTTTTCTGAATTAGAATTTATTTTTTGTTTAAATTCTGCAATTTTTTGTTGTGTTTCTGGTGATGGGTCTTGGTGCTCAATTCCTTTAAGAATATCAATATTTTTTAACGCATCACATTTGTTTTGAGGTTTAATATCTTCTATAAAATCAACAAAGAATGCAGGTGCAGGTGCAATATGAGTGTGTTGATATTTTGTTACCATTTTAGAAAACAATTTATCGTAATCCCATTTTTCTTTTAGCACTTCTTCATATGCCTCTCTCCATACTTTTCCGTTTCCGTTTTCACCAGTGGTAAAAGTATTTGGATACATTGCAAATAGTCTTTTTAAAAAATCTTTTCTGTTCATTTTCTAATCCTCAAATATTTTGTCTATATCGTTTTGTGTTAATCCCTTTTTAGCTGTTTTGTTTAAATATTTACCGCTTTTAATACCTGTGTAATTGTTCAAAATGCTTTGCAGGTCAATTTTATTAGTCGCTATTGTTACAAGTGCATTAGCCTTTTTACATATTTCCTTTACCTCTTCAAGGTCATAATCAAGCACATTTAAAAATTCTCCAATGCTTTCTCTTACCTTTCCATTTTTTCTTTCAAAAGTTAATGCAATCAGATCAGGGCATTCAGATTTGTAAATCTCAAAAACTTTTTCAATTTCAGGACTTAAATATATATCTATACTCTTATCTTTATCTATACCCTTACCCATACCCTTACCTTGTAACCCTTCGGAAGGGTTACCCAAGGGTTGGACAAGAGTTGAAAGAACATTATTTTTATTGAGGCTTGCGAGTATACCTTTATGCGGGTTAAAATTCGGGTTTAAATTTTCAATTTTAACTTTGTTTTGAAATTCGATAAAATCAATCACAAAAAAGCGACCGTTTTCCAATTTTATAATTTGTAATTTTGATTTATTTATTGCCTCAATTTCTTTTTCAATATCTTCTGTTTTAAAGAAAAAAGACAGCATTATAGAATCAGGCTCATAAACACCGGCACAATCGCAATTATCCTTAATAAATATAAATAACATTCTTTGTTTTGTAGTTAATTTTTGGAACCATTTCTTTTTCCAAATTTCAGTATCCGTAAATCTTTTTGACATACTACACTTGCCCCGCTTTTCTATCGGCAATGCGTATTTTCCTTTTTATAGAGTCATTTACAAGGCATAATTTAAAATAATCACACCCACGGCATTTAACGCCTTCAAATTTACACTTTTTCATTTTCATATTCCCCAACATATCTCTAATACTGTTTAATAAGTCCCTAAACTTCGTTTGCTAACTCCCTATAGTGTTTTATAATTTCATCGGTTGTATTTTCTAAGAAACTGTCTTGTTTAAGCTTTTCAGCCATCAACTCAATTGACTTCTTTTGTATTTTTAAATTTTCATATATCTCTTCATAAGAAAGAGTCTTTAAAAAATCTATGTCTATTTGTTCTTGTAAGTTGTCCATGATGTTTTCCTTTGTTTTTTTAAACCCTTAAGTCAACCCCTAGTAAGGGGCTGTGTTAAGGGTTTAAAATGGTATTACGTCTAGTTCTTCCTGTGTTAATTCTGTTTCGCCATATTCTTGTTGTGCTTGTGTCTGTTGTTGACTATTTGCATCATCTTTTTTAGTTAAAAAATCAAACTTATTAACCGAAACATAAGTCATTGAACGATTCTCATCTGCTTCGTTTTTCCAAGTATCAGTTTTTATTTTTCCTTCAATTGCAATACTTGAACCTTTTTTGAAAAAATTACCTATATTCTCTGCTGTTTTTCCTGCTGCTTTGCATTTTATCCAGTTAGGGATATTCTTTTTTTCTTTTTTGCTCCATTCAGGAACTGCCACACTAAATAAAACAGTGCAGAATGCCTCTTCTTTACCTTCTGCATTTGTAAAATTTTTCCAAGTTATTTCTGGGTCTTGTCCAAGATTTCCAATTAAATTTACGTTATTCATGTTAATTTTCTCCTTCTATGTAAATTCCGTATTCTGCTGCTTTTCTGATAAAGTAGTCTATAAGCAGAGTCATTTCTTTTGTGTCAAATTTGCTTGAACCGATAAAACATTTATAAGTTATTAGCTCAACGCCTTTTGGTGTAATTAATGTACCTAATGGACTTATAGCCCTAAATACTTTTTTAAGCTTGTTTCTGCTTCCGGCAACGCTGCTATAAAATCATATTTAGCATTTGCATGTTCAAGCCCCGAGATATAAATGCTCATTTCGTCATTACCTGTTACGGTTGCTATTTGTTGGATGATGCCCCACATCATTCTGTTTTGTTCAAGAGAGCGGTTTGACTTGTATTCTTTAATGTCTAAAGAGTATAGTTTGTCAGGTTCTATATCTTGTCTGTACCCAAAAGGCTCAAATACAAGTAAACCGTTTTTTGATGTTAATAATTTGCTATTAATCCGCATTGTTTGCCTACTTTACGTTAAAACTTGCAGGTTTTTGTTGAATAGTTATACCGTCAATTTTTGTCAACTCGTCATCACCCAACTTTTTAAGATTGCCCCAGTCAACTTTAGGGTTGGTTTTTATAAACTCAAAACGATCATTAGCCGTCAAATAGTTCAAAATCTTTTCTTCATCCTTAACATATTCAACGCTAGGTCTTTTAAGCACCAAAGAACCACTAGGTAATTTATAACTAATTTGTGTTTTATCTACCTTTACCCCATCTAAGGTATCAAAATAATCTGCTAATTTACCTTTTAAAAATCCACAATTTGCAGACTCTTTTAACTTATCGGCTTTTGCTTTTAGTATTTCTATTTCTTGGTTAATAGTTTCAACTAACCTGATGGATTGTGCCTCTTCTTGCTTAATTATTTTAATAGCCCAATCAGCTTTCAAGTCATCCGTGATTGTAAACTCTGTGGTTTCAATTTCTGCCACATCATCGATGCTGTAAATTTCTTCTAAATTATTCATGGTTTTTCTCCTTATCTTCTATTTTTGTAATTATCTTGCACCATTCACATACGGCACCGTAAGTACTACCGTCTTCAAGTTTTAGCCAAGCTCTATTGTTGTCATGGCTAAGTCTCTCAACTATTCCTTTTGTTTCCATACCAAAAGCCTCTTCAATAACTTCATCGCCTACCCTTAGGCCGTAGTGCCTTGTTCTATTTTGGTTGGTAAATTCCATTACGCAGCCCCCTTTTTCTTGGGTGCTTTTTGTTCAATATCTGTAACAGGAGGCAAGTCTTTTTGTTCTTGCTGCTCCAAAATTGCTTTTTTCCTAAGGTTAAAGACGTCAACAAAATCTTTGATATTATTAACATTACCTTTATTTGCTGTGCAGAATGCCGTTAACTCCTCTACCGTTCCAATATCAGCAAGGGCAATGTAGATATCGGTGTCATCTTTTAATTGTGCAGAGGGTGCTGGTGGTAATGTTTCCACACCGTCTTTTAACCAGTCAGATATTCTTTTGCCAACAGATTCGTTAATTACGAAATAGCCTTTATTAAGGTAAATTTCTGTTTCATCTTTTTCAGCTTCACAATTGTGTTCTCTATCAATAATGTTAAAAATAAAATCCATAAAATATGGTAAGTCGTTTTGTTGCTCTGCTCCTAATCCAACTCGTTTCGGGGCTTGTACCTTTTTACCTTGTGCGTTTGTAGTTTCTTCAAGTACATATTCCATTTTTGAACGGGCAGTGCAAATAATATGTATTTTGCTGTGCAAAATAGCATTTATAAATTTGTTATGGTCAGGCTTAACTTTTCCCCAATTTTGGAAAGAGTTACCAGGCATTTTTGAGTGTCTGTCTTTTATTTCTTCCCATTCAGCGGTTATACTATCAAGTATTAAAACTTCATAACCATTTTTTTCAGCCGTATAAATAGCCTCAATGTAATCACTCCAACAAACTGAACGACCTTGTGTATGTTCATCCCATTCAACTACATCAAAATTAAATCTGTCTGATTTTAAGCTTGCTCTACCTGATTCCGTGTCAAATACTAAAACTTTCGCATTCTCTGATAAACCTTTTGAGATTAATAAACTTGAATAAGTTTTACCGGCTGCGGTTTGTCCTGACACAAGCATTCTTAGTTTTTTTTGAGCCTTTGTTGCTTTTCTAATTTGCATTGTCATAATTAATTGTCCTTTCTTACCATTTGCTTTATTTACCTAGACCCTTGAGGGTTTCGCTAGAGTTTCACTAGCTCATCAGTAGGTTTATTCAACTTCAAATTCGTCATAATCGAATTCGTCTACTTCAAATCCTTCTGTTAAAATATCGTTTTCCATGGTTTTACTCCTTTATATTTTGTTCATCTAAGCTTTCAAGTGCTAATTCACACAATGCAATTATGCTATTTAATTGTGCTACTCTATTGTTCATTTTTGCCCCGTTGGCAAGTCCAATAATTACGTGTAATAAGTTTTCTATTTTCATATTCATTTTTTAGTTTTCCTTTATGCTCTTTTTAGTTGATATAATTCGTCCAGTTGTCCTGCTTGTTTTTTAAATTGAATTATTTCTCTTGCACTTATAACGGCATCAGCATCCATAAAATCAGGGATACAAACAAAGCTATATATATCTGCATAGTCTTTGTAGTATTTAGCTACCATATTTCTTAGGCATCTGTAGTTAACGCCTCTCATTCGTCTCATACTTTTTATTCTGTTTTTACTCAACATATTGCTTGCCTTTCTTCTGTTTCTTGCCAGTTAATCAGCATAAAAACAAACTCTGCCAAAAGCTCTCTATCCTGTTCAGGCGTTAGTTTTTCTTTGCTAACTGTTAAAATAAAATTTGGTTTTCCTTTTTCTTGGTTTTTCATTTTAGTATTCCTTTTAAAGTTTGTGGGCTTTGCCGACTCTCACAGCTCCCGTAGGAGATTTCTTAGCCCCATAATGCCGTCTTTCCGTGCTGTCGCTTCGCTTTTATCGGTTTTGAACGTTGCTGAACCGTCTGTATATGCCCATAAAGGCTCTCAGCTTCTTCTTAAGGTCTTGGTAGCTGAGTGCAAACTGACCTTTAAGCCGTTAAGCCTAAATCTTTGTTATATTCTGCCCAACATTCACAATTTGTGTTTTCGCAGTGTTCACAGTTGTAGCAATATCCCTCTTGGTCGAAAATCGGCATACATTCAGGATTGAAATTTTTTGCTTGCTCTGTCATTTTTGGTATCTCCTTTTATTTACCTAGACCCTTTAGGGTTTCGTCTTAATTTTCAAAGACTCGTCAGTAGGTTTATTCAACACTTAAGGGATTTGAATTTAATATTCTATATTCCACTGGAACCTCTAGAATAGCCTCTAACATTCTTAGTTGGGTAGAACGAAAATCTAAATTTTCTTTTGCAGTTCTAACATCTACCCAAAGGCATTTATCATCTGATGTTATTTTTTTAAATTCATCTTTAGCTATTTCGTATTTAGTTTTTGCAATGTCATACATTGTTTGTAATTGTTCTTTTGTTTTCATCTTGTCTGCCTTTCTTTTTGTAAATTTTCTATGCCAATTAGAGCCTTTAGCTTTCGCCTGAGCTTTATTTATTCATTCATTTGTTGACTTGTATTTTAAAAAAAATGTTTTATAGTGATTAGTGGATTTCGATTTGTTCAAGAAAAGCCGAACCGAATTTTTCACCAAAGTAATCTCCGATACGCTTTGAAGAAAAACGACCACTAATCCAGTAACAAATTGATTGTGGTTTAATACCAAGCTCCTCAGCAGCCTTGGCTTGTGTTAAACCAGCCAACGCCATTTCAGACTTAATATAGTTTGCTCTTTTTTCTTGTATCATTCTGTTTTCCTTTTCTTGTAAATTAACAAATATTATGCTAATCTATAAAATAAAATCTAATCTATATATGTAGTGTAACATATAGGTATTAAAAATACAACCCAAGGGGATGATATATCCCCCATATAATTTACATAAGTTTACAAAAGGGGTCTAAAATGCCGTCAGAGGGTGAAAGAATAAAAGCAATAAGAAAAGCATTAAATGGTATGAGTCGAAAAGAATTTGGTGCACTTTTTGGTGTTTCTGACACTTATATTGGAAATGTAGAAAATAATAATAAAAAATTGAGTAGGGAACGTTTACACTTCCTATTGGTTACATACAATGTAAACGTCAATTATATTCTTGAAGGCATAGGCTCTATGCTTATTACTACCAAAGAAGAGTCCGACAAAATATATGATAAATTTTTAAGCAAGGATGATTATTTTGAGGATGAAGATGGAATTGTTAGAAGGAAAAAATAACAATGGGGTTAGTTTTCTTTATTAAAATTTCAATGGAATTATTAATCTTTGGGTTCTTTGTACTTGTTGTTTGTGGTGCATTGATTAGTTTTTGGGATTATTTAGAATTAAAGGAAAAGGAATTGTTTCCCAAGTCAGGATTATTTGATTTGTTGAAAGAAAAAATAACGCCCGCTAGATTAATTCGATATTTGCCAAGTGGTCTTCAACAAAAAGTTAGGGGCTTTATTCTTCGTTGTTGTTGTGAAGATGCTCATAACAAAATGATACAAGTTTTTGGGGGCAACCCAGTATTAATAACAGAAAGTGAAAAAAGGCAAAAGGCACTCCGTAAAAAAATTGCAACCAAGAGGGACATATGTAAGTGTGGATGTAAAAAAGAAAATATAAAGTATTTTTTACACGAATATCAATTACCCCCTACGTTCCAATGTAGTATTTGCGGCCAACTTTATTTGTGTTCTTGTCAGAGAGAAGCTCATTCTATAATGAAACTTCTTTTAAAAAATTATAACAATATGGGAAGTTTGCTGGGGGACTATCACTTAATTTGTAATAATGCATTATTTCTAGATAATATATGTCATTTGTGTACAAAAGAAATACCAAAGGAAACTGGTTATTTATATAGTGGTAAATTTTCACAGCTTTACGGAGGATATATTGATTTGACAGCAATAATAATGTTTCAAGGTTATCCATTGTGTAATCGTGAATTAACTTCCGAAGAAAATAAAAAAAGGTCAGACGAATATTCTACGATTACTAGAAGTGCTGAAAATATAATAAGAAAACATCTAGACTACCCCTTAATAGGCGAGAAGTGGATTAACGAAACTCTTTTGTATAAAATAATTGTAATGTTGTTCTCTGAATATACGGTACTAAGGGAATATTCACCTAAATGGCTAGAGCGATTGAGAATAGATATTTATGTTCAAGAATTAAATCTAGCAATCGAATATCAGGGAAAGCAACACTTTGAGCCTGTTAAACATTTCGGAGGTGAAAAAGCCTTTAAAAAGACACAGGAACGGGATAAATTAAAAAAAAAGTTGTGTAAAGAAAATAGTGTTGACCTTATTTATTTTAATCACGATGAGAATCTGACCGAAGAATTGGTAACGAGCAGACTCGAGGGCTATTTGTCAAATAATCTAAGTAGTTTGGCACAACAAAATCCCTCTCTAACTAAATAGAGGGGGTAAAAAGTTGTTTACGTCAATCAAATTAAGCCTAATTCTCTCAAAAGCTTTTTAAATATTCGCTCCCCTCTTTTTTTGTCTAGGTTTAATATTCCTTCTAAAATAAATCTAAGTTCTTCACCAGTCATCTTAATTTCTTTTGTCATTTTCTTAATTCCTATATTCAGCTATTCGTGCAACTCACGATAGTATAGGCATGGGTGTAAATATATTTTTTGTTAGCCCGACTGACTGATTAACAAATACGTGCATAGTACATCTTGACAATTTATTCCAAATCAATTTGGTGGCCTTTTGCGGTATTACCTATAAAATTAGGGAATGAGCATCAGGAAAAAAATAGGTAAAAGAATAGCAGAAAAACGCAAAGACCTTGAATTTACACAAGAAAAAGTGTCGGACATTACAGGTTTAACTGTAAATGCCATTAGTTTAATTGAGAATGGTAATGTATATGTAAAGACTGACAGTCTGTATAAGATTTGCAAGGCTCTTGAGTTTAAACTAGTCGAATTGTACGAAGGTTATTAATTTAGTTTACATATCTTGCCTTTTTAGTTGTCTTTGTCTATAATGCGATTATATAGGGTAAGGTAATTTATTATGGCAAAAGCGGTAATTTATGCAAGAGTCAGTAGTAAGGAACAAGAGCAAAGTGGTTTTTCTATTCCTGCTCAAATAAGATTTTTATCTGATTATGCGACTAAACAGGGTTTAGAAATTGTTAAAATATTTTCTGAAAGTATGTCGGCAAAGGATGAAGGTCGTATAGAGTTTGATGCAATGTTTAGTTTCTTAAAAAAACACAAAGACATTACAAATATAATTGTCGAAAAAAATGACAGACTACTAAGAAACGATTTTGACAGTGCAAAAATTGTAAAAATGGCAACAACTTCTGATCTAAATTTTCACGTTGTTAAGGATAATATGATTTTAAGTAAAAAATCAACACCACATGAAGTTTTTATTTTTACTATGTTTTCTGCTATGTCGGCTTTATATCCTCGTAATTTATCAAACGAAGTTAAAAAGGGAATGGCAGAGAAAGCTGAACTCGGCTTTTATCCGGCAAGAGCACCAATTGGGTATAAAAACATCAGAGAATCAAAAAAACACAGTTATATTGTTGTTGATAATGACACATCACCTTTTGTTAAAAAGGTTTTTAAACTCTATGCTTCTGGCAATTATTCATTAAGAGGTCTTGCTAAAAAAATGACAACAGATGGATTTTACCCTTATAAAGCACCCTGTTCTAAAATAATGATTGAAAAGATTTTGAAAAATCCGTTTTATATGGGTGAATTTGACCATGGTGGCAGAAGATATACTAAAGCACAACACGAGCCTTTAATCTCAAAAGAGCTTTTTTATACGGCCAAAGAGCAACGTGAGGGCACAGGTTGTCCAAGAAGTAAAACAAGTGACTTCTTATATAGAGGTATGATTAGATGTTCTCACTGCGGCGGTGTGTTGTCTCCTGAGTTAAAACATGGAGCCAGTAATAGTGGTGATTACATTTATTATCGTTGCACTAGAAAAACTGAAAAAGGTTGTAAGACAAAAACCTTAAAACAAAAATTTATTGATGAATTTATCTTAGATATATTCAAAAAAATACAAATTAATGAGCAGGATAAAAAAAGTATTATTGAAATAGTCAAGCAAAAATACATAGCAAATATTCAATTTGAAGAAAAATCAAGAGAACAAATTGAATTACAAATAAAAGTTTTTGAAACAAGGCTAAATAAACTTTATCTGGACAAACTTGATGGAGTTATTGATGATGATTTTTATTTTGATAAAAAAGAGTCATGGCAAATTAAACTTGACAAATTAGAAATGCAACGCAATAATATTTTACAAGAAAAAGGCAGTTTTATACAAAGAGCAGATAATATTCTCGAACTCTGTAAAAACGCTCATAGATGGTATTTAAAGCAAAACTATGAAAATAAGCGTAATATGCTAAAATTGTTCTTCTCGAACTTTTTTTACGATGGCTCAAACTTAAATATAGAACTAAAAAGCACCTTCGAGTTAATGCTCAAAAGTGCTGTTTTAGTTAATGGTGGGGGCAAGGAGACGACGCTGGAACTTATCGCCTCTCATTTATATGATGAAATAAATAATTCAGACAACATTATTTTGTTTGAACAAATAAGAATATTTCTCGCGGCTTAAATTTTAATGCTATAATAAAATAAAAAGGAGTAATACATGCAAAGAAGTATTGAACAAATGGAGTCGGATTTAATAAAAAACTTCAACTATTATATGTCTCACTTTAAAAGTGCAATTTCTAATGTTTCGATAACAGATTACAAGAAAATTTATGTGCCACTTGAGAAAATAGAATCCTTAGATAAAAACAAAATGGATTTAATTAAACCTTATCAATTGCCATTTGATTATAATTTTATATTCGGTTATGCTTTTCCTGTGTCTGATTTTCCAAAGTTATATTTAGATGCAGTATTGATTGATAATACTACTAAAATTCAAAAAATATTTGCTTTAGTCGGTAATGATAGACAATTTGTTGTTGCCTTCAATAAAAACGAAGACGGCAAAATAATAGCTTGTCCTGATTGTTTTGAGCCGCTAAGTGAAGCTTTGCCGGCTAAAACACTATCTAATATCGAAATATTTATATCGGTTATGGCAGAAACCGTCAAGCAAAATGAACTAAAAGCTAATATCACAAATAATTCTTATATGGTAGTTTAAAATTATTTAGAATAATCAATAACTTTTTTCTTATCGCCATAATAAGCGTATCCATAACCACGGTTTAAAAGCTCATTAGTTAAATCTTTTCCGTCATATTCGACTCGGCAAAGTATTCTAAAATATTTATCGGCCGAACAATTTACAAGATTTATTTGTTTAGCCTGGATAAGTTCATTTTTTGCAAAATCTCTTACCATTAGACCTTTTTGTTTTTCACAAAGATTTTTTGTACCTACTTCTGGTGTATCAATACCGTAAAGCCTTACCTTCATTGTTTGGAAAAGTTCAGGTAAATTTTCACCTAAAAAGAATGTAAAAGTATCACCATCATGATTTTTAATAAATTTCACATTGTTAAAATCATCTGCTTGAGCCGGATAAATAAATAGAATTATGATCAGAATAATTAAAAGTTTTTTCATAAAAGTATTATACATAAAAAGAGGCAAAAAAATACCGCCCCAGTAAGATAACTGAAACGGTAATTAATTAGTAAGTATATTGTATGAAAAAATACTGATTTCCGCATGTAGCTCGCTTGTCCTCATACGTTAAATTGTTTTTTGGTACAATCTATCATTTAAAACAAAACGAACCTTAAAAACGATTTTAGACTTTGTGAAATAATTTTTTAAAGCAATTTTCAATGAAGTCACCAATTGTTGGCAAAAGTTGTTTTAATTCGTCTACAACTTTATTTTCACAAAAGTCCATACCTTCATCTATTAATGAAGTTGGTATAATATTTAAAACCGGGAAAAATCCTTTGACTATACCAATAATCTTATAATTAACATATTCTTTTTTCTGTGCTCCTGTTAAACCTGTGTTTTCTGCTTCCTGTATTAAAGCATTTACTACTACTTGTGCATTTTTGTTCATGACTTTCCTTCTTTCTTTTATGCGGGAATATACTTCCCATTTACTAACTTTAAACATTGCTTTCTGTTTTTAACAAGACTAAATGATACATGTATCCAAGTGCCTTCGTGAATTAATTGGTCGAAAACTAAATTGTGTTTAATCCAATTAAATATTTCATCTATTGTTTTACCGGGAATTGTAAAGTCGCAAGCTTCACCTTTTACGTGTTGACTATCATCTTTACTACCTAAAAATCGGTTTAGTAATAAACATCTAAAAATACAACTGACTATCATAGGTAAGCCAAAATGTTCTCTTATTGGCAATAATACATTTATTATTAAAGCCGTAGCTCTTTTAATGATGTCCGCCGATGGTCTATTATCAAAGTTTTTTGCAAGAGCTGTATTTGAATTGCAAATATCAAAAAGTGAAAAATATTTGCCTATAATTGTTTTCTTTGCACTCAGTAAAAATAATTGAAATTTGCTTAACATCTTACCCTCCAATTCGTTTTAAAATATATTTTAATTCTTTGATTTCTTTTATTTCAGGCAACATTTTATTTGCCCCAATATCATTAGAAAATGGCGGTATTTGAGGGGTTATAACAGTCCTGTGACCATATTTAACGCCGCTTAAATCACTTCGTACGTTGAGTGAAATTCTCATAAATCTCCCTTATTTTTTAACCTCGTAAAATTTGTTTAATAATGTCTTTTGGTCTTTTGCCATATCTTTTTGATCGGCTTTAATGTCTCGTAAGTCTTCACGGATAAGCGAAAATTCACTTTTTGAAACGGCATAAGCTTGCATATCGGAAAACTTTACAAATAAGCCTAAATTACAAAGAGTTATTATCACAAATAATGCTATCCCGTAAACCGTCAACTTGCTTTTATCCATTCTATTCCCCTATTTCGTTAATCTGTGTTCTTAAATCCTGTATTTGCTCATCTATTGATTGAAGTTTACCCATGGCAAAATCTACACTTTTATTTAGTGCTATTTCTCTTATTGCTCTAGGTTGTGATTTTTCGAGTTCATCAATTTGATTTTGTAGTTCAACTTTTTTAATTGCATTTTCTTTTGCTGTTTGTTCTGCAATGTATTCTTGAGTTTGTGAAATATCAATGAGTTGATTATTTTGTATTTCGTATTTATCAGGGTCAAAGGTTGAGTAATTAATATCAACAAACTCATAATCCAAATAAGGATTTTCGCACCAACTTAATAATTTGTTTTCTTTAATTTCTACGTACATTAATTCGCTCCTTTCGCTGGGTAAAATTTAATTGTTTGCCCCGAAGTCCCATTCAATCCCTTATAAGTATCGCCATTTGATACGGGAGCTAATCCCCAACCAGAAACACTATTACCATTTGTATAAGAGATAATTATTCCATTGATATATAATTGAAGTGCGTTATTAATTGAGTCCCCCATAACCCAAACCCAACCATCACTTGATGCGGTATAAAGAGTATTCCATGCCTTACTAACCCCATTTGAATAATCTGGGAACCTATAACCACTTAAACTATTTAATGTTGGGATATTAACGTCATAACCATTTTGATTATAAGAATTTGTACTAACTGAAGTAATCACTCCACCTGCAACCGTTACAGTTCCTAGTGGTACACATTGTGTTTCTACAAAAGCAGTACCGTTATGTTTGTATGATTTTAATGGTTCGGTCGAAGTATTAAGCCAAATATCACCAGTTCCAACTGTATCTACAGCCATAAAGTAGAACTCCCAAATGCTGAAATTATTTGTAGTACCCATCCAAGATAGTGCATTATTAATTCTTAATCTAGCACCTAGAGGATAAGTTGGGACTGAAATTTCATTCCAACCAGAAACACTGTCAGGTGATGTGAAAAGTTTTATCCAAGTAGTGCCATTATCGATTGAATATTCTAAATCAAAATATCTTAACCAACTGCTTGATTGACTGCCAATATTAAATTTAATACTTTGAACTTTTTGAGTAGTGGTTGTTATTATTCCAAATGGACTACCAGATGTATTTCCCTCAGTTGATAAACTACCATCAATAAAATTAGCCAGCGGATAAGAGCCATCAAAAGTTCCAAAAACATTTGAAGAAGTCAAAGCATTATAACTTGTTTGGCTCGCTACAGGTTTTGTTTTCTGAATAAATAAATTCTTCGCTAAATAAGGGGTATTAACACCTTTTTCCTTTACAATATTATAAGTTCCGTTAGTCGAAAGGCCTGTAATATTTGGAATACTTGTCAAAGTTTCTTGCGATTTATCAGCATAAGTTAAAGCCAAGCTGGGATATGAACCACCCACCTTAAATGATAATGTTGTTCCGGAATAGTTTAAAATATCAGCATTTCCACTAGAGTCAATATTGCCTGAATTCATGGAAAAATTTGCTGCCAAAGAAGGTTTATTTAATATTTGAGTTATTCCACTTGTTGCATTCCAATCAGAATTTACTTGATTATTTAAGTCCACATAAACTAATTTATTATTGCTATCTACAGAAACAACCTTGCCAATAGGACAATCATTTATAAAATCAGCAATAATTTTATTATAATTTATCCCTTTACTTAATTGATCAATTAAGTAGTTAAGATTATCTCCGGCAACTATTTCAGGTGTGGCTTCTTGATAGCCAGTTAAAATTTTGTCAGAACTAAAAGCGGTAGAAGTTCCACCAAAACTACTTGGTAATGTTATTGTTGGTTTTGTTGGTTTATCCATTTTATACTCCCGTAATTGTTAAAGTACCTATGCCTATGCCTTGCCCTAAGACACTTTCAATATCCGTTTTTAGTGTTGAGCCCGTAAATATGTTATTTCCAATCAGTTCTATATCTAAAATCATTGGACTTGCTTGTGTTATTATCACGTTATTGGCGAAAGTCATTTTTTTTATTATAGTAATATTTTCATCCCTTGTACCCTTTGATGTATTAGAGGCTATTTTGGCTTTTATTCTAAGTCTAAAAAAGTTATCTATTAAAGAACCTTTAGGGAATATAAAATTAGTTTGTGGGTTTTCAAACCATAAATATTTAGTAACATTCACATCTTTACTGTTTGCTTTAAAATAGGGTGTTATATCGAAATAACTTCTTGATGTTCCAACCAACCAACCGATATAGTCAAGGAAAATTCCCTCTGCCTTGTCAATATTTAAACAATTTGACAAGTAATTAATAATAATTTGTTTATTTTCAAACTGTAAAGAAATAGCTTTTAAAATTTGTAAAACGCCAACATTATTTCTAAATTGACTAATTATAAATTGTTGTAAGTTTGTATAATAATCTATTTGTTCCATTAATTCACCGTTATATTTACTGCTGAAAATACTGGTACTTGATTAGCACCCATTGTAACTAGATCAACCCACGCAGTACCATTTGTTGATACTTTTATTGAGTTAATATATTCAATGCCCTCAATAGAATTTACAGTTGCTACAAATTGATTGGCAACAACACTCTCACCCATAGTATATTTTTTTATAGTATTGCCATAATTAATAATTGCTTGTTTAATTGTTCCCGATGTAGAAACTAAACTATAGTCCGGCTTAAATACTGGATTTATTTTTACATAAATATCTATAACATCTGCACGTGTAAATTTTATAGTCACATCTTGATTACTTAAATCTTTAACTACTTCTGTGATATTACCATCAAGCCCTACACCATCAGTTAATGCACTGTAAATAGTTTTGGCGATAGTTTCATCATCATGAGCAGAGTAAAGTACTATATTCATTGTGTGGAGTGCTAAATCATTATACGTTAGTTCACCCCTGTTCATTCTTATTTTAATATTGTTACCATTATCAACAACGCTCAATAAGGCTTTAAACATTCCATCTGATGTATTCGTTCCGGCCTTTACAGATGAAGCTAACCAACTAGAACGAAACATAGCATCATCTTCATAATTAGTTCCTATATCTATTACATTGTCACTTGTATAATAAACTCCTACTACATCCGAAAGAGGTGTTAAAATGTTAATTATGGCAGAAGTTGGCAAATCAATAGCTCCTATTTCTTCTGCCGTAAAGGAACCTATACCTATACCACTTGAATCTAATTGACAATCATCATTTAATTTAAATTGGTCTCCAGTACTAGAATTTGAAATTATTAAACTACCAGATATTATAGTAGTATTTGGAGTTCCTTCCACTGTCCTTTGAACAACTGTAAAGCTTGCTAATATTCTAAATAATCCAATTAATGCGTATAGAGCATCTTGAAACTCACCCTCTGCCGTATATGGATTTAGTTGTTTAGTTAAAAACATTATTTGGTCTTCAATATCAAGTTTGTTTAGTGAGGTAGTAACTGCAATATTATCTATTACACCCTCTTTTTTTATAGTAAAATCACTACCATAAATAGTTTTTAAAGAATTCTCAAAGTTTGTTAATTCTGTTGTTAAATCACTTTGGGTGGCACCTGTACTATTTATTATCATAATGTAATTTCCTCATTTAGTTGTATTTCTTGGTTGCCAATAACTAAAGTTGCACTAACTAAATAATTTTTGCTAGTAGTGTCAAAAACATAATTTAATACTTGCTCTACTCCATCTACTGACAAGAGAGCATTTTTTATCTGAGATTTTAAGATGTTGGCATTTTTTTTAAGGCCTCCTGGATAATCAATACCTTGTCTGTAATCTAAAACCCATTCTCCAATTAGGATACGCAATCCTATACTACATTGCTGTAAAATTTTATCTATTTTATCAACAAGAGCAAAATCACCATTTTCTATAAAAAGGGTGTTATCTTTTATTTTTATGTCTTTACTCATACAACCCCGTATAAAAATTCTTCTCTGTTTAACTTAGATGATGATGCAACCAATATTTTAATGCCTCTACCTTTTGCAAAATCAATCCATCTTAAACAACACTCTTTTTGATTTAATCTTTTTTCGCTGTCGTTAAAATCAACGCCGTAAAGTTCTATTTGTTCGTATCCTTTTAAGATTGCATAAGCAATCATATAGCTTATGGATGAGTTAAATTGTTTGCCTTTTAATAAAAAAGCCTCTTCATATGGATAGTTTACTCTGGTAATATGTTTTTCTTGTATGTCATCACGATGAACATCAAACCATAAATCCCATCTCTTAAAGCTTGCATAATATTGATTTAATCCCCAAATTTCTATATCATCATCAAAGTCTAAGTCTACCAATGATGAACCTATGCCACAAATTGCAACTTTTTTCATTTAATTAACTCCACTTGTAGGATTCCCAGATGTGGCACTCGTATGTGTATGTGCTAAAAATATCTTATTATCAATTTTTGTGTTGCCTGAAATACTTACATTCCCACCTGTTATAGTAGTATTGCTAGTTCCTGTAATTGTTGTATTTCCACCTGCAATAGTTACATTAACACCGTTTAAAATAATTGCCCCTGTAGTTCCTATTGATATTTCAGCACTACCATCCTTATTTCCTATTGCTATATTTTTGTTAGTTGGGAAAACATAAGCTTCTGATTTAGGGTAGAACCCCATTTCAAATATACCGTCATTGTCTGAATGATTGCGAGGGTCTTCGTTATATTCTTCATCACCAGTTTGTTTATAACTTTCAATAGATTTATCAAAAAATTTTATAAGACCTCTGTCGCCACGTGATAATCCTAAAAATATAAAAGCTCTTTGTGTTTCGGTGTGTTTTACTGGCACATTACAAGCAACTACATTTTGTGTATCGTCATTTTTTATAATCAGTACATCAACCGTATTATCGCTGTTTACCGTTTTTACAACACAAGGTAATTGTTTATTAATATGCTTATTACTTGCTAATAATAAAGATATTAATCGCTCACTATTTTCTGTCATCTTACAAATACCTGTGTCTTACCTTCTGTACCATAATTATTACCAAATAATTTGACTTTATAAATATATTTAAATCCCTGTAAAATGCCAAAATCACATTCGCACCACATACCTGGCAATAAAAACGGTAAAAGCATTGTTTCAATCATAAACCCGTTAATGTTTTTTATTATTTCTGTCTTTTTTAGTCCGGCAATACCCTTTTTCTTATTCTTTTTAATAAGAGTTGTGGTTTTTAATTTAAATTTATCATCTTGCCGTTCGGGTGTGTTTGAATTTGAACTATCTAAAAGAATGCCATAAACTGTACTTGCAGGCACTTCATTTTTACTATAAAGATAAAATACCCCATTATTTATAGTATAATTAGCGTTTAATCTTTTGCATATAGGATTAAGAACATCAACCGTACGACCTCTTGAAATATGATTGTTTATATTTATATAATCAATATTCTCACTCATAACACCTATAGGTATGCCGAAAGTTTCAACACAATCTTTTATAATTTGCTTACTGTTTATGCTCCCCTTATATCCTTTACTTATATTAGCATCCTCATAAAGGTATTTGCCATCGATTAATGTCATAGACGTAGGGTTGTCGGATTGGCCTGAACGTGTAGCACCCGGAGACTGTTGTAAAAATCCTTGATTTGCAGTTAACATATTGACACGCTTGGATTTTAATACTTTTTCCGGGTACCCACGGAACATTAGAGCATATTCATCATCCCCAAAAGCTCCATATAATTCTACTCCGTCAGCATTAGAATAAATGTTATTATAAGTGTCATCAGACATATTCCAAACTGTTATTGTGCTTGTGTTTGGGGTATTAGTATCCGTTTTAGCAATCTCGAAATCAATATCTAACCCACTTTCTGGATTATTAATTTTATCTCCAATTCTTAAATTAGCACCTGACACATCAAGCCGTAATCTAAAATTTAAATTACTTTTTGAGTTGGTTTGTATTTGAGATACTTGAACATTATTACTCATACCCTAATATAAAATCCTTATTGAAATTCTCTTGTGTCGGCTCGTATGTACTAATTAAATTTTGAAAATATAATACTTTTGGTAATTTTCTTAAATCAGTTCTAATAACGGAATTAGTGGTTAAGGCTCTTCCTAAAATAATAGGTGTTTTTAACTCGTCATAAATATCAACAAATACGCATTGGCAAAATTCATTCCAGGTAAAAGTAAAATTAAATAACTTATTTTCAATATCTGTTATCTGACTAATTTTTGGATTATTGGTCAAATCAGGTAATTTAATTATATAACTCATTATTTCCACCCCGTTGGTGTGTCGAATCCTAACACATTAGTAAACAGAAAATATGCTTTTTCAACATATCCTATGCCTTTGTCTTTTTTTGTTTTTCCTGTTAAGCTAGGATTTGTAGGGTTATTTATAATATTGGTTTTTGTTGATGTTTTTGAACCTGTAGAGCCTGTGTTATTTGCATCGGATACTATAGTTAAAGGTTTTATAGTTATTGGTACAAGCTCAATTGTTCCAACTGTTATTCTTTTAAATTCTAAACTGTAAGCCAAACCATTATTAATACCCCTAGTAGGTGAGAAATTTTGCAATACTACTGAATATTGACTGTCGTCTCCCATAACTAGTGTTAAAGTTGTTTTTTTCTTTCTTATAAATTTGAGCGTTTCTTCAAATTCATTTTTATTATATCTACGTCCGTCTTGGAGTTGACAGTCAAGAGAAAAGACATCAGGCATATTGTGGATATATTCACTCAATGACTGGCCACTTTCAACACGTCTATCTGGCGTTTCTGATTGATAAGTACGATTATCATTAAAAGTAGCATCAAATTCTATAAGTTTATAATTTTTTAAATTTTCTTTATTTAATTTATTATTTTTAATATCTGTTATTGCTTTTAAAGTTCCCTGAAAACCGGTTATTGCATTAGCAACATTGATGCCATTAGTTGCACTCATGGCCGTTTTTAGTTGACTCGCACTTGCAAATCCTTGTGCTATTGCCAATTTATCAAAAACTACGGCGTAATTTAAGAATAATGTGTCTAAGGCATCTTTGTTTGTAATTCCCCCATTGAGTAGTAGTTGAGTTAAAGCAACTACGTTTAATTTATTATAAGGCACGGATTGCATGTATCTAGCAAGTGATTTAATTGTTGATGTTGAATTGGTTAATATTCTACCACTTGACTTTAAAGCACTTGTTAGTTTACCCATTATAGGCTGTTCAACCTTCATATCAGGCAATATTTTTTTAGTATTTATATCATAATCTATTTGTATTGCTGCGTATGTCATTTAAGCTGTTCCTATCGCATATTCTGCCGGTGTCAATAATCCGTTTAATTTATTATCAATTGCACAGGCTATAGCTTGTGGGTCTAGAGAGTAAATATTAAATACTGGAGCCAACATTGATGTTTTGTTGTTTTGGTTATTATTTGTATCGGACTGATTAGTTTTTAAACTTCCGTCTTTATTATAAAGCCCACTATCCTTTAATATGGGTGTATCCCTTGGGGTTAAAATACCTCTAATTCTTGATGGTAATCTGCCTGTTTCAATATAATCTTTTGTAGATCCACCTTGAAATCCAGCACCATTGCCAGTAGATTTTATTAATTCGCCTAAAAACGTCTTTTTCCCAGCCATTGTATCTAATAGTTCAACTATACCTGCTAGTGCAAGACCCCATGCCAAGAAAGGTGCAACGGTTGACCAAGCAGTTAGAGCAAGTAATTTCATTCCCTGGACTATTTTGCCAGAGAATAACATTTGAATTGCCAAGTTAACGCCAACTAGTGCTTCACCAGTTGTTAGCACTTCCAATCTTAATAACGTTAAATACCCGATTATTTTATTAATCCAAATACCTATACCTAAGCCTATCATAAGTTTCCAATGTTCTTCCATAGCCTTTAAGGCGTTGTTTATACCTTCAATAAAAGATTTAAACCTAGAACTTGAAGCAATTTTGACTAATACTTCTGATATTTTTGTTAAATCTCTAGCTAATAGTAATACTGTATCCTGAAACCCGGCTTTGTCTATTGCCATACCCAACATAAATACTGAGTTTTTCAATCTATTTAATGTTGCTTGTGGGCTGTTCATTGCTTTTTCTAACCCTCCAGCCATCTTGCTATGCAAAATAGCAAAGAATTTAGGCAAAAAGTCCTCCCCGCCAATACCTTTTCTGATTTGTGCCATATAATTTTTACCAAGTATTTGCTCGGTTATGGCAAAAGTTTGAGGTATGATAAGTGCAAGTTGCCGAATACGTCTAGCTGTGATTTTACCCTCTGACATCATTTCAAAAAGTGCATAATATCCACGTTGTTGTTGTGCTGGGTTAGTATGTAAAACAGTGAATGTTTCCATTAGTGCATTGTTAATGTCGTGAATTTGATTTAATGGCATTTTATTACCAACTGCAGCATAAAATTTAGCATAAGACATTGCAGCTGTATCAATACTAACCCCAAGTCTACTTGCTTCACTTACAATATAATTAAATTCTACCCCTGCGAGTTTTGCCGAACCTGTGGCCGCTGTCAAATTTGCTTCAATACTACCCAACTTTGTAGCAACATCAATAAGCCCTTTAACTACGATACCTGCTGAAATAGCACCAAAAAGAACCTTAAAACTATTTGATAATACTTTATTTTTCTTTTCAGCTCTTGTTTGCTTGCTATCGAGTTCGTTAAATCCACGCAAATCTGCTTTAGTAGTTATTTTTTGTATTAATTCATCGAGATATTGAGCCATTTTTTATTTTACTCACTTCTTGTTTTAAAAGCATTTCATACATTAACAGGAATTCGTGAACTTCCATTTTACCTATATTACTAGGTTTATATGGGATATTGCATTGGTTGAAAAATATAGATAATTGAATTATCTCTTTTTGGACGTGTCGCTCGCATTTTTCTTTAGTCCAGTTTCTACAGTCTTCAAACTCTTTTGTGCTAGGTCGTTCAAGGAACTCGCTATACTCTTTGCTAATCCGTCCAAACTCGCTGTTAATGTACTTAACTTTCCCATATTTAATACCGAGAACTTCCATACAACGACATACATTTTAAGAAAATCCCCTGCAAAGTGGTCTGATATTTCATCTTTATTTACAAATTTATCATTAATCTTTATAGGGTATTCTTCATTCCATAAAAATGTTTCAGTTAGCCAACTCCAATCATCGGGGTTAAATACATCTTTTATTGTTTGGTAAAATGAAAGTAAGTTCTCGCCCTGCTCAAATTTATTGGCTGTGACAATCGCAATTGTGGACGCAAGCCCAAATAACTTTGGGGCTATTTTTAGGCCAAAGTATTTAAGGTCTTCATATCGTAATGCTTCACGTGTATACTTATCTTTTCCGTATTCAACTACGTATTCTTTCATTATGATACGTCCTCACAATAGATTGTAACGTCTCTGTTTCCACCATCTGCACTATTGCCTAAATTTTTAACATACGCAGTGGTAGAAGTGAAAGTTTCGCCAGTGTTATTATCAGCCCATTGGATTACACATTGAGTATGATTTTTGGCGGCTGATAATAAAGAACCCCAATGTGGTGATGTGCATATTTGAGATACTTTAAAGTATTCTTTCACATCATTTTTAGCATGAGTGATTGCATCACCATCAATACCCTTGTATTCGTCTATAAAATCACCCTCGTATGAGTGGTCGCATTTTACATCTGCAAAGTGGGTTAAATTAACACCGTTAAAGGTGAAAAAGTTTAATTTAGTATTATACATTGCTTATTGCTCCTTTCTCTGCATCTGTCGGTGCTACTGTTAAATCAATAATGACCTTACGCCCTGTTAAAGCATCAGCATACCAACCAACCTGTGAGTATGTTTGTGCGTTATAAAGGGTAGGATTAGATGATTGCAAGGCACTAGGTTTGACATCAATCAATTGGAATCCTAAGTCACCTTTTATAATTAAGTCATTGTTTTGTGCTTCTATAAGAACGGATTTTAACATTGCGTTAAGAATATTTGAGCTTGAATCCTGATAGGACAATTTTTTTCTTAAAAACTCTATTGTTTTGAATTTCAAAAGCAGATCAAGTGTAAAAGTAATATATTTTCTTTTTGTGTCTTCTCCATTAATTTGAAATCCACCAACTAAAATATTACTTGCATATTGGTCTACCCCTCCACCAGAGATAGGGTTAATGCTTGAATAATAACCGACATTTTGGTTGTCAAAATTAGTCATTTCGTTTTCTGTATAAGTTTGAGCTGTTACGTTTGTTAGTGTTGAATATAAGCAACCATCAGATCCTAACATTGGTTGAGCCATTACAGCTGCTAGTGCATGCCCTAAAGCTTCTGTATCTTCTTTATGAAATACAATCATAGAGTTGCTATTATTTAATGCTTTTAGTACCAGTGCTATGTTTTCAGAAACATTATCAGATATTTCAGATACTTGGCCTACAAATAATCTACTGTTTGATAATGCCTTATTTGCAGCCAATTCATTTTCTGTCATATCTCTACTTGAGATAGTTATTTGTGCATAATTACCGTTTATAGCCACAAAAGCATCAATACTTACACCAAAATTAGCTTGTCCTGTTTGTTTTTGATAAACAATAATTGAATTAACTCTGGAACGGTTTGGTTTTGAGTTATCTTTTTGTAAAAGCATTGTTTCAATATCTTTATAATATTGAGTATCAGCCTTAAAATAAGCTTTTAATCCATCAATACTGCTAATCGTTACGACTTTATCCCCCGGTATTATTGCACCAACCGCCAAGTCATCAGTGTCATAATCTGCTACATATCCTATGTTGCTTAAAAAAGCGGATATGTCTGTTGCCATTGGTAGAGTAAATCCTATCTCTACTAATTTGTTAATACTAATCAATTTTCTGCCTCCTGTATTATTTGTTGTACATTACTATTTGTTGTTAAATTAACTTGTTTTCCTTCGACACCATCTATTTGTATTGTGTCGTTATATTCAAAATTACACTCAAACTCATAACGGTAAACAAAACCGCCATTTACGTTATGTGATAAATCTCTAACGCCTGAAATATTCCCAATACTTAATCCTTTTGAGTATAAATATTGAGAATTTTCAATTGTTTCAAGCTGTTGTCTAATATGGGTTATCATATCGGTTGCCAGGTCATTATTTGATGCAATATCAGCACCTACACCATCAACAAAAATAGAGAATGTAACTACCATATTGCGATACATTGTTACTTCATTAATGTTGCCCCCTACCTCTTGTTCAGATGTGGGCTTAATATCATTATCATTTAATAATGTAAGCATTAAGTAAGGTTTTTCTGGCTCTATTTTTCGTTCTCTAGCCCAAAAAATAGTATTAACTGGTGCCGATACAAAGGTATTTTTAAAACAATTTGAAGTAAGGTCATAAATATTTTCTTTATTAGATTTTATACCCATTGATTATCAACCCTTACTATATAACTTTTATAATGTGCTAGTGGCATTCCTTGGGCTGTAGGTTCAACACTTCTGACCTCATACAATAAGTTATCTTTATTAATGCGTTTAATACGTTGACCTATTGTCAGTGCTTCGTATGTATAAGAGTTATAAACCTCAACTACCTTGTCACCAGAGTCACTAGATTCGATTGTAAGACCCTGTACTTTTGATTGTGAGCCCGTTGATTGAATATTTGCTTTATATGTACCGATTAAAGTCGATGTGGTCTTATCTTGACCTCGTGCACCCTCTAAATTAGTAATGTTATATACTTCAATCATTTCATTGTCTATTTTATTTAAAATTTGCGGGAAAAGTTTATTCATCGGCCTCTTACCTTATAGTCAATATCTCTGGCTAAACTTCCATCAATCATTAACGGATGATCTTGGCCTTTATATTCTTGTGTCATGGGTGCATTTTGTGGGTGCGTTTTACTGTCATAAATCATATCTGCTTGCATTGCACTAGCCCAAGCTCCTACACGTTCCCAAGTAGAAGTAGCTGCGATGTTGTTTAATCTTTTTATTTTTTCGTCAATAGTTTCCTGTAAAATATTTTCGAGTTGTTTTTTGCATTTACTATCAACTAAAAATATTCTTATAAAAGGTCTTGATGGGGTTATTATTGTTGTACCCGCTTTGATTACAAACCATTTATCAGTTATTGGACTTTTAAACCGTCTGGTTTTTTGAATAGTTTGAGTACCGCCAAATTCCTGCAAACAAGCATTTTGCACTTGGGTAAAACCACCCTTGCTTATCTCTCTTCTACCTTTATCTTTATGGATCCCAACAGTAACGCTTTTTTTTTCTAAATCTTTATAGTATTTGATTAAATCATCTTTGCTGATGTTCCCTTTTTTGTAGGTTAAAATGCAGTCCATATCATAACTTTCTGAATTTATTTAATTGTTCTTGATAGTTTGAGAAGGTTGAGGACGTATCAGATTTAAAATTGACTGCGATATCCCCCACTTTAATATTATTTAGTTGATCTAATTCTTCTGAATGATTAATAAATTCTAAAGTAATATCACGCCAGGTATAACATAAAGCCTCTGGAATAACAGATATATTACAATAGTTTAAAATCTTTACTTCTGCTTCGTCTATATATTCTTGCATTTTTTCATCTGTTAATTCTGCCGTGCTCTTATTTTTAACTAAATCTAATATTTCCATTAATTTCTCGCATCATCTTTTAACAATAATTCTTTTTTATCTTTGTTTGACTTAATCCCTAGTGCCTTAAAGTCGATGCCTCTTTTGGCTAATTCGACATCGAAATCACCCTGTTTAAATCCGTCATAATTATTTATTTTTTCTTCTATCTCTACACCTGCGTATTTCGCAAGTATTTTATATTCTTGTTCATCTTTTGGTGAATAATAACCTGGTTTATAACTCATATTAAGTTCGCTACAATATCCACCCTCTTTAAAATATAATGATTTCATTTTATGCTCTCTCTTTCTTTAAATAAGAGGGTTAGGGATTTTACCCCTAACCCAAATACTATATTTTACTATTAAGAACTTGCCCCAGTAGCCAATCCGTAGATATCGCAATGTTCATAACCAACTCCGTCAATAGCAAAAGCAACAGAACCTTGAATAGATTCTCTTTTTTCCCTTGATGATGCAGGTGGTTCTTCAACAAATCTGATTACATCGCCGTCTAAGAACCCTTTTTGGCAAAATCCTAGATTAAGAATTGCTACTCTGTCTTCCGGCACATCGGCATCAACCATAATGTTGTAGATATTACCTTCGTATTCATAAAATTCTACATTTGAACCAGCAGTTTTGTCGTCTCTTGTAACCAATCTAGAAGAGATGAAAGCATTCATTAACTTCTTTTTAGCAGGAGATACAAGGATTGTATCAGGTGATCCTGTTGCAATAACCTGGTCTAAAGCAGCTTTTAAGATAGCTTCGGAGAATGCAGCACCGTTGGCATTATAACGATTAACAACCCTAGTACCACCGCTATTATCTGCCAATTGAGCGAATAAACCTGCTGACATATAAGGTTCTGTTTTAGAGCCTTGGTTTTTAGCACCTTTTAACGAAGAAGAAGCCAAATTTTTAGCAATTCTTGTCATAGCTTCTTGTCTCATTAATGCAATTTCTGTTGCAGGGTCAAGACCTTTTCTACCCAATAGTTGTTCTGACTTTGTGTAATCAATAGTTTCGAATACTGTTTGAGCAAAGTTTTTATATTTTACTGTGTTTTCTGCTTTGCTTTCTACATTTTTCAAGTCACCATCAGAGCAAGCGTTGCCGATAACTGTGAATGCTACCGCATCTGCGTGTGCTGCAGGAGTTGTGTTACCCATACCACGAGCGAATACATCTATTGTGTTTGCAGTTCTATTAACAGATTTTACAATCACAATTTCATTAGCAACTTGCATAACAGAACCTACCGTCAACACGTTTATTGCTGTTGCTTGCATTTTTAATGATGTAGTATCGTTATCGTCCCATCCGCCAGCTGCACCGTCACCGATTACTCCTGAAAGACCTGTTGATGTTCTTGTATATAACTCGAATTCTTTTTGTTCTACTGCACGTGACGGTGCAGACATAGCCTGATAAAATACCCCTTTGTTTGCCGGTAATTTGATTGCTTTTGCAGCGACTAATACTTCTGGGGTTAGAATAGTATTAGCATCATCAAATTCTGTAATTGTTCCTAGCGTAAATGCCATTTTAAATCTCCTTTTCTGTTATTTTGTACTTTCTTCTTTTAGTAACGCTGGCAATTCATTTAATCTTTTTTGTTCTGCACCTGTTAAAGTATCTTTAGCTAATAAGCTATTAAGTTCTTCTTTAAGTGTTGTTTTTGGCGGTGGGGTTTGCCCATCCGCTGGTTTTGAACCTTTAATCTCTGGTTTGCCATCATTTTCTTGCACGAATAAAAAATCTTTAGATGTTTTTAGTTCATCGAATTGCTCTTGAAATCCCATTTTAATATTGCAGTTTTCGTCAAGTTCAATTTTTGATTTGTCTAGCAGCCCTAAAACCAAATCAATATCTTTAACTTTTCCGTTGACAGCTAATTTCAAAGCGTTGTTTAACTTTGTTTCTTTTAGTTGCTCTTCAAAGTCTTCTTTAGCTTTTGCGTTAGCGGTTTCAAGGTCTTTGAGTTTTTGAGTAAGCTCTTCATTTCCTTTTGCAGATTTGCTAAGGTCTTCTAACTGCTTGTCTCTTTTGTCAATTTCTGTTTGACGTTGTTTAGCAGTTTCGTTAATTTCGTCAAATCTTTCCTTAGGAACAAATTTGTCCTTGATAACATCTGCTACCTTTACTTTGTGGGCTTCTTCAATTTTTCCTAATTGTTCATCCGATAATTCTAAATCCTTCAATAGTTCTTTCATTCTTGCCTCCTATGCAATTTACGCTTTTTTACGTGGGTGTCGTCCACGAATTACAAATTATGCCCTACGAGCGTTAAACTTTTTATGCAAAAGCGTCACCTTTTTTGGGGTGACACTTAAAAGTCTGCTTTTATATTAATTATGCTGCAATAGCTAAATCTCTTAGATAATTTTTAATTTTTTCTCTTAGTTGATCCTCGGTAAATAGTCCAACTGCTTTATCTTCTTTCGTGTATGGCTCTTTTCCTGTGTATCCGATGTCTGTATTTATATTTTCAAGAAAATCAACTTGTTCATCAGTAAAATCATAATCAGAATCAAGATATAATTCATTAAAATCAGTTTCTAATTCTCTTAAAGTTAGATTTATTTTAGAATATTCGGTTAATGTATTAACTAATTTTTCAAAATTATTCATATTTTTTCCATTTTGTTGCTGGGTTAAAGGTTTTGCCTCTTGGAATTACTGTTATAATACTTTTAGTTTCCGCATCTGTATGTATTCCGAGCCTATCCTTAAAATATGTTTTAGCTCCTTGATCGTCAATAAATATCTCACCATTTTTAAGAGTATTTATAAGTTGATTAACATTATTAGTCCTATTATATGCCATTTCCATTGCGTGTGCACTTGGGTCATAACCAAGGTTTTTAAAGATATTGTTAATATCATCAAGCCTTTGTAAGCCCTCTTGGGAATATACACCCTTTACCATTTTACCATCTATCATAGGATTTTCAACTGGTAAATTAACTAATTCGTTAGATAAATTAACATCTTTTGGTATTTCATACTCGGCGTGGTCGCAGTTAATATGGTGTAGACCTTCCAACTCTGCATCCGCAAGGCTAGCATAGTCCTTATTATCACCAGTTATACTTAAAGTCTGACCGTTCCATTTTGCACATAATGGACACTCTGGAGATATACCTATGTGTCTTACAATTACTAAGTCTTGCCCATATTCTAAAAATCTTGTAAATAATGATTGACGTGTTGCTCTCATTACCTCTGTTGTCATCAACATATTCTCGTATCGCTCAACAGTCCAAGTTTTGCCACCAGCATCTTTAAAAGAAGTTATACTTTTATCTTTCAATAACTTTAGTATATTCTCACTGGCCTTTGTTTGTTCCTCAAGAGTTAAAGCCCCTGCAACGTTTTTAATATTACTAATGGCATTATTCGTGTTACTTGATATACTTGCACCTACTTTTTGTAGGTTCGTCATCATTGAGTCGTAACGAAATTTTACCGCATCATTATAAACGCTTGGCTCAACGTTTTTAACTTTTTCGGTTATTCCATTAGCTGACAAGGTTTTATCTGCTCCATCAATGCCGTTTTGAGCTGCCAGTATTAGTTGGGATGATATCATTGTCCCCATAGTTGCAAGATATGTAGTGATTATAGCAGTTTCTTTTTTCTTGTAGTCTGAAATCGTTTTATTATCAGGGCTATAAAGAACTTCTTCAAAAGCATTATCAATATCGTCTGTTAATTGTTTAGTAGGTGTCTTACCTTGTTTAATGTCTTTTGTAATATCATTTTTTAAATTCATAATTTCAAGTCTACATTATTCCCATTTGAGGGCTCAGGAGGTTGCGGCTTTGACTTTGCCAGTTCTTTTAGCTCAGTTAAAACATCTGTAACAAATGGGTGATTTTCAAGTAGTGTTTTTTCACTTAACAATCCAGTTGACAATGAAACGTCTTTTATAATTTCAGATTGATTAACAATCATATTGGTATTAAAAGTAATTTTAACATTTTTATCTGTAAAGTCGCCTTTTTTTATATTAGCTAAATGATTAGTATAAAACCATAATAACCATTCTAAACTAGCTCTAAAGTTTTGCCCCATTGTTTTACAATCAAGATCAAGACCTGCATATAAAAATTTAAGAGCTACACCTGATTGATTGCCTATTCTTGCAACTTCTTGGTCTACACCTGAACCAAAACTATAAATATCTTTTTGCAGTCTATTTAGGGTGTTTTCTGCTATAGTACCGTTAATTTCCATATCAATAGTGTCAATATCTGCATCACCACTAATTGCAATCATATGATTATTTTTTAAACCTTCTCTTAGGTCTTTTGCCTCTGTTCCACCACAATTTTTTATTTTTATAATTCTGTTTGGTACATCTTCTAAATCATTGACCATGTCCGATACAGTATTGTCATAGGCATCATTCATTGATTTAATAAGATTTAAGAGGGGAAGCTCAAAAGAATTATATTTAAACGGTACAAATGGTATTCTATCCCATATATAATCAGTACCATTAAGAGTATAATGAGCCATATAGCCATTTTTACCTCTGGTAGTATCTATATTAACTACTCCGTCAACTATTTCATAGAAATATACACCGCCTTGTTCTCTTTCACCAGTAGTGAGCCATAACTCTGCTTTAAGCGTAATTTTTTGGGTACTAGAGTTAAATAGTTCATAAAATCTTATTAAGGCATCAAGTTTTGTATGTTCTGTGTCATTCCAGTATGGAATTATTTGCTCACTTGGTATCCTTTTTGTATCAAGGTTTCCGGTTTCGTCATAAAACACTTGTATCCAACTTAAGCCGTTAAGCACAGCATAACGCCCACAATCTTGTAATCTTTGACAAAAGCGTTCATTTATAAAGTCTTCTAAAAGTTCTTGATAGACAGCGTCTTCATCATCAACTTTTACTGAGGGTTTTTCACTTAACAAATATGATACTTTTTGTTCCGTTAATTTATGCAAGAATGGATGTGCAATTTTATTATTAGCAAGTTTAGTTGTTTCCGCCCCTGCAATTGTACGTACTCTACCATTAATGTCGTTACCATTTTGATAATATGAATGGCTGTCAATCATAGTCAAATACTTAGTAGAAGCACGCCATTGGGCTATTTCTATATTGACGAATTCTGCACGTGCTTTATCTAGATCAGGGTCTAAAATTTCAACGATATTGTAATTATAACCATTTTGAAATAGCATATTGTTTTAAATTCCTTTTTTTTATGCAAAACTAATTTTACAGTGGCTCATATCATCTTCAAGTGCATATCTGGTAGCATCTATTGCGTGGTTAAAAGCGTCAATGGCCTTTGCTTTATCATCACCATTTTTATCTTTTTCATAGTGGTAATTACAGAATTCATCATAGGTATTAGGACAATCAGTGTGTATATATATCTTTTTAAACGATTGTAGATATTTAATGCCACTTTCAACACTTCCGGCACCTTTTTTAGCACTTTTGGCATTTATATGATATTCAGATTGAAATTCAGATACACTTTTAGGCTCTGAACTATCACAAGTTACTACCTCTTTATCAACAATATTCTTGACCTGTGGAGCAGAGTCTTTGTTCAGCAATCCTGTTTTATATATTTCATTGCAGATATATAAACAATCATTCTCAATAGCACATCTAATAAAAGCAAACGGATCATTTGAAAATCCCCAGTCTACACCGTTTCTATATTGTGCAAATCGTTTCTTATCAAAATCTGATTGTTCAAAGTTGTTAAAGATTAATCCTTCTGCAACCCCAAGTTCACCCATCCCATATACACGCCAAAAATTGTTATTACCATCACCCTTTTTACTCTCAATACTATTTATGATTGATTGCTCAAGGCAAGGGTTGTCTTTATAAGTAGACTTGATTAATAAAGCCTTTTTTGGCTCATCTTTAAATATCTTTTTATGCACCCAAAACGCATTAGTAGGGTTGTAGTCAATAAAAATAGATTTACGGGTTCTAACCATCAATTGTTCAACGATATTATAATTGAGGTGATTAGCTTCATTTAAATAAAGAATATCCCGTCTGCCACCGTGTGCTTTTCCTAAGTTGTCAAATGCTATAAAATTTATTATTCCACTATCGAGTTTTAAAACCTTATCCGTTTTATTATAAAGTAGGTCAAAATTAATGCCGAATTGCTTACATACCTTTGGCATATCATTTAACACACCAGCCTTTAAATGTGGCACAGATAAACCTACTACATCAATTTGTAGAGGGTATTTAATGGCAATATGTACTAATAATTGTAAAATTGAAAAAGTCTTTGTAGAAGACGTACCACCTTGATTTATAACATATCTTACTAGCTTTTTATAAGCATTTGCATTCTTTTTAAATACGTCGGAGAGTATTAGCATATTAAATACTTTCTAGCAAGTCTTTGTCTTCTTGTGAACCTACCACAATATTGCGTGTCAAGGTTTCTAGTTTATCAGTTGGTTTCTCTCCTGAACTATCCCTTAAAAATTCCAACGCCTTTAATAAATCTTTGATATCAGTTTTTTCATCTTGTATTTTATCTATTAACTTCCAAATCAATACTTCTTTTGTTGTTTTTCCGCCTTGCTCAAGTACTTTCAGGCGTTCAATTATTATTTCCCGGAACGCTTTATTTTGTTTTTTAGCTACGGCCGATTTTTTACCACCGTTTGACTGTCGTTTCTTTAGTTCATCTTTACTTAAATCACCTTTTTTAATCGGTTTTAAGTTTTCTATTTTTGGTTTTTTGTTTGCCATAGTATATTTTTCTTTTTAACCTTTAAACTGCCTTAACTTGTTTGAATACTTTTAACATCTTAGGAAATTGAAGTGCAATGAAATTTACTAAATCTTCATTGTTTTTATATTCTTCCAAGCCACTCTCGTGTAAAAAAGCGTGGGTTATTTCGTGTCTTGCAACAAAATTCTGATAATCTTTCGGGCTGTATTCATCTGAAACAACTATTTCTTTTTTGTAGTATCGGCACTCCCCGCATAAAGCACTATTGTCTCTTAAGCCTTTATCATTAATTCCGTTTGTCTTTTTAAATTCGTAGTCTTGTCCGAGTATATTTATTAACATCTTTACTCTCTCAATTCTTTATACTTTACCCCCCTGAATGTGTGCCAAACTCAATCATATCTTAACGCTATTTTTAAAAGCAAAGGGGTAAATAAATACCCCTGTATAGTCTCGGGGAGGTAACTCTTTATGCTTTGCGTAATGCGTAAGCGTCCATACTTGGGAAGTTTACTGGCTTAACTGTATTTTTAGCTTTAATGCTAATTGTTTCGGTTGCATAGTCAAAAACCGCATAATTCATTTTGTAACCGACCTTATTAAAAAGTTTGTCTATTTCGTTAATAATATTTTGGTCTAACATAATATCCTTTAATTATCATTGCTTAAGCTTAATAGAGCTGTTTTAGCTTTGATTGTTTCCGCAAATTCTTTGTAAATTTTTAATTCTTCTGAGTCTCTATAACTCATTATCTGTTCACAGGTCAAAAGACCTTTATCATAAAATCTTGTTTCTATGTACATAAATCCTTTTTTATCCCTATTTTATATGAATTATTATGGTTAAAAATTCTCATTCCTTTTTGGCATAATTGATATATCATCGCAGCTTGTGAACGGGATTTTGTTTTGGTAAGAAGCCTTTTAGTATATATTTGAACTGTTCTTGGTGATATTTTAAGAATTGTTCCTATTTCATTAGCTGTACAACCTTTTGCTATATGTTTAGCCGTTTCAGCTTCTCTTTCAGTCAAAATATATTTATTTTCTTCAATCATAAATCCTCAATAAAAAGTGGGGATGGTAAGTCTCCCCACAATAGCTGGATATTAATTTATTTTACTAATTCTTGTAAATCTTGTACCCTTATGACTTTTACAGGTGATTTGATTATATCAGGCACCCAGCGGTCTTCATATATTCCTTCTTGCCATTTATTTTGCCAATCCTGTTCGTTCAAGTAACGTGGTCGTTGCGTTGTAGCGTCAAGTGCTTTTCCAAAAGCAAGAGGAATATAACTTGAAACATAGATTTGTTTTTTACCGGGACAAGGAATATCTTTAAAAGTTCTTTGTGCTATTGTTCTTTCAAGATAATCAATTGCTTCTTTACCATGATATTGTTCTCGATTGGGTTCTTTAATGAGTTTTTTTACTCCTAAAACTCGTCCGTATCTTAAAACTTCTATCTTTGTACAATTGTTAAAACAATTAAGAACATATACTATTTCAGTGTAAACTTTTTCTTTTCCAATGTAATCTTTTGATAGTGGTTTAACTTCATATTTATCGAAACAATTGAAAGTTGCTGGATCCGTAGTACTATACGTAATTTCACAGCAACGCATTTTCAAATCTGTAATCCCCCCAAAACCACATAGTACTGCCCCTCTTGGACAAATTCGCCTTTTTAGCCTCAAAGCCACTTGCCATTTATATTTATAACACATTTATAGTTGCCCTTGTGGGCAAACTTTTTAAATCAAGTCCGCAAAATGCATTGCCATAGCTTCTCGTATTAAGCCAGCTCTATTTTCTACATTAAATAGCTTATAAATTTTTTTTAGCCGATTTTTAATGCTTCTTTCACAATATCCCAATTCCTCTGCAATTTGGATATTTGTCTGCCCATCAACCACCAAATTAATAATCTCTTTTTGTTCATCAGTTAATCCCATATTCCCAAATCTCCTTTTACTTTAATGTCCCTCGATATGTTTAGTTATTCTTTATCCTTTCAAGTGCTTGCTTGGCTTTTTCATAAGCATTACCAACCAATTGTAATTTTGTTTGAGTCTTGCCATTTGTTTTAGTGCTTAATTCGTATTGACGAATAAAATAATTTACAAATTCAAGCAATATTTCATTTTGATTGGTTAGCGTGCATATTTTTTTAGTGTAAAATATGTTTTCATCGGTTAAGGATTGTTTTTCTTCTTTTAGCTGTTGGAGTTGGCTTTGAATATTAAAAGCATAAGTGAATACTTCATACATCATTTCAGCAGTTTTATAATTCAATTCGTAATTATTTAAATTTCTATTTTTGTCATAAAATGCTGTTTCCGTTTTATTTAGATTAATTTTTCCATTTTTTAAATCAATTGCATACCAAATATCATTTTTATCATTGTGTAATGTAAATGTACTTATCTCACACTCTTTTACTTCATTCTCGCTCATAATCTTTCTCCTTTACTTTGTGGGGGTTAAGCAAAATTTATTGCCAACACCCTTTTAATACCTTGAATAGGTCTTTTTAGTAGAATTTCTCTGTCACTTCTTTTGTCGGTTACATCATCTAACCAACAAATATATCTAAGATAGAAATCAGCTAGCCATTTTTCTTTGAAGGTATCTGCAAAATCGTTATAAATTATTTCGTGTATCATTTCTTTAACTACGTTATTATTTTCGTCATATCCGATAGCTTTATATTTCACATTATTCCTCCTATTCTAATCTTTCTCCTAGTTCTATGTCGTAAACTGGCTTGTCTATTGCTAAATCAGTGTTTTTACCCCATTTAATATCTATTGCTTTTATTTCAAAAACCATTGTTTTTTCAGGTTCACTTGTCATTCCGAGAGTAAATCGGATTTTGTCAGTTTCGTTTTTGAAAAATCTGCCTACTCTTTTGCACCAATATGGCTTAACTTCTCTATACTCGTGGGTTTTCTCACCGCTTTTTATTTTCTCAAACCATTGCTTTTTGAGTACGCAATGTAATACTCCGTCTTTACTGCTCATTTGGCCTCCAAATCTTCATATTCAGAATACGTGTGAAATCCTAAAAATTTATATTCAGGTCTTATGCTAAATTTCTTTCCGCATTTATCACAGGTAAATTCATCTTCATCACCTTCGCCCCAAGGCATTTGATTAATTTCTTTAGTTTCTACCTGTTCGCCACATTTTGGACAATCTATAAAATAAGTGTCACCTGAACTTGTAATTTCTTCTTCACTTTTTACTTCATTAAAATAATAACTCATAGTCATACTCCTCACTTTCTTTGTTGGGTTGGTTAATCAAGTTTTCATACTTCTTCACAACGTTGTTGGTAGGGTCACAATTGTTCATCAAGACTTTGCCATCTTTATCGTAATAAATAGTTTCCCAAGTAGGGTGACACACGTATGATGTTTTATCTCCGTCAAATCTAACCCTTAAGTATTGTCCTCTACCGCAAGTTATTGTCCCCATTTTTCCATTGACACTTATTCTCATCCTACGCTTTGCAGGGACGTGGTACCAACTTCTTATATAATCAAATTCGTTTGAATAAAAAGTCACGCTTCCACCTCCAGTAGTTCGGGGGATTGGTCTAATTGTTTAGCGAATGCTTCTTTAACACATTTTATAATTCTGCAAATATAGTCTTTTTGATGTTCTGACATTTTATTGCCAACTTCAATAGACCTTGTTTTAATATTTCCCTCTTCTTTATCTTCATAACATTCATAATTTTCAACGTCATAACTATCTCGGATATTATGCTCAAAAATATTAAAAATATAACTCACGGAAGCTTTTGCAAAAAATTCTTTAATTGTTCCACCCATTGAACCCCAATAAGCATTTAATGCACAACCATAACAAACTATAACTATTCGACCTTGATTTTTAGCTATATCCTGTGTCCAAACGTGAACAGGGTCTAAACAGTCATATTCAGTAATTAAAGTATAATCCGTTTTATTTTCCTCTATTTCCATCTTCAATTCCTTTCTATATAAAATCAAATTTTTGTTCGTCTGTAATATCAACCCAAGGGAGATTTATCTTTTTATCCTCATTTTTTTGTGCATTTATAGCCTTAGTTAATTCGTGCATACACATAGTGCTGATATATTCTTTTTCTTCCCATTCAACATCAAATTCAATTTTTATCATCATTACTGGAGCAAAGCCGTAATCATTTTTTTTGATTACTTTTTGAGTTTCATTATAGAGATTTGTAATCTCGTCAAAGGTTAAGCAATATGTTTGTGTTTTTTCTTTATCAATTTCTCTTTCTTCGTTTTCTGTGTTCATTTTTCAATTCCTTTCTTAGTAGTTCCATTCTCAAATTCTTTTTCGATTTTATTTATAATATTATCCAATGGGCACCCTTCGCCATATGTTGTACAATGGTCAAATTCGCAATCCTCGCAATAATTTATATCGTGCAATTTTTTAATTATTTCATTAACCGTGAATGTTTCTTCGCTTTTATTTGTCATTGAATAGCTCCTTTACTTGGGTTTGTATTTCGGGTTGTAGTTGGATGCAAAGAGATAAAACCGCCTTTTCTTTTGTTTTTCCAAAAGCATATTTATCAAACTCAATAGTCGACTTATTCCACTTAGTGCAGGCTTTATATTTACCACTTATAAAACTACTTTTTTGTATAGAAAGTTCGTGGTATTTGTCTAAAATTATCTCTTCCAACTCCAACACTATTTCAGGTGTGATGGGTTTTGCAGTTGTTTGATAAATATAATGACTACAAGTTTCACATTCGCGGTCATCAAAAGGACAATCCCCATAATCAAAACTGCAAAAATAACTTTTACGTGTTGGTTCTATCCCAAACGCTTCAAAAAACTCTTTCATCTAATCCTCCTCGTCTACTTTAAAATCATCGACCCAGCCAATAATGGCCATTGTAAAGAATGTTAGTATCATAATTGTTAAAATCATTTTCTCACCCTCTTAACTCTCCCTTTTTTCTTTTTGTAATACTTTGTACCTAAAATACAATTAACCTAGCTACAATCATGAGCAAATCATGTTTGGTGAGGCTATTGTTTAACTTGCTTTCTTTAATTTTCTATACTTGCCACTATGTAATCCGCAACAACAAACAGAATTCCTATTTTCTGCTGCTGATAAATACCGTTTAAATTCCTTTCCACAATAAGGACAAATTAAATTTAATAATTTTCCACTTTTAGGTCTTGGCATCTTTCCTCCATTCTTTATTGTAATTAACTGGCTTATGTAAATAGTTTTTGCTGTGATTTTATAATTTCTTGTTTTTGAAAATCAGTAAATAAATCACATTGAATATTTATATTCAATTTTTGTCTAAAATCATTAACATATTCCTTTTTTATTTCAAAACCGTATGCTTTTCTATTTAGTTCTTTCGCAGCGATTAAAGTTATTCCACTACCCGCACATGGGTCGATTACCACCTCGTCAACATCTGTAAAAATTTTAATTAATTCGGCCATTAATTGTTTAGGTTTTTGCGTAGGATGAATTTTAATACTTTTTGTATCACGTGGCATAAACATTGAATTGAAAATCATTTTCCCGTTATTATTAAATTTAGGAAGTTTATCACGATAAAATAAGAGGGCATATTCAGTATTCCCAACAATTCGCATATTTGCTTTTAAAACTTGCGGGCTATAATTTTTATAAAATGACAGTGAAATATAATTTAAAAATCCATGTTTTTTTGCTTCTTCAATTAAACTGAATTGTTGTTCAAAAGCACAAAATACTATTATACAACCTGCTTTATTTTTTTCTTTTGGTTCAGGTTTTAATAATTTTGAGCAAAAATGGAAAAATTCAACTAAATTAAAATTATTATCAGTATCAAAAAATTGTTTTCCTGCAAGTTCACTCTCTCCATTTTTATTATCACCATCAACATACCATTTAGGGTTACTTCCATAAGCATTTTTTCCAACATTATATGGAATATCCGTTAGCACTAATTGGGCTTTTGGAATATTATATTGCTTTCTGTTTTGAAAACTATCATTAATTAAATAGATTTGTTCGTTTTTAATAGAATCTCTATCAATATTTGGTTTAACTATTTGTTGCATATTCACTCCTGCAAGTTGTAATTTCTTCACCTTTATATGTTTTTCTTGGTTTAGTTCCGCTATGTCTACATGTGTCACTGCAATAATGGTTTGTGCAGAGGTCTACATTTCTTTTATCTTTGTCAAATTCTTTTCCGCATCTGAAACATTTTACTTTTACAAGCTGTTTGCTTTTAGGTCTGCCTCTTTTCATTTAATCCTTTCTATAATCATGGTTTCTTAAGTAAATTAGTTCGTATTTGTGTAATCCTGTTTGTTCTTTTACTCGCTTGTCGCTCATATTTGGTAAGCTGTGGTGAAAATCTTTTTCAAGTAAAATCATTTTTTGTTTATCCTCAAGCTCTGCATATCTCTTTGGGCTGTTTTTTCTAATCTGTTTTTCTACAAAGTGATGCCATTCCATAGGCTTGTCAAAAGTCATTCCCTCAACTTCCCAAAGCTCTACGGGTATTAACCGCCCGTGCCTCAATATAAATTTTGGGTATTTGTCAACATCGTTTAGTTTCAAGATTTTAACCCTTTTAATTCTTTTTCGAGTTCTTCTACTTTTTTTATCCACTTGTTATTAAAAGTGGAGGCTTGATTGTATTCTTTTTTCCAGTAATTTTTTTCTTGCTGTAACTCTCTGCACTGGTCAATTAATCCGTTATAAAGTCCGACTAATTGATTTATTTTATTTACATCTAAACTTTCTATTTTTTCTAATTCACCCATGGTTTATCTCCTTATTTTATTAACTGACTTGTTGTAATTCTTTGTTTCCCAATTCGACTTTTAGTTCTTTGAATATATGTACTATTACGTCCACAGTCCAAGCATCGCCAATTACCCCTGCCGCCTGATTGCGGTTCAATATTTTTGTATACCCCCCCCAAGGGTTTGGCATTGTTCTAGTTCCATTTGATTCAGGTATCTGCAACTGCCGTCATCCTCAAAGACTAAAGTAGTAAATCCCGTATCAAAATATCTATGCCTCATTTTTTCTTGATTTT
>Ga0302271_10000405_pt1 | contig 42091 bp, 45 predicted proteins | sample III_Bog_N1_1_FD_198767 | JGI IMG/M metagenome (GOLD analysis project Ga0302271, IMG submission 198767) | Peat permafrost microbial communities from Stordalen Mire near Abisko, Sweden - III_Bog_N1_1 | ecosystem: Environmental > Terrestrial > Soil > Wetlands > Peat | place: Sweden: Abisko...
CGTTTAATGCTTTGGAATAGAAAAGGTTTAACTAGCGGAAATAATATCAATGATTTATTTGTGTCTGCAGTTGATGGTTCTCAGGTTTCTTATATGGCTGGACCTAATAATGCTCCCTATACTTATAAGACAAAAATAGTTGGAGCGACTGCCGATGGCGTCACTAAAACTTTTACAGGAACTATAACAAAAGATTTAGCTATTCAAACTTTATTTACTGTTTCTATTGTCGCTCCTATTGCTACCCCAACTGCCATTACTGCCATAACTAAAGCTGCTTCCGCTAAAGTGACTTCTGCTGGTCACGGTCTAGCAATTGGAGATATTGTTAGTATTACTGGTGTCTTAGGAATGACTGAAATAAATAATCTAATTGTTGTTGTCACTTCTGTAATAAGTTCAGCTGAATTTGAAATAGGGTTAAACACCAATTCATTCACGGCTTATACTTCTGGTGGATTTGTAGGTAAAGACGAAGCTTTTAGAGATGATGGAAATGGAAATCTAACATCTTTACAGGGCGGGACTGGTAATATTAATTATTCTACTGGTGTTTATACAGTGACTTTTAACACTGCACCAATAAATACTTATACCCTTTTGCTTTCATATAATGAAGAAGATTCTACTAAAAATAGCTTAGCTTATTTTGTGCCTGATATTTCCGCTCCAGTAGCTTCTCATCCATCTATTTATGGTCAACCTGGATTTGGACCACTTATGAATGTTTTTCCTTTATCTGGTATTCTTTTTTGCATTCATCAATTTGGCACTTACCAATTATCTATTGTAGACAATGATGTCACTCAATCATCTCAAATTATTTATCGTAATGGAGTTGGCATTCCTTATTGGCGCGCGGGATTTGCTACTGGCGATGGTATTTTATATTTAGATACTTTAAATCAAGCAAACCCAACTCTTAGACAGTTAGTGATGCAAGCTTCTACATCAGGAACAAACCCTGCTATTATTCCTGATTCAATTTCTGACCAATTAGATTTAACTATTAACGCTCACGATAGAGACGTAGTTTATGAGTGGGGAGACTATTATGTTCTTGAATGCAAAGCTCTTACTAACGGAGTCGCTGACACTGCAAATAACAGAATGTATTTAATGAATAAAAAGACAGGAGCATTTGATTTATTAGATTTACGCTCAGATTGTTTTGCTAATTATTACGGAGCGTTACTCGCAGGAGATTCTATTTCAGGAAATCCACTTATTTTATTTTCCGGTTTTGATGATTTAGGGTATAATATAAATAACTACTGGAAGTCAGCTCCATCTTTTTTGGGGGCTATCGGAATTAAAACTTTTAATAAATTTGTAGTTAAAGGTTTAATACAGCCATCACAAAATTTAGGAGTTTATTTATCGTTTGATGGTGGTCAACCAGTGAAGTGGGGAGATGTTGATGGCGATGGCAAGTATGTAAACAAAGGGGTTCCATTAGAGGTCGGTGGCCCTACGATGGGAACAAATGTAGTTGGTGGTGGTGGAACTGTTTATGCTTATCCATATGAAATGGAAATAACAATCGGTTCCGATCACTTTAATAGGGTTTCAGTGATGTTCAAAGCCGAACCAAAATTAGATGAAGATGGGATGGAAATTGATGGAAGCGGTGTAGGCTATGTTTCCGTTGATGAATACACACTAAAAGATATTAGATATAAATCGTCTCATATAATGAATTCAAATGTTGAATAATAACTTTAAAAATATGAATAAAAAACTAACAAAGTCATTAATTATCTTGCTCTTGTTATTTCCTGCGTTAACTCAAGCTATCACAGTTAACAAGGCAACTCTAATTAATTTGGATGGGACTAAAAAAATTGTTTTAATTGGTTCTGTTGAATCAAATTTTTACACAGGTAAACTCGGCTATCATTTATTAAGTGATGAAATGCTTGGTGCTGTTATTAACCAAACCCCAGCTTTATTTGAAACTTCTTTAGCTACCGCAATTGGAAAAACTGATTCAGCAATGACGTTAGTTTCAGGAAAGACTAGAGATGGTTTATCTTTATCTGGTAATTACTGTTTTACTATTGATAGCGGTTTAAATACTGCTGAATACGTTTGTGGAACCGCTTCTTCTACAGTAATAACTTCAATGACTCGCGGTATTGGTTCTGATGGAGTGACCTCCTATACTTCTTTGAAATATGCCCATAGATATGGGGCTGATGTAAAAATTACAGACTTTCCAGTTTTACAACAATTTGGTCGTATTTTAAGCGGTCTTGATACCACGCCAGGAGGATTAACATTTGGCACTAGCACAATTAGCGGTATTAATAATCTAAACATTAATGGTTCTTTGACTGGTATTATTACTACGCCAGCATCTTCTGCCACTACTTCGGCCGCAAATGTGGACTATGTTAATAAAATAGTAGTTTCTGGTGGAGTTGACGCTTCTTCGGTTTCTAAAGGTATTTCCTATTTAAGTTCTAATGCTTCTTCTTCTACTCGACCAATCGCATTAAACAGCGAAGAAGTAGCGACTACGACTGGAGCTAATAAAGTTGTAAGGGCGAGTTCGACTGGCTTAATCAGCCCAACCTTTATAGATGGAACTGGCAATTATACTTTTAGCGGTAGCAACAGTTTTACTGCCACAACCACGCTTAATAATTTAAACGTGACAGGAACATCTACGTTTGCCGTCTCTCCTATTGTTATTGCAAAGGGTAGTTATGACGTTACCCCAAATGCTTCAGTATCTACCACTACTATTACTCATAGTTTAAATGTGGTTCCATATTTAATTACTTTTGATTATTATGCTGCCGATACTACTTCAAGCGGAAGTAAAATTGTTGGAAATGGTAAATATACCACAGGAAGCAGCACATTAACCTATACTGGTTATTTACAGGGTCCTGTTAATGTAGTTTTTAATCAAAGTAATTCTTTGGTGACTCATTTTCAGGGGACAACAACCTGTGATGGCTCGATAAATCCAGTTAATGTCGGAACCTCCACGGCTCTTATCAACTATACCGCTTGCAATGATGGAACTTTAACTGATTATAAAGTCTATTGGACTGCATTTGGTATCAGAAAATAATTTAAAACAAAATAATAGTAAAAATATGGCAGATACAATTCAAATCACAGATAAAACATCTAAAGGTGGAGACCCAATAACTGTTTCCAAGCAAGCTTATGATGATGTTTATTCTAAACAAGGAGATAGATACTCAGTCTTTACTCCGCCAGTAGCACCTACGCCGGCCCCAGCAGCAGGAGCTTTAAATTTGGGTGGAACGCCAACTGACCCTAATAAAACTCCAGGCGCTATTGCTAATTTACCGGCAACAACTTTACAGCCAGCCGTTCCTGCCACTAAATTACCAGAAGCAACCCCAGCGACTCCAACAGCTCCAGCTCCTACTTTTAAGGATACTTATAATGATGCTTATTCTTCAATGGCATCAAAGGAGCAAGATGTTATTTCTAAAATTGAGGGTTATTATAAAAATGTTTTAGGCCAAGCTGATACTGAGGCGGCTGGTAGAGAGGCGGCTATTAATGCTTTAGTTGGTTCAGGTCAAATTGCCGGAGTCGGTGCTGGCGCTAGTGCTGTAAGAGGCTCTCAAAAAACAACTGAAAAAGCTTACGCAACGGCAACTTCTCAAATGGCAAAAGATATTGCTGATGTTATGCAAAACGTTGCTACTAACGCAATGACACTGGCCAACAATATAACAACCGATAGGGCAAATATTAAGGCCTCGGCAATTTCAAATTTAGACACCCTTGCTAAGCTCGGTAAATCTTCCGATGAAATTAAAGCGGCTGACCCAAGTCTTTATCAAAATCTTTTAGATCAGACTGGTTTTTCGGATTATCAATTAGCTTCTTATATTGATTCGAACGATAACAACCCAAATAAACCAACTGTCAAAGAAGTTCCAATGCCATCTGCCGATGGTAACTCTACTGTAATTAAAAGAATTACTTTTGACCCAAAAACAGGAAAGAGCACTGAAAAAGATTACACCGTTAACGTTCCTTTTGCTTCTTATCAAGGAGAACAAATTGCCAAGACTACTGATGGGAAAATGCTTCAACAAATGCCTGATGGAACTTATAAAGATATTACACCGGGAATCAGCGGCGCTACCACCACAAATCAAAAAGATTATGAGTATTATGCTGCTCAAGAAAAGGCTGCAGGTAAAGTTCCTCAAACTTTTGATGAATGGCAAACTAATGCTAAAGCACCTGCTGCGGTTAAAGAATACAACGCCGCCGTTAAAGCTGGATTTACTGGTTCAATGATTGAATATACACAACAAAAGAAAGGTGCTGGTGCTACTTTAGACGCTGAAACAGTAAATTTCATGGCTAGTGAATATATGACAACTGGTAAAGTCCCATCATTTGGTATGGGGGTTGCTGGTATGGCTGCTAGAACCCAATTCTACAAAGCTGTTGCTGATATGGCCGCAACTCAAGGAAAGTCTGGACAACAAGTTGCTGCTTCTCAAATGGCTGCTAAATCTGCCGCTGCTGCTCTTACAAATCAAACAAAACTTAACGCCGCTACTGAGCAAGCAGAAAAGGCCGCAATTAAAAATGCCGATTATGCCTTTACTCTTGCTTCAAAACTTGATAAATATCAAATGCCTGATGCCAATAAATTCACTAATTGGGTTAATGGTAAGTTAGGTAATAAAGATTTGACTGCCTTTGAAGTTGCTTTATTTACTGCTACTAGAGAATATGCTAAAGTCGCTTCTGGTTCTGCTGGATCTGTCGCTGGTTTAACTGAATCAGCCCAAAAAGAAGCTGCCGCTTTATTGAGTTCTGCTATGAACTTAGAACAGTTAAAGTCTGCTATTGATACTATGAAAGTTGATATGGAAAATGTAAAAGAAAGTCAAACATCTACTGAGAGTCAATTAAGACAGGACATAGTTGATTATGGAGGTGCACCAGAAACACCCGTCACTCCAACAACCCCAACTGATGGAGGTGGTGGAAGCGGAGATACAAGCTTTGATTCAATTTGGGATTAATCATAAATTTATGACAATGCGCACCGATCGTTCGAATAACCCAATAGCAAATAAAGCTTACCCAGTTGTTTTGGCCAAGCTTGATAGCTTAGGTTATAAAAAAGACGTTGATTATACTATTGGAGATAGCACAGCTGGTATTGATACTGACGCTACCTCAACGATTAAATATGCTAATCCAACTGTAGGATTCAAAGCTTCTGCTGACCTCTTAAAAGGTGGGCAGATAGCTTCTTGGTATGGAAATGCTAAATATGGTGGAGCGGGTTCTATTCATTCAACCTTAAGCCAATTAAGTGGCAAAAAAGTAGATTACAATAATGCTCAATCAATCTATAATTCTCTTGACCCAGAAAAACAAAAAGCGGTTGTTAAGGCTATTTACAAACACGAGGGAGGAAGTGGTATTTTATCAACTTTTGAAAACTTTAATGAAAAGATAGACAAATCAAGAGCGGCTGGTTATTCAGACACTCAAATTTTAGATAATCTTGGAAAAATAAGCCCTGATTTAAAATCTAAGGTAGAAAAATCACGTGCTTTATTCGGAAAAGACCCAATGATTAATAACGATAACGATATTTTAGCTCGTTTATCTCAAAAATATGCTGGCACGGTGCCAAGTTCTACTCCTAAACCAATATCAGCAACACAAGAACAAAATCAAAAGAAACAGGACATCGCCGCTAAAAATGGAATGGTCTTAAATCCAACAACAGGGGCAGTCGAACAACCAAAAGAACAGTCAGGAGTTCAAAAAGTTATTGGTGGTTTAGGCAACTGGTTTAATAAAGCAATTATTGACCCAGCTAAAGGTTATGCTAAAGACTTACAGGACATCGCTGGTAGAGCCACTACAGCAGGCGCTCTTAACTTAAACCCAGTTAAAGGACAAACATTACCTGAAACAGCCTTACAAGCCACAGGAGCGGGTGTAAAGGCCTTATTTACTCCTATTGCTGAAACAGTTAAATCTCTATACGAAGCATCTTCATTTAAAAAAGGAATGAGTGATTTGGCAACGCTGAATCCTAAGGCGGTTGCTGAAAAAGAAAAAGAAAGAAATCAAGCAATGGAAGTTCTTAGTAAAGGGTTTTCTGCTTATAGTGAATTTGCACAAAAGAATCCAAGATTGGCGGCAAATATTAATGCTACCGTCGATGTTGGAACTTTATTTTTAGGTGGAAGTGGAAAAACTCTTACTTCTATTGAAAAAGATATTGTAGCTAATGAGGCTAAGGCCGCCATTCCTAAAGAAGTTGAGACTGTTGTTGGCAAAGACTTCTTAAAAGCTGTTAAACCCAGCACCGCTAATATTAGATATGCTGGTGGTATTCAAGGTTATGTTTCTAAGGCTTCCGAGGCTTTACACGATATTCTTTCAAATTTTAGTAAGCTAAATATTGTTAATAAAGAAACTGGGGAAGTCGTCACTAAACTAAGTAAAATGCCTAGCGTTGTTGACGGCACTGTTCAGGCCGTTGATAATGGTAAAAAATTAGTATTCGATGCTTATGATAATTTACAGCGGTCAGCAGGGAATAATGTTAAAGTTGATTTAGGAAAAGTTGCTGATGAAATGACTGCTTTTGTAAAAGATAATAAGGTTTTAAAAACAGAATACCCAGAAGTCTATCAAAAGTTTTTGCAAGAGGCTGATAATTTAAGAAATTCAGGAAGCTATAGTTTACAAGAAGCTCAAGAGTCTTTGAAAAAAGCTAATGAGGCTTTACAGAATTTTTATAGAACTGGAAACGGTGGAGCAGATGCCCAAATTAAGGCTTTTGTTTCTTCTCGTTTAAGAACTTCAATGGACGAATTGATAAGCGGAGAAACTGATATGAGTTATCAGGCTCTTAAAAATAAATACGGAAACTTTAAAGCCATTGAAAAGGATGTTATGAATATGGCCCTTAAAGAGGCAAAGAAAGCTCCTAAAGGCCTTTATGATGTATTTGGCGATATGGCCGCTTCTGGCGAAATGTTAAGAGGATTAGTTACTTTAAACCCGGGCTCAATTGCTTCTTCATTTGGTATTAAAGCCGTTCAACAATTCTATAAGAACTTAAACAGCCCAGATGCTATTTTAAGAGGTATGTTTAAAACTCTTGAAAAGAAGATACCAGAAGCAGATGTTACTTCTATCACCCAAGCATTAGGAGCTAAAGAAAAACCATTACTACAACTTCCCGAACCAAAACCAGGTGCTTCCAAAGTTAGTATTGAAACTCCTATAAATTTACCAGCTAAAGCCCCGTCAACCATTGAGAAAGGGGAAATACAAAAGTTTGGCGGTAAAAAGACTGCTGAACCAGTTAGTATTTTAGGGCTTCCAGCTCCAAAAAATGTTATCGAGCTTCCTAGTAAAGGAATATTAGAGGGTCAATCTAAAATAAAATAATTAAAAATATGATTATTAACATCCCAAAAGAAAAAGACAATAAAAGAAAGTTTGTCCTCGTCACGAAAGATTTTAGTGGACTAGGTTTCGCATTGGACGAACAAGAAAACGGAAGCGAAGTTATTATTGCCTATGGTGGTCAAGAATTTAAAGACGACAAGGAAGAAAAAGCCTATTTAATGACTGGCGAGGGAATGATTGAAAAAATACCTTTAGAGGAATTGATGGCTAGTAAAAATAAATACAAAGAACACTATTTTGTGTTTGACGGAAATCATAATGTTGACTCTGGCGAGAAGCTTAGAAAACTAGGATTTAAAGTTTGGGGTGGTTCTAAATTTACCGATGACCTAGAAAATGACCGAGAGTTTGGAATGGAGTTTGCTGAGTCTTGCGGACTACATAGCCCAGAGCAGGAAGAATTTAGCGGTGCTGATGAGGGAATATCATTTTTAGAGGAACACGAGGAAGATGCTTATGTTTTTAAACCAAACGGATCGTCAGATAATTCTAAGACCTATGTTCCAGTTAACGAAGAACCAGCTAAGGCTAATAAAGAAGTTAGAGATTTTATTCAAGCGTTTCAAAATGATGAATGCACCTCTTCTTATATTCTTCAAAAGATGGTTAAAGGAGTTGAAGTAAATGTTGAGGCATATTTCATTAAAGGTAATGCGGTATTCGCTCACGCTAACTTTGAAAACAAAAAAGCTTATCAAGAAGAAATGGGCCGAGCAACTGGCTGTGCCTTTGACGTTGATTTTGAAATACCTTTAGAGTCCGAACTTTATAAGATGACTGTTGGTAAAATGGCTAGTAAGTTAAAGGAAATGAACTATACTGGATTGGCCGATGCTAATGTTTTAATCGGTGACTTTAATGAGGTTTATTTCTTAGAATTCTGTTTCCGTTGTGGTTATAATGCTATGGTAAATTTCCATAAAAACCTTTGTAATAAAACAATGATGCAAACTTGCGCTGATATGATTGACGGAATTTCCGATATTAAAGCTAAAAAAGGTTTTGGTGTCACAATTACAATGTTTACTGATGACTTCTACACTGGACTCCCTATTTATATCCCAGAGAATATTGAGAAAGATGTTTACTTATTTGATGCTTATTGTGAGGGGTATGATTTAAGAATGGCTGGAACTTCAAATGAAATACTTATTGTTTGTCATCACGGTTATACTATCTCGGAAGCTTTGAGAGAGTGCCAAGAAAAGGCAGAAAAGATTATTTTTAAAGACAGATATATGAGACTTGATACTTGGGAGCATAAAACAAGTAAGAGTCCCCAGAGACGATTTGAAGCCATTAGAGCGATGAATATTTTGTAAATAAAAAGACTCCTTAATTGGAGTCTTTTTTAAAGAACGTGCTGTGGTCATGTTGTCATGGCCGATTGAAGCGTAAACTCTTATTTTGTAATATTTATTTTTTGAGGCAAACAAATGTCGAAAATAATCCGGAGTGTTGGGCGAGCATCCCAAATGGCTCAATTTCCACTCCGACAGCATTCTTTTTGTAGGGGGATGTTAGTTATGCTTATTCCATTGTTCTCTGGAACGATTATTATTTAAACGCTTAACCTTTATATTTATTTTAGATAAATCAACATCACAGTCATCAAAGGCAATATCTATATCATCTGTCTTTTGTTTTACTCTTATTTCGCAAGGGAAAAGTCCTAATTTATTAGCCCACATTTTAGCATAATCAACCCCACCACCAGACCAAACTATCATTCTATTTCCTTGAGCTTGAAACCATCTAAATAAAGCAATAGTTTCATAATTAGGGGTATCAATATCTGAACTTGTAGCAATACTAGGAATTATTAAAGTGTCATCTACATCAAAAGCTATTATAGCCATAAAATTATATTACATTTATTAACTTGCCGACTGGTTATGGTTGGGAGGGGGTGGGGCTATCCCCATTGTTCTGCCATAGCATCTGCTATTCCTTGAAATGTTTTACTTCTTTCACTGCTTCCACTAAATTTTCCATTAAAGCCTCCATATCTACCGCTTGGAGTAAAGGATTGGTTTAACCAACCAGTAGTAGGTTTTTCTAAAACATTAGTGTGACTCAATAGTGGCAATCCTTTTATCCATAAACAAGTGCTTTTAGTATAAGGATGACCAAACTGCCAAGGTTGAATTATTTGGTCTGGTTTTCTATATCTACTACTAATAACTCCAATGGGATTTTCGATAACTATTTTATCGCACTTAGCATTAACAAATTTCATAAAAAACTCAATCGCTTCCTCCCGGCTCTTAGTTCTTTCAATCGCTTTATCTCCATATTTTTCTACATTAAACCAAGCGTTACCGGAAACAGTTAAATAGGTGCAAGGAGGGTGAGCAATAATCATATCCCAACCTTTATCTAATTGTTCTAAAACATCTCCTTTAATATGCCACTCAGGATGTCCGCCGGAACAATCTAAAATATCGCAAGAGTATGCTTCGTGACCTAATTTTCTAAACGCTTTACATACTGCTTGACTTTCTTCACAAGCTATTAAAATTCTCATATAAATATACTTAATTATTAAATCTCTTATAACACTTTAATTATTTGCTAAGCTAGTATAATGTCCACCTTTGCTCATACAAGTATTGTGGCTACCTAACTAGACTCATCTAATTAGTTATCGTAATAGCTTTTTACGACTCATTATACCGACTCAACAAACAATATTAAGTTTAATCTTCTATTTCTACTTTCTTTTTAGACAAAGTAAATGTCATTAAATAACAAGAAAGTAAATACCACCAACCACTTATTCCTACCCAAAATACTAAGTAAGTTGTTCCAATTAAAACAATAACTGCCCATAACCATTCAAGTATCATTGATAAATTGTTTTTTTCTCGTGTCGTTGTTTTCATATAATTTACATTTAATTTACCAATAGTAATTATTTGCTGGTAAGAACTGGGCTACTTTATTCACCCAGTTTGTAATATTGAGGTAGCGTATAAAAGAACTAAATATAAATACGCTTTTCAAGACCTCTTATCAACAAACAATTTACCAATAGTGAAAGAAAGATGTGGCTGAGTTATAGTAAGAAATCTTCTATTTGTTCTTCACAACTTGATTCAAATTCTTCAACTACTTTAATGGCTTCTCTTACTTTTTTAGCATCATCTTCGTTTTCGCATAATTTCTCTGGGTCTAAATAACCACCTTTAGATAAATCATACCAAAAATCTGCTGTTTGAACTTCTTGTAAATTTTCTTTAATTTTCATATAAATTATATTATTTTATTAGCCACACATCTTTCTCTCGCTACTGGTTCCCACTTAGTGATGACTGTTTAATTCTTCTAACTTAATTTTTAAATCTTCTATGATCGCCGTTAAATCTTCTACTGAATAACCTTTATGACTCCAAGCGTCTTTTACTAATTGATTAAACCATTCTAAGCCATAATCTCTTATAAGGTTCTCGGCGTAAACATCTAATTTACCAGAATAATATTTATTACATTGGCTATCCTGAGGCTTTAAATTTCTAGGGTCAAAGTCAAGTTTATCGTGTTTGAAGTGTCCGGCTTGTAATTCTTTCCAATGCTTAACCGCTCCGCAGGTGTAGCATTCGTTGTAGCCGTCTAAATTAGCCCCTGTGCGTCTTACAATCTCACTCATTAACTTCCACGCCTTTTTATGTAAAGTCTTGCGTAGCGACTCTTTAAAGCCTTTAGTGGACTCGTGTCTTTCTTTCTTAAGTCGTGCCTTTTCTTCTTTCTGTTCCTTGGTTCTAGCCTTTAGACAAGAATAACAGAAATTGCTATTGGCATATTTAGGTTTTAGTCCGCAAGTTTTACAAAGTTTAGTCATAGTTTTATGGTCCACTCTAGTGGCATTACTAAATTTTTAGGTAATTCAAATCTATTAAATAAACAAATCATATGGTTGTGGGTATGTCCACAAATTCCAGTCCCCACAGCAGTTAATAGAAAAGTTTTGTCTTGATTATCTTCACAACACTTAATAAGTTTTTTAATGTGTTCTAGTAACTCTTTATTTTCTATCTTATTCATTTGTTTATCCAGTGTAGGAAAAGCATAACATTGACCAGTTAATCCCTCCCCAACTCCCCATTCAGCTCCAAACTGTTCATAGGCTTGTTTCGCCGCTCCCCCTAGATGATTCCCTAGTAAATTACTACCAAATACGAAAATTTGATTATCTTTAAGTTCTGTAATCATATTATTCGTTGCTATCGTCAGTTTCTACAAACTTCTTATCAACTACTTTATACCACTGGTCAGCTTTAATTTTTTTATCATCAACTTTAGCAGATAAAACACATAAAGGTTTAGCATCTTCAAAATTATATCCCTCTTTCCATTCAGCAATAACAATCCAAGAACCTAGTGATGCTTTAGCTTTAGCTTTTCTTCCTATAGAACAAGCAATCGCATCGCTCGTTGAAGTAGCGGAGTGAGCACCATAGCCAGAAGTAGCGGAGTTAGCACGATTGCCAGAAGTAGCGGAGTGAGCATATTCGCCAGAAGTAGCGGAGTGAGCATCATTGCCAGAAGTAGCGGAGTGAGCATCATTGCCAGAAGTAGCGGAGTGAGCACCATGGCCAGAAGTAGCGGAGTGAGCACCATAGCCAGAAGTAGCGGAGTGAGCATATTCGCCAGAAGTAGCGGAGTGAGCACCATGGCCAGAAGTAGCGGAGTTAGCATCATTGCCAGAAGTAGCGGAGTGAGCATCATTGCCAGAAGTAGCGGAGTGAGCACCATAGCCAGAAGTAGCGGAGTGAGCATATTCGCCAGAAGTAGCGGAGTGAGCACCATAGCCAGAAGTAGCGGAGTGAGCACCATGGCCAGAAGTAGCGGAGTTAGCATCATTGCCAGAAGTAGCGGAGTGAGCACCATGGCCAGAAGTAGCGGAGTTAGCATCATTGCCAGAAGTAGCGGAGTGAGCATCATTGCCAGAAGTAGCGGAGTGAGCACCATAGCCAGAAGTAGCGGAGTGAGCACCATAGCCAGAAGTAGCGGAGTGAGCACCATGGCCAGAAGTAGCGGAGTGAGCACCATGGCCAGAAGTAGCGGAGTTAGCATCATTGCCAGAAGTAGCGGAGTGAGCACCATAGCCAGAAGTAGCGGAGTGAGCATATTCGCCAGAAGTAGCGGAGGTATTTTTGAAAATTGATTTTTTAGACGCTTTGTTCCAAATGAAATCAACTGATGCTTTGACTAAAGCCGGTAAGTCTAATTTAGCGGTTATTCTAATACCGTCTGTGACTGATTTATTTTCGTCATCTTGAACTTTTCCAAAAGCTTCAATGATGCCAAACTCAGTCAATTTATTATTTTGTAGCAATGGATAATAAGTAAGTATATCTAATGGGTTTTTACAAAAATGAAAACCATTTGAACAAATACCAATTTCGCCATCCAATTTATAATCTTTTCCAATCTCATATTGGAAGTCCCTACATTTTAATCCCCCATTAAAGGCTTTGTAGCCAATTACTTTTTTCATAAATTTGTCGCTATTACGGTGGAGCGAGTGGCAGTAATCATAACTACTCGACTCGCACCGCCATAATAACGGATTACTAATTATTTTTTATTTAATGTTTTATTTTAAAATTTTCAATTATTAAATCCAACATCCCAGCTAAACTTTTCTTACCCTTAATTTTTCTAATATATTCTAGATTATCAGGTTTAATTCCAATAGTTTTAGAATATTCACTTTTTTCCCAATTATTTCTATCTTTATTTTCTGACATATTGAATAACTTTAATATATTTAACTAGTTCAACTTATTTAACTACTTCAAGTTGTTCCCTTTTCCTATGTTCTCTCTAACCCCAAGTGCTTGTCTTTAATCAGCGTTGTCCTAAGACTTGTTAAGCGTAAGTTTGGAGGTAGTGGAGATTGTAAAAGGGTAAAAGTATTGTTCCTCTTGTGATGATGAATCACTGGTTAAGCACGGGCTAGAGGTTAAAAAAAATAGAAGTATGATTTTTAATTTATTCAACTGTTAGCCCCGCCAAGGTTCTAACTGTTGATATAAGCTAAAGCTCATACTTCTATCTTATTGGCGGGGTTATTTAATTGATTAAATTGTAAATCTTTTTATAGTTGGTGTCAACACCTTTATTTTATTGGATTTTTTTGGAAATTTTGGACTTTATCCACAGCACAGTTTTTACAAATAAATTTTACATCACTTTCTAAATAGACTAGATCGCCGACTTTAATTTCATAACCGCAGTCATCGCATAGTCTATTTGGTTTCTTGTTTTGAAGTATTAAAGACATAAGGTTAATTATATTTATTTTCAGCATCACGCTTTTTTAAAATCATATCAAACTTATCCATTCTCTCTAAAAGTAAAGAGATGTATTTTTGGTCGGCGTATTCCTTTGTTAACTTAGAACGGTTTTCAGCTTCAAGTCTTGAACATCCACACTCATCAATAATATTAGTTAATTTGGCATAATATTGCTGAGTCTTATAAATACGGTCACGTTCTAAAATATCTTGAAAACTAATGAAAATAATCGCAGTATCTAACCAGTAATTATCTGGTATCTTAGTTTTATTAGCAATTGAATTTCTAAGATTATCGAGGGTGTCGGAAATAAACTTAATAGCCATATCTGCTTTTTCTCTCCATTCGGAGTCATCAGCCCCACTCATTAACTCATCAACTGTTGGCGGTTTAATCTCATCTCCCTCAATAATCTTAGACTCTGGGAAAATGGCCATAATCTTTTCGGCCACTGATTTGTCATCGGATTTAAGGGTGGTAAGAAAGTCAGTTAGTTCCATTAAGTCGCTATCAGTAATCTTTTGACTTCCTTGAATTTCTGCTAAAAGTTTGGCTAGTTCTTTGTTAAAAAACTTTTTTCTAATATAGGACTCGGAAACTCCGCAGATTAACTTTTCGTCTTTTTTTTTTCTTGTTTTATTGGTGGCATATTATTTAAATTAATTTAGGTTGTGTTAATTGAGGTTTTAATTCTTCTAATGGCTTAATTTCATCTTGATAAGTAATGAACTCCATTGAACCATCAGGCATTTGTTTCCAGTCTCCCCTTACCTTAGGAGTTATTAGTCTTGGGTAGCTATCAGCGTTAACCTCTCCTTTAGACTTTAGCTCTAAGCCGTCTAAATCAGCCCCTACTTCAAGCAAGTTCTTCCAACGACTAAAGTTCCGATAAGCCATAACTAAATCAGTCTTGGCCCATTCTCCGCCCTCTAGTTTAAACTCTAGCCTAATAAAGTTTCCGCCATTACGGCTATATTTTGGTAAATGTATTTTTGTAATCGTTCCTTTAAACATATTATTGTTTTAATAAAGATTTTAAATTCTCTATTTGGTTTCATCCGAGTGTTTGAATCCTTTTTTATTTCCTCTAGTCATATAGTCAAAATACACAAAACCCGCAATCTGCTTGTTCAAGGCTTTGACCACGGGTTTTGTGCTTATATAATTTTAGTGCCTTGAACACTATAATTATAACATTTTGATTTTAATTGTCAATTAAGTGGGCAGTATATAATTCCCCTAAAATTATACAGTGCCAAAAGGCAATTGTTTGTTTATTAATTATTCAATACCTAGATTTATACTTCCGCATCTCTTCAATTGGTAAGCTTGTTGAATACCTGTAGGACGGCAACCATTGATTGGTTTGATAATCGTTCTAAATTGAAAGTTAAAACGAGTATCACATTCAGTCCAAGGAGTGTATTCTACTTCCTTACACTGGTTAGCTAAGATAGCCAATAAAGTGTCTCCTTGCCAAGTTAGAACGCATTTTCCTTGTTCGGAATCATAATGATAACCGTTATCACAAGTTGGTTCACTTGCTTTTGCTACTGCGCTAAATCCGAATAAAATTAATCCGAATAAAGCAATCATTGCTATTTTTTTCATATATTTAAAGTTATTTCTCCTCTCGGCAAACACCGATTAAAAGGATAATAATATTTAACTATTTCTTTACAAATGGAACCGCATATTTATCAGACCATTTTTTAACTTCCAACAATCCACGAAAGGCTTTAAAATCTTCAATCATCTCATCCCTATTTCTTTCTTTGGTTTCAAAGTCTCCGGTTTCTTTATTAAATTTAAGTATCAGACAATGGTCGTATTCATCTCCAGACTCCTCTTCATCAGCGAAAGCGTAGGCAGAAACTTGGGCGAAGTATTCAATGGCCATATAATTAGAAGTTTTGAAATCGACTAATGTTAATTTACCATCCACCTTGGCTTTACAGTCAAGGATTCCACAATACTTATATTTTTTAGAATAAATCAATCTCTCGGAAGCGATGAATTTAATCTTATGTTCATCTACCCATTGAAGAAAAGCGAGAATTCCATTTTTAACTCTTTCATCGAAGTCCTTTTTAATAACTGGTTTTTCTTTATTGATTTTAAGTTCAAATAAAATGTATTGTTCAGCCCAGTCGTGGACTTGAGTTCCTAAATCGGCTGCCTTGTCTTTAAATTTAGTGTGAGCCTTTGAGCCCTCTTCAATTTGTGATTTTAATTCCTCGATAGAAAATATTGGAACACCCATGTCTCCTATCCAATTGATTAAGTATTCTTTCATCATCTTCACGCTCCAGAATTTAAGCGCTGGTTTATCCATCATCCCTGTAGCGCTCGTTACTGAAATTTTACACCTTTCGCCATTAACTTTGTAGGCGTGATTTCCATCATTAAATTCTACGTTGACAGTGCCGTTATACAAACTTCTTGTTTTTATTTCTCCCATATTATTTAGCGTTTAAAAGTGATGAATAAGCGTTTCTAATTGCCACTGGGGTATGATTAGTAAACCCTTTCCAAACTAGACCAGTTTTCTTTTTTAGAAGTTCTAAAGCCTCAGTTTCGTTCTTGGCTCCGAGTTTCATCAACTTGTCTTTTATTTTTAAAAGTAGTTGGTCGGCGTTTACGGCTGGAACTGGATTAACCGGAGCTGATTGTTTGGCTGGGTTAAAATCAGCAGGTGTTTGGTCAACTTTGGTCATTTCTTCAGTCGGGGTTGATTCGTAACCGGCCATCTTCATAACCCACCCAATAAGGTTCCTGTAGGCTTTACCTATGGCCCTAGTTTGCGCCATTGAGACGATTGCGTATTCGTCAAAGGTTTTCTTTTTAGCTTCCGTGTTGGAGCAAATAGCCACCCCTGTTCCCATCACGATACCATCCTTCATTCGGATTACTTCAACGTCAGCTCTCCACTTCTTTTCAGTTCCCGATGATAGATTTTCGACACTGACCACTTTAGGCATGTAACCGAGTAAGCCACCAGCAAATTGCCATCCTTCGACCTGCGTATATTCTTTGCCGGCAATGTTGGTTGATAGCTTTTGGTCTTTGATGTGGGCCTGCAGAACCTTAGACATGGCCGTCATCTGACTCGGAGCGCCCAAATCGTATTGTCTAATTTCATTCTTTTTAACTACTAATGATTTTTCCATAAAAATTAAAATTAATTAATTAAGCTAATTGAAGTTTTCTTGACTTCTTACTCTTACTCATCGTCTTGATATAACCCTTAGCTCTCATCCCTCTTAAACAAGCTTGGATGGAACTAATGCTTTTATCTTTCCATGCTCTATTAGTTTTTAAAACCTCTTTCAATTCTCTCATAGTTGGAGAGTAGTCATGGGTTTTTGTAAATTCTTGGAAAGCTTCCAGCACGTCTTTTTGTTTTTCGGTTAGTGGTTGTTTTTTGATAGTCATCATATTATTTTATATATTTAGCGCAAACAAATTGTTTTAATTGTCCGCGGTTTATTAAATTAATTGTAAATTTTGTAGCAAACCTTAAATCGTAAGCTTGTTCATCCGTAACCTCTTTATGCCAATAAGAATTTATTTGAAACCATCCTCGGTCCTTACTGCCAACTGGTTTATTTCCTTTGGAGTTAAGCATCCTTTCTCCTAGTGAACTCTCACAAGCACAAAGATTAATTAGCAAGTCAACATCTTTGAAGTTTTCTTCTTTAGCAACTTCGGAGATTATTTCTTCTGGCTTCTTTATTCTTACTCCGCTTCCAGTATCTTCAATTTCGATGACCGACTCTTTAGGATTAAACTTATGGTCTAAGATTTTAACCGATTCTTCTTTACTAAATAAAAATTCTTTTTTTATTTGATGTTGAGTATATACCATTAGACAAACACCAATTAGAATTATTTCAGCAATGTAAATTTTATACTCTCGTTTCTTTTTTATGGGGTAGACGAATAAATTATTTTTTCGCCACCCGTGAATATTCTTAGTCATTTACTCCCTCCTCTCTTTCGTCATCGTATAAGCTTTCTTGGTTGTCTAGTCTAATGCTTTCGCAGATTAGACACTCGCCGTTTTCTTCGATGTTATCAATTTCTTCCTCAGCGAATTTGATTACACCGCAGTTTGGACAAATAACACTTTTGATTGGGGATGTCATACTTTTGTTTTTTGTTTAATTTATTAACTTAATTATAATCTAATTATAATCTAATTTAAGATTGATGTCAATACCCCGTAAATATTGGGTTAAAGTATCTTTTAAAAAATATTATATTTTTTTATTAGAAGTTATCAACAGGGCTAAAAGCTCTTCTTCGGTTATAGGAGAATGCCTTTTTAATACTTTATTTCTTGTATTGAGCTGGAATTTAACCGCAGGGTGTTGATTTATGTATTTATTATCGAATATATACATGCTATGAAAATTCAATGTTCTATCAATCACAAATAAAATGACATAATGAATATTTTTAAAATCATTTTTCGACCAGACACAACCAACCGTATTTTTATAAAGTATTTTAGAGGTTTTTATTTCTATATTTAAATTATTAACAATAAAATCAAACTGATGTTTTTTAATTAGTGTTTTATATTTTATAGTTGTTTTACGAATTTGATCGTAGTATTCTCTATCTTGCAGAACCATTGCCAATCTATTGTCAATAAATTTTATGTCATTCTCTATAAGAAAATTTTTAAAGAAAAATTCACCTCTTTGTCCGATAGAATTTGTGTAATTGATTTCCATAATGTTTTTATTAAATAAGTTATAGTTATATTATAACTTTTTTTAACCAATCAGTAAACGTGTAAACTCTATCCTGTAATTATGTGGATAAGTGACAAAAAAAACATCTTATTAAGAATTGATTAAGATGCTATAATATAATAGAAATTGCTAGATTAAGCAAAACCTGATAATTAGATTTTAAGTCCATGTCAAGAATCGTATTTTCGGGAAAACAGAATAATAGTTTAAAGGGTTTAAGACGCTAATATTTTGGTCGTCTTTTTTGTATTGGAGAAAATCATCTTTAAAATAAAATTGCTTACCAATGCCTGTAACTTCGACCTTACAAGCAGTGTTCTTTTAAGCCTTAGCGATAAGGTAAAGAAGCATGATTTTTTTCATAAACCAATACCCTTACCGGTGTTGGTAATCAATTTTAAATAATTTAATAAAAATAACAAAAACTTTTATGAAAAAAGTCACATCATTCCTTTTAACAGAGGGAGAAGCAATGAATAAATTTATTGAGGAAGCTAGTGCTAAAGAATCATTAAACCTAAATGTCTTTAATGACAAAGTGGTAATCGTGGCCGAGACCGATAAACTTTTAAGCGACCAGATTATTGCCATAGAAACTAAGTTGCTTACTTGCTTGAATAACAAGAACCACTACATCACAGTGGTTCAGCTAACTGATAAGAATCTAGAAGAACTTAGAGCTACAACCGTAAACCCAGACCAGACAGAAAGCTTTAATGAAGTATCTAATAAGCTTATCTCCCAGAAGAACGAAGCTATCGCCCAGATTAAAGTAAACACTGTTAGTATCAACGCCTACCAGACATTAATTGATGATTTAAGACTAGGTCGCCCTACTGTTGTCAGTTTAGAAGAAGAGGATTTAATCAAACCAGTTGCTAAAGAAGCCGCTATTACTATTCCAGTTAACGAAAGCAAAGATGATAAATAAGCTAAGGCTTAACTTTATGTCAAAAGATATTAATATAGAGTTCACGGAGGAAGAAGTAAGATTGATGGTTGGTTTCTTTGAAGATATAAAAACCCATTGGAGAGGTCAACCTAATAAAGCCTTACTCGTCTTAGAGGGTTTAATCTTAAAGCTAAAAGTTCCTTTACTTGCTAGAGATAGTAGAATAAAGAAAATGTTTGGAAAAAAATAATTTATTGTCGGTTAATCTCCGATTAATATAAAACAGCTCTTCGTCTTACCTAGGTAATGATGTAAGGGGATCGGGGAGGAAACACTCCCTGAATGGTGGAATAGTGCAACGGTAGAACAGTGGGGTGGAGTAAATGGTTTACGCAAACTTTTGAAAAGCACCACCGACTTGGGTTCGACTCCCAATTCCTCGTCAAGTTAATAATTAAACTTAAATTTATGGAATCATATCAAGCTAAAGTGGTTTGCACTAATTGCAACCATAGACAGAATTTGGTTATTAAGAAAGGTATAGCGATATCTATGCTCGTTTGTCCTAACTGTGGATGTTTTGGAGTAATCAACGACCCAAAGCATTATTCCGATGAAGAGTTAAAAAAACAGCAGGAGTTTATAGATAAAATAGAACTCAGCATTTCTAGCCCTGATGAACTTATCTCATTACATAAAGGATTCAATATTTCAAATATAAAGTTCAATCTTCGTGGCATTTGTTCTTATAATTATTATATTAATTACAGAAGAGTTGCTAGCACTTGTTTAGGTAATAAAAAGTTTGAAGATCAATTAGAATTCGAGAAGCGAACTGGGTTAAAGGTTAGAGAATAATTAATTATATGCCAGGAAAGAAAACAAAACCTAAAACTGTTAAATCTGTAATGGACTCCACCACCTTAAAGCAAGAGATATTTTGTCAGGAATGGGTTGATAGTATTGGCAACGGAACTATAGCCGCTTTAAATGCTTTTGATATTATTGATAAAGATTTATTTGATAAAGAATTGCCAGAGAAGCCTAAGAAAAGAGCAGATGTAATTAAATGGAATAAAGAATTGATAGATATAAGTAAGAGAAAAAAAAGAGCAATGAATACTGCGGCAGTAATGGCCACTGAATACTTAAGAAAACCTAATATTGCTAAGCGTATTGATGAGATACTAGAAGAGAGAGCTTTTAATGATAATGCGGTTAAGAGAGAACACTTTAAATTGGTGGCTAATTCCAAAGATGAAGTTAAGATAAGAGCTATTGATTCTTATTATAAGTTGAAAGGAAAATTTGTTGAAAAGATTGACCATACTACTTTAGGAGAAAAGATTGAAGGTATTAATTATATAATCCCAAATGGCAACGATAAACATAACACCAACATTAAGACAGCATGAAGTCTACCAAGCTCTTCAAAGTAAAGACGAAATATTTTATGGTGGAGCGGCTGGCGGAGGAAAGAGTTGGCTTATATGTGAGAGTAGATTAATAAACTGCTACCTATACCCAGGTTATCGTTCATTTATTGGTAGAGAAGAGTTAACCAGATTAATGCAGTCAACCTATCTTACTTGGATGAAAGTTTGTAAGTATCATAAAATACCATCAACTGATTGGCATTTGAATGGCCAATATCATTATATACAGTTTAACAATGGAAGCCGGATAGATTTACTAGATTTAAAGTTTCTTCCATCTGATCCATTATATGAAAGATTTGGTTCGTTAGAGTTCTGCGATGGTGCTATTGATGAAGCTGGGGAAATAAACTTCTTAGCTTATGATGTATTAAATTCTAGAATTGGTCGTCATATGGTTGATATAGTAAGGCCTACACTACTTTGCGGTGGCAATCCTAAGAAGAATTGGACTTATAGATTGTTTTATAAGCCATGGAAACTTGGGACTTTATTACCGGGTCAAGCCTTTATTCAAGCAAAGTATTCCGATAATCCTTTTATATCAGAGTCATATGGTAAACAACTAGATAAGCTTAAGGATGGAGTTATGAGGTCTAGACTTAAGGATGGTAATTGGGAGTATGAAGACGATAATAATTCTATGACTAGTTTTGAAGCAATAAATAGTTTATTCAGTAATACCATTAAACCATCGTCAGAAAAGTTCTTAATAGTTGATGCGGCAAGATATGGAGGAGACTTAATTGTTTTTAGTTTCTGGTCAGGTCTTAATTGGTATAAAGTAGTTTACAAGACTAAGCAGGGATTAGATAAAACTGCTGATGACATTATAGAGTTTGCCAAGCAAGAGAAGATACCATATGAGAATATATTGATTGATGAAGATGGTGTTGGTGGTGGCTTAGTTGATGATAAAAGGTTAAGAGGTGTTAAAGGTTTCATGGGTAATCGTTCTCCATTAGTTAATCCTAATCCAGCTAACCCAGATCAACTTAAACAAAACTTTGGTAATTTACGCGCTCAGTGTTGCTATAAGATGTCTGATATAATTAATGAACATAAAGCAAGTGTTAGTTTCACTGACGAGAAAGCCAAAGAATTATTGGCATCTGATATTGAACAATATAAAAAGAAGAACCCTGACTCCGATAAAAAGCTTTATATTATTGATAAGAAAGAAATGAAAAAAGAGTTAGGCAGAAGTCCTGATTTTGGAGATTGTTTCATGATGAGAATGTGGTTTATATTAAAGGAGTCAGCTGATAAGCAAGACGAGTATCAACAGAAACCTTATGAGCCAAGTAGTGACTATGAAGATGCAGGACAAATAAATAACAATTTATACCCAGAAAATAACAATCCGTTTATAAATAATAACGAGTCGGTGGTCCAAGATAATTATAAGCAAGCCCCATGGAATGGGTTTGATGAAGAATAAATAATATGCCAGTATCAAAACGATTAGGAGAAAATTTATTAAAGACAGCGCTTATACAGCTTAAGGTCTCAACAGACTATAAGGCTAAGCGTTTTGTTAAGATTAATGAGGCTATCGCTTTGCTTGATGGCGATACTAAAAAGAAACTAAGAACTCAGTTTAATGTTCCATTGCCAGTGCTTCAAGGTTTGTTTGAAACTTTCTTAGGAGACTTAGACGACCCAGTTACTATTAAGATTAAAAATAACGCTGGTAAGAACTTCCAGGCTATTAAAGGTATTAACGAAGCTATTAACATTGCTAAGAAGTCATTAAAAAATAATGCTCTATGGGATTATAAAGACCGTGCTAGTCGTAAGTTTTGTGGTGCTACTGGACGAGCTGTCTTAAAGTCTTGGTCAGTTGCTAACCCATATCAAAACAATTTGGAATGTGTTGACCCTCAGGAGTTCCATTGTCAACCTAAAGGTGGTGGCATTTTAGAGCGCCATTTGTTCTGTGGAGAAGAGGGCATCTTTAAAACCAAAGATGAATTAACTAAAGGCGCAGAGGACGATTACTACATTAAAGAGAATGTGGACGAACTGTTAACAATCATTGGCGACAATGAATACCAACAGAAATTAAGTGAGGCCAATGAAGCTAGTATGACTCGCTTTAAGTCTTTAGGGTTAGACCCTGACTCTAATAATTATGTTGGAGAAGTTACTGTTAACCTTTGCGAGTGGAATTTAACTAAATACGGTAAGAGATACCATTTACTATTTGACCCTTGGAATAAGATTTTATTAAAAGCTGATGAGTTGAAAGACTTAGAACCATCTGGCTTATACCCTTATACTTCTTACGCTACTCACGAAGATATTAAGGTTTTCTGGTCAACTTCAATGTTGGCTGACATCTTAATGCCTATTGCTAAGTCCATCATTGATTTGTTTAATCAAGACTTAACCAATAGACAGAAGAGAATGATGAACGCCAAGTTGTATGATAAGGACATGATCAAGAACGTGGCCAAGCTCGATGAAGCTCAAAGCCGTCCTGATTGTTTAGTCCCTGTTGATACATTTGGCGGAGCAAGACGTTTGAGTGAGGCTACATATGCCTTTCAAACCCCTGAAATGTCAGGCACAGTCGATTTAATCTCTTGGCTTGATGAATTTACAGGAAAAGCTACAGGTATCTACCAGAACGCTCCTAGCAAGGGGGGAAAGAAGAATAATAACATCGTCTACGCTGAAATTCAGCAAATGACTAAGAGAGTAGATTATCGCTCCCACTCCTATCAAGAATGTTGGGGCCAAGTCGCTCTTCGCTTCATTTCTGGACTTAAAGAAAACTTAACTGATAAAGAAGCTTTAGATATGTTGGGTCCTGAACTTGGTTTCGACTTTGTTAAACAATTAAAAGAAGTTCGGATTGACAAAGATGATATTGAAATTATATCAACTAAAGAACAAGCCCAGGAAGATGCTTTACGTAAAGCTCAAAAGGAAAAGGCGTTAAGTTTATTAGGACAAGACCCTGGAATTAATCCTGACTGGAAAAGACGACATTTACTATCGGACATTGGAGGTTTTGAACAAGACGAAATTGATGATGCTTTAGATATTCGAGGTCAAGGTAAGGAGCAAGACCAACTTAGTTCTGCAGATGATGCTATTAAAGATTTGATTAAAGGAAAAGAGCCAGAAGTTTGTTGGCACGCTACTACGATATTTTTAAGAAAGATTATGGACTTTGCCGTTGGTCATAAACTGTCACTCGATGATAAATTCCCTAAATTTATTCAATTTGCTGAAAAGCACAACGAAATAGTAATGGAGAATATGATGCAACTCGCACTGAGAACCAAAGCTTATCAACCACCAGCTCAGCCAGGAGCCACCCCTCCTAACCAACCAGGTGCTCCTACCGGAGCCCCAGGAGCACCTGATGGCGGAGGATTTGCCCAAAAGACACCCGAGCCAACAATGGGAGGTGGCCAACCCACTCCCGTAGAAGTTTCACAACGATAACTTTATGATGGAAGTCAAGAAAAAACTTAATACACTTCGAAAGCGAGAGGACTGGGATTCAAGTGCGTTGGCCGTATTCAATGAATGGGACAAGCAACTTGATGAGCTCGAACTAGAAAAAAACTATTTAGAACTTCCTCAATCAATTGCGATCGCAAATCAATTGGTCGATAAGTTACAAAACATTCACGAGGAATTGCTTACTAATCGAACAATGTCAGTAGACCAAAGAGAAAGTTTGTTTAACTTAAAAGATTTAACAGAAATGTTATTGTCACATTATTCTTTAGAAGAAAATAATAAAAAAATCTCTTCCATTGAGAAAGAGATAGAAGCTAATTAAAATTATATGATTAAGCCAATTAAAAAACCAAACGCTGGTGTTGCTAAAATGGGTTCTAAAGGAGCCGTTCCAACCAAAGCAAAAGAAATGGTAAAGCAAGTTACAGGTGGTAAGAGAGTTATGCGCGGTATGAAAGCTCCAATGACTAAAAATGGCGTTAAACCAAACATTCCTATTATGGATAGCTCTGGCCCAGATGACCGCACAGGTTCAATGACCGGTGCTCCATCTCCAGCAGAAAGAGCTAAGTTAAAGTTTAAAGATTAATTTATAAACTAATTACAACTAATAGTTACAACTAATAGTTACAAAAGTATGTCCGTAAAAGTATTTCACAAAGTAGCCGTTCCAACTCACGGCATGGTAAGAGAATTTAGCGAAGAGTTACATGGTAAAGATTATAAGGAAATTGCTAAGAGTTATGTAGCAAACTATCCTCATAATATTGCATCTGTTGAGGGTTTAGATATTAAACCAGCTAAGTTAGATGCTACTGGAAAAGAATTGTCAGCTAGAGATTTATTAAAGGCAAAGGCTGAGTCTCTAGGTATTCCATTCGCAGCGAATATTTCTACTGCTAATTTAACCGCTTTAGTTGAAGCTAAAGAGGCCGAAGAAGCTAAGTAGTTTTAGATATTAGTTTGGCGTTTCCACTCGCCTGTCGCAAGACGAAACAAGGATTTGAGGGCGTTTACCTCATTGTTAATAAATAAACTGCGCTTCACACTGCGCATTAAAAAGGAATTATATGGGTAAAGAATTAGATGAGATGGAAAAAGATGCCTTAGAGTTAGGTATAACTACTGAGGATGACGAAGAAGAGTCCGAAGAGGAAGAGGAATCCGAGGAGGAATCCGATGAAGAAGAATCTCAATTCGAGGACGATGAGGAAGAAGAGGAGGAAGAGGAATCCGAGGAGGAGGAAGATTCCAAATCTAAAAAACCAAAGGGAAGTATTTACAAGGAATTTAACCAAATCCGTAAAGAAAATCGACAATTCCAAAAAGAAAAAGAGGAATGGGAAGCGGAAAAGGCTGGGCTACTTGAAAAGTCATCTAAATTTGATGCCTTAGAGAATGGCAAAGTCGAGGAAGAGAAAATTAGAGAAGCTGCTAAAGAGTTAGCTGGCGAAGATGCTTCGGAAGAAACATTAATCGCCACTGAAAAGCAAATCAGAGCTCTATCAAAGATTTTCTCTAAACCTGCTACCGCTGCTAACGAACAAGAAATCGAGTCTATTAAAGAAAAACTTGCCGTCACTGAGGATGAAAAGTTATTCCAAACAGACTGGAAAGAGTTTGAAAGCACCACCCTCCGCAGTGAGTTTAAAGGAGCGAGCAGGGAACAAATCGAACAAGCCCAAAAGGCTATGGATGATTTGGCCCACGCACCTCAATTCGCTGATAAGGAATTTGATTATGTCTACTTCAAAAACAAAGCTATCTTTCAAGAAATCTTAAAGTCACGACCATCTAGAACTTTTGAGTCTAGGGATAATTACTTAGAAGATAGGGAAGAAAAACCTAACTTAGAAGAAAAATATAAGGGCCGTCACGCTAAAGATATTCCTATCCGTGATTTAGAAAAGATGGATAGAGAAATGGACGAACAAGCTCGTCAAGAAGAAGAATCTGATGGATGGAAAATTCAAAATCCAAGTAGAACTTAATTTTGGTATTAATTAAATAATACCCTGTCAACTAACTAAGTTTAGTTGATACAAACCCAAACATATCGCAAACACATATTCGTTACAACAAGTATGGGAACGAAAGTTCGAAGTTTCCCATTACAAAAAGCCATTATTTAGAGCTTTTTCAGTTGAAAAATTCACTCCAGGTTTAGAAATGGGTGCAACTTTCAACCGTCAATTCGCTTCTGATTTAGCGGTTAATTCTATGGGTGCCAATGGTTCCTATAGTGTTCAATCTTTCACTAACAGCAACGAGTCCGGTGTTGTTAATATCAAAGATGAAGCATCCTACCAAATTGTAGAATGGCAAAAAATGCAAGACCACTTAAAGAGTCAAACTAAGTATGCTGAAAAGGCTGCTAACGCTCTTTGGTTACAGGTTGATGCAGAAGCTCTATTCGCAATGCAACAGGGTGCTGCTAGTTATATTGATGATGCTGTTTTAAACCCAGCAGGTGGTGTAGCTGGTAAGCCAATCGCTTTAGGTATTAACAATGTTATGCCTATCTTTACTACTGCTATTCAAATCTTCCAGTTAGCTAATGTAGTTTATGATCCAAATAAGAGTTTAAAGAGTGATGTTAAGTTAGAAACTATCTCTGATGCTTTATGCGCAGCGATTACTCCTCAACTTTACACAACTTTACTTCAATATATTGGTGGGAAAACTACTGTTTTAGGAGATACTATTTCCCGCAATGGTCATGCTGGTTTATTCATGGGACATAACCTATTCACAGGTAACACTTTACCTTGGGAGGGTGTATTAAATGTTGGTGCTACAAACCCATCAGATGGCGATACTATTACTTTATTAAGTGGTGTTTCCGTTAAAGGAGTTTCTCAGGCTTTAACATTTACTTTCAAATCCACTCTAGGAGCTACTGCAGGTAATGTTAAAATCGGAACTGCTATTGCTGACACGGTTGCTAATTTAGTAGCTGCTTTAAATGCTCCTTACACAACTATTGCTGAAACTGCTACTACTGGTTTTGCTCCATTTGTTAAGGCTTCATTAACTACAGCTCAAATCAGACTATTAAGAAACATCTATGCTGTTCAAACTGCTAGTGCTTCTTTAGGTGCCGCTTCTAACGCTGCTGGAACTTATGTTGATTTGTTCGTTAAAGGACAAGGAAACATCCCAGTCGCTAATGTAGCCGCTTCTAATGGTGCTGCTTGGGGTTATCAATGTCAGCATTTACTTTTCGCTACTTCTCAATCCGTATCTTTATTGATGCAGAAAGAAGTTCACTTATATGAAAACCCAGTATCAGGACAAGTCGCTCATGACTTTGTTTTCTGGGATTTGTATGGTGTTAAAGTATTCACTGACCAATCCTATCAAATCATTGATGTTAAGATTGACAGCTCTTCTTATGGTGCTGCAGGCTCATCCCCAATGGTATCTTTCTAACCTTTAATTAACTTAATTTTTAATCTATATGAATAAAAATAAAATCTTAATTGGGTTAGTAGCTTTAGTAATCGGTGCTGTGTTTGGTTTTTCCATCCACGGCGCTGGGGTTGCTAATCTAGGCACCCAAGTGCAAAACGAAGCATTTAATTTCACAAGTGGTATCAATGTAGGCTCGACTAACCAGTTAGCTGTTAGTTCAGCTGGTGCTGTTTCTACTACTGGTGCAATTACTTCCACAGGTTTAATAACTGCTAATAATCTAGTTCAAGGTGGACCTAGTTCTGTATTATCAATTGCAACATCTTCAACCGCTTATACTTTAACAGCGGCTCAAGGTTGTTCTGCTTCTACATTTATTTCTACACCTCTAGCTGGTGCATTAACTGTGACTTTACCTGCCACATCGACATTATTCACTACTTGTTTAACGTCTGTCGGTCAGTTTGCAGAAAACAATATAAACTCTGTTGGAACTTCGACAACTATTGCTGCTGGTGCTGGTGGAACACTCGGTTATACTTCGAGTGCGACTATCGCCGCTGGTAAATATGGTTTATTAAGAGTAGTAAGAGATACCGCTAATACTTATAAAGCGTATTTAGTAAATATTACGAACTAATCGAATTTTCTTAGGTGGGCGGAACTCCGCCCCCTTATAGAGAATTTAATTAATAATCTAAAAAATATGAACAAGTTATCAAAAATTTTATTAACACTAGCCACCGTATTAGTTATCGGTTTAATGGCAATTGCTCTTGATAAATCGAGTAGCAAAACAATTGGCGACTCAAACGTCCCTAATCTATTTGCTTCTGCTACTAATAGTTCGGTAGCCGTCTCAGCTTCAACAAGCACAACTATCATGTCATTTAATGGCAATAGACAATTCGCTTCGGTTTGTAATAACGGAGCTAACACTGTTTATTTGTCTTTTAATGCTGCTGCCGTTGTAGCAAAGGGGTATATATTAAACTCGACTGATTGTTTTGAAATAAATAATACTAAAAATTATACTGGCTCAATTACTGGTATTGCTACAAGTTCAACATCAACTGTCACTATTATCGAAAAGTAGATTTTAATTATTAAACATTAAATCTGTGTCACAATTACAACCAAGAATTCAATATCCTTTAGTTTATCAAATATTCCCTGATGACCCAGCGACTTATTATATTCGCGCGATCATAAGACTTTCTAACAGTGGCCAAGTTTGGCGGACTGTTGATTTAGTGAACTCTGGCGGAAATAGATATACAGGCCAGTATTTGACCCCAGGAGACGATACTAATGGCGTTCCGATAGATATTACCTATTATGTTTATACAGACGCACAGCACACCACTCTGTCGCAACAGTATGATACCAAGAATGTGGAGCATCTAGTCTTTACGCTTGCTAGTCCATCTATCGGTTTTTCTGGTGGCGGAAGTGACGGTCTTACTCCTAAAATGATTGCTGAAATAGTCCGGGAAGAACTTAAGGGGTATAAACTTCCTAAAGGTTTCGGTATGGAAGATATGGAATTAGGCTTAAACAAGAATATGAGCCCATATTTTCAAACATTTCACGACTCTTTAATGGGAATTTATGATAAGAACGATATTTTAGAGGGAGGTTTACATAAATTAACCGAACTTCATGGCGAAAACGGTAAAATGTTATCAAGCGTTAAAGAAGAATTATCTGTTTTATTTTCTAACGTTATTAAACAGTTAAAAGAAGAATTATCTGGCCACTTCGAATTGTTAATGGAAGAAAATGGTAACAAACTAGGAAACTCAATAATTGACAGTCAGTCAAGATTAGAGAAGTTTAGCGGCGAAGTCGGAGATAACTTTAAAAAGGTTGCCTCAGTCTTGGAAGAATTAACTAATAACACTAAAGGCATTGATGGAAAGATTAATCAATACAATTACCGAAAGATTCAAGGATTAAAAGAAAGTTTAACAAAGATTTTTGATGACACTGAAAAGGATTATCAAAATGAAGAAGATTATTTAAAACAAGCAAAAAAGTTATTAGGAAACTAAATTTAGATTTATGTTAAACTCTATTAAAATATTTTTATTATCATTTGTAGCCATAGTTTCTGGTTTATTTGGGGTCAACAATAAGACAATTGGAGAATACGCGCCAACGAGAGGAATGACTAATCCAATGACTACTGCGGGGGATATGATTATTGGTGCTACCGCTGGCACTCCTACTAAATTGGGTATTGGTTCTAATGGACAAGTCCTCACAGTATCAAGTGGAACTCCTATTTGGGCACCATCTACTGGTAGTGGTGGTAGTTCTGCCACAACTACAATCAATGGAGCAAGTGGACCTGATTTTTCTTTCTTAACCGGAACAAGCGGAAGTAATTTTAATTTAGCAACTTCTACCGGTTCAGTTACTTTTAATTTACCAACTGCTTCAGCTTCTAACCGCGGTCTTTTATCTAGTGCCGATTGGACAACTTTTAATAATAAACAACCAGCAGGAAGTTATTTAACATCAATATCAGGATTAAATATTTCAACATTAAATAATGACAGTGGATTTATAACTTCTAGTTCTTTGACCCAATATCTTTCAACAACAACTGCGGCATCGACTTATGCTCCCCTAACATCTCCTACTTTTGCCACGTCAATTAATGGTTCTTATCTTACTGCTTCTCAAATACTTGGCACAGATGCTTCTAAGAATATAGTTAGTTTGCCTGTAGCAACTTATCCTAGCTTAACTGAACTTACTTACTTAAAAGGTGTTACAAGCGCAATACAGACTCAGTTAAATGGTAAACAAGCCTCATTAACTAACCCAGTAACAGGCACAGGAACGACTAACGAACTTGCTTATTGGTCTAGCTCATCAGCTATCGGAACTTTACCAGTTGCCACCTACCCAAGTCTTACAGAACTTTCTTATATTAAGGGGGTTACTTCTGCTATCCAAACTCAACTTAACGCTAAGGGAACATTTACTTTGCCAGATTTAACCACTGGTTCAGTTCTATTCTCAAACGGCACAACTATCTCTCAAGATAATAATAATTTTTTCTACGACTCAACTAATAATAGATTAGCAGTTGGAACAAAAACATTTCTTTCAACTGGGAATGTTTTTCAAGGTGTAGCTTCTAGCACAGCAACGGCTCAATTAAATATTCAAAATACAAGTTCAGGAACTTCCGCTTCTTCGGATTTAGTAGCAACCGCAAATACTGGGACAGATTCAGCAAATTATATAGATTTAGGAATTAACTCTTCAACTTATAATGATGCTGGTTATACAATAGGCGGTGCTTTAAGTTCTTATCTTTATTCTAATGGTGGAGATTTAGCAGTCGGAACTCAATCAACTGGTAAAGTATTAAAATTTCATACAGGCGGAACTTTAGCCGCTAACTTAAGGGCAACAATATCTGATACTGGATTAGCAGTTGTTGGAACTGTAACCGGTTCTAATCTTTCAGGAACTAATACGGGGAATGAAAGCACTTCAACTATCGGTGTTCTTATTAATGGTTCTACATCCACGACAACGCCAGCTGATACCGATCGCTTTGCTTTTAGTAGCACAAGTATTTTACGTTATATCACTTGGTCTAATATCAAATCAAGTTTAAAGACTTACTTTGACACAGTTTATTCTCAATTAGCAGGTAGTATCTCACAAGCATTTTCTGCCCTTAGTTTAGACTTAGGCAACGCTGACACAACCATAGCAAGAGTAAGTGCTGGTGTTATTTCTGTAGAGGGCGTAACAGTGCCAACTATTTCAAGCACTGACACTCTAACGAATAAGCGTGTAACCCCTAGAATTGTCACTACAGCAACGACAACATCTTTGACGATAAATAGTGATACAACTGACCAATACACGATTACGGCCCTAGCTAGTGCCCTTACAATTAACGCTCCAAGTGGAACGCCAACAGACGGACAGAAACTTGTCTTAAGAATTACCCCAGATGCTACTCCAAGAGCTTTAACATTCGCGACTTCGACAGGTGGATTTGCTACTTCAAGTGATTTGGCTTTACCTAGCACTACAGTCGCAAGCAAAACAATGTATTTAGGATTTATTTGGAGTTCTTTAACTTCTCGTTGGAATTTAATCGCATTTTTAAACAACTTCTAGTATGAAACTATTTAAAAAACTATTCTTAATATCAACTTTATTAATAAGCACATTATTTGTTTCTTTGAATGTTTATAATACTAGAGTAGTTAGCAATCAATTTACTGAGTCAAAATTATTAGGAGTTTCATCTGTTAATATAAAAGCTTTAGTAGTAGCTGGAGGAGGAGGAGGAGGAAAGGGTATTTCTGGCGGTGGTGGTGCTGGAGGTTATCAATATAATTCTTCTTTTGCCGTATCTATACAGCAATATTCTATTGTAGTTGGTAATGGAGGAAATGGAGCAACAGCAGCTAATGATGCCGGTTCCAATGGTTTTAACTCAACTTTTTCGACTATAACAGCTAATGGCGGAGGGGGTGGAGTTTCTAATACATCTGGTATTGGCTCTGGTGGTGGTTCAAGCGGAGGTGTTCACGGAGCGTCAGCTACAATAGGGGCAGCTTCACAGGGTTATCAAGGTGGCAGAGGTAATGATAGTGCCCCTTTTGGTCAATGTGGCGGTGGAGGAGGTGGAGCTGGTGGATTAGGAACAACTGGAACAACTCTAAATCATGGTGGGGTTGGTGTCGTAAATCCTATTACCGGTTCTACTTCTGGTCAAAATGTTAGTGGAACTTATTATTTAGCTGGTGGTGGAGGAGGTGGTGGATATTTAAATGGAAATACTCTTGCTGGCAATGGCGGTAATGGTGGGGGCGGAAACGGAACAAATGACGGAGCAGCTGGTGGAAATGGAACAGCAAATACTGGTGGTGGAGGTGGAGGTGCTGGTTATTCTTATAGTGGAGGAGTTTTAGGTGTTGGTAACGGCGGTAATGGTGGCTCTGGTATAGTTATTTTATCCTGGCCAACATCTTCAATGGGAATAGCTAGTATTACTGGAACTGGTAATACTATCACAACTAGCGGGGCTGATTCTATTGCTACATTTATAGTAAGTGGAAATATTACTTTTACTGAGGCTATTTCTAATAATTCAAATTTCTTTATGTTTTTTAATTAATAAATTAATTATAAATTTATGAACACTCAAATTGGAAACTTAAATTTAGGGGATTGGTTAAAAGGTTTAGTTATGGCGGTTATTACTGCCGTCCTAACACTTGTCTATCAACTATTAACTTCAAGTCAAGCTATTGATTACAAACAAATTGGTATTGTTGCTTTAACTGCCGCTCTTGCTTATATTTTGAAGCAATTAGGAAGTGATGAACAAGGTAATATTTTAGGTGTTGGTTCTAAAAAATAATCTAAACGTCTTATGTCTTTACACAAACTTGGAGCAATAACTCAAAATACCTTAATCCCTTTAAGCTTAGCAATAGGTTTATTAGGAGCCGCTATCTGGCTGGGAACTCTGTTCGCTAGAGTTCAATTTTTAGAAGCTAAAGATGCTCCAAGTCGCTCTGAGTTTAATGCGATGTGCACTCAATTATCAGATATTAAGACAGGAGTAGATGGAATAAATAACTATTTAAGAGGTAAAAAACTTGATTAAAAAAAGAAAGGGAATGAGAAATGAAAGACATTGGCAATTGCCCAATCTGCGGAAACATTTATGGCAAACATAACCATAGAACATTCCATCACGTCTTTCCTGTAAATGTATATCCAAATAGCACGTTAAGAGTTGAAGTGTGCCAAAAGTGCCACGGAGAATTTAACCAACTACACGAACATACAGAAAAACTGGATAGACCAACTTGGTTGAAACGATGGATATTATTCGTTATTTCTAAAAAGAAACAACCCTATGAATTGTATCCGCAACTTAGAGATTTCTAAGTCTAAAAGAATGGGGAGCAAAATGTTCCCCTAACTAAAAAATTAATTATTAAACATATGTTAGACAAAGAGCAAATCGTCTATAAAATAAAGCATTTTTTACCTTATATATTTGGTTCTTTTAAAGGTTCTGGCTACAGACTGCTCGAAGATGATGATAGAGACTTTCAATTAGGTAGTTTTTTTGGATTAGGTGCTTATTCTCCAAAGTCTAGCCGTGTTTTGCTTCCAACTTTAAGCGTTAAAGACCAAAATCATTTTAATACCTGTGTTTTTAATTCTGCAACTGTATGTAAAGAACCAGACGAAGGCGTTATCTTATCGGTTCGATCTTTAGTTTCGCAATCTTGGCGTTCTAACTATATTCAAGGAAATGGAAACTCTAGTCTGAGATATGCCCAACAAGTTTTAAAGGACTGGGGGGAGATGGAAGAAAAAGATTTACCGGATGGAAATTACTCTGTATCTAATGATTTCAATGGTTATGTAAATACTTCTTTAGACCAGAATAAAGCATCTGGTCATAAAATTAGCTCTTTCTGGTCAGTAAGCACTAAAGACCAGATTCTACAACTTCTTGATCAAGGAAGAAGATGTCATGTGGCTATTCCTTGGTATTCTGGTTATAACCAAGGCGGTGGTTTCTCCGCTCCTTGGATTATTACTAAAGCTTTAGGTTATTTTGTAGGTGGTCACGCTCTAGCAATAATCGGTTATGACTTAAATTATCAAGGACATAAAGTTTTTATTATTCAAAATTCATATAGTGCTCAGTGGGGAGATGCTGGAAAGTTCTATGTAGAAATGGACTTCTTAGTTCGTGAAATGAATCAACCAGGATACGGATGTTATTGTAATTTAGATTTAGGAACAGACACCGCCTCGTTTATCAATAAGTTTGATAGCAAGAACGTTAAGAAGAAAAACAACCCATCAATCTACTTAATCCAGTCTGGTGTTAAAAAAGTTTACCCAGATTGGCCAACTTATTTAGCATTCGATGGTAATAATAAAGGTTTTACTACTTTATCGGATACTGATGCTTTAGCTTTAGATAAAATTCAAGCTGGGGATAATATGGACATTACTAAATCTGTTTACTGGTCAATGATTGAAGAATTAAAACTGGCTGATGATAAAGATGGAGCTTTAATTTCTGCCATTACTCAGATGCAATATAATAAGAGACTTGGTTTAGCTTTAGATACTAATTTAAGATAACAATATGCAGTTCAACGGACAAAATCTCTACGACTTAACATCGAAACTTCTTTTGGGTTATCAAATGGACACGACTACGTTCTTTTGGCTTTTAAATTTATCAAAATCAAATAGAGAGCAATCACGTCCTTGGGTAATTTTAAGAAAAAAAGACACATCAAATATTGCTACACCGCAACAAAATACTATCAATAACAGTATGTATTTGACTCCGTTTACTTTACCTAGTGATTTTCTTAATCATTACTCACCAAATCGTTCTTTGGTCGGCGTAGCTCAAGACGGAATAACATTTAGATGGTATAAAGAAATACCGCTAGAAAGAATGCACGAATATAAGGATGATAACTCTAAATTCTATATTGATTTAAAGAATAAAAAGTTTTTCTTATGCGGTATCTTAGACCAACAATATACTTTAAATGAATTTTATATTGCTGGGTCAGCTGATATTGATGCTGAAACCGAGTGGGCTTTTCCTGGTCAGTTTGCTCCTATCCTAGCCTATGATGTGGCAAAGACTTATAGAGAAATGTTTGACTATGATATTGTCAATGTTCAGCAAGGAGAAATGATTGCTAAGGGGGCGGCGGTTATTGAAAAGATGATGATTGAATGGGACGGTGGTTTACAAGAAAGCCAATTAGAGGGAATTGATAATTATCAGGGCATTGGAAGTGGTTCATCATTCAATTCAAACATAGTCGGAGATAATAATAATTAACTGTTTAATATATGGCTAGAAAAGCATCAAAAGGAAAGTTAGCGGATTTCGTTGTTTCATCTTTTGGAGGTTTAAATACTTCTTTAAAAAATTTAGATGCGATGACACCGGGAACTTCTCCTGATAGTTTAAATTGGATGACTGGTGCCGCTGAAAAAGACGGCAAGTATTACGGCGATCATATCGAACTTAGACGCGGAACTGCTTTTTTAAATGGTTCTGATAGTGGGTCATCTACCCCAGTATCAGGTTTGACTGTTGGAATAAAACAAGACGGCACTCAAGTCCCATTTTTTACTTCTGGTCGTAAACTCTTTTATTACGACATAACTACAAACACCTATATTGAATCTGGAAGTGATTTACTTCCTGATTCGGCCATAAATGATGATGTTTCTGTTCTTTCTTATCAAAGTTTTTCAGGTAATCAGATTTTATTATCTTCTCCAAACTCGTCAATCTACAAAGTAATGGTTACTAATCCTATCAACCCGATTAATTTAAACTCTTTAGAATATAGGGGATATATCTCAGCTAATCAATCACGTTTAATGCTTTGGAATAGAAAAGGTTTAACTAGCGGAAATAATATCAATGATTTATTTGTGTCTGCAGTTGATGGTTCTCAGGTTTCTTATATGGCTGGTCCTAATAACGCTCCTTATACTTATAAGACTGGTGTTATTGGTGCTACTGCTGACGGTGTAACTAAAACTTTTACAGGAACTATAACAAAAGATTTAGCTATTCAAACTTTATTTACTGTTTCTATTGTCGCTCCTATTGCTACCCCAACTGCCATTACTGCCATAACTAAAGCTGCTTCCGCTAAAGTGACTTCTGCTGGTCACGGTCTAGCAATTGGAGATATTGTTAGTATTACTGGTGTCTTAGGAATGACTGAAATAAATAATCTAATTGTTGTTGTCACTTCTGTAATAAGTTCAGCTGAATTTGAAATAGGGTTAAACACCAATTCATTCACGGCTTATACTTCTGGTGGATTTGTAGGTAAAGACGAAGCTTTTAGAGATGATGGAAATGGAAATCTAACATCTTTACAGGGCGGGACTGGTAATATTAATTATTCTACTGGTGTTTATACAGTGACTTTTAACACTGCACCAATAAATACTTATACCCTTTTGCTTTCATATAATGAAGAAGATTCTACTAAAAATAGCTTAGCTTATTTTGTGCCTGATATTTCCGCTCCAGTAGCTTCTCATCCATCTATTTATGGTCAACCTGGATTTGGACCACTTATGAATGTTTTTCCTTTATCTGGTATTCTTTTTTGCATTCATCAATTTGGCACTTACCAATTATCTATTGTAGACAATGATGTCACTCAATCATCTCAAATTATTTATCGTAATGGAGTTGGCATTCCTTATTGGCGCGCGGGATTTGCTACTGGCGATGGTATTTTATATTTAGATACTTTAAATCAAGCAAACCCAACTCTTAGACAGTTAGTGATGCAAGCTTCTACATCAGGAACAAACCCTGCTATTATTCCTGATTCAATTTCTGACCAATTAGATTTAACTATTAACGCTCACGATAGAGACGTAGTTTATGAGTGGGGAGACTATTATGTTCTTGAATGCAAAGCTCTTACTAACGGAGTCGCTGACACTGCAAATAACAGAATGTATTTAATGAATAAAAAGACAGGAGCATTTGATTTATTAGATTTACGCTCAGATTGTTTTGCTAATTATTACGGAGCGTTACTCGCAGGAGATTCTATTTCAGGAAATCCACTTATTTTATTTTCCGGTTTTGATGATTTAGGGTATAATATAAATAACTACTGGAAGTCAGCTCCATCTTTTTTGGGGGCTATCGGAATTAAAACTTTTAATAAATTTGTAGTTAAAGGTTTAATACAGCCATCACAAAATTTAGGAGTTTATTTATCGTTTGATGGTGGTCAACCAGTGAAGTGGGGAGATGTTGATGGCGATGGCAAGTATGTAAACAAAGGGGTTCCATTAGAGGTCGGTGGCCCTACGATGGGAACAAATGTAGTTGGTGGTGGTGGAACTGTTTATGCTTATCCATATGAAATGGAAATAACAATCGGTTCCGATCACTTTAATAGGGTTTCAGTGATGTTCAAAGCCGAACCAAAATTAGATGAAGATGGGATGGAAATTGATGGAAGCGGTGTAGGCTATGTTTCCGTTGATGAATACACACTAAAAGATATTAGATATAAATCGTCTCATATAATGAATTCAAATGTTGAATAATAACTTTAAAAATATGAATAAAAAACTAACAAAGTCATTAATTATCTTGCTCTTGTTATTTCCTGCGTTAACTCAAGCTATCACAGTTAACAAGGCAACTCTAATTAATTTGGATGGGACTAAAAAAATTGTTTTAATTGGTTCTGTTGAATCAAATTTTTACACAGGTAAACTCGGCTATCATTTATTAAGTGATGAAATGCTTGGTGCTGTTATTAACCAAACCCCAGCTTTATTTGAAACTTCTTTAGCTACCGCAATTGGAAAAACTGATTCAGCAATGACGTTAGTTTCAGGAAAGACTAGAGATGGTTTATCTTTATCTGGTAATTACTGTTTTACTATTGATAGCGGTTTAAATACTGCTGAATACGTTTGTGGAACCGCTTCTTCTACAGTAATAACTTCAATGACTCGCGGTATTGGTTCTGATGGAGTGACCTCCTATACTTCTTTGAAATATGCCCATAGATATGGGGCTGATGTAAAAATTACAGACTTTCCAGTTTTACAACAATTTGGTCGTATTTTAAGCGGTCTTGATACCACGCCAGGAGGATTAACATTTGGCACTAGCACAATTAGCGGTATTAATAATCTAAACATTAATGGTTCTTTGACTGGTATTATTACTACGCCAGCATCTTCTGCCACTACTTCGGCCGCAAATGTGGACTATGTTAATAAAATAGTAGTTTCTGGTGGAGTTGACGCTTCTTCGGTTTCTAAAGGTATTTCCTATTTAAGTTCTAATGCTTCTTCTTCTACTCGACCAATCGCATTAAACAGCGAAGAAGTAGCGACTACGACTGGAGCTAATAAAGTTGTAAGGGCGAGTTCGACTGGCTTAATCAGCCCAACCTTTATAGATGGAACTGGCAATTATACTTTTAGCGGTAGCAACAGTTTTACTGCCACAACCACGCTTAATAATTTAAACGTGACAGGAACATCTACGTTTGCCGTCTCTCCTATTGTTATTGCAAAGGGTAGTTATGACGTTACCCCAAATGCTTCAGTATCTACCACTACTATTACTCATAGTTTAAATGTGGTTCCATATTTAATTACTTTTGATTATTATGCTGCCGATACTACTTCAAGCGGAAGTAAAATTGTTGGAAATGGTAAATATACCACAGGAAGCAGCACATTAACCTATACTGGTTATTTACAGGGTCCTGTTAATGTAGTTTTTAATCAAAGTAATTCTTTGGTGACTCATTTTCAGGGGACAACAACCTGTGATGGCTCGATAAATCCAGTTAATGTCGGAACCTCCACGGCTCTTATCAACTATACCGCTTGCAATGATGGAACTTTAACTGATTATAAAGTCTATTGGACTGCATTTGGTATCAGAAAATAATTTAAAACAAAATAATAGTAAAAATATGGCAGATACAATTCAAATCACAGATAAAACATCTAAAGGTGGAGACCCAATAACTGTTTCCAAGCAAGCTTATGATGATGTTTATTCTAAACAAGGAGATAGATACTCAGTCTTTACTCCGCCAGTAGCACCTACGCCGGCCCCAGCAGCAGGAGCTTTAAATTTGGGTGGAACGCCAACTGACCCTAATAAAACTCCAGGCGCTATTGCTAATTTACCGGCAACAACTTTACAGCCAGCCGTTCCTGCCACTAAATTACCAGAAGCAACCCCAGCGACTCCAACAGCTCCAGCTCCTACTTTTAAGGATACTTATAATGATGCTTATTCTTCAATGGCATCAAAGGAGCAAGATGTTATTTCTAAAATTGAGGGTTATTATAAAAATGTTTTAGGCCAAGCTGATACTGAGGCGGCTGGTAGAGAGGCGGCTATTAATGCTTTAGTTGGTTCAGGTCAAATTGCCGGAGTCGGTGCTGGCGCTAGTGCTGTAAGAGGCTCTCAAAAAACAACTGAAAAAGCTTACGCAACGGCAACTTCTCAAATGGCAAAAGATATTGCTGATGTTATGCAAAACGTTGCTACTAACGCAATGACACTGGCCAACAATATAACAACCGATAGGGCAAATATTAAGGCCTCGGCAATTTCAAATTTAGACACCCTTGCTAAGCTCGGTAAATCTTCCGATGAAATTAAAGCGGCTGACCCAAGTCTTTATCAAAATCTTTTAGATCAGACTGGTTTTTCGGATTATCAATTAGCTTCTTATATTGATTCGAACGATAACAACCCAAATAAACCAACTGTCAAAGAAGTTCCAATGCCATCTGCCGATGGTAACTCTACTGTAATTAAAAGAATTACTTTTGACCCAAAAACAGGAAAGAGCACTGAAAAAGATTACACCGTTAACGTTCCTTTTGCTTCTTATCAAGGAGAACAAATTGCCAAGACTACTGATGGGAAAATGCTTCAACAAATGCCTGATGGAACTTATAAAGATATTACACCGGGAATCAGCGGCGCTACCACCACAAATCAAAAAGATTATGAGTATTATGCTGCTCAAGAAAAGGCTGCAGGTAAAGTTCCTCAAACTTTTGATGAATGGCAAACTAATGCTAAAGCACCTGCTGCGGTTAAAGAATACAACGCCGCCGTTAAAGCTGGATTTACTGGTTCAATGATTGAATATACACAACAAAAGAAAGGTGCTGGTGCTACTTTAGACGCTGAAACAGTAAATTTCATGGCTAGTGAATATATGACAACTGGTAAAGTCCCATCATTTGGTATGGGGGTTGCTGGTATGGCTGCTAGAACCCAATTCTACAAAGCTGTTGCTGATATGGCCGCAACTCAAGGAAAGTCTGGACAACAAGTTGCTGCTTCTCAAATGGCTGCTAAATCTGCCGCTGCTGCTCTTACAAATCAAACAAAACTTAACGCCGCTACTGAGCAAGCAGAAAAGGCCGCAATTAAAAATGCCGATTATGCCTTTACTCTTGCTTCAAAACTTGATAAATATCAAATGCCTGATGCCAATAAATTCACTAATTGGGTTAATGGTAAGTTAGGTAATAAAGATTTGACTGCCTTTGAAGTTGCTTTATTTACTGCTACTAGAGAATATGCTAAAGTCGCTTCTGGTTCTGCTGGATCTGTCGCTGGTTTAACTGAATCAGCCCAAAAAGAAGCTGCCGCTTTATTGAGTTCTGCTATGAACTTAGAACAGTTAAAGTCTGCTATTGATACTATGAAAGTTGATATGGAAAATGTAAAAGAAAGTCAAACATCTACTGAGAGTCAATTAAGACAGGACATAGTTGATTATGGAGGTGCACCAGAAACACCCGTCACTCCAACAACCCCAACTGATGGAGGTGGTGGAAGCGGAGATACAAGCTTTGATTCAATTTGGGATTAATCATAAATTTATGACAATGCGCACCGATCGTTCGAATAACCCAATAGCAAATAAAGCTTACCCAGTTGTTTTGGCCAAGCTTGATAGCTTAGGTTATAAAAAAGACGTTGATTATACTATTGGAGATAGCACAGCTGGTATTGATACTGACGCTACCTCAACGATTAAATATGCTAATCCAACTGTAGGATTCAAAGCTTCTGCTGACCTCTTAAAAGGTGGGCAGATAGCTTCTTGGTATGGAAATGCTAAATATGGTGGAGCGGGTTCTATTCATTCAACCTTAAGCCAATTAAGTGGCAAAAAAGTAGATTACAATAATGCTCAATCAATCTATAATTCTCTTGACCCAGAAAAACAAAAAGCGGTTGTTAAGGCTATTTACAAACACGAGGGAGGAAGTGGTATTTTATCAACTTTTGAAAACTTTAATGAAAAGATAGACAAATCAAGAGCGGCTGGTTATTCAGACACTCAAATTTTAGATAATCTTGGAAAAATAAGCCCTGATTTAAAATCTAAGGTAGAAAAATCACGTGCTTTATTCGGAAAAGACCCAATGATTAATAACGATAACGATATTTTAGCTCGTTTATCTCAAAAATATGCTGGCACGGTGCCAAGTTCTACTCCTAAACCAATATCAGCAACACAAGAACAAAATCAAAAGAAACAGGACATCGCCGCTAAAAATGGAATGGTCTTAAATCCAACAACAGGGGCAGTCGAACAACCAAAAGAACAGTCAGGAGTTCAAAAAGCTATTGGTGGTTTAGGCAACTGGTTTAATAAAGCAATTATTGACCCAGCTAAAGGTTATGCTAAAGACTTACAGGACATCGCTGGTAGAGCCACTACAGCAGG
>Ga0302271_10000406_pt1 | contig 42091 bp, 21 predicted proteins | sample III_Bog_N1_1_FD_198767 | JGI IMG/M metagenome (GOLD analysis project Ga0302271, IMG submission 198767) | Peat permafrost microbial communities from Stordalen Mire near Abisko, Sweden - III_Bog_N1_1 | ecosystem: Environmental > Terrestrial > Soil > Wetlands > Peat | place: Sweden: Abisko...
GAGAACCTATTCAAAAGGAACTCCATCCATAAAAAACCAAAAACGCTGATTCATGCTCAAAGCACTCTCCTTCGGGATAAATGCAACAGTCTCAAAATATCTATTGTTTCTATTGTTATCATCGTCATCTTCAAGCCTTTCTGCATGTGTATTATCATCTGAATCTTCTTGATTTTATTAATTTTTCTGTAGAATCTTGAGAAAACTTCTCTATTCTAAATATCTCAGCAGAGGAATCATTCTGACAAGTTTAATCTTACTGATATCGCAAGAATTGCAGAAATCTTAGAACATCAATTCATACAGCTCTTTACTCATGAGTTCTATTTTCATGTCTTCTCTACCTACCATAATACAGTGACCATCGATGTGGATTCGTTCAATATACCCAATTAGTCCACAATCATCGTTTCCATTTTCTTCTGGTTTAAAATGAATAGAAATTGGCACAGCCCATCCCTTTTTGTCTTGCGCAATAATAAAGTTAAATTTTTATTTTATGTGAATCGGATCTGATTAAGGTTTATGGAAATAATTTTCCAATAATTGTAGATGGCAATGTGCTACAAGCTTAGGGATAATAAGAGTGATATCTTAGTTAATTGTCTCTACCTACGAATACCCAAATAATTTCTAGAATGTATTCTACGCGAGTTTAATAGTTCCTGGTTTATTTATCATGGATATGAATACAACACAAGTGTTTTTGGAGAATAAATCTACTTTGTGTTTTTCAGCTAAAGTCATTTTATTGATCCGTAATTGTTTAAGAACATTTAATTTATGTTAACCTCTAGTTCTCTGTCCTTCGCTGTCTCGGATATTTTCAGAAAATATGTATTTTTAATTCACTGCAAATCCAAGTATCATGCAATAACCTTCAACAATGTAATTCATTCTCTCACTTTGGGGATTAATAGCATGAAGTTATTTCAGAAAAATATGAAAACTTCTTCTTTATTTAAAGTAAGTAATTCCCAGCTTTTTGAGCTCCTCTAGCTTCACAAAATCCTAATCGAGCATTAGCAAAATAGACTGTTTCATTTAGAGTAATGCATAATATTGTTTTTCTGCTTTTGATATTTTTTCATCATAAACGAAAGCTACTTTCAAGTCAGTCATTTGGATGTTCTTATCCTTTAAACTTAACGACCTTTGCTTTTAATCTGCCATTTATTCAACTTCAGTCTAATACGTTCTGCTTTGAGAAATCAGCAAAGATTCAAAATATCCATGTGCCATCTGTTCAATAGAATTCACAAAGCATCGATCAAACGATGACATATTTATCTACTTAATCTTGATTAATTCACTGTAAAATAGTAGATTTGCTTATTAAATCTCGAATAGAAAGCTAAGATAGCTGAGTCCAATATTCAAATCTTTTGGTATTTTTCTTTTGAACATTTACTGCAAGAATTCAGAAAAATGCTTAAAGATATGCTCAAAAATGAATAGTTTCTTCTATTGTCCGCTCATTAGATTCACGTTGCTAGAGTTTATATTTCTTTCCTTTAAAAATATACATAAAATCTATTAGTATCATTGATAGGGGGGGGGGGGGGGGGGGGTTATGATTCAATTGTTTATTTTTGTGTTACTTTTTTGTTGCAGAAACAAAAAGGATAAGATTTGCAATTTTCAATGTGCTCGATAGTGATTTATTCAAGAAGAATAGATATTGGTTTGATCCTGTAATCTTCAAATTCAACTTTGACTTCCTTTAGCAGCTATCTCAAGTGAATGTCTACATATTTTGGTTTAGAAGTGTGCGCTTTGGATTTTAGTCTGATCGAAGAATAAAACCAAGAAGAAACAACTACTGTAATTGCATATGACAGAGGCAGAATCAGCATAATACACACAAAAACAGGCACAGAATCAGAAATAGTCTACTAAGCGATGAGCACGCAAGGAACAAATGTGCAGAAAAGTGAAAAGAATAGATTCAAAAAAGCCATTTTAGTTACTCGATATTAGTAGAAACTGATTGATTTTACAATTCCAACTGCAATAGCAATGACTTAAGATATGACTATTTTATCCAAAAATGAGTAAATAGAGATTTAAATCATGTCAAGAATAAAAATAATAGCTCGAGTGCTAATTGAATGCCTTTTTGGCAAGGAATCTAAGCTAACCATACTGAAATCAGAATCATGCACGGTTATGACTATTCCTAAAAGGGAAAAAGAAAAAAAAGGAAGTGTCAAAGATAAATTAAGATCTTTCAATATTCATTCTCAAATTCAGGCAAATAAAAGAGATTCTCGAATTAATGATTTAATTAAATTATGAAATTAATGTAATCTATAATTCAGATCAAATAAGATGTGATTAAGGGACTTACATTTTCCCATCCAATCAGTAGAACAGAGGAAAGTTACCAATAAATTTATGGTAATTAAGAATGATTATTCAACCAAAAGATAATTTATTTAGGAGAGAGGGGGATATGCTCTTTTTTATTTTGTTATGGTGTTGCTATTTTTCACCTTGGAATAATTATTGGTGTAAAAATAATTGAAAATGTTCTTTTTCGTGGTAAAGAATAAAAGAAACATAGGTATTTCTTCTGGCTTGGTGTTATTTTGAAATATTCTCCAGTTATTCCATTGAGAAATCGGGAAATAGGAGATATTTTTTAAAATTAAGCAATTATTGAATTTGAGATCAATTTTACCAATAAGCAGAGTTAATAGAAGGTTAGGATAGCATAGAGGTGATTTGTGGAGATGAATCAATGAAAAGTACACAGATGGCTTAAGAATAAGATAGTTATAGACCTATGCAATAAAGCTTGAAACAAGTATTCCTGCTTTGAACTCAGATATTCCAGCAAGATGTAAGGAAAATAATATGATATTAAGCAGAATGAAGAAAGAATTAATGCCAAAAGCCAATACCAATATGTAGTCATCATGCTCGAAGTCTTTAAAGATTACAATGAAGTTGAGGTCTAAGAAGTTTGAATCTTTTTCGGAAATGGTGTTCACAAAGTTCTCAGAAATCACAAGACTTAGCATCCATACACAGTCCACAAGCAGTAGAAATAATCCGAGAAGAAACGAACGTTAATATGCTTTTAAAGTTTTCAGAAATTTATCTTCATAATAACTTTAGAACAGTAGCTAAAGTTTGGTATTTATGCTGTTTCTCAAATTCATTTAGAGGAAAAGAGAGAGAACAAGTCTGTGAATTGATCTTTTTTTGTTTTGATTGGTTTTTGGTTATAAACTTTTTTCGGTTTGATTTAAAACCTCCCATTGCTTTGAAAAGAAAAATACGTGAAATATAATTACTTTCTTTTAACAATGGATTATTATTAGTTTAGCTTTTTATATTTATTTCTCAGTAGAAAGAAGTCGATTGTTACATTATCAAAGTAATAAGCTAATACGATTAAGATAAGCAGAGGAAACAGTAGATTTAAGTCGAAAGGAGACATACTCCAAACATTCATTCATAAATAATTACTTAGAGAAGAGAATTTCAAGTATTATTAGTGAATAAGGAAGAATCTCTATGATTTAATCTTCTCTAATGAAAATATTTAAATATTTTAAAAAATTTCATTAAAACTCAATTTTTGGGTAAATTGATTTACTTTTAATTTTGTTTTTTGGAACCATTTCAATTTTTGCAAAAGGGTGGGTACTTGTATTTCTTAATTTCATAATATCTGTTGTTAATCGATCACCTCCCCATCAATTTTTATATTTAGAGATTATTATCGATCACCTCCCCTTTAATTTTATGTTTAATTATTTTTTGATTAAATGTGTCTGTATTTCAATGTTTAAAGGTAATTGATTCCTAATTGATATGGGAGTTAGTAACCTGATAATCAAAGTAATTTGACAAATCACTCGAGAGATTTTAAAATTTGCTTTCTATTCGAAGAAATTGTTAGCAAGAGGCAAAAGAGGAACAACGAAAATTGCAGCTCCAAGGGAAAAAACAATTCATGAATTTAAATCATTTTTCAAGAAAAAATATAAAGCATAACGGTTTTTAAATCGCAACAAAATTCATAATTTTCAATGGGCTGTGTCCAGCAAGTTGTAGGGAAGTGTTCGGATTGAAAAGCAAGTGAGAAAATGATAGAAGAATAAAAAAGAAAATGATGAAATTAGACATTTTTATTTTATGTCAAGATATTGTTTTATTAAGATTTGAACATCCCTAATAATAGGGAAATATTTATATGCTCATTCCATTCGTTTTATTAAAGGAAATATTTTTGTAAATTGAGTTTTTGTGGTAGTAGCATCTTTAACATTACAGATAGAGCTTTGTTTGAAAAGATAAAGTAGACCAATCAAAAAAAATTGAAAAAATAAATTCCTTTCTCAAAAATAGTTACCTATTCGATGTCTGTTAGATTCATTTAGATATTTAATTAATAGCTCCACTTTCAAGAATGAGTTTTTTCTAGAGAAATCCTTCTTGAATAAGTCCTAGGTCTGTATTGATTGGTTTTTTTCTTTAAAATATTTGGTAATTTTTAAAAAATATTACTTAAAAATATGTAGCTTAATTCAATTAATTTGCATGTGAATAATATCGTCCTTCTCTTTTCCAAATAAAAGAAATATTAAATTACATAACAGAGACTAAAAAAGTATAAATGATCTATTTTAAATCTGAAACTAGCATCCATTCTTGAAGGAATTGCTAAATATGCTTTTGAAAAACAAAAAAAAGTAGTTTCTTTCCAGAAAACAGAGTTGATTACAAATCGTCATACAACTTGAATCATCCCAATTAATAGTAACCTCCGCAAGGAATAATTAATATGATAGATATTCTGGTGGTCAGCAATTTAATAATCGATGCTGGGCATTATTCGAATTTGTAAGTAATTAACAGTTCACTATGTGTTATTACTACGTTGGAAGTAAGCTTAAGGCAAATGATAGTCCACTATGGATTTTAAAGAAAAATAAAGTAAATTAAGCAAAAATGGGAACTAAAATTACCGAACGGCCATTGCATTTAAATCAACAAGACTTGTTCTTTCTTATTTTGGCAATTATTTCTTTTCTTGGGAGTGTAATGACTCAACCTTAGTTTTTTCCAGCAAATTGCTTTTGTATTTTTATTTCCGTTGATTTCATTTTAGCAATTTGCAATAAAACTAGAGAAAAATAAAGAGGGGGTGTTAATGGTGAAAACTTAAATTTATTATGCATTAATGACAAAACCGCAAGTATTACACACATAATAACATCCATTTCATCTTTTTTGTATTCATTATTCGTTAAGATAATTTGTAATATATGGATTTTCCAGAACGATTTCTATGTTTATGATGCTTAAGAGCTTTTTTGTGAGATGCATATCTTTCGCGATGATCATGTAAAATGACAGCCATCCAAAATAGAACACCAAGGACAGCAAAGTGCACTGCAGAGCGAAAAGTATAGATTATACAAATTGATTGTACAGCAGTTCATCAGATATTTTCTGGATAAGGAAGGTCTTTATAGAAGTGACAGAAGCTAGAATGAGAGTGTAATAGTCATCAAAATCTTTTAAATCAGATTTTTCTTCCCAATCATGTATTGCTTTAGATCGCGAGGTGTAATCTGTAATGAAAAGAATTTCACTGAGAAATTGAAATTCCTGTTAAACGTCTTTGAGTGCGATAGAAAGCCCATCTTGAAGTTTACCGGATCGAATACTCTAGCAATATGTAAATTCAACTTCATCTTCATCGGATACATATTAATGATAATCTCGAAGGGCTTCGCATACGTTACCCTCAAACATCTTGTAAAAAAATTAATTAAATTCTTCTTATCGATAACGATTTGTCTGTTCATTGCTCTCTCCAACTGCATACATGATGCTGGCAATTTAATCGCTGTTATCAGACACGGAAGAAGGTACTCTCTTCACGTAATATGGAATATTATACAAGGCATATGTTGAATCAAGTTAATACATCAAGTAGCTAAAAGTCAGAGCTATGACACTTACGAATTTTGGTCTCAATCCGTAGATTACTCCTTCAAAAAATAAACAAAAAAGCAGAAATTAGTCTCAATTTTAGTGTCAAAAATTAATGAAAGTTTTGTTCAAAAAATAATTATGAATATTTACTTGTCAGCTGGATATCTTTGCGTATCTCGCTGGAGAACGATATGATTTGCACATAATTGAAAATGGGCTGTATTACCAGTACCACGAAGAACAAGAGCGATACAATAAAGAACAGTTTCTTGTATTTCGGGAGTTTATTTGTTTAGCAATGATTCTTTCTTCTTCGCTAGCTTGCAACCTGGTAATTATTTAGTAAGTTTGATGATATCTTTTGAGACTTAAACGCATCGAGCAGCATTAGATTAACAGGCTTGAGCATTTCATCTATGTTTTGAGGCAGTAAAGTTGCAAAAAGTTTGAGGATTTTTTCATTTTTGACTTGCAAAAAATGATAAATTGGAAATATTGCGAGAATCAATGAAATTGTTACTAAAATATCAGCAATCATTAGAACCTGCGATTGCATCTCCATTTCATTCAAGACTCTATTGCATTAGTCAGATATTTCTGAATCTATTTAGGTTATATTCGAAAATAGGTAACTTACATTATCTAATCTAACTATTTATTCACTTAAATTCGGATCTAGTGTTGCAAATCTGTAAATATACCCGACGGATGTCTGCAAATAATATTCCAGATTCATTTCGATATTTCTCTTGTAAAGTGGGTTATTGACTAGCTACTAGCTTACCGGTATTACGTTCAAATCGCTTGTGTAGATGAAATTCACCGCTGTTGAAGTTATGCCAATGAAAAATCCAAGATTATTCTTATCACCTCGAACATATTGAAGAATTATATCTTTTAGCGATGCCACAACAGTCTCTGAGCGAACTTTCAGCAAAGCTTCAAAATCAGAATTCAGCCGAGGGTTATTTGGGAAGGTATCTCGTTTTATCGTCTAGAGGATTGCCTAATAGTTCGAAGAAAGTGAGTAATTCGCTCGGAACGTCAACGGCCAAGGAATGTACTAAAATGTTGTGAATGCTATGTTTATCTAGTTAAGCATCTCAATGTAGACAGATATGGTCATTCCGAAAATCAACAGGAACGATGATGTCCCATAGATCTTTAGCATGACTAAGAAAAAATTATTTTTATGGCCTAAAATGCTCTTACAGATATTTTTCCGAGATACTTATGAAATCGTGGAAGCTTATCGAGTGGAGCTTCCATCGCCTGTAGCTTATTTACGAATAGTATAGTTCGGCGATACTTAATTTTTATTAGATGAACCTTAGTCCTCTGAACCGTTTAGTTTATCTTTTCTCCCAGGACTCCCTCTGCTTAAATTATCCGATATATCTTTCCAGAATTATTTTTCTTTTTCATTTTTAGCATCCTTTGATTATTCAAATCGCGTGATCGATTCTGATTTCTTACTGATGCCTAATTGTGGCTTAGAACTTTTACTTTTCATGCTTGAAATCATCGGGGAAAATATAAGTGAAGGTTGCAGCTAATTTTGTTAACTTTTCTTTTCGACATCACTGATTTCCTTGACAGGAGCAAGTGTAGAAGCAGATTGTCTATGATTGGTAGATGACCGCTATGAAGCTTTATTAGTTAATTCTGGAAGGTCTAATTAATCAACATCTTTTTTGAGTTTTTTCATATTAGTTTCTTAATGTTTCTAGGAAATCTTGCTAAATAACATTTATCTAGAAGACGTCATAGGGGAAGAAAGTATATCAAATTCATTATCTTCTTAGAGATGTCTATTAGTCTACGGAGGCTATCCTAGACAACGGTGGATATAAGAGACATCCTGCGAAATATTATTGACTTCCTCGAAATGTTTCTGCTCTAGATCAGATAACATCAGCGGTTTATTATTTGTAATGTTGTTGTTATTCAGATTGCTGAGATTATTATTGCTATTGAAATTACTTGCGTTGTTGTTGTTATTTCCAAGGATATTAGTGTTATTACTAATGTTATTATTATTCTCACCGATGCTTAGAAACGTTGAATCCTTCTGAGGAGGTACATGTGATCGATCTGCTTTGAATTTTTTCACATTCTCAAATAAAACTGGATAGTCTTCGTAACTTATTAATTCATTTACAGTTCCTAATCGAGGCTCATCGTCTCGGATGTCTAGATTGTCTTCTGAAAAAAAATAAAACCTATTGTTTAATAAAGATGCAAATTATTAAGTTTTAAATACCCATGAGTGAAGATGAAGAAAGGTTAGATTCAATGTAGTTCAGTGTGGAGAGATGCTTTTCAAACGTTAAATGGACATTCAAGAGAGATTTTAGTTAAGACTAAACAAGAAGAAAGTTCTCTCTGATCGCTGATGACGAGTTAGCTTTGATGAAAGAGCCTACTTCAATCGTGTGGTAGATGAAATATCTCGTCTGCTTCGTGGAGAGCCGCAATTGAATTCGATAAATATTAAAATCTTAAATATTAATGGACTCCAGATGGTTAATAACTTGCTCAAAATGTATCCCTTCAAGCGAAAACCAGAATCGCTGATTTACAGTGAGCGCATCGTTCTTCGGAATGAACACTGCAGTCTCAAAATACCTAGCTTATTATAATTCCATTTATCTTTCTTCTTCTTCGGTTAAATGTTGCTGTTGATGTGCTTCACTTTCTTGAAAAGATTTCTGCTCTAAGTATTTCAACAGTGGAATCATTCGGAGGAGTTTAATCTTGTTGATATCACTTGGTTTGCAGAAATCTGAGAACATTAGTTAATAAAGTTCTTTACTCATCGTATCGATTCGCATGTCTTCTCTCCCAACCATTATGCAGTAGCCATCAATATGAAGCCGCTCAATATATCCTATTAATCCACAATCATCATTTCCATTTTCTTCTGGTTTAAAATGGATTGACACTGGAATCGCCCAACCTTTTTTATCTTGTGCAATAATCATCCTGAATTTATTTTATCTAATCCCGTAGAGTTAGTTATGACCATGGAAATAATCGATCAGCATATTGAGATGATATTATCCAACAATTCTTGGAGTGATCAGAGAAATATCCTTGTTAATCGTTTCCGCCTTGGAATAACCAAACATATGGTAAAAGGTATTCTGAACTTTCTTAATTGTCCCTGGTTTGTTGACCATCGAGATGAAGATAATGCATGTGTCTTTGGAGAAAATATCTAATTTATTATTTTCTTTGGTGATCTTATGGATTCTGAGTTGCTTGAGTATTTAGTTGCTAGTTTGATTGTTCTTTTTTGCGTCTTCGTTGTCTTTTGAGTTTTCAGAGAATATCGATTTTCTCTCCACGCCAAATCCAAGAATTTAACAATAACCATTTATCACATAGTTGAGTGATTCGCTATGAGGGTTAATGGTATTAAGCTACTTTAAGAACACAATCAGTGCTTTTCGCACTTTAAAATAATGAATTGCTTCTTTTTTGAGTGTCTCAAGCTTCACAAAGTCTTTATCTAGCAGCAGCAAAATGGATTTTTTGTTCTCCAGCAAATTAAAAAAGTTTTTATCTGCTTTGGATACACTTTCATCAAAGCTAAAGGCAACTTTCAAATCAGCCATTTGAATGTTCTTATCTTTGAAGCTCTCTTATCGCTTTTTCTAGTCGAGAATGCTGTCGATCTCCGATTGATATGCTCGACTTGAAGCGATTTATAATTTCTCAAAAAACTCCTTTGCAGTTGATTTAATAAAGTTTGCAAAGCACTTATCAACGGAAGATTAACTTGTTGTGTTTATTTTGATAAGTTCACTGTAAAAAAGCAAGTTTGATAGCTGAATCTCATAGACAAAGCTAAGATATCCTAATTCAATGTTTAAATCTCTGGATATCTTTTTCTTGCTGATTTGGATGGAATACTCTAAGAATAAGCGATATGCATAGTCTATTGCATATCTCCGCTTTAGTTTACCACTCAAAAGACTTAAATTACTTGTTTTGGTGTCTTCTTCCTTTGGAGAAAAAATAATTTCAAAAATGGATTAATTATTAACTGTGTGGATATGAAGGAAAGCACTTAAAAAAAGTTACTTTTTGATTGCAGAAGCAGTATGGAAATTGTTTGCAGTTTTTGATATGCAAAACGATGATTTCCTCTAGAATTAAGGATATTGGCTGTGTTCGATATTTCTCAAATTCCACTTGCACTTCAGTTAATATCGAACGCAGATGCATATCTAGATATCTTATTTTCTTACTAAATGCTTTCGATTTGAGTCTTTAAGGTTAATAATACCAAGAAAAAATTACTTTGGTAATTCCAAATGAAAACGATAAAATTAGCAGTAAGACTACGACTATTGAAGTGCTGGTTGAAAAATAAGAAAACCCTAAGAAAGTGCAAGCTGCAAGTGTCGAGAGAATAGAAAAAAATAAGTTGATTTGTGCAATTGAATGCACTCGAAATTCATGAAAAGTTACAGCTCTAAGCAGTCCAATCGCTATTCCAAAGATTTAAGAAACTTCTTTATTATCCAGAAAAGAATACATAGCAATTTATATCATTTCGACAGCTAAAATCAATGTCCGCATGAGATTATTATGTCTTCTTGACAGAGAATCGTTGCAGCGAAAACTAAAATCAGAGTCATGCAGAGATATCAATGTACCTAAAGATAAAAAGGAAAGAATAAAGTGAAAGATCCAAAAGAAACTGAAGATTTGGTGGATAAAAAATAAATAAACATGGAATTCTAAAATATGAATTCCAACTTGTTTGTCAAGAATAGCTTATTTTGGCGAATGTAACATAATTTTATGATAAAAATTAGTCTCCCCAAGATAATGAGCATCGAAATAGGCATATTGCAGAGTGGAATGAGAAAGAAGCAGAAATTCCAAAAACAAAAAAAGGTGTTTTTTGATGCAAAAATTATGCTCTTAATTGAATTTGATTAATGAAGTACGAAATACTAATTATCGAATTTAGTTGTTCCATACCTATGAAAACAGTGAGGAGAAGATTCGGAAACGATAATGATGATTTATTTAAGTTCTTCAAGGAGTAGAACAAAGATGGTGTTAAAATACAGTAATTATATGTTTGACCTATTAAACTAGATATTAATAAAGAACTTTTTAAAGGAGGTACACCAGCGATGTGCAAAGAAAAGAACAAGATGCATAAGAAGATGAAGAAAGTGTTGATTATTAGAAATGTAATTAAGACCGGCACATTATTATCATAATCTTTTAATATGACAATGAAATCGAAGTCTTTGAATTCTTAGTCTTTTTATGAGATGTCTAAAACTGACTACTTGGAGACTAAGAGACTTAGATTCCAGATACATTTGATGATCAGAAGAATTACGCCGAAGAAAAAAGGCCTCGAGAATGCCTTTAAAGTCATTAAAAATGCAGTTTCATAGTAATTTAAGAACGCCCGCTAGCATTTTAAGGCAAGATTATTCTCCATGGTTAATGCTTGGGCCTTTTTTTTTCAGTTAAAAGCTCTCTCTGTTGGTTTATCGCTTTCTCTAGTAATTCTTTCTCCCTAATTTGATAATTCATTTTGACTCGCTTGAAAGATATCTATTTTAGATTAATAAACCTAAATATAAAGGATTCTGCTTGTTTATGTGTAAGCTTGATTACCTACATAATTATTATCTTTTTGCTTTGATGAAAAAGCACAAAAAAGATATTTCCTTCCACTAGAATCTGCTTTGAAAACAAGCAAATCACAGTAGATACAAATGTTTGGTTACTTTAGATTTATGAATTGCTTAAAATTAAGCTAAATAATGTTTCCCCCTCAATCTTACAGATACTTCATGTAATTAAAACAAAGTTAATAGGTTATTTACACAAATAGACAAGGAAATCAGATAAAGAATATTTTGCCGCGTTCCCTTATCCTCTTATTTTCTCATTTGGAATTTTAGATACCTTCTATTAATTAATAATCGTGGTTTAAATCAAAATTGAAGATAGTTTTGTTTATTTATTATTTATTGAAATCAACCATGGGAATAGGGATTTTTAATCAAAATAGTGCTAGAAAGGAGGAGGGATAACTGTTTATCGTATCTTCTCAAGGTTAAAGAAGAATTCAAATTAAGAGCTAGACAAAATATACAATTCTATTAATAATGCAAAAAATGCAACAACAACAAAAATAGTGAAAATTTCTAATTCGGAAACAAAAGAGAGAGAGCTATTTGTTTAATTTTGTTTTTGTTTTTATATTATTTCAATTTTTTTGAGAATGTTATAGGTGGTAGGTAGTTATCGAACTCAAAATATCATTCGATTATGAGAAAATCAAAGCCATTTTGAATTGAATTAAGAGGAGAGTTTAATATGCAATGTTTATGGTTATCATAAAAACCATTCTACAATAATTATTGACAATAAAGATTAAATGATTAGCTATGTTTACAATTCCATTATTTTTATTTCCGATTTATCCCAGTTCTGCCATGTAAGAATACATTTGAATTAGCTTACTTTGGTAATTTTTTGATTTCATGTAAAGATTACATATCATTATTTCTGCAAACAGTCTAATTAAGACGTATTGAAGATGATCGATTGCATAATTTGGGGGAGCTTTTTAAACTGAAATAAGAACCACGAGAAACAGAAGAGACAAATATTACAAAAAATTGATAATAATTATTATTTTTATTCTAAGGAATTTTATAAAATGATCCTTACGTATTTTTAGAAACAAAGCAAAAATTATTACAAAAAAAAGCATACAAATATTTTTTCACAAAAAAAATGAGGTTATGGCGATTGAATTTATCATTAATTGAGATATGAGATTATGTATGGATTTTCTAAAATGACATCTATAGAGAGAATGCTAAGGATTAACTTAGAGCGAAAGAGTTCAGTTTAGATGCTACGGTAGAACTTAAACCAACCAAAGAAGAATACAACGAATAAAGCGATTATTTAGAATGAAAAAAGCAGGTTTTAGATTAGTCCCATGTTGCTTATTTGATCGTTCATGATTGTTAGCATGAAATTCAAGATGATATTGAACAGTTTTAGTAGGATAAGGGAGTAATTATCGAAATCTTCTAGATTAACACCTCCTTCCCAAGCAATCACTGCTGCTTGTTAAGCTAGATTATTGCTCATAGTGTAGATTTACCTTAAAGTAGAGAATGTCGAGAAGAATGATTGTGTATTCAGCTAGAAACCTTTCTTCAAAATGCCATTTTATACTGAAATACACTCCGAATTTGAAATAGCATTATCTGCAGTAACATACTCAGGGAAATTCACAATAGCCTCGCAGATGTTTCCTTGTAGTATCTTAAATAGGAATTGATCATAAGTAGTCTATTTATACATTGAAATGCTATGTGCTATTGTAATATTCGCATACATTTACTCAAGCTATTATTAGTTTTACACGCCTATTGCTGGGAAACGCTTCGTGTAATAAGCTAGATTGTACATTGGATAGGAAGGAATCATTACTTTGTTTATGTATTCATAATTGAGACCTAAATTACTCATAAACAATGCCTTCAGTCCGTAGAGATTAGCTGTTGTTAATAGGCACGACAAATTATGAATAAGCAAAAAAAAACAAATTCATAAAAAGAAATATTATTTAAAATAAAGGAATAAGAAATAATCTTTTGGAAGGATCTCTTTTTTGAATATCTATTTAAAATTGTAATATTTACTTAAAAGGTTGAGACTGGCAGCTGATTGGGTCTTAAACTACGAGAGAAGTACTTAATTAACTATTGGCTAGATAATTATTATCGAGAAGCAAACCACGCAGTAAAAGACAAAAGCAGGTTTGAATTTATCGAGAGGAGTAGTTTCCGAAATAGCCTTCCTTTTTTTGATGAGATGTTCAGGGAAGAGTGATGTCTTAAGAGCTTTGTTCTCATTAAGGAAAATCAAAACAGGCTGCATCATTCCTTTAATATGCGAAGGTTAGATTGTAGCAAACAATTAGAGAATATATTCTTTTCGTTTTTGGACAACGTAATAAATCGGAAAGATCGAGGACACAAACAGCGCATTCACAGTTATCACAATGATTAGAAGTATTAGTACTTCCGTTATGACAGAATTTAATGTGTCCATACTCAGTGCTTTAATTTTATCTTAAATCTGCAAAAGAAGAGTATTTAGCGTAGAGAAATTATCAGTTATTGCCATCCCAAGAGATATTGATAATTAAGATTCTAATAATAATCTTTCGTAATTCACTCCGAAGATTGCTATGACGTATCCAATATCAAAGACTTAAAAGTATTTTGTACTATTGTTGACTAGAAATTTCGTTGATAAATCATACATCAGCCCTTCATCGTGCGTCATCGAAAACAGCATCGTCATATTTTAGAACTAAAAGAACGTTAATTCTGATTAATCGCTCTGAGTATATTGTTTGTACAGTGTAAAAATGTTTTTCGCTTCCTATATTGCTAGATTCTGCTATTTAGTCTGAAAAGCTGCATTATTGATGCTGCTAAAAAAATTATTAGTATACAGTTTAAGGAGTCCATCTTGCTTCATAAGCGAAACGATCTCTACGCGTACATCCATAGGCCAGGAAATAAATGAAAAACATTTCTTGACAAGATCGAGCTGAAAGGATACATTCACAAACTCAAAGACGGTCAAGCATATTATTGCGACTAACGAACAAAATCCAAAGATCGTGATCGACATCATGAAACTTGAGTTTTTCAGAGAAAATACATTTTCTTTGATTAATTTTTGTTTTTCGAAATTTTTTGTGTTGCCTGTTTGCACAGAGCTCGCAGCGATTTAGACCGATTTGCCAAGCTCATCAGCACCATCTTCCATGGAATTGACAACTACAGTAGCAGCGAAGTCCTTGCTTTTTTAGGAATCGCTATTTTAATATTGTGCTTTGGCCTCTAATTAAACTAAACTTGCTTGAGCGTTAGTAACTTTTTACTCTTCTTAAGATTAGTAATTATTTTGGTTATTTTGGTTGTAATTGTAGCTGAATTGACTGTTAAGTGTGTGTGTTCGATTTATGTCATTATTGGGATTATTCAAGTTGTTATAAATTCCATTATTGTTGTTCTTAGATCTAATGATGTTATTGTTACTGTTGAGATACGAATTGTTATTATTTGTCATTCCTTATTAAATCAATGTATTGTTAGAAATAGCATTATTCGTATTGAATGCTATTCCCGTGCTTTGAATTGCACTTAGATTCTATCCTTAGCTAACGTTATTATTATGCTGATTGTAATTCATATGAAATTACTAATGTGCGTTGTTGTCCATTAGGCTAGCAGGATTGTAGAGATTGCCATCATGAAAATTCTCATATTCTGGAATGATATCAATACCTGAGTTACGTAGATCAGATTTATCAAGCGGATTGGTAACATCGTTCTTATAGTAATTATTATCTCTGTTGCTATGATCGTCTCGAAGTAGCAGCTCTTCTTCGTCTAACTTTACGACTTCCTTTTGAGAAAGTGCTGTGGAATAAAATTTACTTTTATTCATGTTCCCAGGAGTTTCTTCTTGCAAAGGAGGTTAGCTTACCATATTCTAAGTAGTCATACCCATATTACTTTAGTTCTCTCGAGTCGGCAGCATCTTTCTGTCTGTTGAAATATTGCCAGTATTCATGATGTCCTGAGATTGATCCCCCACAAACAAATTCTACGATATTTTCCCTTAGGTTCTTTTCCGCAATAGATTGATCGATTCCCTAAGAACAGGTGATCTCTCTTGGTCATTTGTAGTTGCTTTATAAAACTACTATCTATCATCTTTTCCAAAAATGCTATTTTCTTATGCATCTTCTCTGTTAGTCTTCCTTATCGACTGCGTTGCTTCTGAGATCAATGTTTCGATTCCTTTTTTCACAAGAAATCGATTTTTTTCCGATTTGTCAAATGCATCATCTTCAAAATATTCTTAACCTAGAATCCTGTATTCTTCTTAATAAAAATGAAGCGCATGCAGGATATCATCTTCTTGTGCAAGCTTTTTAAATGACTAAATTGATATCACGCTGTAGGACATGTATTCGTTGGTTTTTGTTAAGACTTTGATCTTTGCAAGGTAAAAATCAAACGTATTCAGGAGCTAATCAGTATTGTCTAAATTCACAAAGTAATACTTATCTGGCTTATTGAAAAAGAGTTATTTTCCTGCTTTTGTTCGAGGTAGAACGCCTAGAGTGTGATGCCATTCGAGTTCATCGATGTTCAATGCAGTTTGAAATTTCTTTGCGACCATAGTTAACCCTGGGAAAACTCGAGCCATATGGATTTTAGAAAGTTCAGCTGCTAGAAAATATTTCACAAGAACTTTCTCAAAAAATGGCTTTGTCAATAGCTGCAAGACAAAGGATTTGCCACGAGTCATCAGCAATGAAGCATCGATTGGAAGAACTTTAATATGTGCTGTGAATCCACATTCATCAGAACCAATAAAATCAGTTTTAAATTTAACGCTGCATGGCACACCCCATCCTTGCTTGTCCTTTGCCATGACGAAAGGAACCTTGCCTTCTTCAGTGGAGACTTAGTTTCGTTGTATTCGTTGATGATTGTGGAAATCTTGCAAGAAATTTTTATGGAAATTCGCTATCATCGGAGGCAGTATAATATCTAGATCTTTTCCGATGGCTTCTGCATTTGAAAACCCAAAAATATTCTCAAATTTATTCTACACTCTCAATAACTACCCAATTTGATTCTGAAGTGAGACAAAAACCACACAGCTATCCTTTTCAAAGATGCTGCGATCATTGGAGGTCTTCGAATTCCTGTACTTTCTATTTACAGCATCGCCAAGCAGCTCTTTTCGCTTTGCTACAAACGCCATCAGTTGGATGTAACTCTCGAGAAAGTATTGCAATTTTTAGCTGTTCTAATTAATCTTGCATATGCTCTTAAATTACTCAATTAGATTGATTCTCAATAGACAATACTATTCTGCTTTCTCTTATAATTTAACTAGATCAATGTGCTCTCCTCCGATTTCTATCAAAAAACCTATTTTTTATCTCATTCCATCAATAAACTCATTTTCTAGTTTATTCAAATCCTCATCATATCTTATCCCTAAAAACAAATCAGAGCCTCCTTGCGTTGAATTCAAGTTTGTTTGATGGTTCTATTCCCTTAGGTTATGCTTTGTAACTTCAAACAGCAGCTGGATGTTCCTGTGAAATCTCCAAAGAAAAAATCTTTGAAGATAAGAATTATCTCCTTGCAACAGCTTTACAACTTATTTAAACGCTAAGATTTTAGTTCCCTTTTTCTCCGCAGCAAATGATAAAAATGAGAAATTCGCTAACAAGAAATTGCTCTTGTGTGCAGTGTTTTCTCGTTTGTTAGAAGAGATTATTCGCTCATAAAACTAACAAATAAATTCCGTAAGATATCTCTTCCGTTCTTCACCTGATATTAAGCTTTCCTTCATTGCATCGATATCCCCCAGCTGCTCATTTATAAATAGTAAATAATCACAAATTTAAAACTTTAATCGTGTTTAATGTTTCATTTTAAATTAAAGTTCAAGGTTAATATTAATCTTGTCTGTGTTATTTTACTTCGTTTTAGCAAAAGCATTTATCTAAATATTAGCAGTTTTCTTTGTGATTTAGAATGATTTCTTCAATGAGTATGGACTGCAATTTATGGGAATACTCCTCGAATGCTAATTCCGAAGCATTTCCAAGTAGTTATCGCACATTGCCATCTCGAAAATAAGTGTAATCTGTGTATTTAGTTATTTTCAAGAAATCTTCTAATCTGAGTTGTTTTTTGGAAATTAATATCAAAGCAGCCTTGTGAGATAACGGGATTAGAAATAGAAAAACCAAAGGAAACGAGTCGATTGCTGATGAGGTCTCAGCAATCAGCAAGGATAATGATAATAGAAGTATATAAATTCCAGAAAAAGCATCAATATATTGAATTATTATCTAAGAAAACGGTCTATTATAAAGGATGAACAGAAGTCTATATCCAGCATAAGCAACCCCAAAAGCAAAGGCACCCTCTGTCTTGAACCTAGACAGCGCAACACAAGATAAAATTTCAAGAGTTATTGAACCGCAATCCCAGAAATAAGAGTTCCTACGATCAAGTCCATCTTATTGAATGAAACTGTAGTCTTAATCGTGAATCAAGAAGAAAATATCTGCCAAAAATACAAGTGAAAAAAAAGAAAAACTTGAAGGAAGAATAATTTCAGTTTTTAAACTTCAAATGAACTTACTCAAAATTATGGAGCTCGTCAAGCAAAGCACCGAAACAACCAATGGACTATCACTGCTATCAATCGAGTGAAACGTAAACGGTATGAAAATAGCATAGGGGTATGTTTACGCGCAGAAACTGAGGATCATTCTTAGGCTATTTACCATTGATTTGTTCGTTTTCTCTTTCCATCTCCACAGTATTATATCCATGCAAATCAGCAGGATTATTATTGCGTTGACTATTAATCCAGCCACGACAAACACAATCCCATCACTATAACCTTTTAGAAGTGATGCACCAAAGACATTGGTTTAATAGGAATCAGAATAATAGCTGGAGTGTTCAACAGCATCGGAAGATAAAATCAGACAAAATAACCAATATGATTTCAAGCATACCAAGCAAAAACCTACAATAACAGACCGCTTGCAGCAATGAAGAGCATTATCAAGCTCATGAAAATAGTAGCTTTTGATGAAGCCTTCTTCCTTTCTCATGAGAAAACCCAAAGAGGTGAAGTTTATATTTACCTACTCTTCAGTGACTAGTTCTGATTCTATTTTTTATGTCACTCTGCAACCTTAATTTGTACACTTTTTACCTCAGTTATGATTATTTATCAAGTTACTTCACAGCCCCCTTTTCATCTAATTAAACTTTCTATTTCGAAATATTTGCTATCCAAATTCGTAGAACTAAAACTAGATTTCGTTTTTCAAATAATCTGGGAAAATAAATGAAACACAAACATTTCAATACCAAAATGGATTTGAATTAAAAATTTTTAAAGCAATAAACAAGCCAATAAGTAAAGAATTCACTTGTTGCTCAGATACGAAAGAATATAAGGATTCTCTATAACTATCTCAATCGGTAGGATGCTGATAAGATTCTTAATTTGTTTCATTTCGCTGTTTATCATCATATAGAAATTCATCCAGCCAAGGAAGAATATTACGAGCAACGCGAAGATCTGGAAAATTAGTAGGATAGTTTAAATATCATGCATCCAGTTAAGCTAATCGTTCATCATTTAAAGCATGAATTCCTTCATGATTGTGATGACTTTATACAGTATCATGAGGAATTGATCTAATTCTTAGAATTTTAGATCACTCTCCCAGGCAGTTATATTGTCAAAAAACGTTGAAACATTGCTGTACATTGCATTCCATCCTTCGATTTGCTCAGCGAAAAACGTCACACTTACTTAGAATCCTTTCGTAAATATGCCTTCGATTGATGTTAAACATTTCGAGTTATCGATGGAATTCTCAGCAGAAATGAATCTAGGATATTCAGCGAATGCCTCACACATGTTGCCTTCAAAGACTTTGTAAAGGAAATCGTCGTAATATGATTCTTGAAATTTACTACTTGCATGACTGTTTTATATTGTTGCAAACACTTAGCTGATCGTTTAAATATTTTATTCCAGTAGACTAGGAGCTCGATTTATGTAGTAGGGAAAATTATACAATGCTGAGCTTGGAAACATGAGTTTCTAGATTATCGAGAAGTTGATCGTCGTGCTGCTAATGAACATCGCTTTCATTTGGTACAAGTTCACTGAAAAAGAACAAACAAAAATAATTAATAAAAGTGAGATAATTTGTATGGCTCTAAAATATGTTCTAATCTTTTTACACAGCATGTCAATATTGGTGAGTGATTCTGACCGAAATGAAGCTATCAAGACATTAATGATGATTGGTTGGATTAAGACAACCATGTATGCTACTAGAGTCGCAAAAAGAAGGTATATTTGAAATTTCGGAAGAGAAGAAGTTGAGGAAATTGTTTTTTTCTTTTTGGATTGAGTTGGATCTAAATGCTTGATTTAAAGTTTCGCAGACTTACTTCGTTCACTTTATCCGATTTAAATCTGTAAGAGCATTGCCTTGATGTGTTCTGGATCTATTGTTGCGAATAATTTGAGTACTTATTCATTTCTAAACTAAAAGAATGCATACAGAGGTAGGACTGCAAATATCAGTAATCCTGAAACTACCAGTACAAGAGCTAACAAGAGCTAAACTTAAGCCAAAATGCTGTTGATTAACTCAATCGTTTAAGATTTAATAGTGTCTATGATCTTAAGAAGTTACGAATTGAATTCTGTGAAATTATCGAGAAATATTTTTTAAAATAGAAGTGGTTTATCTAGATTAATGTACATTTAGAAGAGATAACTCGATGATATTTCAATAAAATACGAGATGGCTATTGACTTTATGACTTTCTCGTTAGTATTCGCTGTTTCTGGATCTGCAGACACACCATCATCGACACTAACGGTGAATTTCATAATATTATTAAGATCTTTGAAAAATACTAATGAAGATTAATCACTATTTTAGAATCCTCTGTAAAGATCTAAGAATTATCGGGAAGTATCTAAAATACGTTGTTCAATTGTTTCCTTAAAATTGTTATTGCTAATCGCAGAAAATGCATTCAGATCAATCAAAGATATTATCATCTGTTCTGTCATTCCATACACATAGTTTCCCCGGAGACTCATCGGCCAAGGTAAGAATGAAAAATACTATTCCGTGAGATTAAACGAAGCCGCAATGGTGAAATATTAAATGAACGTTAGTGCCATAATGGATACGAGCGAGACAACTCCAAAAATTGTCAGAAATTGCATGAAAATGTTACTTTTTTAGGAACTAATTTTTTCAGCTAGATTTCTCTTTTAATCAAGATTATGGCTCTAAGATGTCTGAATTGAACTTGCTGCATCTTATAAAATTTTCGAATTCTTCTGCTAACTAAATGTTGTATTATTTTCATCTTCTTCTGAGGAAAATTACGAATTGCTCTCTTGAATGTTATTTCTTATTTTGATGTTCTCCTAATGCTATGGATTCTTATTTAATCGACCGAAGATAAGATTCCGATCGTCTCTCGTTTCTAAATCCGAATTGACTTTATTCAGAAATAGATTATCTTAGAGATAACTTATCTTTGGTTCTTCATTATTTTTTGCATGATTGGTCGTCTACTCGTAGATATTCTCGATTTGACTTGTTTTAATGCTGAGCGGCTAAGTATTTTGAGAGCCAGCAGATTATTATTTAAAGAAAGTTTTCCCTCCTGAGAATGAGGAATCGATACCACTTGTGTTTCTTTGATAATTTGATGTGTCGCCTTGATGGTTTGTGGCAGTTGTATCTATTTTCTTAAAAATTGTTTATTTTGCAAGATTTAATCTTTCCTTCAATAACCTAAAGAAACTCTTATCTGGATTCCCACGGTCTTTAGACTTTCTGTTTAAGTATCCGTCTTATCCTTCAGATGGATCGCTGATAATAAATCTTGGACTTACATTTTCTGCTTCTTCTTACATATGGGAGATCATTTTTTCTATTTATTTATTGTCTGGTGAGTCGTGTGAAGTCTATAAATTGTAAGATTCATTTGCTGGATTTAAAGTTGAAACTAATTTTTCTAAAGTAGGTTGTCTGATTGTTTATGTTTCTCGGTTGGATTCACTACCTTGATGATTGTTTTTGAAAAAGGGAACATTTTCATTCAAATCATTGAATAATAGAAAATGGCGATTTGTGTTTGGCTCAGTTGTAGTATAATTGAGGTCAGAATATGAATGCAATGGATGCTAAGCTAATTCTGCAGGAAGTTGAGTTATTGAATCATTCTTTTTCGACTTTGCATGAGCTGAAGAAGTTGGCTAAAACAAAGAACAATAATTATTTTATTTTTTTATTTTTTTGAATTAATCTAGAATTGTTAAGTATTTACTTGTATTTTTCCTTAGATGAGTAGCTCTGCTATCAGAGATTCCTTTTTTTGAACGGATAGTGACTATTATTACTACTCTAGCGTTAGCTTTAGAAAACTTTTTTGACTCTAAAACTCTTCTTGTTTGATTGGAACAATTTGCGTGTCGTTATTCGCAGCTGTTGTTGTGGGATTATTATTCTCACCAAAAAACGTATTTGTTTTAAACGAATACTCCAGTTTCTATGTCTCATCTTCTTAATCTCTTCCTTCTCCTTCATATTCTTTCAAGACTTAATGTCTGTCTTTTCGGAGAGGGGAATAACAAATAGAGTATGATGAGAATTCTCTCGATGTCGATGTTTAATTTCTCTTTTTCCTTATTAAAGGAGATAACCTCTCAGTCTGCAATGACCCTACAAAATATTAATTCAAACAGAATTAGTTAAAACATCTCAAAGTAATATGTTTTTCTTATTTAGAATTATTTTTAATATTTTTCAAATGCAAAATACCATTATTATCTGCTGAGCATAAAAATGATGGATGGTTCTTTAATGAGTTAATTCTCTCTAGTTCCTTTTAAAGAGGGTATGTCACATTCAGGTATGTTTTCATTTGCTTTTCAAATAATACTAGCCCATATTGCATTTCTTCAAGATCTACTATTTTTCTCATTTACTAGATTTCTACAATATTAAAACGAAACTCCTTACTTTTCTAATAGTAGAATTTAACGCTAACGAAATATAAATCCATAGATTGCCCTGAATATCGTTTTAAATTGCTTTCTAACTCAGAATACTTCATTTCATTGAAGAAAAAATGTTTCTTCGATACACTACTTTGTTCTATTACCGATGATAAATTAGAGTCACCTTATTTTGCATGTCTCAAATTGATTCCTTGCTTTTATGTAACCTTTTTTTTCGGCAGAAACATAAGAGTTTCCACTCCATTTTTATGAAAATCAAACTCCCCTTGATTTTCTTTCATTAATATCTTTTCGAAAAATGGAAGTAATGGCATAATACGATTCAGAAATATCTTCTTCAAGTCAACCTCGTTGCAGTAGGCATTCAGGAGTTTATCATAAAAATGCTGTGAAACAAGCTAAATCTAAAATGATAAGCAATTCGTCATTATGAACATTGAATCTGTTTTGATTTTAGAAAAATGAGCTGAAAGACCAAAATCATCCAGTCCAATATAATCTGCTTTATACTCTAAGGAAATAGGCACAGCCCAACCTTTAGAGTTTTTAGCTAAAAGCAGAGGCTTAAATTAAATAGAATTGATGTTTCTTTAGTCTCTAGTATCTTAATCTTTGTTTGCATAATCAAGGAGTAGTTTATCATGTTAGGTCGAAATAAATGAAGGGATGAGAATATCAGATAAGTTACTCCCAATCGTCTGTTAAACTGAATATCCGAACATATTTTCAAATTTATTCTAAACTCTCTTGATTCTACCAATTTATCCGATTAAAGTCACAAATAGAACGCAGTTATCTTTTTAGAAAATCGATCGATCAATGATGTTCATGTTTCTTTAGGCTTAGTTATGCTCAGAAGAAGAAAGGAATTGATGTCTGGCTATATTATTTGTTTTTTCTTTATTCCATTAGATTTCTTGCTTGGAAGGAACGAATAATTTCTTTCGATTTCCTCCAAAAGACATCAAAACCATGTATCTATCGATGTAGTATTAGAGTTTTTAACTTTTAAAATGAATTTTTCCAAGTTTTTTTAAGGATTTTTCAGTCATTGAACGGAGCTTAATGTAATTAGCTGCAGTTTTACGAAAGATCACGAGATTTATATGATCAGAACCAAGAATTTTCAGGATATTTTCTTTTTCTTGTAAAGTCTCATAGAAAAATGTTTCAAGCTTGTTTAACTCTTCATCAAATGTAATACCCGAAAATAGATCTTTTTCTGAAATTTCGAGGGCTTAGTCACTTCCATATGAAGGTTATGCTTCTTCAGTAAGAAAGGCTCGTGTATTTTAAAAATTTACATCAAACTACTTTCTCGCCTTGGAGAACAATTCTGACAGAAAAGGAAGAAAATATGAATGGATATTCGAGACACGAGAATAGAGTCTAATGATCTAGCAGAAGGCTTTAACCTTGGATTTTTTTATTTCAATCAAGTAGTTTATGAAGCTAAAGTGAGCTGTAATGGGGAGATTGCTTTTTTGATTATTACACAAAGACGAATAGAGAGAATAGATGAAGCTGTCAAGAAATTGCTATCTTTGCTTGCTTGAGAGTACGTTATCTTTGAAGTTTTGGCATTCTGATAAATCCTAATTAAAGCAATATCAAATCACAATTAACAGAAGAAAAGCAATTTTCACAAAAATAATTCGTGGGATATGGCTTCTACCCATTCAAGGAGAATTAAGCTTCTCCCAAAAATAATGAGAAATAGGTTATGGAAGTAAATAAAATTTGCGATTTGGGAGAAAAACAAAAAAGGATAAGAAACTGTGCTGCTTATATTAATTAAATTGTGCTTACTGCATTGCAGAAACATTTAGGATATTAAGTGCAATTTATCATGTGATTTATTGATAGGAGCTCTAAGAACATTGAACTTTTGTTCACACGATAGTCTTCGTATTCCAGTTTGGAACTGCTAGCTAAGATGCGGATTAAAAAGTCAATTCTAGGAGAATAATAAAGAGGCTCTTCGAGTAGAAACCAAAGCTAGGATTAATATCTAGAGCTAATAGTCTTTGCTATCATGAAAGAGAGAGGAATTATGAGGATTGCTGAGAGAGATATGGGGAATTCTGAAGAAATAGAAATACTCCACAAACAGATTACTGAGTAAAATGCGTAGATTAAGCTAAGAAAAATAGAACAAAAAAGAACGGCTGTGTGATTCAGATTAAAGCTGAAAGTGTGACAGGAGCATTTGAAAATCCCCAGAAGAAAGTTTGATATGAAGATAATATAAGGTTTCTCTACAAAAATTACAATTATTATTGTAATTCCTTCTAGGAACCTTGATGTGAGCTCAAGAATGAAGGGGTTTCGATTTGAGAGCCAATCGTTTAACTTAAAACTAAAGCTCTAATCATGAAGTGAGATGCAGATACCTTTATTTTTGGAATAAAAAATCAATTTAATTCATTACTGTTTTAAGAAATATTTTGGCGAATTTGTCAGGGTCAAAAATGATAGAAAAGCAGTGTGAAAACTCACAAAGTAGATTCAATTATTTTCATATTTTTTAAAGTTTAAATCGCTAAAGTTACTCATAACTTGCTGGATTGTTGTTTCTATAAAAATTAGAAATAAAATAACGGCAATCAAATGTGGAGTTTTATATGTGAAAAATAGCATTGTAAATACTGATAAGGAGAGTCGAGACAAGGAGGGAATAAGAGAAAGGAGTAGATGAGAAGCTGGAAATTGAGTGAAAGACGAAGGGAATGAATAAGAGATTATTGTAGATTGAGGCTATGAAGCTGATAAAGAATTATATTCTTCGAGGGGATAAATTACTTTTAGTGATGTTTAGCTGCCAAGAAAGGACAGCATCTGCTGTGAGCATCACTACAAATGAAAGATTAATAGCTGTTCCAAAGTAATCTACTATTTAGGAAGATTTAACGCCTCCTAGAATCGAAGCATTTAAGAAATCTGGTAAGGTATCTTCAGAGACTTGGAGCCTTTCTATGGTCTTTGAAGTAACTAGCAAGCAGAGATGCAAGTACAAACTCAACAGCAGCAAACTAACTCCAAAAGGCTTATTTCTTTTGAATGTTTTTAAGGTTAAACAAAATTGGTATTGGTAGTATTGCTTAAACACCTAAGGGATTATCCCGCTCATCTTTTGCCTAGAGCTTTTTGCTACTTGAAGTCGTTGTGTTCTGATCTCAAGCTACTTCTTGAAAACAGCAGAAATCAAATTAAACTTCTCTCTGATATTGATTAAGCACTTTTTTTGCATTTACACATAAATTATTTCGAAATGAATGATCTTTTCGATAATTCAGAGTAATGTTGCAACTGAACAGAGTTATTTGCTTTTGACCAACAAAGATAGCTCAAAAAAGTATTTTTTTTATCTGAGATATTAATCGTTACACTGTTCAACAAATAAAACAGCATAATTATCAGTATCATCATAAATTTAATTATTTTGTTTCTCCATACAATCTCACTTTGAAATCTTGTGGAATTTACAAAAATAATCATATCAATTATATTGTTAGTCGCTACTTGAGTTGTTACAGGAGAAATATATTAAAATAGATTATCTTACGAAAATTTATGAAATAAAAGTATTCATTTTGATTTCCTTAATATTGAATGATACTTTAAATGCACACCCTAATAACTAATTATTGTTATTAATATTCAAAAAAAAGCAAAACATTCATGTGTAATGGAATATTCTTGTATTCTTTTTCGAAACAAATTGATGTAGAATTTTCTTTGTCGATTAGATTGAAATTCGCATGAATGTCAGTATTATTTTTGATTTTCAGCTAGAATACGAAAGCATTACTTATCCCACCAACCAAGTCAACTGGATTTTAATTAACTAGATTCTGTCATAATTTTTTTTAGATTTTTGGTTTAATTTTTATTTTCCTATGAGATAAATTGAATTATTTATTCATTTTTTATCTTTCTATTTTTTCCACTTACAAAATACTGTCAATGGATAGTATTTATGTTGCGAAATAAATTAGATCATTCTTCTTTGGTTTTGTGATCTTTATCGAGTTTTCTATAAAGTATGACATTTTGAAATCTCCAAAACAAATTAAAAAAGTTTTTTCAGTTTTTTCAAGATGTGCTTGAATCTTTCTTATCTGAAAAAATCTCTTCTCGAAAAATATTATTGATGTTTATGTAACCTAATAAATGAAAACATAAGTTCAAATGAACTTTTCACACAACAAAACTATTTTAAACAATAAATATAAACAATTTTCATTCAGCCATTCATTTTGTGATGCTTAATTTAGTGCTTAAAAATGCTAAACTATTCTAAAACTCATCGTTTTCTTGGAATCCACAAAGTCAACATATTTTTTGGTTGAGAAGAAATAAAGAGTTGGAGGTATTTATAAAAAGAGGAAATGTAAAAAAAATCTAATCGACAATAATATTACAGAAAACTACCCAAAGATTATTATTAATTACACATTTTTATTAACTCAATAATTGAATCTTTTGAATTCCTTCATTTATGACATTTGAAAAATGACATAATATATGGATTATCTAGAAGCACATTCGCTTCAACTAGATCTAGAAGCTGCTTTGTTGCGAAATAGTCTTACCCAAGTTGATTGTAAAATCGCCTCCATCCAAGGAAATACACAATCGTCAAAAACATCATAGACACGATCAGCAATGCTAGAGATACCTACGTATCAAAGATCAATCGCCAATTTGAGATATCAGAGAAAAACGAATGCAGGTTTCGTACTGTTAGAAAGTACACTTTTACGAAGTTATATTCATTCACCACATCGAGATCCTTTTCCATATCCTGTAATGCTGCTAAAAAACTAGCATCATCTAAGTTGAACAAAGCATCCATGTATTTCTAAAGCAGTTGCATATATTTCTACACTGATACAAGTATGCCTTTAGTTAGAATCCCATTTAAAGTGACGAAGCATTCTCCTAATGGCAGTTTCATACCTTTTTCGAATTCAGTAAAGCCGTTTACATAGGTTTAGCAGACATTTTATTCAAAAAGTGGGATCAAGTAAGTCTCAAAGTAAGAGGCATAATACCCACTGTAAGTATTATATTTATGCAAGGAGGTTGTTAATTGTTCAAGTAAGGTATTTGTTTTGAGTGCTGTTTGCTTCATGGAAGGTATTATTTCATCGTTGTTTATGTAGTTGACACCTTTGACTTTAGCTGAATATGAAGATTGGAATTTACTTATCATTAAAAGTGTAATGTTATCGAAAAATTAATCCATCGAGCCTATTAAAAAAACAAATAAATGAGAATGAGTGTTAAATCAAAAGAAAGTAGGTAATTATGATGATATTAATCATATTTGCTGTGTATGTTACTCATGAAATCTAGCGAAAGTGAAAAATCATCAATCGAGGAGATTCCTGTGAAGTATTATACAAATGGATAGAACGCAGAGCAAGCGCAGCAGACTGCAATTCCTGCTATTAGTTTCTTTGTTATTCTTGGGAGATTGTTAGTCTAGCTGATATTTTTTCTTTTGATGTTTGCAAAAAATAATTGTTTATTTTAGAAAGTTTCCTTCAATTGTAAAGGCTAATCTGTCGGCAAGAAGAACTTGCTGCGTTGGAAGTTCAAAGTGTTAGATTTTGTTAAGGAGCTTGCAAAGATAGATTTAGAGTGATTGATTAAGTCCATTTTTTCAATTTGAAGCTCCACTGCAGCTTTCATCGAGATGATCTTTTCAGCTGGGATGCACGCAAAAAGTCGAAGTATTTCCTCAAGTTTCTTTTAGCTGTACACAAATATCGGCAGAATAAACGTAGAAAGAATCCCTGTGACGATAAGAATAATAACTAATTGCAAAGTTAACAGTAGTCTCCTTAAGGATAAGAGGTTGTTAAAATGCGAAAGGTTTTAATTGTAAACGAAATCCAAGCCTGCAAAAACCGTCTTGGAATTTGCATAAGCTCTTTTTTCAGATAAAAATAATGGATCCTCTCCGCTGAGAAATTTATACGCGTAAAGTAGATAACTCTGCACTTCATAGGAGAGAACAGATTAATAAGGAGTTAGATCTAATGAGGGAGATTAAGAATTTACGATGTAAGCCTCGAGAGGATATTAGTTTATCATTTTAAACAAGTAAATTGAATTGTATTTGCTTTGAACTGTATTTCTTAGAAATCCGTTAAATGTCAGCAGAAAATATTTACTTTTAGACGTTGTCTATTAGATAAATGCCATTTTAGAAGCGGTGCTGTCGAAAGTGTAAAAGTTATTAAAGATACTCTTGTTTATGCAACTTTACCAGAAAAATAAATCGGTGTATTTCTTAACCTAATAAGACCATTCTAACACCATAACATTATCTTATTGATCTAAGGTTTCGATGTATTGCACAAGAAAGCTTGCGATGTTTAGCATACATATTATCAGAATTGAGACGATCCCAAGAAAATTCATGATTTTCATACCATTCTAGTGTTCTCTCTAGCAGATCAGCCTGACTATTTCATGTCTAATAATTTTTTAAAACAACAACAAAATTGAATTGAAATTCAAGTTTTTCATGTTTGCAATTGAGATCATTAAAAATTTATCTTACTTTGTTGCTTCTTTGACACCGCTACTTGCTCTGACACTTCCTTCTTTTCTTTAATCACCAAATAATTGATTTGTTTTAGCCTCTAAATTTCTTGCTTTATTTGATTCGGATGAAGTCATCTAGCTATCTACTAATTGGGTGTGTTTTTCTTTGCTTTCTTTTGACAGTGAATACTCCGTTTTACCTGGAAATTTTAGAAATTATTAGTTTTTTTTAATTAAAAAAGCTTCTTCTTTCTTTGGATTCCTAAGTGAATCCATTTAGAACAAGTGATCAGTTTCTTGCCGTGACATTTGAGATGTTGGAGATAAGCCAACTTCTGAGCTCAATAGAAGAATGTTCATTTAATTATCTTTGAAAGGAGCAGGCTATAAAATTTAGCATTTCTACTAAATTTACTTATTTGTTTTAAGTGGATTATTCAGGTTTTTAGTATCATAGCTAAGTGCTCCTTCAGAGGGAAACAACGAGTTTTTTTTCGTTAAATTGTCCACGTCAAAAGGATTAATTGACCTATGCGTGTGGTCATCCAGAATACTTTTAGCTTTCCCTGTGCAATGTGAATTCTATTCTTCAACTAGTATCTTACTTTTCGCTAAGCATTGGGAGTTGTCTTCAATCGTAAATCTATTTTGAGATTCCTAGCTAATAATTAATTAGTTACTCAATGGTTTTTTCACTGAAGACATAGGTAAATCTGTTAAAAGTTCCTTTATATTATTGTCACTTGGTATTTTATCCGAAAATCGTTTAGCTGCAGTTTTTCCTTTTTGAAATTACATTTCATTTTTTGCATTTTAGTTGTTTTCGTAGTTCATATGCTATGTTAAAACCGAATTTTGATTGTTTTCTATTTTCGTCTCAGTTAAAGGAATATCACTACTCCCAAAGTATTACTCCACTGTGAAGGAATGATCGATTGACATTTTTCTCTTCTCCCCTATCAGTTTATGCTCATACATAGTCCTTATTTGATTGAAATCTTCTCCAATTTTACCATGATATTTATCTAAACCTAAAATTTATTTAATGCTATTTTTGAAGTTCTTTATTGCTTATTTTTTCTACTCCTTCTCTTTTAGCTATTTCAAAGAATAAATTTTAATCTACAAACCCTCAAAAAACTCGTTCTTTATCTGAAAAACTTAGAGTCTTATCTAATATATTTCCATATTCAGCATATCATTTGGAAGATTCGAATCAGCTATGTCTTTCGATGTCATAGCTTAATGCAAGGAACTTGGCTTAATTAATAAAGTTTCTAGCAAACCACTGTTGTTGTCTTGCGATTACTACTATTATTGCAGCATAATTTTCATTAACGGGATAAGATTGCCTAAGTGGATCTTTTTCAGGTCAGATTGGCTTATCGCTCCTTCGAATATTTCCTCAAAAAATTTCAAATCCACAATGAAAATCTGATAATTTCTCTTCTCTGTCGAAGTCATCAAATTCATATTCCCATTATTGATTCGTTTCATCCAGCCACAAGCTCCAAGTTCATCATGATCGAGCATGCAGAGTTGCACTTTCAAATTATAAGCAATCGCCCAGCCGTGCTAATCTTTCCCGATGATGAAAGGTAGATCTTTCGTATCTTTATTCATCTATTTTTTCGAAAGATATTTCTTGAGAATTTCATCGTGCATGAGAGACATTTCTTCAACTTAAAGTGCATTTATGTTTTTTCCAATTATCTCCACTCGATTTTAGCATATTGGAACAATTTATTAAAAATTCCTCGAAACCTTGGTAATTCTACCGATTTGAGTCATAAGAGAAATATAAATTGCTGTGGAATCAGATGAATAATGAGTTAGCTTGTTTAATTTTTTCCCTAGACAATCAATTCTTCGATAGAGTTTAGTGAATATATCATCAATATACAAGCATTTCTCGAATCCTCCACACATGTCAAACAGATCGGGATTTTAGCAATTTATTAAGAATAATTTTCTTAGTTCTCCTAGAAGACAATCACGCTTCTTATGAAAGCTCAGAGCGTGCTTCTATAGAGAATGAATATCAATAGAATCAGAGCTAATAGAAGTTAAGAAGTTGTTCTTCAGATCAAGACATTTCTTGTAAGTCTACAGACATTTTTCAAGAGATTCATCGAATAGAATTACTTCAATTATGCTATCACCTTTTAAATTAGTTTTATTATTAAAATCGAATTGAAATTCCTTAGAAGCAATATCAAAAAGGAGATTGATTTTCAATTTTTCATCCATCGAAGAATTGTGGTAAATTGCATCACGAATCAATAGAATTTCTCGAAATGAAACCGTTTAGTTCTTTAAGCAACTAATCAGAAACACAAGATAGCTGATGAAGAAAGTATTAAATTTCTTTTTCATATTCTTCATCTCTCCTAAATAAGTTTGCTAGATAAAATGCAAGAGATATTGTTTTCTTGTTGCTTCATCTATGAACTCAAGCCTTGATACTTCCTTTGCCTCCATCTACAGGAAATTAATTATTCAATAGAAGAATAAAATTACGGATAAAAAAAAGGACAAAAAAGATTTATTTTTTTGTTGTTCATCCAATTTTCTATTATCAATTTTGATCTTTTCTGATACAGAAACGTTAGTGATTATTATAATTATTACCCACTTCTACTTAAATCTTGTTTGGTTTACAGCATTAGAGAAGGGAGTTATTGATTGTAATTTAAAAAACTCCTCTGATAATTATTACCCCCACCCTTCCTCTTTTTCTTTTTTTTTCACTGAAAAATACATACAAAAAAATTATTTGTTTTATCTTACATTATCTCTGCAGAAACAGTTCGGATACAATTCGCATGAAGTTTAATGCTCTGCAATGAGAGTTTCCAGATTGATGGAGTATTATGATTGAATATAACCTTGAAGTTTGCAGTCAATATTTGAATACAGATAGCGTAAATACACATCAATGTTTTCTAATTATCTGGGAGTTCGTTCACTTTAAAGTGTATTTTTAAGAATCTATTCAGCTTTATCAATTTTCCTTAGATAGGTTACTTCAAAAATCGATTTGCCTGCAAAATACGAGAGAGACGTTGTGCAAAGAAAAATCAGAAGAAAATCTAAATCCTGTTAGAATATGCCACTGAGAGCAAAACCACACGAAAGACATATGTTAAGAGTTGTTAAACTGAATTCAATTTGCTATATTCGTATGGTTTGATATGGAAATCGAAGATAAAGATAAGCTAACTTCAGACAATTAAACGCTAATCCTATGTAAGGGGTAAAGTATCCTGGTGAATATTTGACAATAAACAAGGAAATTCCTTCGAGGACAGCAACTAAGAATTAACTTTGAGGGTTTCGTTTTGCTAAAAAATCTTTTGTAATGTAATAAAAGTCGAAATCGATGCTGTGGATCAGTGCCTCTTCAAAAAAAATAATGAAATATCATAAGTTTTTCATAGCTAAAATTTTAAAAAATAGAAAGATTTAACCGAAAATGTTAAGGGAAAATTACATATTGCAAATGTGAAGGATATGTTGACAACTACAAGAGCTGTGAGACTTGAAGAGACACACAGGCTCGAAAAGATCGATGGGATGTAGAATAAATAGTAGTAGATCTTGAAAAGGAATGATATCCAAGCAAGATTTCTAACTTGAATTTCACAGCAGAAAAGTACCATTCTAATAGAAAGCATGAGAAGGAGAATAAGATTGATTCCAAGGGATGAGAAGAAAACAACTTAGATAATATACTCTGGCCATTCTTCAAGGGCTAGAACTTTAAACTAATCGTTTTCATAGTATTAGAAGTTGGTTCTAAAGTACTCTTTGTTGAAATTGAACCAAGATACCTCAAATTGTTTAAAAACCAGCAAGAATAGACTCAAGTGAAATGGACGCTCGTACTCATTACAAAATGAATAGACCTTTTCAGCATAGAACTGAGAGAATTTTATCCATATTTGATTGGTAAAAGCACTTGAGAAATATCCGCGAGTTTTCTTATGCAGCATGTGTCTTCTCTTCTACCTTTTTATTTATAAATCAATTACTCCTTCTGGGAGGTTTTAGTTTTACACTCTATATCTGTGTGAATTTTTCTTTCTAAAAAGTGAGTGGGAGAAAAACCAGTTGCTTAAACTAATTCAGCTAGACTCTATTTTTTTTGAAGAAGAACCACTTGTGAAACCTCCAATCCTTTCAATTAACACCAGTAGAAGATAACTTCTGTGGTAGGTAACTTATCACCAGTTTTTTTTTCTTCTTTTTCATTATTCACTTTAAATTTTTAATCTTTTCTCAAAAATCATCATTTTCTAAGAAAATCTTTGCATTTAATATTGATTCATTTTTATATATTTAATTTAGCTTTATTACTCATTCGAGCATGAAATCTCAGAAATATGAGAGAATTTTGAAAGTGCTTAGAATTTAATTTTTTTTAATTTATAAAACAAATTATTTAAAGCAATGAAGATCACCTTAATTATCTCTATAAGCACCTTAATTCCAAAAGGGGTTTTGTCTTCTAATTAGATAAAAAGATAATATACAATAAAGAAAGAGAAGAAGCATAACTAGACAAAAAATATTTCTAAAAAATATTTGATTTTTGAAAACTGGGATAAAAAGTATTAACAAAAACATACAGAGTAATGTAAAGATTTATGTGTTTTATTTGTGTTTTGAAGCACTTTTGTTTAGTAAAAACGTTAGCGGTATTTCATTTAGAAAGCAATTTTTTATTATTAAAATCCTTAAAATCACAAAAACTGAAATAATATTTGCAAAAACTTTATTTGAATTGTTTCTTATTATTGGCAAGATAACACTAATTATTAATTATTGTGGCAGCCAAAATAATAGTTTTTTATCTCCTTCATTTTACAAATTTCTTAGAAAAAGGCTGAAAAAATTGGAGTAAAGCCATACAAATTTTAATTTAGTTTTGTACGTTGTTATCCCACACGAGAGTAACAATAAAAAGATGAAGCTTAACTCTTTAAAAAAAAATGCAAAATTTAGCCATTCAAATAATTCAAAGAGCAAGTTATTTTATGGTTTTTTTTAGAAAAATCAATAAAGTGAAAAATGCTAAAAAAATGAAAATTTTCAATTTACAGCGATTTGAAATCCTTTATTTAGAGATACTCAAGGAATTAAGTTTCTCATCAAAAATATTTTTTTATTGTGAGGAAGTATTATTCTGATACTGGTGAGTTTTGTTTCACTCACATGAAGATTAATAACAACTTTACTAAATTTTCATATATGAATTTCAATAGATTTTGGTATTTAATTTTGTGCTCTGAATGGGGGGAAAGGGGTTATCCGTTTAATGTATTTTTATTACTTTTGGTTATTTAAAGTGGATGGGAGAGTAAATTTTTGGGATATTTAGGACTTTTTGAGTATATTTTTGGTAAGAATTGAGTTGGGTATTCCCAAGAGTATGGATTTTTATACAAAAACAACAACAAAAACAATTATTTGAAATCTGTTCTAATAATAGATTTGCATCTTTTTTGAATAACTCAAGAGACTTTAACTAATAAAGAATCAAATTAGATCACTTATCATACAATTGAGTTCTTTTTCAAAATTAATTTCATTTTTTTTTAAATAGTTTATAAACAGTTTGATTAGAATAAATGAAAAGTAAATTAATGTAACATAGACATAATAAAAAGGTGATTATTTTAGTAAATAACGCTGTTTCACTTGAGAGATGTTATTCTCTTCTTTGAACAATTCTGTCTTTTATTTGTCTATTTTTTAGAGATAATCGAAGAAACCTTTGTTTGTTATTTCTAATTATCTAGCTTGACAATACCGAAACATCACAGAGACTATCTCTTAAAATAAGATAAAATATAAGGGTTGTCAAGAAGAATATCAATAGCGATCAGATTAAGTAATTATTTTGTCTAATAAAACGAATCTTCAAGATGACAGTAGAATCGTTGCCAGCCTAAGAACAGCACTAGAGCTAGAGAAATCAATTGAAGAACAAATAAAATCACAGTGAGATTATACACATGATCGAACAATCCTTAATATCGATCTTGGAAGAAGTAATGAAGCATCTTTGAGACGAATAAATAATTCGTGAAAAAAGTGAATTCCATCCTAATCGGCAGAGTTTATTGCTAAAGTAAAATTACACTTTAGTAATAAGTAAGATCTCTTGTCTAAGCTGAGGTGATGGACTACTCCATAAGGGACATGATTTTATGACCTGAGATAAATATACCTTCTTGCATGATTCCTCCAGCAATCAATTTGCATTGCGTTGTGTTGAAAGTTATGTCACGTAGATATTCAGGGTGTTTTTCAATTGCTGCGCACATATCATTTCTAAACACTGGAATCAGATACTCATCGTATTTCTGCTAATCATACAGATTAGTACTCTAATACACGGAGAATGCAGTTACTAAAGAGTTCATTAATGATTAGCTTTAATCTTGCAGTTTCACCATTTGAGTCAAATATACCTCCATCTTTTTTAAAATACCAGTTTATACCCAAACTGATGTGAGCTCGTATCGCAAGCTAAGAATCAATGTCATGTTATCGAAAAAATAGTCCATAGAAGCTAATTCAGAAAAAATATTGAGAAATTAGTTCAAGATTTTTGTATTGAATATGAAAATTATATAAATAAAAAAATTACTTAGAAACTACAAACTCGCCTAGAAATTATTGATCTGACTATTGGATATGAAGAACGTTGCGATTGGGTTAAACATTGTGAACAACAAGCATATTAGGACACCTGGAATGACAGAGAAGTATTTTCTAGAGAGAGGGCTTGTTGAACTGATTGCTTTTTTCTTGAGATTATTATTATTTTTCTAGACAGTTTTGGCTAAAATCTACCTGGAAGAATAAACAATTGGATACTTTAGATTAGAGTCTCTTGTTGGAAGAATCTTATTAAGAGAGATTAATCTATTTGAGCTAGGTTATTTGCTATATTTTCCATCAATAGCATTAAGTTTATCTAAATTAAGATCTAAATCAGCGTTCATTTCTTCTATTTTTTCTTAAGATATTGTGGCAAATAATTTAAGAACGTCTTCTCTTTTTTTCTGATTGAATGCGAAGATCGGAATAATAAGCAATGAGAGAATCCCAGTTACAATTGAAATAATAACTATCTACAGGATAATCAGCATTTTACTTGTGTTTATGTTTGAGTTAAAATTATTAATATTTTATACATAAATCTCATCTATTGCATCGAAAATAGGCTAATATGTTAGGTCAGCGTTGTTTTCATTAATATACATGGTATCTGTGTTATTTAACACATAGTAAGCATAGTTATCCCAGTAGATCAGATCATAAAATAAACTTGCATAAGTATTTTATTTCAAAGAATAATCAATGATGTTCGGGAAATATTAAACAACTTTGTAGTTCAGAGACTTCTACCATAGATAAACATCATTTGGATTACCTCGAACCATCTGTCTTGTTAGATTTTTAGTTTATTACCAGATGTACACTCTCATGATGCCTAGTTAGTATGCAAATACTTTTTGCTCGTATAAAGAACTAAAGTAATAGTGGTTAAGGAGAGTGCTCCTGTAGAGTTTAGGTAACGCTGATGTAAACATCATAAATCGTTTAACTTGGAAACACCAAAATAGATTTTGAAAGTTTTCTTTTTAAGATTCTCTATCGAATTTTGAAATTAAGAATCCACCACTGTTTAGAAACGCAATCATAAGAATTGATATGATTCCAATCAAGTTGATTAATTTGAAGACTTGTGATCGCTTTTTTGATAGGAGAACGCTCATGATTCTGATTCTTCAGGGTAAACAAAGATATTGTTAGACAAAGTTAAATTCATTTTTAAAAAAGTAGAAAAAACAAAAATTCAAGTTTTACTTTTGCACTGACCGTTCAGTCTTCCCTGCATTGACACTTCCTTCTTTGTTTCCTTATGATCTTTGAGCTTGACTCGATGGTCTTTGATATTCTTTTTTCGATTTATGCCAATTCATGATTTCTCCTGAGGTTCCAGAATTTTGTGGGAAATGATCCTGGATGGATACTTTCATTTTTTTCCTTCGATTACTGGCATTGAAGAACTATTTTGTAGAATTAGCTTATATTACTGATTTAAATTGTGTCTCATCTTCTTCTCCTTCAGGTTTTTCATCTGTTTAAGATGATTGTAGCAAATTTTCTTTGATTGTGGATCTTGCAGTATCTAAAAATTAGATAGGTTTTGCCTAGGAAAATGGAGAAAAAGGAAGAGAATCTATGCTAGGGATTTTATTGGCTACTTATGAAGCTACAGCAAGCTCTACTTACTTTAGATTGATTCCATTAACTCCCTCATTACTTAAAGTTATTCCAGAATTATGTTCTTGTTCTTATTTATTTTTTTTAATTAGCTGAATTTAGCTTGTCAATTCAACTTTTCCTAAAGTATTTAAATCTTATGTATCTAAATGCTAAGAGATAGGCTGGAATGTTAAGTTATCTTCTTATTGATTCAAGCGATGTTTCGGAAATGGAAATGTTGGGCTTTCATGTTCAGATTCTAAAGAAGGTTATTATTCGTGAATAGTGTTATCAAGGATATGTTTTTAAGACTCTAAAAACATAGGTGCAGCATTGTTAAAAAAAGTGTCTATGCGCTATTTCGAAGTGAATTCGATTGAAGTCTCAGTAGCCCTGTTCTATGGAGTTACTCCTACTGAAGTACTATCTCGGTTAAGAGTTTCAAATAGGTAGTTTAATGAATTAAGGCTCTCTAGAAATGGCTACTTGAATTTGTGTGAATCTGTAAATTCCGTAACTAGTAAGGCAAAGTTTCGCAATGCCTTTTTCTTGGAAGAAATATCCAAAAGAGGTCTCAAAGAAGATACTTTAAACTAAACGAATGATTTAGTCATGCCTTTATAAGGGTACGCCTCAAGACGGCATGTGAATAAATGAGATTTAATTATTTCAGATAAAAATTATTCTGAGTAAATATCTTTCTCTACCAGTGCATCTTCTAACGATTTAGGCTGCACAATGATAGTCTCATAAATCGTGCCAGGCCTACCTCTCTCAATCAAGATTCTAAGCAACGGTGCTATCAATCCTAATCGAATACGGCGAGTATCATTTTAAGTAAAATATTTACTAAAAAAAGTTCTGTAGAAATGATGGTCGAGCACATAAAATCTAAGATTATCTTCAGCGGGTGATGTGATAAAGTACATGTGATTATCATGAATTTACTTAATCCACCCACAAGCACCAAACTCACTTGTCCCAAACATGTATTTTTGAAGCTTAACTTCTAGCGGCATCGACCATCCTTGCAAATTCTTTCCAACGAGAATTGGAAAATAAATAATTTGCTGATTCATTTCTTTTTTTTCAAGACTGTGAATCAGAATAGTATCGTGAATCTCTGCAATATCCTCGCACATCATGAACTTAATGTTCTTCCCGATGGCTTCGGAATTGCTAGCTACAGTAGGGATAACTTCACTAAAATTCTTGGAGACTTTTACGACATTTCCGATATCGCTCAGCATTGAGATGTACACTGCAGCGGAATCTTCTGCATACAATGGAATATTGTTTTTAATTAGCCCACTTTTGATTTGAGCACCGATATTTCGAGGAAACACTCTCTTAATAGTCAGACATTCATCGAAGCCTTCGCATAGTATTTGCAAATAAGGACTTGAACCGTTGGCTCGAAATAATGATTAAAGTTATTTTTGCAATGTTTCCCGTAAACTATTGAGGATTCTTGCCAATTTCATTAGAAAGATTAGATTTATGTAATCTTTACTGATTAGAGAAAGAAGCTCTTTCTTTTTTTGGACACACAATCTGAATACTTTAGCACTTTCTATTAGTTTCTCATCAAAGGAAATGACATCGATAATCTTATTTTGACCTGCATTTTAGATTTCTTGAGCTTCTAACTCAAATTCGATTTATGCTAAAAAGAAGAAATAATTCATCATTTATCGTTCCACTAGAGTTGGTTGAGATTTCAGTGTAGATTTCAGCTTTATTATCTCTCTAATAGACGTTTATTAGTTTTTCAAGATATTGACAAGAAACGCGATGTAGCTGCAATAAAATGAATCCAGTGTAGATTTATTTTGTTTGATTTCATTTTGAAATATTGTTAAAATATGGTATTCAAGATATTGTTTTCGTTAAGCATCTCCTATTAAATCTTCTTTTGAGACACCAAATGATCCAGGCTAACAAAAACAATTTAGAATATTGGATTAGAAGATGAATGGTGTTTATGAATTGGAGTTAGAAGAAAATGAAAATATTATCATAAGAGCAAAGCAAGATTGTTACATCCGATTTGCAGAAACAATCTGGATAGGAGTGACAATGCATTCGATGATCTGTGATGATGTGTTCCAGAACGACTGAGAGTGATGATTGTACATATTAAGAAACAGAGCAATCTATTATTTTATAGATAAAGCGAAAATAAAGGTCTAATTCTTCTAATTCCCTTTTACTTTTGTATCCTAAAATTCCTATTTGATTCATTGTCTGTTTCCCTGAAAAACTATGAAATAGCTTAAGGAGTCTAAATCTTATTATTGATCTACCTGCTATGAAGCTAACCGGAATGCAGATCAGAGAAACTAATATGAAATCTAAAGGATATGTCATTTGTAATCCTATAATCAGGATAACAGATATGTAAAGATTAGTAGCGCTGAGACTAAAATCAATTTCTTAGATTTAAAAATCAGTAAAGCGATGTCTGTAATAAGCTGAAAAGAGCTACAAAAGACTGAAGAAGAATCCCACATAAGGAAGGACACCATGATATGCATATTTGTTTATGAAAACAGAAGCTGATGTTATTACAATGAATGCATATTCACTTGAAGAATTTCTCTTCGAAAGGTAATCTTGCACGGAGTATCTGTAGTCTATGTCGTTGAAACTAACGAAGGTCTCTTTTTTTGGTCAAAGAAAACATCATTTTTATTAGAAACAAAAAAAGGAATTATTTAGTAGTTTATTTTAGAGAACAGGGGGAGAAAATCACTTGGAATATCTGGGTTTTCTATCTGTATTGATGTGGGGGAGTAAAAATTTCTTGACAAATATTAAAAGTAACCCGCTAGAAAAGAATTGTAATAAAAGAGAAGAACTTTAGTATCTGGATCGAACATAGTTAATATGAAGGATTATTGCAGGCATTACACTCTCAAGAGTGAAAAAGAAGCAAATAAAGATCTCATTTCTTGTTCTGCTATTTGCAGTTTATTCAGATCTAGAAATAAATATGAAAAGGAGTTTCTTTAAATAAATTTATTGTTCTTACAAAGTATGATGGTGAGTATGAAATTGAAGATTGCAAGCGTATTTTGATCCCCAAATAAGCGAAGAGAGGATAAGAGCGAGATAATGAAGATAATGTAGGTGTAGGATTTTAGAAGCATTGAGAAAATATGAAAGGTTTTTATTTTTGCTGAGAAAAAGCAGCGAATAAGTTGAAATAGTAGATACAGCAACAGCGCAGAGTTAACTCCTAGAATGCAATAAAATAATGTTTCCATTGAGCTGTCACTCATAGACGATATGAATACACTATCTAGACTAGAATTATTGTGGATGCTGTTCTCGATAGTGTCTATATAGACTTAGTGGCTGAAATTCAACTGCAATACCTCGAGTTATCTGATTAGAAGAAGCACAACACTGAAGGCGTATGGTCTTTACCATTAGTTAAAGTGAACGTAAGCATCTTTTGTTAGAAATGCATCGAATTATCTTCGTAGATTATCAAGAAAAGGTTTCTTTGAGCCTTCATTGAGTAGTCCTTTTTACATAACTTAGATAGCAAGTGAACTATTGATTTAATATCGTAATATATAAAACTCTTCAAAATCAATTTGCTTTTTTGTTATTAGTCTCAATTACCACCTACTGTCTCTTTTTCCCGAATCTAATGATAAATTATGAACATTACCCCCTTGTTTGTGTGTTTTTCTCGCTTAGCACTGAAGAGTTTGTTCAATAATTTTAAAAATATCTAGTTACATTGCTCCTTTTTTTTTTAGAAAATAATTAAGGGTAAATCTCTTTGAATTAACTGGAGAAAATGACGATTGAAAGAATACTATTACATAGAATTCTAAGCAAATTAATGTAAATATTAAAAAGTTGTATCCTTATTGTTGTTTTTGTTCGAAAAAATTGCTCTCTTTTTTTTTTATTATTATTTTTCTTTCTTCAATTTCTCAAATATTTTTATTACTATGTTGAGTGCTTAATGTCATAATAATGTGTTGTGCTAAATGAACTATTATTTTCAAATCTAGGTAAATATCTTCAACAAAATAAAATTAGATAAAGAAAAGAAAAAAATAGTTTTACATTGCAATCAGTGATTTGCTTAAAAATTTCTAATTGAGAAAATTAATTTTTATCAAACTTTTTTTAGGGAGTGAATATTTCGTCATTTATCATAGCGTGTTATCTGCCTTTCGTTTGGAGACTTCACGTGGAATTCGTCGTTGGGAACAAAAAAATATGTTAAAAAAATGCTTTTGGAATGATAAATCATTTTGATTGATTTTAGTAAGCATTTTGAATAACTATTTTAAGGCAAACAACTGATATTTCTCAATTAAGTATTGATAAGGCTCATTTAAATTAAATGAAACGACGCTCATTGAAAACATACGACACCTCAAAGCTAAGAGAAGGAGGAAAAAAACTAATTTCAAAATAAATTAAGAAACAAATTTAAAAAAGGGAGAAGAGAATACAGAAATAAAGACAAATGTTCATCTTTGACTTCTTCAAGAATATACTGGGACATCTCGGGCTGTATAAGAAAAACGGCAAAATTCTCTTC
>Ga0302271_10000407_pt1 | contig 42044 bp, 24 predicted proteins | sample III_Bog_N1_1_FD_198767 | JGI IMG/M metagenome (GOLD analysis project Ga0302271, IMG submission 198767) | Peat permafrost microbial communities from Stordalen Mire near Abisko, Sweden - III_Bog_N1_1 | ecosystem: Environmental > Terrestrial > Soil > Wetlands > Peat | place: Sweden: Abisko...
AACCCCAACCCCAACCCCAACCCCAACCCCAACCCCAACCCCAACCCCAACCCCAACCCCAACCCCAACCCCAACCCCAACCCCAACCCCAACCCCTTTCTATTGAACCCTTGTCCAAGATTTTAAATAAGAAAAATGAATTGAAATTAGATGAAGTAAAAACAAAGGAATCCAACAAAACAATTAAAGAAACAATAAACTCATTGCATCGTTTCAAGGCGAAGTTTTTTTTCTCCACGTCACAAATGCTGCCAGTAATGCAATTGCAATTAAGCAAATTCTGTCTTTTATGCGCTCACTTTGATTTAGTTAATGTAATTCGAGTTGGAGATTTCTTTCACGTACATGAGCTTCCTGTTCAAGTTATCTATTAAGGATTTGTTGCTGAGTTCTATTATGCTATTGGACTTATAATTGTAATTGTCTATCAACTTGACATACTTCTAACTTTAATAATCTATCGCGTACATTCTTAAAGATTATTAATTATCTTTTGGCTTCTTATTATTGTTCAAAATTTACTGCATTGTTATTAACTTGGTCCATTTTTTTAAAAAAAGTTTGAGTTTTTTTTGATTATTTTTTTTTTTTGATTATTTTTTTTTGATTAATGTGAATTTTAACCGCGCTTTTCTGATCGAAGATATTGTAGCTACACTAAAAATTAGTATTTCTTTTCCCCAGATCCTTCGAATTCAAATGAATTAACTTTTTAACTACCTATTTAATCATAATTAAATAATTAGCGCCTTCATATGGTGCGATAAGTGTTATTTGTGGTATCTTCTTTATTTATTTCTCAAAGAAGGTATGACAATTAAATATCTGCCTCTCAAATAATACACACACACATGACATGTTTTTGACAAAATAACCACTTAATCAACTTTGATATCGAATTTTAGTCTTTTTGTTTGCTGTGTATTTTGGTTTTACTGTCTCAGATTGATAGTCCTTGCTCATTTAACTTCAAATTTTTCAACATATTCAAATATAAAACGCCTACCAAATTATGTTGATATGGAATATTGATAGTAACAAAGGCCAACCAACTTTTTTTAATTGTATTGAATACTGTAAATCACAAATTGTCAATTTCAACACGCTCTATCCTTGGTCATTTTCATTTAACATGGCATATTTTCATAGGAATAATCATACTTTCTTCCTTTCTCTTGGAAAAGAGAAGAAGAAAAAATAGACATAATATCAAAATTTATCTAAATAATATTTATTTGACATATGCATAGTTTGTTCTCATTTGAACTAAATAGTCATAAAAATTAAAAATGAATTTGAACAAGGATAAACTTCTCAAGGTATATTTTGTGGAAATCCAAATATTAAACAAACATGTTTAAATGTTATCATAAAAATTATCTCAGAAAATTTTTTCAGTTGTTATTTTGTATTTAACAAAAAAGTTGGAAAAAAACGAATTAAAGAATACAGAAAGTGCGAATGTCTTAGATAGTCTATGATGATAATTTCATAAGGAATTTTCTTAAAAAGTCTCTCGAAGATATTGATTCTCCATTCATTGAAAGAAGAATAAATTCGGGTGGCCACAAAGAAAATATCTAAGGTATGTAAAGTAGCTATTCACATTGTGGTTGTAACAAAATGTTTTGATGATGAAAAAGATGAGGTGATTGAACTCGTATAAATAATCAATGATAAAGATGACCAAGTCAGAACTCTTGTGCAATTAGCCTGTAAACAATGTTTAAATGAGCATATCTTATTTGAGATTCTAAGGCTATCTACTGGAGAAAGGGCAAGAGAATATTTAAGACAAGGCGTCTGACATAGAAATCCTTGAGACAAAGCTCATCGAATTTGAAACGGAGATAGAATTTCACAAATAAAGTGTGACTGAGTATCAAGTAAAGTAGTTTACTTATGAATAAAACTAAACAATGCAAAATGATAAAAATAAAATGCAAAAATGACTTCTTTAATAAGAAAAATCTTTGATTTAGAGACTTTATCATGACTCACTTGAGAAAAATAATAAACTTCAAGAGACAATATCTTTGATAGAAAGTGAGTCATCGAGCACCTAAAAGGCATTTGAGAATAGCAAGTAGGAACTTTAGAAACTCCGCACTCAGTCTCAGAAGATGGGAGTAAGAATTTGAATAAAGCCAAATTTAACTAACTTTTGCTTAGAAACCAGAAGATTTAGAAAACTTGAGATAGAATTTTCTTCTCTATCAAAAAGAAAATGCAGTTCTTTCAAAAAATTTGGAAACAATGAAGGAGGATAACAAATAATTAAGAGACTAAATATGCTCTCTCACTAAAACGTATGAAAAAGAAATCAAAAAGTCAGAGAAAATGCAATATGAAATCAAAAGTAAGAATTATTGACCTTATGCATTTTATAATTGCATCATTTGGGCTTAGATTTGAAGAATCTATTGAAAAGTTTGGAATTAAAAACTAAAGAATAAAAAACTAACATATCTGAGTATGAAAATCTGAGCAGTTGTTAAGCACAAGAAATTGAAGAATAAAAAAAGCAAATACAAATTTTAGAGAAAGAACTCATAGTCTATTAGAATCAAGGAACAACAAATAGTATGTCTTCCCCTAGAAACTCTAAAGCAGAAAATATTGCTCATTAATTATTCAATGAAATTAAAACTAGTGAAGAGCCAGGCATACTTGAAAATCGCACAAGCAGTAATAATACTTTCAATACAGATATTTAATAGTTTATCTTGCTAGGGCATGACCTTAAGAAATACAAAATGAACATTTTAGAAATCCTTTGTTAATTGATAAACTTAAAAGGTGAACCTAGAAAAAATAGCATGTAAATATTCCTGTAAGCACACGGAAATTTACTTACAGACTTGAAAGATTGCAAAGAAGAAAAGGAAAATAAAGATGGAGAACTATTCAATGATACTGTGGTTACTGAGGAAAGAAAAGGAAGCTTAAATGCTTCGTCACCAAAAGGGAAAATAAAGTTGGATCCAAGTGCATTTAAAGTCACTGGTTTAATTCCACCCAAACCTTTACCAATTAGAAGAGATCCTTATGAGGTTAAGATTATTTTCTAAGATATTTCTAAAGCATATTTTGAAATTGATTCTTATTTGTTATTTTTAGGAATTCTTTATGCTTACCTCTCAATGTGTTAAGCTAAATTCTCCTTTTATGGATGATATTCTTGCTTTAGATACTTCTGGATATTACAAAAGTGTTCTCGAATAATATATTCCTTTCCATAAAGTAGATTACTTTCTCAGTTTTGTTTAAAACAATAAATAGTTTTCAATAATTATTGCTTTTTGTTAAAAATAGTGGTATGATTGGGTATAAGATAAGCTTCTCGCCATTAGAAAACAATTACTTTAAGATTAAAGCTAACAAATGATGCAACATTAACTACTGTAATATTGAAAGAAGAAGAAAGGAATTCAATTCAAGATTCTTCATCACTGTCTTCCATTCCGAGCTGTGCAAGCATATTTAAAACGAATTTTTCTGCCTTATCTTTGCGCTCACTGTCGCTAAGTGTTGTAGAAATTTCTTTGATATTCTTAATTTAATGCAAAATTTTAACAAAATCATTAATGGAGCTTTCCTAAAAATCTTCATCTTCTTCTAATAAACTTTATTCGTTTTGTTTTTTAACTTAAGTCTAATTCTCTTTAACCTTATCTACAGTATTTTTATCTTTCATCAAGCTAGATTAATCTTCTACTTTTTCAAGAACCTTTTTTTCTTGTTTTTCTACTATTTCCTTTTGTTCATCTTTATTCAAAATTTATTCTTTTTGTTTTTCAATGTTTTTTTATTCAACTACATTATCTATCTATTAGTTATAAGCTTCTTCCTTTTCATATTTTGCTCTAAGATCCTTATTTTTTTCGAACGTAGGTACATGAATATTAACCTTGAGGGACTCTTATTTATCTCCTTGGACTTTTTTCTCCTTCGATATCATTTCCTACATTGATAATCAATTAAGTAAGTCATCTTCAATAAAAAATCTTTACTGAGCCCGTCCAAATAATTGACTCAAGAATGTCAATAACTCTAGTTATTCCTTCTGTTTCTTCTAGCATAGAAACAGCCTTTGGATGAATGATCTCATCCACACGACTGATTGATATGAAGTCATCAAAAATACTCTCTGTGAAATTATCTAGCTCTTCTTCTTTTTTCATCTTTTTGATTGTTAATAATGATCAAGAGACAAAAGTAACTTACTATGTAATTGATGTCAACCTCCAAGTCATTACTCTTTTAATAAATAGCAGTCTATATCTGAGGATTAAGAGCAGGTATTAACTCCGAAGATACCTTGCAATATGAATCATGCCCATGAAACTAAAAAAATCATTTAGCAATAGTTACACTTATTTAATCTTACTTTTTAAGGGCTTGATGCAGTGATAAGGAAGAAAATAGAATCTACATTGAGATTTTTCGTTTCAATTATGTCTTTTGCAAACTCTTTTGGATTAGTGTGGAGAACATGGTCATATGTTGTCATTAAAACAGAGGTACTCGCATTATAATACTTAGTTTTGATGTGTCTACATTGAAAAAAATGAATTACATATCGATTTTTTAATTTAATACTTACAGAGGGCTTTCAAGTTTCAGAGTGTGATTGTTATGTGTATCTTATCCTTCAATTACTTTTTCTTTATTCTGTAATTCCAATTTCATTTTTATTTCATTCATCAGATCTTTGTTTGAATCTGCATAGTATGGAATTATACCTAGAATAACAGTTTAGATAATGTAACTACCAATCAGTTTTACATTTAAGAAAGAGAAGAGAAATTGAAAAATCCTCTGCTATTATCAAGAAATGAGATGATGAAGTCTTCATTTTTTAAGCTTGCTTTTTTCTAATTTTTTTTTTGATTTTAAAGATTCAGAAACAATTTTTAATACCTTCGCAACGAATGTTTAATTAATTTCAATCTCAAGTCATTATTTCAAATCCATGAAAACAGAAAAATAATTAATCCCAATGTGCTTCTGTCAAATTATTTAAAGGTTAATACTTTGAAGAAAAGAGATGTTCAAAATGATGAAGAAAGACAGAGAAACAAAATGTAAATACACAATTTAGATGCGTGTTTTTATTTGTGTTCTTATCAAGTAATCACTTGCCATTACTTCTATTTCAGGCTTTAATTGCTTATAAGTATCTTTGCTCAACTTCTTTCCAGTTAACAATTTTCCAGATGTCAGTGAGGTATTTAGCCCTTAGATTCTAATAGTCGAGGTAGTAAGCATGCTCCCAAACATCAATTGCTATTTAAAATAATAAATCCATTAATTAATTAGTTAGTATTTTTAATTTGAGTTACTAAGGAGTGGAACAATTCCAGTCCATTCAGGCAATTCTTGGTTTCCAAGTTCGAATAGTCGGAGTGTCTTATTAGTTGTGTCATATCCAAGCCAGCCCCATCCTGAACCCTAAATATAAATTAGATAACAAATGAGTCTAATTAGACAAAAATTACTTGAATTGCGACAGTTCTCTTGTTAAATTCGGCAATGAATTTCTCGTAAGAACCCCACTTTTCAGCAATAGCCTTGGTTAAAGGGGAATCATTTCCTGGAAGGACACCACCTCCATTTTTAATAGGAGTAAGATTTTCCCAGTAGATAGCATGATTGACATGGCCACCGAGATTGAATCTAAGTCCAGACTAAAGTTGAGCAATTTAGTGGACATCGTTTTTAGCTTATGCATCAGCAATTTGTTATGCAATCGCATTCAGATTGGTGACATAAGTTTAATGGTGCTTTCCATGATGATATTCAAGAATTTTAGCACTCAAGACGGGTTCAAGGTCATTATACCCATATTTCAATTTAGGAAGTTGAGCAGGGATGGAAGCGAAAAGCCTCTTAGTTTGTTGGCAAAGCATTAAATCTAAAGAAATGATTAAATTAAATATTTTCAATTTTTATTTGTTTTCCTAAATATTGATTGATTCATCATCTCTTAAACTAACAAAAGTTCTAGAACATCGATGAGCCTTCTTTTATTTGAATATTTCTCCTGAACATTTTCAGAATCTTCACCCTTTCATCATTAATATGGTTTACCCCCCATAAAACTGGTTTTTCTTCTCCCAATTAAGAAAGGAAAAAAGTTATTTGATCTTGATAAAATATCAAAAAAGCGACTCGGTGCTGATAGATTTTAAATATCCAATTTTTATAAGAAATTATGATACCCGATTTACGCCATGGTCTCTGCGTTTTGTTCGGAGTGGGAATCGTTTCTGTGACATACCTTTACAAATTCATTCTTAAGCCAAGTATTTCAGGTTGATCAGAATGATGATTTATATTCATTTTATTATTAGTTGCATTTCCGAAAAAACTCAAAGAAGATGACTAAAAAATGAGCATCAGCTCTTATGAAGAAAAGCAAGAAAAGAAAGAATTATTAAAGATACTTCTTGCTCTTGCTATTACTACTCTACTAACATTAATCACCTATGTAGAGTATTGTGGGGAAGAAAGAGTGTCTGTTTGCTTTCATCTGAACAAACCTCTTTAGCAAGAATTACTCAATATTATGATGACACTAAGTTTAAATAGCTTATTATTTTTTGCTGTAATCTTCAAAAAACATGTAATATTGTTGACACATTGAGGCATATTATTAGTTTGTAAACGAAATTTTAAGGACTAGCTTGCTGATCAATTCAAAGAAATCTAAACAAAATGGACTTCTATCAAGATAATAATTGTGGTAAAGAATATGAAAAATTAAGAAGTTTTTAAATTTGATAATTTTGAAGGCACCTTTCGTTGAAGAATGGATTTTCAAAGTACTATTTTTTAGTATTCTAGGAGATACTGATCACTTTGATATTCAATGGTTTTCTCCTCTTGTATTTTCATTGTGTAACACTTAAATATTTCTATTCAAGTATTTTCAATTTTATCCTAATTATCTTTTATTAAACTTTAAAGGTCATATTTAACTAGTAGTAATTATGAAAAAGAAGTTTGGATGGATCTAAGCTTCAATTAGAGCATGTAAACTAATAGTATTTTTGAAGTCTTTCTTACAAGTTTTGCTGTTTTTAGTTGGGCTTGGTGTAATGACCCTCGTATTTGGAACTTACTCAAGTTTCATTTATTTAAGAACACACTCCTTTTGGTCAAGCTTCCTGCTTCATGCATTCTGCAATTTTCTTGGACCTCCTTCTTTTTCTTCTAAAAAAGGTATTTTTTTAATAAAAAAAGAAAGAAAACTCATTGCTTTATTTGTTTGCTTGCTCAGAAATCTTGTTCAATATCTTCTTCTTGGTTCTTTTTATTTTCATTGCAAACTTTGTTCCTTTTATCAAAGAATGAGTTTGCTTGTAAATTCTTTATGCTTTAATCCTTATTGTAGTAAAATAATTAAATTATCATTATTCATCTTAAAAACATCTAACATTTATGAACTAACTTAAGAAAAATACTCCAAAAATGGTGTTTGCTTTAGTTGAGTTAAATCAACTAATACTAAAGACGCATTCAAAATTAAGAATCTGACAATCTTTTTGCTTTTATTGGTGTAGAAAATCAATTCAATCAAAATATTGTAGTTTGGACTAAATTTCCGTAAAAATCTTCTAAATTTTGACAACTCACTGTTTAAATAATTTAGAAAGCAAAAAGTATACAAAAAAATATTTCTTAAAAAACAGGATTTGAATAGTATTTGAAAAAAATATTTTAATTAATAATTCAAAGGCAGCTGAAAGAGCTCCACTGCTTAGATAATTAAATCATTTTTGTGAATTTCGAAGAGAAGAATGAGTACATAAATTATTGATGAAGAAGAATGAATAATGATGAAATCAAAAAGAAAGAAAGAAAAATTGAAAAAATAACTACAATGCGAACTAATGAATGTTGGGAGGTAATTAAAATAGATAGAAAAATTAAATCGATTCAAGAAAGAAACAAAGAAGAAAAAAGGTGCAGCATCGTACAATAAATAATATTTGAAAGACAATTTTAGAGAAGGATAACAACGACATCTTAATGATTACTTCCAAAAACTAGCGCTAAGAACTCAATAAAGAGTAAAATGATTACCTGATTTAATGCTGATTGCTTGTTTGAAAGTTTATTTTTTAAATTGTTATCTAACGGCTACAGAGTTGAAATAAAGTGTGTCACTTGGGAAAAAGATTCTCACGGGCTGTTTGACTATGAAAGCAAATCAGTGTCCAGAGAAGTATACCGAATAGATAACCCATGCCAAATAGTCAGATAAGGTTCAAACATTATATTTTTATTTATCAAACTGATGTCCGCTAATCTAAAGAAATTCTTATTTCTCTCCTTTTTAGATAACAAAACTATTAAAATAATTGGGATCGATGAAAAAGTTGAAGATGAAAACTCCAAAATCCTAGCTGCAATTTCTTAAAAAAAGTCCTTAACAAGTAAATTACTTCTTCAAAGCTGTTTATTGATTATGCTTTTTGTTATTTTTATAGCAAGCTTTTATATTAACCCTATCCCATTTTCATCTTCTGAATCAAATACCAGTGGAGGAAGTGGGTCTGAAACTTCTAATAAATCAAAAACTGATTAGACAAATTCTGAAGCTTTCTTGATTGTCCGTACACTCAAATCGAGTCCTGAATAATAAAAGGTATGCTTGAAACAACTTTAAATTGACCATTAACTTATTTAACAAAAAGGGCTATCCTATACAAATTGGAGACATGATCAAGATGGGAAGACTGGAGTACTGTGTGATTGAAAAAAATACAAGAGAAAAAGGGCTTGAGATTACAAATGATATTTTTTGTGATGTAATTATTCTTTTATTTCTTTCCCTTTTATGATTTATGATTTATTCTTTAGCAAGATCAGTACAATTTCACAATTGACTATTCGAAAACTGAGACCAAGACTTGTCGAATTTGCCTCTGTGAAGAAGAATAATGTTCTGAAAATCCTCTATTAAATCCTTGCAATTGTAAAGGATCGTGCGAATACATGCATTTTGAATGCCTCAAACATTGGGTAGGTAGCAAAGTCAACAAAAAATAGACTCCGCTCATTAGTTCTTTTAAATGGAAGTAATATTTCCCTTTTATTCTATTCAATGAGTAATTATTTCTGTTTAGAAATTTGGAATGCGAAGTTTGTAAATAGCCTCTCCCAAAGGTGATAAACATTAACAATAAAAAGATGCCTTTGATCGAAGTGCCTCGACCTGAAGGAAATTACCTTATCCTTGAGGGAATTTCTAGAGAGAAAAAAGTATCTAAAGGTCTCTTTATTGTCAATAATCTTGAAGGGGAGGATGCTTCAGCAAAAATGGTAAAAAATATGTTTAACTATCTGTTTTTACAAATCTTTATTTTAGGGAAGAGGACATATGTGCGATATTAGAGTATAAGATATATCAGTAAGCAGATGTCATAGTTATATTAAATATGACAATGGGTAGTTCCTTCTTTTTGATAATAATTCTAAATTCGGAACACTTGTAAAGCTAGATAAAAGCTATCCGATTCTTTCAGAAAAGGTTGGTATTTAAATTGGCAGAACAGTGATTACATTCACACTTAAGCCACAAATAACTTCTTCTTAAACTTCTGCTGGAGTAGAATAATTACAGCTCAAATAAGCTTAGATTTAAGCAATTTATCCAAATGGAAAAGGAAATAAATAACCTTCAGATTAATAGGATGCTTAATATCTAAGTTCTTTATTTAAAAACGAACAGAACAATACATCCTCTAATTTTAACTCTCAAAATTCAAATATTAGAAACCCAAATAACTCTAATGTTAATATGATATCTTCTCTTATGAATGGGAATAGCAATATGACTGGTTAATAAAACTACTAACAATAGATGGCTCTCCCTCAAAATATTTCTTCTAATTCAGCTGATAAATCTCAAAAAGTTTCAAGTTATTAAGGGAATAAACCTAGCAAAGGAAATGCTTTTGTCTCTAACGCTGCAAACAATATAATAGGTGGAACTAACAGCACAAATGGAAGTGGATCTTAAATTCAAAGTAGGGGAAGCATATTGCAAAGTTCTAATCAATCTGGTAGTTCGGCCAATTTCAATTTAAACTAATAAAATAAAGAACCAAATTAAAACTTTCGTATGATGACTTCTTCTTAGGATTTCCCGAATTTAAATTAGACAAACTATGGCTAAGCAACTTATACATCTTCTCTATAAAATTGGCCGCCAAGTTTTTATTAAAACTCTTCATCTTAAGCAGGAGGTATTTAATCTTAGGCTGGAATTAATTCGTTTGTAAATCAATAACATGGAAGCCATACGACTTAAAATGGAAATCAGAATTCTCAAGGAACATCTCTTGCTTCAAGAAACTTTAGAAACCTGTTATGAGAAAAACAAAACCTCATTTGTTTTAACCTTTACAATACTCAGTCAGCTTTATTAACTTGTCCCATTCAGTTGAGTTATTATTCTTATTTGTGAATTTATCTTACTCTAATTGAAGAAAGAGAGTTCCTATTTCATTAGTAATATAGAGTTAGGTTATTTTCTCATGGCCCTACTGCAAGTGATTTTATTTGAGTATTCACTGCATTAATACATATCATGTTAGATAATAAGTTACTATTCTTCACTACTATAAAAGTTTGAGTCTTGATTTACTTTTAAAATAATTACTTCTTTAAAATTGTTTAAAAATTATGACGAGATAAAATAGGGAGATTTTAATAAAGAACAGGAGGAATTAAAGATCAAGAAAACGAAACAATGACTATCAAGAAGTTAAAAAAAAGGGAAAGCAGAAGGGAAGAAGGATAGAACAGATAAATCAAGAAGAAAGACAAGAGTCAGAGGATTATCAAGAAGAAAATCAATATTTATCTAAAAAGAAAAGGAGATCAAATAATAGATCGATAATTGAAACAATTTAAAGATTAATAAGATAAAACACAAATTATTTGTAATAAATAGTAGTGGATAGTGTTTTAGGAATAAGAAGATAGAACAATATACAAAAATAAAACAAATTAATACTTTAATAAAGAAGGTGCTTTATTAGAAAACAAAAATATCAAAAAAAGAAGAAGTGATAAAATAATTACATTCTCATGGGAGGGATAGAGAAAGAAAAAGGGGAAGATTTTGCTGATATGGAACAGCAAATGATATTGATGATTAATTATTGTAAAAGATAATTTCACTTCAAGAAAAGAAGAAAAGAAATATATTATATCATTTTCTAAAAGAATCAGTTTTATTTACAGCAAAGAAACACGATAATACAAGAGTTGCATTAAAAGGAGAAATATTCAATTATGGTTTTGCTAAAATGGCTAGATTTACATTCAATTTGATAATTAATTATTTTAATAAAATATGTTCATTTTTATTTTTGGATTTGAAAAAGCTTCTCCTTAATAATTAGTTCGTTTTTGAAAATAAATGAAAATAAAATCAAAACCAAATATTGAATTATCAGATAAAGATATTTTCCAAATTGAGATCTTCCAAGTTAATGAACTTTTAGCAGGTATTATTCAAATCCCTTTTATTGTGATGTAATAATACTGTTTTGTTCTAGCCATCAAGCAAGCCAAAATGGCAGAGATAAGACTAGCAATAGGAAATAACAAGCTCGATGAATGAAATGAGAAAAGGTATCCGTCACAACATTTTAGAAAATCAATAAAATCAAAGAATCATTGGAAGCAAATCCTCTAGTGATATATAATTATCTTAGGCGAGAAACAATCCTAGCAGCTCAAATGGCACTAACAGTAACTCTGGACTAAGACAAATATCGCCAGGCAATAAATAAAAGTTCTCACAAAATGCCTTTCAAAGTAGTTCAACTTAGCCTTAGCAAACTGAGTTTTCCTCTTAATATGGTAGCTCAATAAGCTCTCCTCATTTTACATAAAATAAATTGTATTCCCCACGACCAATTCCAACACTAAACGCTCTCTAAAAAAATATCCAAGAACATTCTTCTTTAAATCTCTTGAGCCTCCATAGGCAATAAGAAAAATCTTCTCTCTCTTCTAGTTTATGGGGAGAACAGCCTTCATAACAGGGAAGAATGCAATAAGTTTCTGCTGTTGGTAGCTCACCTTCAAATTTCTCTTAATTACAAGCTTTGTAATATTAAATCATCAATCACATTTAAAACTTATTGTATTTATTTTTAAGTATCGAAACGCTGGGACCCTAATAAGAAGTTTTCCCAGCTAAAGAAGGTTAAGAATCATCTTATAAACATAATTACACTCATCCTTCTCCAAATCGAAGATAGTCTGCTAGTTTTCTCCAAGATTAAGAATTTTTGTAAAATGAACAGCTTATTTTTATTAGCATTTATTAAAAAATGGTATTGATATAAAAACATTATTTAAAATCAAAAGTAAACAAAAAAGTAGCAGACGAAGAGAAGGAAGCTTGAGTCTTACACCCTCTAAATTTCATTTAGGATCGAGTTTGCTTGATAGACAGAGGGAACTTTCTAATTAAAAGCATGCCATCTTAACTACAGACTCTGATTTTAAAAGTATCAAATCCAGTTTTTCACTTCTTTCTTCTAATCTTAAAAGAGATTCTATTAGACCATCTTCAAATCCCTTCAGCTCAAATATTAAAAGCAATATCTTTCAACCGGCTGAAAACCATTCTCTTACCCCTGCAAAAAAACTATCTGATAAGCTTCCAATTAACAAAATTTAGGAAGTTCGCTCATACATCGATAATTCTTCAGGATAAGAAATAGCTAAACTTCCTTTCTAGTAATTGAAAAACAATCTTATTCAAACAATTAATTAGATTAATTAATTGTTTTTGAAGGTATTTGGAAGAATTGACTCGATTAGCCAGTTCAATTACTCGGGCTCTCAAGTAGAGTAAATTCTATGAATAAAATTGCTGAACAGTGAGCAATAAAAAAAATACTCTAAAAATGTTAGATTTGAAGAACATGCATACAATTAAAATAATCCCCAAGTTTAAGGAAAGAATATTAGGATTAAAAAATGGGAAAAAAACAAATCAAAAGAAGGAAGAAGATGACACAAGGATTTCTTGGATGAATTTAATAAATTATCTTCATAACTAATTATGGATACAATCTTAATATATGATAGATTAGATAATTGTGAAAAATCAATAAGTCGATTCTTACCCACTGTGTTTATGTGTTCTGAAATATTCATGTTCAAAAACGTATTTACTATGAGCTAGTTCAATTTCTTCAAAATTAAAATCCTTTATGAATCAAAAGTGATAATTTTAAAGATTGCTAAGTTGAAATCATTGTCTTAATATCTTTAAAATTATTTTTCTTTGACTTTTTTATTTATTTTTCAAGAAAAAAGGTAAAGATAATGAAATTATCTGAAATTAAATTAAAACAATTGAACAAAAGATATTATTTATCAATTTGGGAAAGCAAAAAAGTCAAAAAATGAGTAGCCCAAACGGAAAACAAAGCAAAGATTTATTTAAGCTAAAGCGATTCAATACTTTCAAAATAACAGAAAGCAAGTTCTTAGAAACTTAAGTTAATAGTAAAAAGCTAATCTTAAAACATTTCCGCAATGCTTTCATTCTTGGCGTTATCACTGAACTCATTATCATGAACACTAAGATATGTAAAAATGTTTAAAAAATATCATTATTCTTACATTTATTTTTTCTAATTCAAGATGATAACATAATCCAAAAGAGCACAACAAGAAGGCTAGGTAAATACATAAAGAACAGAAGTTCTTCGAGTTTGATTTAATTCATTTGTCATTTTTTCTAAAAGAATCAAAAAAGAAGGAAGACGACAATCTCGTAGAAAGAAAACAACTTTTATCTTTAATCTCATCATAAAATTCTGATAACCTCGAGAAAAAATGATAAAAAGAAAGATTGTCTTTGTTCTTTTAAGAATTTTCTAATTTTGTTTGCTTGTTAATTGAATCATGGAAATTAAAGGATATCAAGGATTTTAATTTCAATAACTACCTTTCTATTAAACCCCAATAATATCCCTTCTCTTCCCCAATCTTTATTACTTTGAGAAAGTTTTCTTAAAATTAAAACTTAATCAAATTATTGTTAAATGGAATAAGGATTGAAACTTTGGAAGTTACTTTTTGGACGTTTGCGAGAGGTAGACTATGAAGAGTTTAGCAACAATTTCCACAACTTTGTGTATGAAAAAGGAGACTGCAATCTCGATGAATACTAAATGAGATACATACGCTAGCTTATTGATCCTGATAAATAGTTTAGAGTTTCAATCAGTGACTTTCTGATATTTTTTAACAGCTTTTGGGATATTCCTTCTAAACGCAAACTACTCTTCGAGTACTAGTTTGTAGTAAAAGAGGAATCTTAGAGTAATACAAGCCATAATGATTTTGATTATCTGTCTCTTATTCTCTCCAATAAAATAGAGTAGTCCTCCATAAAATATCTCCAAACAGGTTATTCTTATTAATTTTCAGAATCAACCAAACTTTTTGAATAAATGAATTTTTTGTTCAGGTAGTAAAATAGATGTATTTAGGGATAAAATAGTTATCAATAATGAATAGACCCAATAACTAAACAAAGTTGATGTCATGAGAATGGGAAGTAATGCTCTACCTGGAAAGAATGATGTGGTTTTTCCAAACTAAGAACAAATTTAACCAACTCATTGCAAAATTGGAATTGGTACTTCAGGATACTTCGTAAAGGATCAAAGCACAAGAAACAATCGTATGCGTTTTATTGTAGGTGATAAAAAACCTCTGGTGTTAGACTACAAGATGGTATTTGAAATTGGGAGCAGTGGATGCCTATTTTATGTGCGTAAAATATTTCCTGAACCTGTCTTTGAGCCTCTTTAGTAGAACTTTGTTAACTTTGTCTTTACTGGACAAACAAGTCTTGAAGCAGAACTGCTTGACTTTCAGAATAAATCACAAAAACGACTCTTTCATGATGTTGGTGAGTGGAGAAGAGAACAAGTACAATAAAAAAAGGATCAGTAATTATAAACTTAAGGAGATATGAAAGGCCCTAATAGCGATTATTATATCGAACTTGAATGCTTTGAAGGAGAGATGAAGGGATAAGTATTCTCAATTAAGGGAACAAATGATTCTCTGAGTTTTGGTAGAGATAAAAATTCTTCAGTTCTAATAAAGCATTTGAGTGTTTCTCTCAATCATGCGATTATTTAATTCAATAAGAATTATGGAGCTTGGGTTATAAAGGAACTTCACAAGACATTGGGAACATACATATTTCTTGCAAATTATGACTAATACGTTGGGAAAGCCAGCAGCAATTTTCACCTGATCCAGACAGATCTTCCCTTTGAGATTTTCAATTATATTTTTCTTCCCAGACTTTAATTTAAGAAACCTGATGATCTTTGAAGAAAAACATTCAAAAAAGCTTCCCTGCTTTCATTAGTTCATTTTTTATATTTACTAAGAAATCGTTTATTTTATTTAACAAACACTCCTTACTTCGACATGTAGTTATTTATCAAATTAACTAATAATTATTTTTGTTTCATCTTGAACTATTATTATTAAGATCACAAGTCAGAATTCTAATTTGCTTGAGTCATGGAACTCACATCATTTTGATTAATAACCAACTAAGCCTAAGGTGACTATTACTATTGCATTTATAACAGTTACTACGTAATAATTTATAAGGAATATTCAACTCCCTTAATTCTATCTTCTATCTTTGACACTGTATTGTTGAAAATCAGGATATCCAATGCGATGAGTAAAATAATAAATCCCAACAATGCGATCAATAAATTAATGCTCATACTGATTCTCTTATATTCTTCTGATCCTTTCAGCGCTCCTGCAGGTTTAGTTGGTTTTTTAGTGACTGGAGCTATTGGCTATGTTTTGCTGAGACTGAGTTCATTTTTAGTTAGGACCTACTCAAACTGCTACGTTTTATTGGTTTAGTTGTCTTCATTCTTTTTTTGTAATATCTTAGTGATTCTTCCAATCCAGATATCAATATCCTCTTTGAGTCCTTGCTAAGATCGCTAGGTAATGGTTTTTTTCATCAAAGTAGATTTGTTGAAATTCACCCATCCTTTACAAACAAGTATGGATTTTTCAGTGCTTCCTTCTGATGGAGATATCTCCCATTTTTCCTCTGTTGTAAAGTACCCAGCATAAGGAACATCCAATGCTTTTGTTGTCCCTAAGATAATCAATGTCTCGCTTTTTGTAGAAAAAAAACATACATGAATTTTGAAGGAAATGTCTTAGAAAAATCTGTAAAACGAATAAATACCCTTCACGCTTGTAAGATTAGATTTTCTGTAGTCTACTAGTGTCTCTGAGAGGTACTCCTTAAACTTTAATAACCATTGTGCATTCTCGAATATAGCAACCAAGTTCTTCGTTTAATTTCCACTCAGGTATTTTTATTTCAGTTGCTCCTTTTTTTTCCATATGATTCCCGAAAGAAAATATTGCATTGTCGCCAATGAACTTTTCAAAGAATTAATCTACAGATACAGGTAATATGCATTTTAGGATCTCTTGATTCTCTTCGCTGATATCAGTGTTTAGAATCTCCACATCGGATTGTTCAACAACTAAATTCTCAGCTTAGCCTAGACTTTCATTTCCATTATCTTCCTCATCTGAGCCTAAAATAATTGTTTTGATATTTGTATGTTTTGCTTAATGTTAAAATAATGTTTTTTTACCTTTTCCAGAATCTCTTATTGGTTCTCTCTTCCATACTTCATAGAGTAGCGAGAATGCTCGTTCTCTATTCCAAAACGAGCAGAAAAAGTAAGATTTTTTATCCACAGTTTCAATTTGAATGGCGTTGTTGAAGAAGCCCAACACAGCTTCTTTCTTGATGTCTAGAATATCAGCTACCTTAATAACTTTCTGTAAGGAAAAAAGTTATCGACAATTTCACAAGGCTGAAAAAATATTTTTGTTTTGAGTGATCTAGTTGATTAAAAGTTGCTGAATTAATCACCCTCCCCCCCTTTTTTTATTTTACCTTTGTCTTTAATCCAAGAACAGTCGCATAAAAGCATATGTAGTTCTCAGCAATGAACATTCTTCCATGTTTCAGAATACCTTCACTGAAAGCACAACTAAAGTCTTCGAAAATGATTTCCTTTGCAAAAAAGTTCCTTCATTATGAAGTGAATATGAAATTGAAAGAATTTACATCGTCAGGAAGACCAAATAACTAAAGTAGTCTCTTTTTAGAGGACATTTTTCTTGAGAATGCTATGTTATCTAAGATTACTGTCTATTAAAAGTGATTTTTGTTTTGTTTTGTGAGAAATCGGAAATGATAATTTCTTTTAATTGAGAAGAAAAATAATACAAATGATAAATCTACCTCACAAAAAAGGAAGAAATTACTATCATCAAAATGTCTCTTCAAAAAAAAATGAGAAAATACTTGGATAACAAGGCAATTAATAAAAGAAAATGTTCTTTTGATTATTGTTATAATCTTAGACAATTCTATTTTATTTGAATAAATAATTAAAAAGTAGTTTTTAATTGGTTTTCTAATTTTTAGGAAAAGGTATTCTTGCTTAAATGATCATAATTGTTCCTAAAACTTTTAAAAATAGTTGAAATGATCTCATTTTTTTTTCTTAGTCTTAAAAAATAGCGAATTTTTGTTTAACAAAATAGCTTGAATAGTAGCAACAATAAATATGATTTTAGAAGAGAAATAATGGAATATAAGATACAAAAATAAATGGATGTTTTGTCCAAAAAAGATTTAGATTAGATTTCAAAGGAAGTAGCAGTAGTAAGAGTAGCAGTTAGTAAATTCAGATATCAATCATTTATTGAGAAATTGTTCAAGAAGGAGCCTGAGGTACATATTATGATTTATAATGATTTCCTAGTATTCCATCTAAATCAGTCAACCCAGATGTAATATCTCTTTCATTTAGATGATTTAAAGTATGTGATATTTCCTTGCTACTGACTTGCTGAGATTTGACTCTATTATCAGCTGACTCCACATTCACAAAGATCTTCTTATCAATGATCATCTTCATCAATGACATAACAGAAGAGACTTTAATATTTTAAGAAAATAAGCAAATTAACCATTTGAATCATCAATCTCTTAGTTCTAAAAATAATAAAAATAATTGTGAAAAATTGATTCTTACTCACTCCACAGAAACCGATAAAAACAGGATCTGCAATCTTATGGCCTGGCATCTTGAGATTAGAATAAAGCATGCAAAAACGGCAGATATCTATTGATAATTCCATGAATTCTAGTCGTCTCTTCCTGCACTGCTTAATGAATTTCAAGCAAGTGCCATGGACCATCTGTTCCTTAGTTATTTCAAGATTTTCAGATTCTTGAATGAGCTTGTAAAGTCGCTTTTCTTTTCTGTAACGATAAAGCCAAATAAGAATCAAAATTAGTCTTGGACGAAAATGTCTCATTTATTTTACTATCGACGCATATAGAGGCTCCAGATATGACGCACCATACTGAGGGAAATACGGAGAATCGAAAAAGAATTTTTATTGTCCTTCCATTTTTCTTGTCTTTCTTTTGGTAAGATTTTACTGAGAAAAAAGGAAAACAAAAAATTATTAAAAATCCAGAATTTAAATATGTTAACTTTACCTTTGAATGAGGAGTGTCATGCTGAAAAGGATATTATCACTGACATAATACATGAAAGAGCAATAAAGTGCAAATAACCCTATTAATTTGAACAAAAATGGTTTCTTAGTTTTGATTACACCATGGATTCCCTTCAAATCGTCCAAAAACTTCAAGAGCCTAAACGTCTTCCTTGCTTAGGAAAGATTCTCTTTCACTTGGTGCATGAAACGGACACTTGAAAGCATCTTTTTAGCTTGCATTTATTGAATTCCAGGGATATTGGAATTTTTAGCAAGAACACATTGAAATTCTCCCCAGTATTAGAATACAGATAGAACCTTTTCTCTTCCTGTGCTTGTACTGACAAGAGTGGAGAACATCTTCGAAACACTGGATGCCTGAAATCATAAACCAAAATATTTAATTTATTCATTTCTTTAATTAAAAAAAAAGGTTTACTGAGAGAACAAAGTTCTAGCTCATTTCTTGATAGTTTGAAACACTTTTCTTAATGGATTGATGGAAATCACTGGAAAGTAAGAATTCAAGACGAGAAGAGTGTTTTCGAGGTGTCCTGAAAAATGTTTCCGATTAGTTTGGACTGTCAGATTACAATTTAATATCTTTGTTTTTAGCTATTTGTGCTTAGATTTCTTATTAAAGTGATTAAAGATCAGCTGAGCTTGAGCTCTCATCTAGACTTTAGGTCTTTTTCATGGTTTAGTTGTTCAGGAATAAAAATCTGATTTCGTTGTAAAAGGTGATTTATTAGAAAAAAAGCTCAATAATTGTTTTATGGAATTGATCTTTCTTTTTTTGATTTAATTTCTTCCTTAACAAAAATTATTTACTTATTGGACTGCGGTGCCTCTTGGTAAAGCTGGAGATGTCGTAATGATAAATAATTACACACAATTAGGTAGTAAATTTAAATCCAAAGGATCCTAGAGATTCAAATACTATTCCTATTATAATTAATCCTTCCCCCCGAATGATTTACGTATTAATTCCCATTTGGCATATGCATTTGGATTATTAATTTGTCGTCAATTTCAACCTTTCCCTCTATGTTTACAATGTTAAATGTGAACTCTAGATATTTCGAAGATATTCAAATAGAATTCCTCATTTTTCAATTTATGTCTTGAAAATCGTTTAAATTAATATTTTACACTAGCTGATTTATGCTATTTTTCCATTAAAAAAGTAAATTCCTAGAAGTGATTGAGTTTCTGCTCTTTTGGGAATGGTATTAGAACAAAACAGGAAATAGTCATCATGACGATTGATTTAAAGAATTACAACAATCTCTGATGGGATAAGAAAGTTTTGATTGAAAAATAAAGCAACAAAGTACTAGATATTTTTTCAACTGGTCTAAACTCATAGTAAGAAACAAACAGACAATAATAATGAATTTAAAGCACAAATCAGAAATCTAATGAAGAATACTTTGAATATTTATGCTAATATTTAGTTTAAAAGCACAGTTTCATAATTTATTATATTTATTTTTGCTATTAATAACTTTTTCATTGAAGATATCAAGATGAAATTGGGAATTATTTGGAATTTAATTATTTTGGTTGAAGAAAAAAAACTACTATTATTTTACTATCTAAGTGAACTCAATCATCGAAAGGATTACCCTTAAAATGATGCAATTATCTAAAGGCAGTAATAGATTAAAATTAGAATGATTCAGCAACTTTTACATCAAAAGAAAGAGGCATATTTTAAAAAATGTTAAGAATTAAACTACATAATATTTCTGTTTTTACAGCTAAACTACATATACATTTTGTTTCTATTGCTATCAAATCAAATAATAATCTCTTTGAAAACTGACAAATTTGCTTTTTCTTACATTTATTGAGCTCGTTATGCTCTTTAGATATGCTTACTAACAAACAATAATTCATAGAAGATAAGAAGTCACTTCAAGCTAAAAATTCATAAAGAAACAATCCACAAGCCATTTAACATCCACTACGAGTATGGATGGATTAGTTTCTTTCATCGCAGTTATTGCCTTCTGTTGATTCTCTAAATTCTTGTGATTTATCAGAATATATCTCCCTTCTGTTTTAGAAATATTTGCACCAGTTGCTAGAGCAATATATTTGAACACAGAGAACAGCTCATCACCTTCAAGCAGGCGAAGATTCAAACTTACCTAACTAAGGAGCGTCATCTTCTGAGAGACTAAATCGTCCCTAACATCGGGAGCAGTTTCTTTTTTTAATAGTTTACGGCTGTAAAACTACAGAGCACATTATGAGAGATATCTTTCGAGCGATTTCAGGTATTTATTAGAGGTTTCGGATGTATCAATTTCTTGGAAAAAATCTTAATAATTCTTAGGGAATCTTATGTATTCCTTGTTATGGTTGGAGGTAATAACGCATGGGTTATTCTTTTGCATTAACAAATGAAATGGCTGAAATCTTTTAACAGGAACAACGTTTTTTTAGGTTTCTTCCATCCAGACTTCATAAATATCATCAACGATAACTGTAGTCCTTTGCAGATTTTAGAATTGAGCTGGTGAAAAGCAAGGAATGAGATTCTTAATATCTTTTTGTGTCTTTTATGTGACTTGCCCATCGTTTCTGAAGACAAAAGAAGGGTTGAAAATCTCATGAGAAGGATCAATTTTATCAAGAAGTTTCATGACATAGTCTCTTCTTCCATGGGAATAAATATATATCTTGAAATAATTTTTCATTTCAGTTAAGAATGAATGCAAGTGAGGGCGCAAAAGAGACAGGAATTCTCTTGAGGTATCATCAGAAGCTTAGTAAGTTGTCGATATGACAGGCTAAGAACTGTTTTCTCTGAATTTCTTAAGTGCTTCTTTGTTGTCGTTGATTACCCATATTGAATTCAGTAATGTCTCATCTAGATCAAGAACAAGATTCATTTTTTAATCAGGATTTTCTAACAACAGAGCTTAAATTTCCTGTTAAAGCCCCTTTTTTCGTGGATCTCTATTTCCTAGTAATTCAGGATTAATAAACCCTCTCAAAGCAACTTATTTTCTTTCCTCAATAATCGATATTTCATCTTCTTCATCTAGCACACCCATTGGAGCATTATCCTCCACATGAGCACCTAAAGTAGTTTCCCAATCATTTTAAATTTAATCCTTCTATTCAGTTGTTTCACGCTCAATGTTTTAGCTGCTAATTAGCTTTTAGCTCCCTTTGGTAGTTCCTTGAGGCTTTAGTTTCGGAGTTTCTGCTGATTTTTCATCAGCTATTTGAGATTTTTTCTTCATCTCTTCTTTGTCAACAATCACAAAGTCAATGACCTTGACTGATCCAGGTCTACCAATAATCACGCGATCTCCTCTTTCTATTCTTGCCGTAATTCTTTTTTTCAATAATTTTTCTGAAAATGGAGCATCGAAGGTTTTACTAGATTTTTCTATTTTTCTTGAGAGAATCTCTACGGTTTAGAACATTTTTCCCCTTTGTTAGCTTGAGCTAATATGTTTCTTTATTAATTTTAATTTTTAAACAAATTATCTTTTCGCTCGAATTGCTATTAAGAAGAAGCTGTTTGGGAGTATCAAAAAAAAAGGAAGAAAAAACTTCAAATATTCTTCCCTTAAATTCAAAATCTTATGTAGCTGCTAATCTGAAAAATATAAACTAAAAAAGCATATGGTTTCAAACTGCTGTTAATGAATTTACCCTAAGAACTAAACCAAATAAATAAAAATACAAAGAAATTCATCAATTATTCTTAATATTAAACAGATTTGTAATGTATTCTTTGATTTAATCTGATTTTTCCTATGAAATACCTCTAACCTCCATGATGCTTTCCGCAATTACACTCGACCAATAGACAAATACTTCGAAAGTATTTTTCTCAGATGCAAAAAAACAAAGGAGATCTGTGTAGTGATAAGTTGTTCTGAAGTTAAAATACATACCTAAGAACTCTGAAAAATTTGACACATCGCTCATAATAGACTCATTTATGAGATGAGAAGCTTTTTGTTCTTTTAGTCTTTAGAATTTCATTGAATGTGATTGCTATTCTGACATCGAACCATCTTATCCTATTGTATCAAATGCAGTTAGACTTCCTTGAGACGATTATTGTAATTCAGTTTGAGTATTTTATGACAAAGAACCTTAATCAGAAGGAGTTTATTTCAGGGAGGACATTTATTATGAGATAATAACAATCATAGCCTCCTAGATTTCTTGATAGTCTCCTATTATTTCAACAAGATTATTGTCTGGGGAGACTAACCAAGTTAGTTTATCGAATGCGTACACGATGTTTTTAACTAAGACATTTTGTTTAATTCCTACTTTTCGTAGCATTGCTTGGATGAGCTAGTTTAGAGCAGCGACTATGAACATATCAAACTTTTAGCCAAGGAAAGCAGAATTAAAAGAAGATCTCAGTTCATAGCAGTTTCGTTGAGAAAAGATATAAAAGAATAGCTCTTGAACAAAGACTTACAGCTATCCTTTTGAACTTTCATGAAGTACTTAAAGAAATGGATCTTGTTTCCAAAGTATGAGAATTTATCTGATGATTTCAGCTTTGATTTCTTATAATTATTTCGAAGTGAAGCCTTCTTCTGAAGTGAAAAAGTAGCGGTATGTTTCGAGCAGTTCCAAAAATGAATCTTTGACATCTTTACTAAAGTAAGTTCGCTTTTGGAAGAATTAGAACAGCAACTTTTTAAGAACAAAGTATTCAGTACAAGTTGGAGACGTGGAAGTTACTTTTTTCATGGAATCTATTAACTAAGTCACTTTATTAGTATCTCCCTGAAGTCCAGAAATTAGAAATTCTTATATTTTCTCAGCTGCCTCAGATTCTTAGTGCTGAAACAGATAATTCTACAGTGTGCTTGAAAGCAGAAGAGAAGCAAATTACTGAGAAATATTGCTCATCTTTCTGTACCCTCCAAGTTACTCTAACAAGGTGCTTGGAGAAATCAAATTATTGTGCTTAGAGAGTTACAATTTAAAGAGATCTTTCAGCTCTGGACTTTTTTACTATTCATCAAGGAATTAATTCATAAGAGCTTCAATTTGAGAAAACAAAGAAACTGGCATCTTCAAAGAGCTTGTGGCTTCTCCAATAACTCGCTCCTCAAAGACATGATCTAAAAATTGACCAAAGTAAAAGCTAAACTCTTGTAAATCATGAATCATGCAAAATTATAATATTCCTTATTTTAAATTCTCTGCTTTGTCAACTCCTTCAATCACATATTTTTTCATCTCATTCGATAAATATTGTAATTCTCTGAGTAATCCAGCTTACTCTTCTTGCTTCTACTTCATTTCGAACTGGTCCGGCTTATTCTCTTTCTTTTTCCCAGGCATATTTGAAAGTTACAAAAGAATATTTCCATTATTGGCGTTTCCATTTGGAGCTTCTTGTTTACTTAATCGCCTAAAATTAGAGTTGCCAGTTAGCTGAGGAGAGAGAAACTTCGAAGGTTCTATCTTTCTCGTACGAAAAGCAACTTTTTCGATTGTTTAATTTTTCATTTCATTTGGAGTAGAAGGTAATTCTCCTTCTGAAGATTCAGACTATGCGCTATCTTCCTCTGGACTATCTTTGTTTTCTTTTATTTTTTCTGCTTTCTAAGTTTCATAATTAGCTAGATTAGGAGAGTTTTAAAGGCTGAAAAATTGATCACTTATTTCTTTGATTTCATTTATTTAGTTAAATTTCGATCTCCTCTAATGGAAAGGGTGATTTTGAGTAGCTCCTCTCGCAAGAGCATTAAAAGAAGAAGGAGTCCCTGAGTCTTCATCTTGAGAATTATTATTAGATTAACTACCTTTTTCGGAGCCTAAAGAAGATAAATGAGAAGGGGGAAGTTGCTAGAATTTTTAATTATTATAACTAAATAAATCTTAAGAACTTTTGCTGGAGCTCGACAAATTTTTAAGTACATCTGTGCTTGTTGGTGTCTGAGATGCTACTAAGGCTGAAGGTCGTTTAAAAGTCGAAGCAGGGTGAGCTTATTAATAAGGCAGATTTTTTTTTGAAGGACTGTTGATGGATGGAGATAATTGAGCCAATTACTCCAAGTTAATTCCATCCATTGGTGTACTTGGTGCACTCGAATCAGAAGGCTAAAAACTCGTAGTCGAAGGAACAAGTAAGGATTTTCTAGCATACTTGTTGACTTCATTGAAAAAAGAAGGCTTTTCATCTAGAAGGCTTAAGGTATTTTTCACTTTATTCACATTCTAGCTGTTTTTATTCACAGAAATAGATGGAAGTTATAGACTATTTCTCTCAGCATTCCCATCTTTCTGGTGAACTCTTGCCTATGCTAAAGCTTGCAGATTCTACAAAACAGAAGCAGGAATTTCATTTGGAAATTCTCCGAAAAACTGAGGGGCATTTTACGAAGGACTGAGCTTTTAGTCATGATTCTTGAATTGAGAAGGCGTACCAAGTCCTAAGTTATGAGATGAAACCGAACCAGGTGAATTTACTGCTTGAATCCCTCGATTCCTCACAAGAGGGGAAAATACGCTCTATCTACCATCTAAAATGACCTTCTTTGTACTTTTCAGCTGAGGAGAAAGATATTATTTTGGAGATGCTTTAAGATTAGTTAGTTAAATTGGTGCCAATAAAACTTTCTGCGTGTTTGGTGATACTTTAGCAACTCCTTCTACTTTCGGAGAGTCTTTCAAAACAAATGAAGAAGAAGGAACATCATTATTATCTTATGAATTAGGTTTAAAAGACGAGGACATAGTTAAGCAATGCCAATTTCTTGATTTTCCGTGTACTCAAATATTTATTGTTCTCTTTCCAGATGTGTGGAGCTTTCTTGCGTTAATGTTAATTTAAGAATTAAATTATTATCCTGGGAATCAAAGAGTTAGCTAGTTTTATTAGTTTTTTTTAATTATTACTCCTAGTCTTAATTACCTTACTTAGGAAATATCTATTTTCAATTTTCGTGAGTAACAGCAGAACGATTATAATGTTCTTTTTTTTATACGAATTCGGTTGTTCCAAATGGAAATTGATTTGAAAATTCTAGAAATTGTATTAAAATTTCATTAATATTCTTAATTTGTTGGTTAAGTATCAATGTTGTTATTTACAACAGGCTATGATCCAATTTTAGTTAGACAGACACTAGTTTGATTGATTTGAGTAAACTATCTTCTCTTTATTTTTGGTTTCAATCAAGACACAGAGTATAACATAAAAAATATTATCTTTTTTTAAGAATTAAAACGATCCTCTGACATACTGTTCTTTTGGTTTAATCTTGAATCTGCTTCAAGAATTGCTAATATTGTTGAAACAAAAAATCATTCAAGTAGATTACTTCTAGAAGAATTTGTAGCTCTTATTATTACATATGTTGATTTTAATTTAAGAATGGAGAGAGAAAGAGAGACAGAGCTAAAGCTTTAATGTTTTTGTAATCCCATTCATCACAACTAGTTTTAACTTTTCAAAAAGCCAATTACTCGAAAGGAATTCCATAAGCTTGAAAGTAAAAACTTCTGACTATGAAAATCTCTTATTGTAAAACCTAGAATACTTGATTCGTTGAATATGAATTAGAAGTATGCCTGCCTATTGATGACAGCGTGAGGAGAACAATAATTGATAGAAAAACTAGACAAATTTTTGATTTAGTGCATATTATTCTTGTGAGATATTTTTTAAACATAAAAATTAACCAAAGGCTGGCCGTTCTTTTTGATTTGTTTTCTGTAATCTTCAGCCTCTATCAACCAAAGAGAATCACATAAAAAAGATGAATTTTATTTAAATTCCCAATGAAGCATTCATAAAAAGATAGCCTCTTTAATCGAAATTATCAAATCCTTTTTGACATCAGCCACAGTACAATTAAGATTCAAGTGTTCACAAGTTAGAATTGTAGAGATAAATGTTTCAGGTTGAAGCTGGAAAAGCTACATCAGAATAGCAATAACTTATTTATCTAGACAGTCTTATTTGAATGTGTATGAGACCTTCAAATGGGCACAGATATTGTTGTGACTCTCAGTAGTTATTGCAGTATTTTATGCAATAATGTGATTTACAGTAGTTGAATCAGCCAAGAGATTTTATTATTTCGAACGATCATTATTTAGTTATTATTTCTCTGTATTAGCAACTTCTAGCATATGAAGAAAAACTACCAATAATGGTAAAGTCCTTCATCTCTTTATTCAACAATAATAAAGAGTTACTCAGACAACTTACAAATTCAATATTTTCTGACAACGTCAAACATAATTTTAGAAGGAAGCAAATATTAGAAAAGAAAAAATATAATAAATTCACCCATCGAAAGCACGTTTAAATACAAATTGTCAACAGAATTACCTTCTTGAAAATAAATTCAAACAAAAATAAGAAAAAATAGAATAGAGCAATTCAAATCCTTCTTTCAATAGCAGTTCTCATTAAAATAACAACTATTAACTTTGGCTAACAATCAGCTCACAAAATTAAATTTCTTATTATTATTATTTTTACATATTTTAACTTGTTTTCATATTATTAATCTTAATAATATTTACTCAGCTATTTCTTCTTGATTTTAGTTTCTTAATAACGAAACTAAAATTATCTTGCAAATAGTTAACAATAAATCTTTCTGTGATTCTAAAATTTTCATAATCTTTTATGAAGTTTGCATCTTTTTTATCTTGCAAATATTATGATGAAGGAAATCTGTATTTCTTTAATTGAAAAGTGAAAACAAAAATATTATTAAAAAAGAAGAAATCTTTTCACAAAAATGGAACCAACAAATCTTCTTTTAGAAAGTTGCACTGAAAGTTTCACCTAGAGTCTTGAAGCATAGAACAGAGGAGCTAACAGAATTGAACTATGTGAGAATCTAGCAAATGGAGGGACTACTCCTTCTTTCGGAACAATCAAAGTATGCAAAGAGAAACTAAACATCCCAGTTAGCGTAATGATTAGACCTCGCGGAGGAGATTTTACTTATTCGAAGGAAGAAATCGAGATCATGAAACAAGATATCAACATATGCAAGCAAATCGGAGTTGATGGAGTTGTTTTTGGGGTATTGAAAGAAAACTAAATTGACTATGAGCTCACCAAAGAACTAACAAGCCTTGCCTCACCTTTGAAAGTTACTGTTCATATGGCCTTCGATGAAGTAGAAAACTAAGCCTAGACTCTTGAATAACTCATTGAAATTGGAATCACAAGAGTTCTAACAAAAGGAGGAAAATTTAAAAATGCTCAAGAAGGTTAAGAAAGCCTTAAACAGTTAATTTAGCAAGCAGCTGGAAGGATCACAATTATGCCTGGAAAAGGTATAAATAAGGATAATGTCAAATAAATTGCTGAGTATTCTGGTGCAGTTGAGTTGCACGGGACTTAAATTGTTTGAATTAATATGAGGTAATTATTAGAAAATGCTCAATAATTTCTAATAATTTCTTAGAAGCCAGTGATTTGTATTTTTGAAAAACGAATAAGAAGAAACAAGGTGATATTAATTATCTTTTTTAGAATTGTTTAGAAAGCTAATAAGATCTGAAATATCAAAAAAAATTTGTGGGTAGTTAAAAAAGGTAAAAAATGGTGAGGGGGAATGAGATTATTTGGGAAGATTACAGACATTTTTATGAATTTTGAATTAAAATCATACGTAATTTTAGAAGTATGCAATTATTCTGAGATAGATTTTGACTTGCCATTTGAAAAATAGTCAAAAACAGTAGTTTAGATGAGGTAAAAATCATTTATTTATACTGTCTAAAGAAGAAACTATCTAAAATAAAGATAAAAGATAGAGGAAGGGTTAATGATAAAACAAATAAAAATTTCTAAAATGCCGAATAAAATACTTAAGTTCAAGATATTACTCTTTCTCAAATAGAAATGAGAGACTATTTTGCTGTTGTTTTTATTTTACCAAAGATAAGTCTATTTGGCCAATCTCGACTATTCATACTAATAAGAAACATAGAAAATATTAATTAAAAAGTAAATGATTTTATTTAAGAGCCTATTTTAGTCACAATTATTATGATTTTGAGTCAATTAATTACATTTAAAACACTCAAAAAAACTTTGAAAACTTCAACTAACTTTTCATTTTTTAATTGTTTCTATTCAAAATAAATCACCTGCTGCAAAAAGAAAGAAAAGAGAGAGGAAAACATTTCAATCATTTGGTTTACTTTGATAGTTAGAATGAGAATAACCATATAATATTTTTCTTCCCTCTTTTAAAAACTGTATTGTGTAGTTTGATTATTTTTACTAACCTTAAAAAAAGCAAGTGCTTTTGAAATCTCTGGATTCTAACATATTAGAGAGAAAAGTTGTTATGCAGTAAAATCAATACTGGGTGGAATCTTCTTATATTTGGTTATCTTCAATGTTTGATGGGGCATAATGCGTCGTTTAAATTGAAAATTCTGTTGATTAATAAATTGATCGAATCAGTTTCAAGTTAGTATTTCTCTTTTTAATATTGCTTCTTCTCACAAGGAGTTTTTATTTATTTTTTACCTTTTTTTAAGATAATTGAATCTTAGCTTTTTGAAGATTAACAGTTTTAAAAAGGATATCAATTCTGGGTTATTTGTTTTTAATAGAAAAAACCCAAAGATTAGAGAGGAAATTTTAGAATACATAACAATTTTAATTTGTGACTAAAAATCTGGCTTAAAGTCTGCTTCTTCTGATAATAAAATAATAAAAGTAAAATTCATATCTGCTGAATAATCAATCGCTGGATCATGGATCATGAAATAGTAAAACATCCTCTGCAATTTTCGGATGCAGTGAAAGAATTTCTGCGTACTAGGGAAAACATGAAAGGAGAGCTCTTAGAAGGACTACTTACGAATGGATAGAAGGCCTCGAGCATAGAGTTTAGAAAATTGTTCTTCAACATGAGCGATGAAGTTAATTTGCTTTTCTCAAGCGAAATTCCAAAGAGTCTTACTTCAAATTGCTAGATACTTGAAAAGCTAAATAGTGGAATGAAATACACTTTCGTGTTTGATTATACAGGATCATCGCAAGAGTTCAAGACATTTGACATACTAAACAGAGGCCATAATCTCAATGGAAAAGGAAGCACTAAAGAAGAAATAGAAAAATTTGTTTGTTATCCAGAAGATAAAAAAATCTACGATTTAGTGATAAAGAACATGACATGGTCAAATCGAAGCTACGTCCGAATCACAGACGATTCTTCTATGGCAGTGTGCTTAAACTATGCTTCTTTATTTCCAGATTGGCAGTTGCATTTCTAAATGAGCTTGCTTGATTGGCTGGATGGAAAGTATTTCTCTCCTGGACACCCCATCGGCTTAGGATGGAACATCAGTGCAAGTTTAAGTCAGATTGATTAAAAATGGAGATCTATAAATTCGTATTCGAAACCAGTGATCTGGATATTTTAAGATTCTCTGAAATATCGAAGCAGTTCGCTCTTCAAGGATGGATCAGGGAATGGTGCTTTGATTCGCAGTGCTGGCCTGTTTTAGATTTATATTAGAGCATATCAGCAATTCTTACAAGCCAATTTGCTGGAGAACCATATCAAAAGCAAGTTTGATAAGGTAATAACTGAGATTTTCATGCTGGATTAGCATGACTAGTCTTCAATGACACACTCAGGGATGCAGGCACAGCTGTGTATGCTCTTGCTGGCGTTCATTCAAATCAAGCTGCTGATAAAGTAGCTGAGCTAGCCAGAGTAGTTGCCGAACAGAATCCTAGCAAAGGAAATAAAAGATCTCGTTAATGAATTCGAAGAAGAGTACCTCGAGGAAGCTCTCACGAAATACGCTGGATTTGCAGTTAAATTAGATGAACTCAAGAAGGCAATCAGTGAAATCGTTGAAGCGAAAAAAGATTTGCCGACTTGGGAGAAATACCTCAATGTCAACACAAATTTTGGAGACCTACCTTATGAAAAGCAAGCTGAAAATAGCTTGATTTTATTGTATTATCAGCTTTTCTATCGCAATGATAGGGGTTAGTACCTATGGGAAGATGCTTATTTTATTCAGTACCTTGCGAATAAGAGAGACTATTAGAGAGAGGGTGTTAATCTAGATATCACAAATCCTGCAGCTAATATGAACACTTGCTACAAAGAAAGCAAAGATGCATCATTGTGTGTTTATTTCTCTCATGACAACTACAACAAGTATTTAAATCAAGGGTATTCTGGATACTTTACAGCATATGCCCCTGATTGCATGAGTCTTATCCTTAACTTAGTTGTCTCTTCTGGCACAGACCAGAACTAAAGCATGATAGAACACATGTACAGGATTGCATTGTGCAAAGGAGATTGTGATTCCTATGGTGCAGTTATGGGAACAGTCCTTGCATCATTTGATCTGAACTACCATGCTAACTATTAGAATTCAGATAGTAAGTATAAACATAGCCCACTGTCTCATCTCGACAGAATGGACTTGAAGCTGAATAATTTTATAAAATACCTCAATTATCAAGTCGAAACAGTCGAAAAATAATTACTAAAATATGATTTTTCAAAAAATTAGTAAGGAAAGAAGGATTATGAGAAAAAGGCTATTGGAATTACAAAATCACACATGCTAAACACAGAAGAAAACAAAGAATAAGAAAGAACATAATAAGTTAACGATAGTACTTAATCAGAAATCATATCTTAAAATTATATTGAACAAGGGTAAATACAATAAATACAATTAGATATCGACTCTTAACAATCAGAAGCAAGCCAGAAGTAAAATGGCTAAGAAAGTTTGTTAACAAATATCTAATAAAACACTAATAATACATCAACTGATGCTACTTACATAGGTGACAATTCATATGAGAACTCATAATGATATTAGTATTATTTTGAATGTATTTTGTTTCTAAACTTAGAAGCATAAGCTCTTTTTCAGATCAGAGAAATTTTCAGATTAGAAAACTAACTAATATTAACAATTAGGCTATTTAAAATAAACGTGGCAGGGGAGTAGGCACAAATCATGTTTGGGAGGGTTAGAAAGATATCAAATTATTGCGTTTGCTAATCAAAAAAAAGATAAAGAAACAAAAAATAAAAACTTTAAGATAACCAAAAAAAGAATGAGCATCCCCGAATAAGCAAGAACTCTTTCTCAAGACTTTTTGGGCTTCGTTGATAAGGGATTATCTCCTTACCATGTCGTCAATGAATCCAAGAATAGACTCGATAAGGCTGGCTTTGTTCAGCTCTTCGAAAGCGAAAACTGGAAACTCCTGCCAGGTGGAAAATACTATTTCATCCGCTCGAACAGCACACTTCTTGCATTCACAGTAGGCAAGCAATTCGATGCTAACAACACTGGGTTCAAGATTATTGGTGCTCACACTGACTCTCCTTGCCTACGATTAGCTCCTCTTAGTGCTGCAACAAACTAGAATTTCCGCTAAACTTGTGTTTGCACTTATGGTGGTGGATTATGGCATACCTGGTTCGATCGCGATCTTCTCCTTGCTGGAAGAGTCGTCTACAGCAATGATAAGGGAGAATTCAAGACCACTCTCTACAGCAGTGAGAAACCTATCTTGAAAGTTCCAAATCTTGCAATTCACTTGACACCTGCTGATGAGAGAGGAAAATTCGCTCCAAACACTGAGACTCATCTCAAACCTATTTTGTCCTCTGAAGCTTATGAGAAGCTCTCCGGCAATGTTGTTGATAAGGATCTAGTGAAGGGTGCTCCACTTGAAAACAATCATTATGCTGGACTTCTTTTGGATATTTCTAAAAAAACAGGTGTCCCCGTGAAGAACATTATTGATCTTGATTTCTGCTTCGCTGACTCTTAACCAGCGAATATGATTGGCCTCAATGAAGAGTTCATTAGCTCACCAAGACTCGATAACCTGTTCTCCAGTTGGGCAGCATTAGTGGCTTTCACTAAACCATAGATCGATGAAGAAATAGCTTCTTCTTCTTTCATCAATGTCATTTGCCTTTTCGATCATGAAGAATGTGGATCTGAGAGTTTTCAAGGTGCTGGCAGCACTTTGCTGCTCTAAACAATCGACAGAGTCTTTTAGCTTCTAGCTTCTTAGCAATAAAACATTGAATTGGACTCTCTCCATAAGGTTTTCTTGAACTCCTTCTTTATCTCTGCAGATATGGCCCATTCCGTTCATCCAAACTATGCTGAGAAACACAAAGAATCCCACAAGATCAAGCTCAACGAAGGTATCGGCCTCAAGATTAACCACAATCAACGCTACACAACTGACTCAATCAGTGCGTCTCTCATCAAGACAATTGCTCAAAAATCCTCCGTCCCCATTCAAGAGTTTGTAGTCAAAAACGACAGTCCTTGTGGATCAACAATTGGGCCAATAGTCTCACCCAAAACTGGCATCAAGGCTTGCGATATCGGTGCTCCTCAATGGGGCATGCATTCCATCAGAGAAACATGTGGTGTGTTAGATGCCTACTACTATGTCTAGCTTATGTCAGGGTTCTTCACTCACTATGACGAGATAGCAGCTTCTCTTCTCAAATGTTGATGGAAGAGCACTAAATAACAATATTATTGTTGTTCCTTGCTAAATTTAGAAATATCCGAAGAATCAATAATCCAACCATTCAAAAACTGTTTGTTTAGAATTGAAATTGATGTCCTTTACATCCATAAAACAAATGCAAATTGCCTCATTCTCTTTCTCCAATTATTTCTTTTTTCTTTTTTTTCAAAATCCTTAGAGAGATTAAAAAAATATTAAGGAATTAAAGAGGGTAAAGGGGAGGATATTTATTATTTTTCCACTTAGACTTCTTGGATAAAATAGGTAATTTAATCGAGAAGATAGAAATGATGTCAGAAAGTGGATTATCTAGCCGAAGTTGAGTAATAGATTTATTTGTAAAAGAATTTAGATTGCCATGCATATCAGAGGGGAGGAGCAATTCAAGTTAAATAAAACAGATAATAATACAACAACAACAAAAGACGGAATAAAAACCTTGGTGAAGGAGACAGACAGACAAAGAATGTATCCTTAATTCCTGTAGTAATAACAAACACAACACAGGTCTCAGCCTACGATTGAGATGAATGGCATCCAGCATGTGGTATATCACCACCAGCCTGTTGTAACTGGTATCTCTACTCAGGCATATGCTTAGCCAGTTCCTGTTTATCGCTACCCTAACTATGTCAAAATCTTCAAGTTAGTCATCGGAGATATTACAGTCTCTTCTATGATCAATATCGTCACTTACCTAGCCACAATAACTCTTATCGTCACTGTAAACCATACATTTTAATCAATTAGAATACAATACAAAAAACCTTTTTTTAAAGATTTATATGTGTATTTCTTTATTATGTTGGAACTTATTATCATACAAAATATAAAAATACATTGTCTTTGATCATAAATTCTAACATTCCATCTTTCTTAGTACATAGTCTGCTGCAGTCTCGGACATGAGCCTTGGTTCCCCGTGATGATTACTTCTACAGGAACCCACTATCCTGAGAATATCTTCTTCCGCATCGGATTGATGACAAGTATTTTCTATTGGGGTGTGATCATCTGGTTGGAGTATCTTTGGTTGAAAGCCTAATCGGAATCTCTAATTGGAGTTGTGACTGTCACTGCAAAAAGCACAATCTCTGCTTATGTCGGTTTCTTCTTCTTTGCACTAACCATTGCCACTATCGATTAAGGTGGTACTCCTCATATCCATGGTGTGTGTGCTGTGATCTTTTTCTTATCATTGGCATATTACTCATTCATTAATTTCTTCACACTCAAGAAGATTCTTCAATACAAGCCTAACGCTGTCACTGAAGAGAGTTATGCCAGGAAGAAACTGTTGATTAAGGTATGGTATGTTGTCTTATTCTTTATCATCTTGCTCGCTCTCGGTTTCAAATGGGGACTGCCTGTCGCTGAGTGGATTGGTACATTCGCTATTATTCTCTATCTTAACACGTATGCTGTTGATCTCAAGAATTTCTTCCTGAATGTTGACGACTAATAGTATGATCTAAAAACCTAATTAGCAGAGAACACCCAAAAAGCTTAAGACTCTGCTGATACTTCTGAAGCAATCAGCTCACCAGCTTCAGCCCCTCAAGTCATGCACATTTTACCTGTCTACTAAGGTTATCAAGGTGTTAATGCACCTATCAAGACCATCAGCGATGTAGACTCTAGCTTTATGTCAATCAATCGACCCCTGTTTGCTCAGGAGCGCCTTCACTAATGAAGAAAAACACAAAAAGGTCCATTTTTAGTTTGCTATGAAAACAACCTTTTATGTGATGTGAAACATGAGATTATCTCCAAATTAAATGAACAATTTGTGGGCAATATTGCTATTAATAATACTTATGGTTTGTATTAATATATCTGAGGACCCTTTTGTCATTGGGAGTTTGTTAATATCTGATTAGATTAATTGCGTGGATGAAATTAATAATAAACGGATGAATAATATTTAGAAACTACGATGAATGATAGTTTTATTGCGGGTGATGTGTCTCTTCGAAAGTACAAGAAACTCTCTTCCTCGATGAAAAGATAAGTCGATGAGATAGAGGCAGTTATTGGATACAGAAAATGGTCACCGCCGTCGGTTTCTTTGAAAAAGCAAGCAACGAAGTAATAGAAGTTTCGAAGTAGAACTCTTGTTGAAAACTTTACTGCAATGCAATAATCATTCGAGGATATTCTTAAACCGATTGCAGATCCTGTGATTAGAGAATGGATGGCAAAGATAGATGCAGAGAGCAGAAGCAGCTCTCTTAACACTGTCTCCATCGAGTTCATCCATGAATTTATCATCAAGATTATGATAGATTTCAACGAAATGATGGCATCATCCAAACTGCCAAGCGACACATTTGCAGAAGCTGCCAAGACTCGACTAGATAATTTTCAAAAAGGATAAATTGTCAAGGAAATCGAAGATAGTCTAGCTAATCTAGCAACTTTTGTTGTGCTGATAGATTAAATTAAGGCAATTCTATCTTAATGCAAGTTTCTAATCGGAAAAGATAAGATTTCTCTCTAGAGACTTCTTGAAAAGTATGAACTCATCGTGAAGAGAAGCTCCTCGAATATCTTAGGGTAAATTCAAAAGCTGCTGATTTATGATCTTAAGTCGCTTCTCACGCAAGAATCCAAATAATCGTTGCTTCAAAAACTCAAAGAAATCGAAGATAATCTCCAAAATAGTGATATTAATAAAAATCTACAAAATTTCACTAGCTCTGTCATCGAATCCAGCAACTTAGCCAGTCCTCAGAGAGTCTTATTTCCATCAGTTGCTCAAAATGAATCCCCACCGAGAGTGGCCTCACATAAGCCATCGTTTTAAGGTATTCTAATGAGTCACAAGAACAGTGTGAACTATTTAGCTGCAACTGGATAATCTGAGACATTTGGTGTTTCACCCAAAATATCCGAAAAAGAAGCTAGAGAGAAGGAATTAAAAGAAAAGATTCAAAATGAAACGAACCGAATAGTGAAAGCTGGATAACTCGTGAAAAAATGCACAGGAACAGAGGAGCTGCATGCAATGATAAAAACTCTTTAAGATATCGGCGTTGTGCTAGCTCTTTAAGATTTAATTCCCAAAAATTCTCTTGAAAAGCACATTTATTTATTAGTTTAGCAATAATAATAATCCAGTAAAATCGCGTTTCCAAAATAATTTCAAGCAATCCTTGACAACTAAAAAGCATCGATTGTCTCAGCATTTTCGATCTTGGAAAGCCAAGGGAGTTAATTTAGTTAACCTTAACCGCAATTCAAACGATACTTAGGTGACGGTGGAATGATCACTCATCGACATTTTCTTCTGAATAAAGATAATCTCGCACCAATTCTGAAGGAACTAGATCCTGTGACTTTTTCCGAAGATCCTCCGGAATCAAGAGTCAATCTCGTTAAAAAACAAAAGGAAATGACTTAGAAACACATCGAGAGAATAAAAAAATAAAAAATGTCTACATCCACGTTCAGTTCGAGCACACTTACAAGAGGCAGAAATTGCACAATCAAAAGCAACACCAATACGGATAATTTAGATGCCTCGTAGAATAGTAAGATAAGAGGAGACAGGGTAGACAGCTCATCTAGCAGAACTAGGTTTAAGAGTGCAACAAATGAAGGAACGCAAGGATAATCAAAAGGCAAAAATGACATACCTCGTGAGGGAAAAACACTTGATTATTATAAAAGTTTATTAGGTTCCAGTGGGTAGATAGAGCAGAGAGGGAATTCAAATGCTAGTTCAGCTAAGGTTAAGGATAATCTGTCTTCGTCTGTGGTACTAGCTAAGAAGAGAGGACTAGCTGAGTACTTTGTGCATAAGAATATAAGCAAAATGAACTAGTAGATACTTTCTGCTATTAACTAAAATTTTGATGCTAGCAACATGAACGAAAAGCTCATTAAGTAAGATGAAGAGCAAAAGTTCTTGATAGACTCCTCGAATAGACTGCCTGATATTCAGTAAAAAAGAGCATCTATATTGTAAAGTTTTAATAGGAAATAATAACAAATATTTAATCGATCGTAAGCGAATTCCATGGCTGAGTGCAGCTAAGAGAATTCATCGAGCAATGATGATTCAAGTAGCTATTTATCTCTAGAGGAATAGGTCTCAATTGAGTAAAAGAGTGCTAATTAAACTGGAAAGATCTAGCATTCAATGAATACAGAGGCTCAGCAGAGACATACTTTGAAATTTGACATAGGATAAATTTACCATGAAATGCCGAGTAACATAAAATCAACCATGATTCTCATAGAAAATAATAGCATAGATCTGCATTCTCTGAGAAGAACAGAGGCAACATCGTAGCTTACTTCCGCGCTGAATCATTCCCCGTATGTTAAGCATAAATTTATTCCTAGGAAAAGTAATTCAAACTAAAGATCTTCGGAAATTAAAAATAAGAGCGCTGAATATTACGATGAGGACAGTATATTTGCTAGGACGGATAATAAAGAAAGGGTAAATAATCCTTTCGATTCTGTAGAGAATGCGGAATCTAAAGTGTTTACTTCGGTGGAAAAAGAATCAGCTTAAAAAGAACAGGTAATCGAGGGAAACTCAATTGAAAAGGAATTTACTACTCCAAGCAAACTTGCACCTAAAAGAAAAAGCCAATTGTATAATCGTTCTCTTATGAAAAGATCAGAGATTATCGATCGTGTGAATGCTTCATTTATGCCAAAGTATATCCATGAACATAGCTCTAAAGTAATTACTAAGACAAACCCTTAGATGCTTCGCTATCTTCTGGGATCATTCAAGAAAAGGGAAATGGAGCTGCTCAGTGAAGCAAGAGAAAACATGCATGCTATGTCGGAAGAAAAGTGTTATGGAGTTGAAGAATTGGCTTTTAAACCAAAGAATCATAATTTCTATACGTCATCACTTCAAAGTACTTATGAAGATATCAAAACTACGAAGATATTACAACACACCAATATGTGATAGTTTAGATGAGAGTTCATTGTTAGTTAGTCTTTGTGTTTTGTCAGCACTTCAAGCTTGATAAGTTAATGAATTGAAAATAATAATAATAATATTCATGATTTTTTTTTATTCAGTACTACCATTCAATAATACCTTGAGTTATTGAGCTTATTTGATTTGTTTTCATAATTCACTGACTTTTTTAATGCAATAAATAAACACCTAAGTATTATTAGTTAGGAAACTTCTTTGTGACAATATTAAGCCAGTAGATCAGCATTGTTTCTTTGAAATAAAAGGAAAGAAAATTCAAAATAATCTCTGAATATTCCATATTAATTAACATTTGAAAATAATTTTCAGCAAATTTTTTTTTCAAAAAACAAACAAGTAAATAGAAGAAAACTAAAAATGAATTAACCTTCCTTTTCATCCTCCAAAATGATTGAAACTCTCAGTACTGCAGATTGCTAACCAGAAATCGAAAAATCGGAGCTAGATGAAATAGAAAAATACGAAGAAATAACTTAAAAAAATAGTCTAAGGAATCACAATAATTGCAGTTTTAAAACTCGCTCATGCGATGATGGTTTAGAAAAAAGAAAAACTTTGCTTCAGTAGCAAATAAGTGAGGCTCAAAGTAGTCAAAATATTAGAAGAAAAAGATATTTTTCAGTCGATGAATTAGGTAAGTTAGAAAAATAGAGTGGATCTTAAACAAAATCTTTCGAGAAACTGATTAAATAAATGTAATTGATTGATGAAAATGAAGGAAAAATAGCTGCATTGGAAATCACTGTTTGTAACGATAAAGCATTGACTCTACAAAGCAGCTCAACTGAAGAAGAATAAGAATCAGTAAGTGTTCAAGCTGCTGAGGAAACATAAACAAATGAAATACCTAATTCTGAATCTTAATCCGAAGATTTTCTAGAAAAGTTGATTTATTTCCCAGTAGAAAGCGAAATGAAAGACAAATAGATTCTTGAAAAAGATGAAACTGAGAATTACTCAAAACAATGCACTAATGATAATATTCCCTAAAGCTCCACTTGTTAAGACATGTTAGCTCTTGTTAGCAGTAATAGCCGGGTGAAATTATGTTTGACTTAACTTTATGAAATGGGAAATAACGGAGATACAGGGAATAGGTTAAACTCAGACATAGAAACAGGACACTATTAGTTTAAGAAAGACTGGTACAGAGATACTAGAACTGGACAATTTATATTTATAAATTAAACCAAAATAGCCAAATAAAAGTTAATCTTAGGCCATTTAATCTCCAACGCAAGTAAAAATATCCTAGCTGGGAAATCAGCTTTGAATGTTTCCCTTCCAATCGATATATTTGAGCCTCGTTCTAACTTAGAGAGAATAGCACATAGTTTTTCATTTGCTCCAGTTTTACTCAAATAAGCAGCGGAATCTATGGATCCTGTGATTCAAATGAAACTTACATTTGCATTGCTAATTTCATCTTCTGCTATGTATCTTTCTCTTGACAAACCATTCAACCCTATTCTTGGAGAGACTTACTAAGGCAGACTCGATGGATATCCGTTTTATTGTGAGTAGATAAGTCACCATCCACCTATTGCTGCTTTTTTGTACAAAACAGATAAATATTAGCTTTATGGTTGTCTTGAAAGCATTGTGTCTTTTCATTTAAACTCGATATCTGGGATCAACTAAGGAAATGTGGTTGTGCATTTTTTTAACACTGACAATCGTATCGGAATTATTTGTCCTCCAGGGGTGCTCAACGGAACAGTGGTTGGAGTAAGACACACTCAAATCACTGGAAGTTACATTGCTTATGATTTAAAGAACAAATTGGTCTCTGAAGCGAAATTGAATCCTGAAAAGAAGAAATTCTTTTCAGCTGTAAGTTAGCCGTTAGATGCTTTCTCTGGAGGAGTTTTCAGGGTAACAGATAAGTGTGTGCATAAATTGAATAACTTGAAGAACAAAAAGTTTAAGTTTAGTGGGTTAAGGATGAAAGAGGATGTGATTGAGCAGGTTGCAAGAGTTTCTGGAATTTGGAATCAAGAAATAATTATTGATAATGAGAGAATTCTGGATTTTTACTAGGGAGAACTGCCTTTTAAATTATCAAATGAAATTAATCCAATTCCCAGTGATTGCTCATACCGAGAAGATATTATCAATTTAAAGAATAAAGAGATTAATTAAGGAAATGAAGCGAAAATAAAGTTAGAAATGATCCAGCGAAATGATAGGGAACTTAGAGGGAAAATGTTTAAAAAATTCAAGTGACTCATTCGTGTTATGATTAGAAAAAGGGAATTATTAAAATTAGAAATTTTTTGTAGAAATGTTCATTTACATAATAATATTATTTTCAGTAGATCTTCAATTGTATTTCTCTTATTAGAATTGAACCAAAACAAATTAACAAATGAAAAATAGTGAAAAAATCATAACATTTTTAGCTTTTTTAAATATTAAAAGTTATTATTATATTTAACGTCCTTTTGAATGTAACTAATGAAAGAATATTAACTAATCAACAAAAATAATTCCAGCTCAGGATAATATCTATTTGTCTACGAAATAAAAGAAGATTAGTTCAGTTCCTACAGAAACATGTATTTCCCTTAATTTTATCTGATGTTATGTTCGATTACAGATAAGAAATCAGATCAATTAATTTAGAAAATAGCATTCCCGTGTCTTGATATGATAAATATTTGAATTTCTTCTCTTAATAATATCCAACAGCAAACTCCTGGAAGTCTCATAAATACAATTTATTAAATAAAAAATACTATTTCAATTTTCAACCAACATTGATGAAATCAGCATTTTTTCTCTATCTCCTAATTGTTGGATCCCTTGCAACTAACACATTCACATTCCTAAACGACTGGACAGTGAAATACTCTATTGCCGATGGCAATATTTCATTTGAGCTGACTGGAGTTAATCCTGGTTATGTTGCACTTGGAGTAGGTGGCAATAAAATGAATGGCTTGGATATTGCTTCATTTACCTATTCTGATTCGAAGATCCAAGCTTAAGATAGAAGCTATATTAATCCTGCAAAGTCGTTCGTTGTGGCTGAGGACTCATCATTAGGAGGAACTAATGATGTTACTTTGGACAGCTCTTCAACGTACAACGAAACAACAGGAGCATGGTATATTAAATTCAGTCGTCCACTCGCAGCATCTGATAACTATGATGTTGAAATTGTTGATGGAAAACCGATAAACTTTGCTTTTGCTTTGGGGAGTAGCCAAACTTGGAGCAAACATTCAAAAGCTACATACTAAGAAGCTACATTTACTTCTTCTTCAATTTAGCCAGTTTCATCTTCGGAAACGGCTTTTTCCAGTGCAGTAATTACACTCGTGCAGTGTAATGTATTTGTTGTTTTAGTTTGCATGTTTTTATGAAATAATATGCAATCGTTTGTTGAAAAAGTTAAATTTAAAAACTTAAGAATTATTTTTATTAAAGTATTTGGGGAATCAGCCCTGATATTTCAGAGATTATTTCACTTTTTCAGTGAAGGTTAAAGATAATGCTTATCTTCTTTAAATTAATTTATTTTGGCAGCAATTCAGCTATCAAATTATTTTCCTCCTTAAATAGTAAAAGTTTTTTTCTCATTTTGTCGATTTAACTTAATAGATTATGCTTACCATTGAAAGAATTATCAGATAATTGTTAATAAGAAATTCCACTTTTAGAGAAGTAAGAACTAACCTCTCAGGAGCTCTCCAGAAAGCAGGACTCTACAGTTTAGAATGGAAAAAAGACTAGGTCCCCTTCAGTTCAAACAAGGACTCATGAAGAAGAAGAAGAAGAAGAAGAAGAAAGTGAGGACTCACTTTAGATGGCATGGATTCCACAGATCCACGATTAGGGGGGGGGGGGGGGCCCGCCGGGGGGGGGGGGAGGGGA
>Ga0302271_10000408_pt1 | contig 42043 bp, 23 predicted proteins | sample III_Bog_N1_1_FD_198767 | JGI IMG/M metagenome (GOLD analysis project Ga0302271, IMG submission 198767) | Peat permafrost microbial communities from Stordalen Mire near Abisko, Sweden - III_Bog_N1_1 | ecosystem: Environmental > Terrestrial > Soil > Wetlands > Peat | place: Sweden: Abisko...
ACCCCATCCCCAACCCCAACCCCAACCCCAACCCCAACCCCAACCCCAACCCCAACCCCAACCCCAACCCCAACCCCAACCCCAACCCCAACCCCTATTGGTTATTTTTGTTTTTCAATTAAATCTTTTTTATTAAAAAAATTAATAAAAATAATAAATTAAATCATATTATATTTATCAAAAAGTAATGTCAAATCAATTAAAGAAATAATTTGATTAATTTACTGCATTTTAGATAATTAATTATTTTTTACACAAAAATACACTTAAAAGATCCCAAACATATGTGGGTTATTTCTAATTTCAGAAAACTGCATTAAAGCGTCTACAAATAATATTCTAAGATTTTTCTACAAACTCTGTTTCATAAAACAGACAATATATATTTATTATAAATTACTAAACAATACACTACTCTTCTTCCTCCCTCCTTCTCATCATTCACTTTCCAATATCTCATTCTAGTTCCTAAATATCAATTTCCCTTAATAACATCGACAAATAGTGGGGATCTGTTTGGAAGTTTTTAAGGAACTAATTCGATAGTACACTAGGAGAATTCATCGAGTTATTTTTTCTCTCTAAAAATAATGGTTAATTAGATTAACTTTCATTTTCAATTTCATTTGAGTCTTGAACCTCCATATCGTTTTCCATCAATCCATTTTCAATTTAGTCAAATGGAGATACTTATATAACTGCCTGTGCATAGTCCTTTAACGAAAAAAGAGATTATTCCAAGTTTGTTGGACCTTAATCTTATTTCTAAATGCAATTGGGCTTCTTTAATTATGATATTTTCTTGTTAAATGTCTTTTTAAACAGTGATTCCATATTAGAACATTTGATGATTAGAACCAATCCAAAGAATTAATTGACTTCATCTTCAAGATCATTACCTCCTTCTTATTCTTCTAAATTATAATCTTTTAACATTTGATTAAGCCACTCCCTGCATTTTTTAATATTTTCTTCTTGCTTTCTGTGTATTTTACAATAATATTTAAGGCTGGTCTTGTTTTTACAAATGAACTTCTAAGTAAACTACTTCCCTAAAGCCTCCATAATAAAGTAATCTTTCCCCATAACAGATCTAAGGATACGTTCATCGTTGATCTTCTCCATAGTTTATTCGCAAGCTAATTCCAACTACTATTATTGTTTTTTTAGTTTTTATTCTTTAGATGGTCTCCCTTTTTTGTCAAGAGGTCTAGGAGATCTAGGGACTTTGAACTCTTCCTCTTTACCCTTGTGTTTTATTTTTAGGTGGTTCCTCAATGAACTGTCTGACGTGTAACTTATTTCACACTTACACTTGAACTATTCTTTCTGATGTATAATCATTTCAAGCCGAATTAGTCTTGTATCCGATTTGTCGAAATCTAATTTTTGGAATTTAATTGAATTCTAAATATTTGGAACTAAATTATTATGTTATTAAAAGAGCGGGTTAAGACGTATTAAAATTGAGTTTAATGATACTTTTCTGTGAAATCATAGGAACAGTCCTAGTTCAAATCAAAAAAATATTCTAAAATCCTAAAAAAATAAAATTTAGAATATTTATTGAGTTATTGTAGATTATCATGTTAGTGATTATTCTCTTGGAAAAGGAGTTAATAGTCAACTCATTCACCTTTTAGAAATTTATATTAGAAATAAGCCAATAGTCTTTCAGTATCTGTGATTCTCTCTGAATAATTGCTCCCTCATTAAAATTCCTAAGCCCTTTCTCTTGATTAAATATCAAATTCAAATAATAGGCAAAGATAAGTATTGAATAATAAATGTTTGTCTTTGTAAAGTTTCTACTTCAACCTCCTTATGTTTACTGAAATATCTTTAATAATAGCAACTACAAGCGAAATAGTATTTTTAACAAAGTGTCTATTTAGATAATCTTCTTCAATTTCCTAGTAATTGATTTGCTTTTTTCAGTAAAAAAAAACATACACATTTCTTTTGGGTATTTTAATTATTTTTCTTCTCCTCATAAAATCAGTTTTGTTATTAAGAAATCTGATCAAATAAAAACAAGAGAGATGATTTAGGAATTGGGATTCTTCTCACTTTTGACATGGTTTGAATATTTAAAAAGAATAATAACTCTGTGATTTTGAATTTAACAGATATTTTTCCCAATCATTTAAAAAAGGGATTTGTCTTAGGAATTAAAAAAGTAATTGTGATTGATTTTTATTAAAATGACCCTTCTTTCTTTTTTTGATTTGATTTGTGTTTGCATAGTGTTTCATCAAATACAAGAAATCTCAAATATGTTTTGATTTTCAATGACAAAACAATCATTGATTTTTGAACTTTATCAAGAAAAAAGAATCAAATCTACAATATGGTTTTGATTTGTTATCCAAACATAATAAATACTGAATGAATTATTTATTTTTTTTAGAACCCTTAAAATTATCTGTGGCAGCCATCATTTTCAACAAGATATTTCAAGGATAAACGATAAACCATCTTTTTATTAGAAAAAAAATAATCATCACACTAAAATTCTAATAACTGTGAAAAATAATCATGAAATCTAAAACTATTAGGATTCAGGATAACCAAAACATCTATTCATCTTTAAAGACATTTTGATTTCAGACCAATGCATAAACAAAATACATTCTTCACGAGATATTACTATTTTTTCCTTATTAAATTACTCTATTCCAAGAATAAATGAGATGAATTACGTTGATATGCTGAGAAATTGCGTCATAAACCAGAAAGCAGAGAAACTACTCAAAAAAAAAGAAACAAATACATCTAAAAAATTAGCTTACTAACTTCTCTAATCAGCAACTCAACATCCTCATAAACAAGGTATCTGCTCAGGTTCTTCTCTTTTTAAAGATAAGATTGATTCGCTAAATGAAAAATGAAAGAATTAATCATCATATCTCAGCTGATTTTTAACTTTTTAACAATCATTAGTTTCTAAAATGGCTCTGTCTTTTAATAAATGATCATAGTCAGGAAGTTAAATTAATCTGAAATCCATAAAAAGATCAAAATATAATGTAACCCTTGATAATTATTCATTCAATTAGGAGGGAGATATCTAAGTAAAATCAGGAATAAGTTATTAAATATCAGATTAAACAAGTGAGATTATGAAGCATTTGATGATTTGAAAATTATTGGATATGTTTTTTTCTTCTTTTTTTCCAGGTTGCTAATTTAATGATTTGAAATCCAGTGATATTGGAATTAAATAAGAAATATTAGAGGAATATTTGTGGTTTATCTATCTCCTTGAATCAGAACAAATCAAAAATGATTTAATCATAATGAATTAACGCAGTGTATTTTCGATATTAAAAATTAGGAAAACAAAAGAGAAGAAGCAACATTTTGAAGCTAGAGTACTTCATAAAACGAATAAACACAATGAGTATTTTCTTTTGGTTGTCAATTCTACTTTTACTTATCTGGGCTAGTTTTGCTATCTTCTACATGCATAATCTCATCTTTACGAAGCTAAAATTCACAGAAATTAAAGACCCACATATCAAACAAAATCACAAACCATTTGAACTACTCCACAGGGGGAAATGGAATATATTAGAAATCTACCTTTGCGCAATATTTCTACTCCCAATCCGCTTGTTTCTCATCTTCATAACATGGTTAATAGTAGGTTTAGTTGTCTTGCTCTTAGGGACAAACGAAAACAATCATTTAAGCGAATATTCTCGTTTTCGCTTGTGGCTAGTTACCTTAGGTAATTTTATCTTCTGTAGACTATTTCTGTTCTACTTTGGGATCTACTGGATTAGCAAGGAAAAACTAGATATTTCTAATTATGACTCAAATTACCAACCACCTTCAGAATCACCAGAAACCACCCCTCCGATTGTTGTGTCGAATCATGTTTCATTTTTAGATCTATTCTATCATGCATGCTCGAATAATTTCAGTTTTGTCTGCAAAAAAGAACTCCTTAATGCGCCTATTATTGGTCGAGCAGCTAGACTCAACTAGTGTATCTTTGTAGATAGGGAAAGCAGAGAGGATAAGGATCAAGTTTAAGATTGTATCTCCTAACGTGGGTAGTTCATGAAAGAAGGCAAGCGATTTCCACCGATTCTGATTTTTCCTGAAGGTACTTGCACTAACGGCTAGTATCTGTTGTCGTTCAAGAAAGGAGCATTCAAACCATTGCTCCCAGTGAAGATTGTGTGCTTAGTGTATCCAATCAGGAATTTCAGCGTATCCTTAGGTGCTATTGATGATTTTTACATATTATTGTTGTCACTTTGTCAATTGAAGAATAATCTTAAAATCTATGAGTTCAATACATTCTATCCGGATTGCTTGCAGTTGTCGAGAAACTAGGAAGATGCTTGGAGTGTTTACTCGAATAGGATAAAAGAAATCATGCTTAAAGTAATTCCAAATGCTAAGAATTCTGAGAGTGGATACCGAGATCTTATTGAATACACTGAAATCATCAAGGAATCAGTGAATGGATCTGAGAATATCAAAGAAAAGCTCAATCTTGTGGGTGATGATCCTTTCGATACAATTTGAAATATCTTTTCTTTTTTTTTTGAGAAAATTGGGAAAATAATTAACTAATAAATTAACAATTTCATGTAATTTTCCTTTTCAGAAAGGAAATATCATCTTTGTCAAATATTCAGCGGTGTTACTCTTATTCTCGGAAGTCGGTACTTGTTGCTTTAATTATTTGTTGTGATGAATTGTTGCTAATTTCAAAACAAATACTGTACATTTTTTAGGGTTGTTTCAACTGATATAAAAGTAGGCAAGACTTGATTAAACTTTTAAAGGAGTAATGAATTGGAAGGTCTTCCTATGAATTAATTATCTTTAGAAAATAAATCACCTGTTGGGAAGGGTTAAATTTATTAAATAAAGTTGTTTAAATAAAGTAGTTCTGGAAAATTAAATCTTCCTTCTATGATAGGTAGCTGCTGCTGAATTTCAAGCCGTAAAAAGGATTAGAGAAATTTAAAATTTAGACAAGTAATTGAAATTTAATCATCTCTTAACATTTTGAGATTACCTGATTATTTAAATTAAATTGACATTTTAACACAGAGAGATGTTTTGTTCTTCTTCATCAACTTTCCAGTAGTAAATATCCTTGAAAAATCATATTTTTAAGCAAAAAAAAACTAAAATTCTTAACAAAATTAGTAAATCTCAATGAATTAATTAATTATCACTCTGACACTGATACTTAAGGGGGGAGGGAATGGAAGGGGTAATTGTTTTTTATATTTTCAAGTTCTAATGAGTCTAACTCAAAAGCAATTTTCATTATGAAGTTACATCTTAAACCTATTTGATTCTATTCATTTGAAATTTCATTTGTAAGAGTAAGAGGTAAATTAAAGAAAAATAATTAATCTTCTTTTTTTTCTAGGTGATAATATCTATCAAACCGCTCGATATTTTTAAGAGATGGTAGACTCACCAACAGTCAAAATACATCAAACAAAGAGATGTAACAAAATCACAGATGCCCTTTCAAGCTGCTTGTTTGTGAAAGTTATTTTTTTGGATGGCTTGACTTTTTACTTTTTGTAGGCAAGCGAAAACTCATATGTTTAAAATAAAAAGCTTAGAAAAAGCCTGTTTTTCATAGGAAAATAAATCACACTTAGATTTTTCTAATAAAAAGGATAGTCTCATAGCTCTATTTTATCCTCAAAATAACTGAAAAAGTGAGAGAGAAAAAAGAAAAAGTAATTTTAATTATTTTTGGCAAGTTATTAAGGTTTCATATTCTGTAAGGTGAAGGTATTTTTAGTTATCTGATAGAGTATTGATATCTAAGCCAAGGAGGGAAGGGGGGGGAGACTAAGGAAAAAAAGATATTTGTGAAGTATTTCTTAACTTTTTTGCTGTTTTTGTTGAGAGAAAATTTTCACTCCAATTAAAAATCAATCTTTCTTGATTTGTGGCTCGAAAAACATTTCTCAGTTTGGAATGAGGATAATAGAGTAAAGGGGGGAGGAAGGGAAGAGGATAAACATATCTTACGTAAGATTGGAGGAAATTACCTTTGATGTATGATATTAATAATAATTTTCTGGGAAAAACCAATTCCGAATAAATAAAGGTTAAGCCTCTAAGACTTATGGGAGCTGATGAATTTCCAGTAATATTAAACATTTCTTTTCAAGCACTGAAAATTCAGATCATAATCACAAAAAAAGAAGAAGAACAAACATAGAGTTAAACATATAAACAGATAAAGTTCATTGATATGCAAGCCAAGGCAAAGAAAAGCAGCTCCATCTTGAAGTTCTCAGATAAGCTCTTGAAAGCTAACAAAGACTCTTACAAGCGAAATACCTTGAAATCCACTCAATCTATTTTTTATTAAATCCACAGTTTCTATGTGACTCAGACCATCTAAGTGCTTAAATCCTACTAACGAGGATATATATTCTCACTCTTTCTGTTAGTCATTTACTCTATCTAGCTGCTAAGTTTAGTATTTTCCCCTCCAATCATCAGCGAACTCACTAAGAATTCATTTAACTCTGCAGATTCAATCAAGACAATATCGAAATACATAAATTATTTCAAAATATTTCCATGTTTTGGATATTTCTATTCAAATGCATACGATACAGCAGATTCAAAATAGACAACATTTAACGCAGAGAGAGTATTCCTCATAGTTGCTGGATTATGGAACTGTTTGCTGATAATTTCTTTAATTCTCCGCTTGGGGTATTACCTTGGATTTCAATTTAAATAGAACTAACTTTATTGCCAAGACGATCCGTTTTTCAATTAAACCTTTTCCAAACAGGGGAGTAATTAAAACATCGAAAGAGTTAATTAATCTTTATCCTTCTTGCTCCGCGTTTACATTCACTTATTTTTAATTCCGTTCTGCGAGATTTCCTTGAAAATAGCCTTTCTCAGTGATTATAGTACTAATCGCAGCACATTTGATGTTCTTCTTGGATGCTTCACTGGAATTACCACAATCCTCATAGGGATCTTTATCTCCCTTCACGAATCAGATTTCTCGTTGATAATCAGAGATCATCTTTCCTAGTAAAGTACGCGATTCGTGTTATTTTCACTTTTCTGTGATATCCTTAGCTGCTTCTTTCTGCTATCGAATCAAGTGAAAATTCAAGAAATTTACCAAATGGTTAATATTATTTTACGATTATCTGTGCTTTTAAAGGAGCTCCCATTCAATAATCTAAAGTTACAGAGATTGATGATTTAATTCTTATCTTTTATCTTGCTTTTTCTTGTAAGTTGCATAATTTCATCTGGATCTTCCTCGTCTAAACTTAGTTTCTCAGTTCTCGCTATCATTTAGATTCCTTTATCATTTCAAATAGGTATTTGGCTAGATTCTACAGCAACTTCTTTAAGCTCCTACAAATAACCCTTTTTAGAAGAAGAAATATCTAAAATTAGCATCATTAAACTCCACAGATACATCAAAAATAGCATTCCTTTATTCGCCATGCCAATTGAAGCATACATGTAGAATGGGTAAGGAATAATATTTGAGACAATCTTTGCTAATCATTGCCTGACATGTTCAGAGTAAGTTGCTAAGAAAACCACCTCAATTGTGTAGTATACTCAAGGGTCAGATGATTACGAAATGAACAAATTTAATTAGATTGGTTTTAATTGCTTTTGTAATAAATTCAGAAATTAATCTAGTTTTAAACAGTCCAAAGAGAGCAGTTATTCTTAAAATAAAACACAAATGGGAATAGACAATGGCAGATCTCAAATATCTAAGCATAATAAGTCATTTATTCAAACACCGATATCTCATTTAACACCTAAATAACCAAGCAGCTCGTATGTTAAACTCGATGAATTTGATGGGGAACTCCAGAAGAAATTCTCTGAAATGTTTGGTGAAAATTACAGAAGATCGTTTTCAGCACAGTATATAGGAGCCATCTTAGACTAGGTTTAAGCGAATTCTTTCAACAAAGAGAGCCATCAAAAACTACAAATAATCTACACTTAAGCTTATTTTTTACTTTAAATTGCATAAACCCCCGTGAAGGCTTTTAAGTTGATTTTGATGTTGAAAGACCAAATGAAACAAGCTTCATTTGTATCTAAAGCGATGCTTCAAGGAATTATCACAGAAATTCAAGATACTTTTGGTGCATTTATACAGCAATGCCCATTCTAAAATTAGAGACTTGAAATATCAGCCGTCTTCACATTCGATAAATTATTCACTGAATTCAAAGTATGCTTAAAAGAAGCTATCATCAGTAAATAGCGCTTCTTTGAGTTCTTATGCACTGATTACATTAGTCTAAGTGAGCTCTTAAAGTAAAGTTAATTGTCTTTATCATCAAAACTGTTAGCAGAATCAAAAATCATGGAACTTTTTGATATCCATCCAACACACAGCAAAACGAGAAATATTGCTGAAATCTACGTTGATCTATTTGATTTCCGAAAGCGTAGAGTGGGACAGTTCATTTCGAGGTCGAAATAGTTAACTAAACGGAATCTACAGCAAGCTGATTTGAAAATAGATCTTTTTGAATCTTCAACATGTGCAATTTTTTTGTCACTGCATTCTCATGAAATTACAAGAGTCTCCGATTCAGCAGGGAGTTTCTTTAATTTATATGAGAATTCTAAGGATTTAATAGGCAAGCCGTTTATCTCATTACTCCCTGAGTTTCTAGTTTAGAATTTCAAAAAATACGTAGAGGGCTTGCTGGATGAAGGGAATATGGATGTGATAAAAATCGGAGAGTATTTCACATATGTAAGAGGAGGGAAAGGAACAAATTTTATAAATCCAGTGTATATTCGTGCAAAAGTGGATATAATCGGAAGTGGAGAGTTAGGTCTTTCGATGTTCTTTGCTTCTTGCAGTACTAGAAAAGTGAGTTTAGTATCAGATGATAATTATTTCTTGAAATCCTGCACGTAGAGCGCGAATAATCTGTTTCTTCGTTTTATCATTAAAGATAGAAATTATTCACCGAAAAACACAGAAAAAGGTTAAATAATTAATTGATTTGAAAATAGAGGAAGTTTTTTTCAAAAAAATAGGGGGAATTAAAAATGTGTTTAAAAAATACAAAAGTAATTGTATTGTTTCTTATTATTATTATTTTTTCCCCAGCTTCCAATTTGATTGATTTGAAGAACGGAACTAATCTGAAGAACTTGATTCCTTTACTTTACTCCATTGGACGCAATAATGAAATCCTAAATACCAATAATTTCCAAGGCTACAATGAGAAACTTGGATTTAAAGACTAAAGAATTTAAAAATCTGAAGTTTATAGAACACTTCTTGCTCTTCCAACAAAATATGAAGATCTACGAATATTATCAAATAAGCGGATTCCTGAAGATAATCCAAATGATTTGAGTGCTTTCCTCTGCTCGTACCCTTAATTAGAGTTAGAATTCTATGAAATTACTTTTTCAATATTCGCAAGTAAACTCAACTAAGTTGTGGATAAAGAAACGAGGATTATTGAGATAATTTCTTCGAAGCATTTATCTCGTGCTCATGAGGTTAACTTACTTGTTTCAGAGCTGAAGAATTCCTTGGAAATGTATTTTCAATAACCATTTGAGTTACATCCATTCTTCGTGAATAATAATTCAATGATTAAAGACAAAAAATATTATGCTTTAGGAACTCAAAAAACAAACAATTCATATGAATTATCCGAAATCAGTAACAACCCTTTCAACACAAAAAGGGAAAATCTATCCTTGAATATGCTCAGTGTAAGCTACGACCATACTAATTCATGAAATAATACATTTTCTCACTTTTCTTTGATTTTTTAGGGTAAAGAATGGAAAGACGAACATGCCACTGATGCTATTATTGAAGGATCTCATTTTCACTTAAATTCTGATCATTAAATTATCAATTTGAGTATTCGAAGGAAGAATACCAATAGTCTAGATGAAACAACAAATGGAGGGTTTATGTTTGGTAATAGTACTTCCAGGATCAGACATTTAACAGGGAAAGAAGGAGGAGGAGATTAAGAATATGCAGAAGAAGAAGCAGAAGAAGATGATATTGTCTAGAAACTATTTTCCAAAGAGGATACGAAGTAGCAAACAACGATTGTCCCATTGATTTCACCTAGAGCTGGACATGAAACATCCAATCATTAGCTTCTATCTTCTTCCATTGATAACAACGAAAATAACAAAGCACTTGTTTCATTAACCTCGCCATATCCAACGACACTCCCTATATAAATCTCAACAAGGGAGATTATCTCAACCAATTTCATAATGAACTCCCTTGAAGGGTAATCTTCTTAAAAATAAGGAAATCAAGATTATTTCGTGAAAACTAATGTGTTTGATCTCCCAAAAAACAGCCATAAAATTGACTCAAAATATCAATAAATGAGTTATTTCAAGAGGCGCACTCAAAACAATAATGGCTAAAACGAAAGTGCTGATACTAACGAAAGCTTAGAAGCTCAAAAAGGACCTGATGTATGTGAAATAACTCAGAAAAACCATAACCACAAATCAAACCAGAAAAATATTCGTCAAAAAGAAGATAGTTTTGAAGTTATCCGAAAATAAACTGCCCATGAAGACTAACAATCCGTTCGATCTACATCCAGCTAGTTGTTTTCCCAGCGCCAGAGCCTATTCAATGCGATTGTATCCAAGAGGGAGCCTTCGGAGATTACTCTTTCGAAATATGTTGGGATATTCGCGTATTTGGTGATTATCATCATAACTTGCGTGCTATTCTTTCAAGTCTAATCGAACTTCGATATTCAATGGATCAACTACGAAAACCTTCTCATAGGTCCAAGTTTAATCGAAAGTTTTGCCTAGATTCTTAGAATCAAAGAAATCTAAACGCTCATCACTGTTGATGGGAGCTACCATTACTTCACTTCGACATTCAGCAGTATTCTCTAGACAATGTACCAAACGGAAGCACTGCAAAGACTAGATAACATGAAGTTAGTTTTGAATACCTTAGAAAAAGATCAGATGCAATATGGTTTCGAAGCTTTCATGCTCAACAACACCAACATAACCATGACAAATAGAGTCAATCTAGTCACTCTCACAACATATCAATTCCCAAGATTGTAAAATAAGAAATTTTCAAGAAAATTGAGGAATATTTATTGCTATTTTGTCATAATTTCCTTATTTTGTCCTCCCATTTTTACTAGAGAAGCAATGCTGACTTATCCTCCAAACCTCTTTAATTACTTAGTTACAAGTGAAGTATTCACTAGACGCTACGTGTATGTGAATTACAACATGTTTCTCGACACGGGGAAGGGCCTCCAGAACATCTCTATGGAGTAAGTCAGTTAGAAACTGGATGCTACTAAGCAGCTCTTGTACACGAGTATTATCATAATCGAGCTGATTTCCTTCTTAACGGTACTTATTATATTCCCGATTTACTACATGATTCAAAATAAAAGATAGGAGATTCTTAATTTACTTGTGACTTTCAACCCGTAATTGCTTTAGCAGCTGATTATCAAGTATAAATCAGCATCTTAGCTGAAAATCGTTTAGACAAATGGAAATAGCTTAAATGAAGTAGAATAACTGAAATATTCAGCAAATATCGTTGATCAAAGGATATTTTTAGCTAAATAAAGGAAGAATATTTCCTAAGGAAAAGAACCAAAATAACATCACAGTCAATTAAGGCCATCTTCTTATGGACCATCTTCTACTACAAGCAAAAAGCGATAGATATCTCAGACAAAACAACTCCCAAAATTCTCGTTATCCTTATCACTTATGACTCTTCTCGTCTTCTCGATTATCTCCCTTTACGGTTTACTCAACTTTTTCTTAACGAAAGACTTCTTTGAGATGTTCAAATACCACATCGATGAGTTATCATTCATCACATACACAAAAGGTTTACTCGCATTGAATTACAGCGGAGCATACATCACTGTCAACACATATGTCTACAAATACACTTAATCTATGATCGATAATCTCCTGATTTTCTTCACAGGAAGCTAATTCGCAGACAACGCTGCTCGAATGATCAAATGGCAATCGCTCTCAGAAAATTTTGTCAAAACAAGATTCCAAATGGAAAACTACTACACATACTTCTTAGACATCATCAACTAAGACGCCTGTCCTATGATCAGTTCAAAATATGCTGTCTCAAGGTTACAATAGAACCCTCTAGTTGATGTCAGCTTGTGTTCCACCATCGACAAAGGTGTTCTTTCTTAAGGACTCGCAGTTGTGTTTAAACACATTTACTCGACAATTTTCGGAATGATCGATGACTACATCACTCTTAGAGGATAATAAACTGCTTATTTCCAATCCTTCCACGCATGGGACATTGCCAATAATTTCAAAGAATTTGATTTAGTATATTATTACGTTCGGGTGATATTAGATTCGATGACTGATTTTCTCATCCAATAAAGCAGAGATTACTTTGATTATCTGATGACTTTGCAGAAGGTTCTCTTTGGATACAGTCTACTCTCGGTATCTTTGATTTTTTTGCTATTATGGAGGAAGTTTCTTGAGCATATGGCAAGGAGCATCGCGGAGACAACATTTTTACTAAGTCTCATGCCGATTGAAAATTTATTGGAGAATCCATATATTATGTCCTATTTGAATAAGCAGAAATCACATCTCAAAAGAAGGTAGTGAGAAGGATAAGAACAGCTAATAATATCAACAAACATAAAGGTTCTACAATTCTCCTCATTTTCATCTTTCTTCTTCTTTTTTTTTCTTGATAATTCTAGATCTCTCTTTCTCTCATTGTTAATATTTCTGTTTTATTCTGTCTCACAAATCATTTTCGTTTTATTCTCAACAATCCAAAATCATTTATTCTCAAAAGGAATATTTTATTCTTTAATTTTGAATACTAATCAACAATAGCAACACTAAACAGAAAATTCAATTATTTTCATAAGAAAAAAAGCAGGTAAGTTCATCATGCTCCTCTCTATCTGACCCTAAATTTCTATCTATTAAGATACGAAATCACATATGGATTTTCAAGCAGACTATCAATCGGCATAAGACTCAATAAAAAGGTAGTTTTCTAAATACTCTCCGCCATATGTGCTAAAAACCTAAGCCACGCAATCAAGAATATACACGTTACAGCAATTATGCTGTATATAAATAGTATCTCCTGCACGCTCATAAGATAATCAAAATATTGTTTACTCACAGAAATCAAGAAATTCGTCTAAGCATCCAAAATGCACCTTATGTAATAGTAGACTAAATCAAAATCCTTCATGTTATTCTCAACATCCCATTAATAGATTTTCGCGAAAAATCCAGCAGCATTTCGTCTTGTTGCTATGTAATTATTCACAATCTAATTTAAATTCCCAACAATAACCTTGTAAGCGACCGCAAATCCTTTCGATAGGATTCCACTTGCTATTGTATTACACTTGGTGATATCCACTAACGGGTAGTATTACAGGAGATTCTGCGCATATGACGACTCTAACATTGGGCATGCATCTTTTTGAATGATATCCAAGAAATAAGGGTAATACTGTTCTTTTAAATATCGATTATCCACGAAATTATTATCAATAGACGATAGTTTCTATATTCGGGTATTGTCATCTGGGAATAAAAAATCTGGAAAGAAGTTAATCACCATATCTACCCTTTCATCAGACAAGGCATAGGCATACGAATTGAAGAGTAAAAAGACACCCATGTAATTTGATGCCAAGAGTGCCTTAGTTTATGTCACGAAGGACAGCTCGTCGATATGGTATTTGAACATCTTGAAGAAGTCTCTCGTCAGCAAGAAACTCAAGAGGGAGTACAACGAAATCAACAAGAACATCAATAGTCCCATGAGGAAAAGAGAATTAGAGAATTTAGGAAGACTTTTCGTTTGTGATATCTACTTTCGCTTACTTTGATTTTAACTTGATTGTTAGAGTTGTTATTTGGATTTATTATTGAAATTAGTACTTATTAGTTGATTGCTATTGCTGTTGTCTTGTCGGTCATTTAAAATATTATTCTTTTCCATTTTCAAAGATTTCTAAGATAGCATCTACAAGTGTTTAGAGAGCTAACTATGGATATTCTTATTACTGCTATTATTCTGTTATTAAAAACTGTTTTATGCTAAGATTTTTAACTAAGCTGAGTCTTTGTACTTCTACACTAAGGATTTTAGCAAATTGGGGTTGAATGTTACTAGCAGATTAAGAATATCTTGCTTTTTCATTTAAATCACATAGTAGATTGGGAATATTGTCAAAACACTGAATAAACACACTAATTCTATTAATCCTAAGCTAAAATACAGTAACGTCTATGTGTCATCCAATTTTGTGTTCGCTGCTGTCGTTGATATGACTTAAAGCTTCAGACATGTATCAATGTAGTTCAGATAGTTTAAATATACAAGTCGTCTTGAGAACACCTCCCCGAGCTTCAGATACTCGAATAAATTAGGAGGGAATTGTACTAACGAGTAGCTATTTTCAAAATTTAGCAAAAAAGAAGTCAGAGAAAAATACTGCAGAAAAATCTCTGGCGAAGAATAAACTAACTGTTCTTACAGAATACTGAAAGTGACATTGAAAACATAAGTGGAAGAGACAGCACTTGACAAGACGAGCTCAGTGGAGTTGTTGACTAAGAAATCTTCAAAGCCTTGTTTGGAATAGACTTACTCCAGCTAGACTACAACTTTGGTAATATTATTAACTTTATTGTATGCTTCAGTAGTTAATTGTGTCTTTTCCAAGGTAGTAAACGAGGAATAGAGATAATGGTAAACAGCATTGACCTGCAGGACAGTGAGCAGCTCCTTGACGTGGAGGATCTAAAAGTAGTTTTCGATCAAACGAGGACCTAGGAGACAAAAGTGATGATATGAGAATAAGATTGGGAAAAATTAATTTGGTGCTTTTTGTTACCAATTTGTAGATTTTCGTAGTAAATCCACTGATCGTCGAAGTTTGATTTGACTTGAAAGAAGAGAATGAATGTTGTAATGATGATTATCAAATACGCGACGATTCCTATTTTCTTGGAGATTTAGATCTCCTTTGGATCTGAGCTGGAAACGATAATATTGAAGAGAACTTAAATCTAAGAATTGGATTATCCACCTATTTAGCTAACAGATTGCTGATCCTCGCCTATGCCTTTCTATTGTACTGGCTGCGTCTGTTGCTGTACTCTCTGGGGGAGAGTGTTTTCAATTGAATCGTGTCGTTTCCCAAAGTTTAAGAATTTAGTTGGACTTAAATGATCCAACGAAGTTAATTTATCTGGTTTGCTCTGGATATCTTTTGTAGTTACCTCTGCGCTGTTATTGTAAGTTAATTGTATTTTATCTGTATCTTGTGGGTGCTTAAAGGAGAGATTGTTCTTGAATATTGGTGGGATATCTTCATCTTTGAAAGAAGATATCTGTGCTATCTGAAAATGACTTTATTTTTATTTTTGCTTTTATTTAGCTGATAATGATGGTGCCTTTAATGCTTCTAAGTCATCGACAATTGCACCATTTACCATACTCATTGATATATTATTATTACTCTGAGGAGAAACTAAATGAGATTAAGAAGGCTAGTTGAAGAAAATAATTGACTCTCTATTAGTATTCCCTCCTTACATGTCTCTATCTGTTGTCATAGATATTAGCTATTGCGTTGATCTATTCAGTGGAGATAATGGGAGAATCATTTGATCTTTGATTTGTGTTTACAAGATTTAATGGGAAATATCATTGCCTGCAAATCGAGGAGATAGGAATGGCTTATTGTTAGGGAAACCTTAGGGTTAGTCATCTCCAGCGTTAGAAATCGAAGTATTAACAGGGTTGGGTCTTTTGGTATTGCTCATATTGTGACTATTCCCATAATGAAAGCTATTATCTAGACCATATGCAGAGGGATTATTATTTTCATAATTCCCAGCTATATTTCTACTATTTATATCTTCAAACGCACAATGTCCAATCTATCTATCCTTCATGTTAAGTCCCTACTCAATGCTAAGCTGGTTTAATAGCGTCCCTTGGTTGTTTTCAGTAGGTGGAGGAGAGTCTCTCGATGAATTAAAGTTGATGTTATTTAATGAGAAATTATCTGATTTTTATTTATTTTTGAGCTTATTTTCATCTGAATTAGTTCCTTATTCAGCTGAATCGGGTAAGATTTTAAGGCTCAGCAACAAGGACAGTTTCTTTTCTTTTAAGAGTGTGTTATTTGCAAAAAACGGAGGGAGATACACAGCTTAGCCGAATTTCATCTCCAAATAAACTTTTAGTTCAGCAATCAGCTGATTCACTTCATGCGCTCTAGAGAGATGCTTCAAGGACAATATGTCAATGACTTGAAGTTGCTTGTTATTTGTAGGATTGTTGGTGCTGATGGAGAATACAGAGAAAGTTATTTCATAATATTCCAGATGAAATGAAGTGAGTTTTAAGAGAAATTCGGTGATTTCTTTGGGAGAGTCTACGAGATTCTTTCTGAAGTGCTTTATGTCGAGGTGCGTCGTAGGGATAACTAAGAGAGAACGATGGGTTTAAAATTTTTAAGATCGCTAGTCCTTGAACCCAAAGTTTTCACTGTAGGTATCTAAGTTGTTTATGCACTCTATATTTGATGTATTTAGACAATAGAGATATGGGATTAAGTTCTTGAGGATCACACCCTTCATCAGATCATTCTCAGAATGTTCTAAGATCAAGAAAAGAGTAAGGATAAAATAATAGGAACAGTTTAAATCATCAAACAAGTTTTGTAATATTTGAATCAACTAATTTCTATAAATAAATGATTTACTTCTTGAAGAGCTTCTTCCTTGTAGTGAGGGTGATTGCTATTGATAAGATTAGTTATTCTGAAGGAATTAATAGAACAGTTTTTAAGAACTTTAGGTTTAAGCTAGAAAACCATATTGAAAATCAGTTATTATTGAAGTTCTATGTGCATCACATGGTTTGAAAAATATCGACAAACCGAATTCTCCATTCCTGCTGATTGCATCGACCTTTACTCTTAAGTACACTGGGATGACGAGAGGGTGAATATCAGTGGTTTGCAACTTTTAGCATATGTACGTGAAGTATTCTCCAATTTTAATGACATCCATTTTTCTCTCATCGAGGAGATTTTCGATGAATTTATTGAAGTGTTCATTCATGAAAATCGGTAGAAGATTAACGAATTGCATGCCGAGGAGAGTTTGATTAGAGGATGTTAAATTGAAGAATTCGATTGCAGAATCGGAAACATGTGTGATTTCATATGAATGAAGCGAAGAAAACACAACGCAAGAAGGCATTTCGAAGAGATCAATTTTCAAGTCAACATGTTTGAGTTTCTTTTTGATTAGTTCCTTGGATTGCCTAACGAATTTCCGGACTTTGCGCTTTTTCAAATCGAAGAGATCAATGTAGATTTCTGCGATTTCCTGAAGTTTCGGATGGGTAGGATGGAGATCAAATAATTCAATGATTTTTTATTCTGAAAGTTATTTCAGGGATAAGCAAACTTAGCTTTATTTTAGGAGCTCACTGAGATTAATATAATCAGCTGAAAGGAATTCATAGAAGCCTTGTTTACTCAGGATAGCTTCTTTGAAAGTGATTTTGAATTCCTCAAATAATTTATCGAAAGTGTAAACTGCTGAGATCTACAGACGCTGATTCTGAAATGGGCAGGAATCAAGGAATTCTCTGAAGCTTTCTCGAGTTGTTTCGATGATTTCTTAAAGCATAGACTATGATTGAAGTGTAACGAGTTTCATTTGATCTTTTAGGATAATGATTTACTTGAATGCCTTGATTGGGTTCTCAGCGATTTGCAGAAGAAAAAAGATTTATGTGCAAATCACTCTCAGCAAAATTTGATTTCTGTGTTTTGGTTAAGAAATGCAATACTGCTGAAGAAGACTCCCGATATGCTCGACTAAGAACTGCTTTCGGTAATCTTCACCGACGATTTACCCTAAAGCTGATTGGATTTATATGTCCACTTCACTGGGGTTTATCAGCTGCGAGTTGTTAGTATTATATTTAGCTAGACTTGAAATTTCAGACATTGATATTTGCATTGATTTTTCACTCTTTTACAAATCTGCATAATAACCACTTGGAGTAGCTACAGTGGATTCATCTCCAATCCCAGACAGCTACTTGAATCCATCTTTTTCTCGATATTTAGAGCAAAAACATTACAAAGCATTTTATTGCAGAATTTTCTTGAGAACAAATTCCGAACCATGTGATAATTGATTCCCTTGTAATTTCAACATTTTTTCTTCTTTATCAGTGCAAGCTAGCAAGTGATTCGTGAAAACAGTCTCAAATTGCAGTCCTTGTCCCGATTTCATGTACTCTTCATATGGAAGTGCAAAGAGATTACATAGATTACGAATGTACCTAGAGAGTTTTATTCCATCGATTTTATTCACACTTTCTTCGATAAAAGATTAACTGTAAGATCCATTGGATTAAGCTAATTTATCAAGCTATCTACCGATACCATAGGAAAGAGGACTTAGAGCTAGGATGAGGATAGAAAAACTGATTTTATAATCAGAAGAACTGGAACAAATCACAAATGAGACTTGAAAGAAAAGGAGAAATACTGTCCATTAAGTGAACAGCATTTAGATAAATTTACTGTTAAATGGAATCTCTTTGAGAAGAAGGAGTAATCTGCAGAAGGTATTAATAAGAAAATATACTTAATGGACTTAGAGTTCATTAAAGAGAAGGAAAAAGCAGCTGAGGAAATCGAAGAAAATGGAATAATTCATGAATCTAGTGGAAGATGAGGAAATATTATCTTTGAGGATGAGGGAATGGTCATAGTCATGAACTGAGATGAGCCAAGCAAGAATAAGAGAGGTAATAGCTGTGAATATGCCAGTTAAAGAATCGAAATTACTTCGAAAAGTTGAATTGTCATCATTAAATGCAACTTTTAGTGCGATTTCACAGAATGGAATAAAAAATAAGAAAATATATACTCTGAAGACAGCTGAGGAAAGCATATTCAGGTTGGTTTCAAAAGGAGAACTCTTCTTTGAGGCTTCTTGAAAGGAATCTTCAGTTCCTTTAATTTTGATTGAATTATTCACTTGTATTACCATAAAATAGACTGCTCGGATAAGCAAATAACTCATGATTACAATGTTAAACGCAGCAGCTATTCTAAGAAACATTACTTACCCATTAAACGTGTCAGATCCCTAAACGCCATAGTTTTCATAAAGAATAGCTCCAAATCCTGGAAATAGCTTAAAATACTAAATATATTTGCAAATCGTAGTCAACGAATCAGCTTTATTGAATAGATTATCAGTTACATTCTTAAGAATCTCCTCTGTGAAAAACAACCCTAAAAGTTGTCCTGCATAGACTGTGAGAAGAAACAGAGATAATAGTCTTCCTCTATTAAAGGATTTAAGAATTTTATGCATCTCATAAACATAGAAAGATCGCAGGGATGCTAAAATAGATTCCAAATAAGAATGAAGGCTCTAATCGATTCCCAATAATGCATTACTGAATCCTTGTTTGCTGCTAATTCTCAGAGTAGAAGAAGTACCTGCTGAGGTGATTCTCATATCTCGCAATCAAGATATAAATGTTCTTCGTTTTGGATGGGTATTTTGCTGTTTTAGTTATCCTCTCTTGTAGTGTTAAAACCAAGAAGCTTTTTATCTTATTAAGCACTTTTACACTTTAATTTTCTTTTTTTCTGTTCTCCAGTGATTTTGATTAGCTTTATTTGTCAGAATCACTTAACAATCAACGAAAACGAGTAACAAAATTGAATATGAGCCCATATTTATCCAATAATTATTTATTTTTTTATTGATGAGTGATAAGGTAAGATTATTTTCTGAAAATAATCCTTCCTTGTAGCTAAAAATGTTTCTATTTATTAGCATTTTTTTATTTTAATTATTTTATTTATTTCTACGAAATTTTAGAAAAATCTTTATCAGCATAGCAGCTACAGCTAAGGTGTTACAGTCTCAAAATATTCCCCAATAATTGGTGAATAAGATTTACCGACAAAAATAAGAAAAAACTGTTTTCTTGAATGCTCATTTTGAAATAGAACAATTCATTTGAAGCATCATTTTTATGGGATAATTTTTACCTAAAATTTTTCTTGTTTTTCAGTGTAATTAGTTTTAAAATGCAATAATGTTAACGCAGTAATCAAAAATCTGAAGATTTATGATTATTTGCGTTTTGTATGACCCAATTTTTAAAGCTGGCTTTGAATTACTCCTCCACTTAATCACTCAATTTCTTCTAAATCTCCTGATTACGTTTTAATTTATTTCATGTATTTTTTGAGACGTTATGTTATCTCTTATCTTCTTTGAAGGTAATAAGAATCAAATTGAAATTTGTTAATAAATCAATAAACAGACATTTTTCATAGGGGAGATTCTTAAACTTAATTACAGTGTCAATAGAAAAAAAGATCTGAAAAAGAAAAATAACATTACACTTTTAGGCATCCTTTTAGCCAAAAATTACACTGAGTTCTAATAATATTCAAAATAGAATGGTATTGTTTGAATTTATTTTTGAAAAAATACACAAAATGAATCAATCTCCTTGGTAATAATACAAACTACTTTCTTTAGTTCTTCAAAAGTAACACAATTCAAAGCAAGATATGATATGCTATCTTATTAGTTTGAGACAGTTTTAATTACATTTCATCATTAGGTTCTCTGGAATTCATTTGGTTAATCTGTGAGTGAAAATTCATCCTTTTTCGAGCCATTCATTTACCACATAAAAATAAAACAAAGGCTAAAACTAAATCTTCAAATGAGCCGCAAATCGAATTGCTTGAAAGAACAACAGCCGGGGAAGATTTTTCATATGTGGAATTTGAGTAAAAAAAGAAAGAAAGATGTCAAAATAATATTTTTTAAATTATTATTTTTTACCTAAGAAATGTAAATAGAGATGAAAATACAAAATATTAATGTTTTCAAAGATAAAAATAATATAATTTGTTATGTCAATTTACAAGTCAATTTCAAACATTGATAATCCATTCAATAATTAATTATCTAATCGCTTAAGGATGTCAGATCATGTGTAGCCTCAAATTCTCTTGATATACTTGAGTGATGTGAAGCTTGATTAACACAGATTAACTTCTGTGTCCCCCACTTATTATTCTGATTATTAAATAGATACTTGTTTTCATTCGCTTTTTTTGCAAATTCTATCCTTATTAATATCAACAATCACAAAAATAACATGGATACAAAAGAAAAAGAAATAAACCTACAAACAAGACTTCTTAGTATTAGCAATTAAAGCATCTCAGAACTAGGATAAAAGCCTAAAAACCATTAGGAAATAGTAATTATTGATTGAAAGGGAACATACATGAATGCAAAAAGAAAACGATATGATCCAACAAAGGGAAATCAGATTTCCTACACATTCAGTCAATCAATCAAATTATTCATTTTTATTCAATTTCTAAATTATTAAGCAACTTACAGCTTTTCCACTCAACTATCTCACTCTTCACGTTCGTCATCAGCATCATCTCTATCATACTATTCCTTGTATTCTCCAGTTTCTTCTTATTCATTTAGACCCTCACAAGATTCTTCATCTGAAAGTTCATTTTATTACATTCTACTCAAAAACCCTTCTATAATTTCCTCTTCTTCGATTGCAATATTATTATCTCTGCCTTCTCCTGGAAATCCTTGAGTGAGATATATCTCAGCAAGCTAACAAAATGAATAGCTATGGCAATGCTTTTTAAAAACATCCAACAGATTCATAAGTAGTATGCTTTATTATCTGTTTAAGATATCGAAAATAAGCGATAGATGCTCATAAGACATGAGAATATGTTCTCTTATCGAATCGAAAGAACTTAGCATCAAAGAATATATCCTTAACCCTTGGTCTCTTAAGAAAACAGCTAAATCCTCTGGTGAATCAACCGCTACTTCACAGAGAATTCTATCTAGAAGCAGTAAAATTTCTGTGTTAATTTCAGTGCAATTATGATTCATTTCTTGAATCAGTATCAGCGCTTAAACGAACTATTTATGGTGTAATAGTTCCTCCAAAACTTGCTTTGTATCTCTCCCAATATTGTAGAATATTTTCAAGATATTAACTTTGATTTTTTGCTCAGTGAAATCTCTATCAAGGAATGGCACGAGAGAGTCTAAGAGTTCAGAAACAGATACATGAGCAAGAATAGTTGATTTTGGCAATAATGGAGGAGGAATTAGCACAGCAGTATTATTCTAGTTTGCAAGGCTTACTGACAGTGGATAGGAAGGATTACCATTCTAACAAAACTCATCAATATTCGAGAGTGTCAGAAGTATTTACAGGACTAAAAGCGTTAATTTCATGAGATCCTTAGCGTTAATACAGAACATACCGAGGGATATTATTTCCAATAATTTCTTAACTGTTTTATTGGCATTCAAGATCAATATTGTAGTTAGTTACATCTCCTTTGAAGTGGTCGAAGTCAGAGTTAAAAATATAATATGCACCATCATATACAACTCTGTAAATTCAAAGCACTCTGAATTCTCTGAGAGACATTCGCACATGCACTGGATTTATTCACTCCAAGAATCAGAAGACTAGCGGATTCTAGAAATTACATTATCCTGCATAATACGGAGGAGCATATTCAGGGTCTACTGAAGAAGTTAAGGGTTTTGAACATTGCTGTGTCTCTGGATAGCCTTTGCTGCTTATGTCATTCTGGCCATGCAGATGTTAATAAAATTATATTTTCTTGCAAGGATTTACTCTTCTTCTTGCGAGCATTAGGATTGAATCATATACAGTACATTAAAGCTATGGTATTCCAATTCAAGTACATTTTACTCAGTCCAATAAAGCACACCTTACATGATATCTTCCTGAGTGTGGAAAAGTCAAAAAGTTATGGCAAGATAATGGGATAGAAAATAAAGAGATGAAGTTAATAGATGTTTTGTTTGTTACTGAAACAAGTGAGAATTCAACAGGAAAGAATGCAATCCTTGAGATGGCTTAGAGTGATGCTAGTGTTAGGAAGTAGTTCTCGCTTGAGGGATGCTATTAGTAAGCTAAACATAACATAGAGAGCTTCTAAAGGAGTTAAGGGGTAATGTCGATGTTGTTGAGAAAATTTAATGTCAAATATGCACTCAAAAATATGATTGACTGCAAGGTTTCTTGATAATAACTGTTTCCAGGGATGATTAGATGTTTAAAATCGAAGGATTCGAGAGATTTTACATTGGCTAGAAAGCTGGCTTGGGTTAATAATTCCCTTTGCTTGCAGAGATTTTGCACTTCGATGAAGATCTCTCCAGCTGTTGAATCGCGAAAGGGTAAATCCAAGGTAGATGATTGAAGAACGGGTAATTCGAAATTTTGAGAAGATGAACGAGATGGTGACTCAAATGGATTGGGAATAGATTCAGGAATAACTGGATCTTATGACTGGGTAGCCAATATTGGCATGCCACGGAGTCGATTGGAATTCAAAGTCTAACGATTTTTGGCACTCCTAATTTCAACTCTGAATTGTTCTTTCTTAGCGTTCAAGATCTAGTTGCTCGACTGCATCTCCTTCTCTTCTTGAGACCCACAAAACATAAAAGCATTGTTCATGAGCAGGTGTGTTTATGTGAAGTATTTCTTATTTCTTTGTTTCTTGGAATATTTTCGTTTTTTTTAATGTATTTTTGTTTTTGATCAGATTTCTCTTGCTTGATTTAGCTAAGAAGCGATACCCCCCAAGCAATTATTCATTTATTCAGTGAGATTGTTAGCAGGATTTTTTAGAATTGTATCTTTGCTATCACCTTCTAATTGCTGTCTTATGCTCATAATGGATTTTGATTTTATAATACTTCAAAATTAAAAAATAGCTAAAATTTACTTATTTTCACTTTTTAGATGAGGCTCTCAATCATTTACTATGTAATTGACAAATGCATGAAGAGGAGAGTTAGAATTCAATAAACTACATCATTCACATCAAAATAATCGTTTCTTCATATCAATAAAATATCAATATTGCATTTAGCAAAACACGTATTATCAAATTATATTAATTTTTGTATCTTAAAAGAAATCCTATTTTTAGAACTTAAAGATCTAGCCAAAATACTTTTAAAATTCAATTTACTTCTCTGCTTTCTCAACTCCAAAAATTTGCTGGAAAATATCTTAAACAATATCAAGAAAAAAAAGAGATTAGATTTATGCATGTTAATATGAAATCATCTAATTCTGATTTTCAAAAAAAGATGCATGTAATGAAGAATAATTTGATCTTTTCTAAAATAATAAAAATAATTTACTTTTTCTGCTCCTGTGTTACTAGTTATTTCGATTAAACGCCAAAAAAGAATCTTCTTCTTTAAGCAAAAATACTATCAACACAACAAATACCGCAACAGGAATAATCTTAGCGAAACTGAAAAATGGCTACTTTTGTTGCTTCTTAGCCAACGCATAGAGACACATATTTTTTTGATTTAACTAAATCCAAGAAAAACAAAGACTTACCAATGTAATAATACTCTTGTTTTTGTAACAATGTCAACATCAAAATGATTCATTAGATCTAATAATGTGCTAGTTGAGGTATCAAACATAATTGATTGTTTGGCTATTTTCTTGAGTAGGAAGGGAAGCTTCAGATTCACAATCGACAGGGAATCCAGTAATGATATCCAAAGCAACAGCCCATAAGGTTAGAAATTGGAGATTGAAGATACCAACCATACCTTTGTTAAAACTGTTTTGATTTTGTTTTCTTTAAGAGGTTGAGTTAGGCTTGTAGGATGAAATGATTCTTACATAACTTGCTTTAGACAACAAAGACATAGTAATCTACGAAATTGCTTCAGCTCTATACCTCTGCGAGAGACACAAGAACTCGCTTTTGAGCACTTTCAAGTGCTTTTTCGACAAATAATCTAAAAATTTTTACCTCGAATTATCAGATAAATCTCCGTTTGAGCATCTCACAAAAAGCACCTTCTTAAAAATCCTAGATATCGCTGAGAATGTCGGTGCTGAGCGAGTCTATGTCTGTCTACATAAGAAAATCACAGAGATCGATAACAAAATATAAACGTTGCTGTTCGTAGGGTTTAAAAAATTAGTTGGAGAAGAACTAGAAAAAATCTAAAGGGTTAGCACACATATCCTGATGAAATACAACTTGGGGAAATGAAGAAAAAAGGGGAAGAGGTTTAGACAGAAAAAGTAAAGCTTATTTGGGGGATTAGGAGAAAAGAAATGTTAAATGATTGATTATAATAAGTTCATTTAAATATTTGTATTTTTCTTCTTCCTTGTTGTGTAATGAACCATATCCTTTTGAAAAAGTTACTCAAGGTTTACCCATCTTTTCTAAGGATTAACATTCTACTAATTTTCGTTTTCTTATTGAAATAATGTAAGTTTTTAGTAAAACTATTGCAAAAATATGGGATTTAATATAAAATTTAATAAGATTATTCTTTAAAAATTATTTTTTAAACGTTTGAATGGTGTTTTCTTTTCTTTTCCTTCTGAATATGAACTTAAGTACGATATAATCATCATTGAATGGCAAATATGTTTATTGAATTCAATATCAAGGGAGGAAACGAATGAGGGGTTTCAAATATATTCTCTAGAACACCCATTCTTTCGGTCTAGAGAAATAATCCGTAAACATATCACATAATCCATCAAAGTTTAATCCCAACTCAAAGAGGTAATTAAATAATGTTGTCAACAATCTAAGAACTGAGATCTAGAACACATATTTTGAATCTAATAGACTAAATGACGATATCTTATTAGGAAACTATTTGCTAATATGTGTATCCCCAGAAACATAAATAATCCAAAAGAATACAACAACAAAAACAATACATATGAACAAAATAACTATAAAATAAATGATATCGATGATATTATTACAATGTCTAGCAACCTTATTAATTCACGTCCACTGTTAATTCATAGATTGTTAATCAATTAGATTGGATCCATATATTTGCTAGTTTTCATAATCCCTTGTCTGTGGGTACTTTGGAAGAAACTAGAAGTTTTCTTTCTTAAAAACATTTCAAAATCGCTGTCTGGCATGCTCGAAAACAGACCTAGCCTTTTTTACCAATGGAGAGTGCTACGATTACTATTTATATGGAAACGAGTGCACTTTTGAAGAGGAATAAAATCAAGGAGAATGCCCTAACAAGGAAGAAGATGAAGAAGAAAAAAATACAGTGTGTGCTTACTTTGAAGACGATAACATCTGCTAGGAAAGGAAAAAATGTTTCAAATAGTTCCTTAATAAATGCTATGCCTGCAAGACTCAAAGGGTTATCAGGTATTTTAATTCTAGTTGTTATGAAGATTGAGAGAAAAACTAATAAGTGTTTTCAGTGATACAAGATCTGATGCTTTGTGTGATCAAATATTACTGGATTTTATTGCTGTGTTGTGTTGTTTTTGCATTCATTGCATTCCAGGTATTTTATTAGCTTAAAATAGGATAAATCAAGGAATTTATTGGGTGATTTTTGAAATGTTTTAAGGGAAAACATTGAAAAATGTTTATAAATAATAATTAGATATTCTGGGATATTGAAAAAGTTAATTTCTCTCATTAACTCTTAAAATACATCAAAATATTTTGGGGATCCCATAACGAAAGTGTGTGCTCTTAATTTCAACAATATCTTGAGATTTTCTTTTTCTATTTAGACTGAATAATCGATGCCTGGTAAGCTCCGAGTAAAAAATACAGATTAACAAATAATTCAATAAATAATACTGAAGAAATTCAAAAAATTCAAAAGAAATATCTGCTACAAAAACAAGCAAAACAGAAAATTATTAATGAATAAAAGCACAATATCTTTAGTTTGAGAGAAATAATATTCATATCAAATAGTCAATGATGTCTTAACATCACTTTTGAACTACTTAAAGAATAAAGGAAGCATAACAAAATCAATAAAAGAAAATAAGATAATGTTTATTTGTTCTTTTTAAGATCCTTATTTCTTCTTTTTCTAGCTCGCTCTTGAAATCTTTTTCACATAATTTACCCTCCTCCCTCCCTCACTTTTTGTCTATTTTTCCTTAAGAAACCACTCGTACTATCAAAGTGTCACTCATCAATTAGTTAATGATATTCACAATACATATTATTCCTTCTCAGAAAATTAATTAAAATTCTAGAGTTTTATGTTTTTAATAAAGTCAAATATCCAATCCTCTTATTTTGTCCCTTTTCAATACTTTACCCATTATCGAATAATAATCTATCTTACATCAGGGGATACTACATTATTCTTGAAGCATTTGAATTATTTAATTATCAATAAGAATACCTCTTTTTTGTTAAAATGACTAAAAGAAATGTTTACTTCAACTACATTCAAGTCATAAAAATGAAAAATACAGTCAAGTTAACCTTCTAAATGTCTCTTAATAGATAAATATCAATAAATCTCCCTTTATCGAATAGTCAGAATGAAGAAGATAAAAATAAAGTCAAGCTTAGATTCTACTTTAATGAATCCTTTCTGTGGTGTAAAAACAACTTCCAAGGTTTTATTAAAAAAAAGATTGGTGAGAATTTTATGGGATAAGATTGATTTGTATGTAATCAATAGAAAGAAAGGAAAAATACAGTAATATTTGAAGTTTCTCAGAAGGGGGAAATAAGGGATTTTGAAGCATATTTGATCGAGAAAGAATAATTGAAGTGCTGCGAGGCAACACAACCCAAGAGAAAGAAGACCATGAGGAATGAAATAAGAGGATTACAGGAAAATATGCTGAGGAAGATGACTTTTCTTCTTACCTTTATCTTGCTTTTTCACTACCGGTGAGAAGTACATATGTATTTCAGACAATTTTGAACAAAATCAGAGGGAAGGGAGTTGCGCTTTTCGTTACTTTACAGATAATATCAGCAGCAAAGCCTTACTTACTTTATTCTTCTTAGCTTACTCATGTTTTTGTTGTTTTTTTGAATAATTTTAGATTCGTGTCAGCTGCTTCAACCAGCAGTAATGTGCTCATTGTAAGTCCTCTGAAAAAGGGCATGTATCCAACACCTTCTTATCAGGTATATCTGAAATCAAAAACAGATTATAGTTTTTGAATTTACTGAATTCCTTCCTTAGTCAAACAGGACTAGCGACTTCGAAGAACCTTTTGCTGTTTTTGATATTGTAAGAGTCTAGACCGTTATTCACATCTTTCAATATTTGCTGAATTGTTTCCCTTTTGCTTTTAGCCAATCCAAAGCACTGTGAATTTAACTATTGATTTACGACATCTCCGCAATTTCACCACCACTGATTCTTCCATCGCATTCTACTACGCTAAACAGTGGCAGGTATACAATTTACAGAACACTCCATTAGTTTCAGTCAACTCATTACCTTTCTCTTCTTTACTTTAGATCCTCATCTCTGTTAGTGAAGACAGTTCCGATCTAACCTCAGGATCAATATCCACTTTAACATCATTTACGTTGGATATTCCATATATTTTCACACGAAACACAACCAACAAAATCGATGCGCATCTTTTTAGATTATTCGCATACACTCATCTATATTTATCTCTTAACATACTCCTCCTAGATTCGTCCTTAAGCAGCATGCGAAGTGAATTTTTTTAATGTGCAAGCATCGCTATTCATCAGCCATAAAGAGCAATTACTGGCACAGACAATATGTTTGCTTTTGTGATAAAAAACAATGGTGCGGTCAATCTTCCTCGAAACCTACCAACTTTGAAAAGCGATTACTCTTATCCAGACACATTACTGACATATTCTTCCATGAATTCCTCTGAAACTCTACAAACACTCAATCTAACTACAACCACAAAGAAAATATAACTTTCCAATGACTAATTCTGGTAGACAAGACAATAACTCGTGATACCATATATTCCGTATATTTCCAACTGCAAATCATACGGAGAGTTCATCTATCTCCATGATGTCATTGAAAATCATGATATCTGCACGTTGTATAATCTCACATCAACTAAGCCAATCAACCCAATTGGATTTGGATAAACAGCAATATCTGATACATGCGATAAAGTAGTTTTTGAGTGCTTACTTGAAGAGGCATATTCGGATGTCGCAAATTACCCGAAATTCTACACTTTAGCTAAACTTTCGTAGGTTTTTTTCATAACAGGTGATCCGATTGTAATTGATGATTCCATGCTGCAGATGACATCTTCCATGCCTAATTTAATTCCAGTGGTGATTCAAAATGAATTCTCGACAACTTCTTTACCAAAGAATATTGATTTAGTGATTAAATATTACTAAAATGATAAAAAAACTAAGCAAATCATCACTGCGGAGATGACTTTTAACAACCTAATTCTCATCACAAATCTAAACTAATCCTAGCCGTTTTAGTACAATTTTACGTTTTCATTGCATTCGATGTCATAAGCTGAACTAGCTATAGCATTTGCGTTGAAATGGCCAGTTTATTTGCTTCTTTCAGTGATCATTGGAATCTTTTCAGTCATTTTTATCTCATTGTATTATGCAATCTTCAAATTTGCTAACTGGTAAAAAACCCTTAGAATTACCTAATATTTTTTTCTCTTAATTTTGATTATTTTTCAGGATATCTCGTCGCAAAGTTGAATTTCGAGATGAGTCTCCTTCATTCAAGTGGACACTTAAAAGCTTCATTGCTAAAATGAAAGCAGGCTCGCATTATTTTTTAGTCTATGAGCCAATCATCACTGGGATATTCTTAGGATTCGTTCCTTCATTTATACTCCACGTAATCGCATCAATGGCAATGCTAGGGTAGTTTTGGAGTTACCCCTTGTAGACATGCACAACGCTGACTACTGATGAACTCTGTGAACGATCGCTGATTGAAGCAGTCATGGTAATAAAACAGATTTATCCCAATCATAAAACCAGCATGAACATTTTAATCTTTTGTCAAGATTTTTCCTCAATTTGTCTTTTCTTATTTCTTCCTTTAGAGCGTTAATTTAGATCAATCTGTTCGTCGTGGTCGCTTAGGGTTTTCCTTGATTATAATTGGCGTTTACGCTTGTGTCCGTATCATAGGAATATTCATCCCAAATGATGAAGAAACCTTAATCCGAGAAGAAGTTGAGAAGGTTTAGAACACAAATCGAGGAAAAAGATCTATTTTTCTCAGAGCTATGAAAACCGTCTGGGAATAAGAGCCTCTCCTTGTGACGGAGAGCTTCGATGGGAACACGTGGTTCTATAATACTTGGAAAAGAGGGTTATTTTGCTTTATGACGATATTTATTCTGGTGATCATGCTAGTGATTCTAAATCTCTCGTTTTCAACATATTTTGGTGCAAACCAGTGGACTTTCACAGTAATTCTTAAGCTCACTTAGATTTTTATCGAAGAATCCTTCAAAATCTTCATCGAAAATGAGATCTTATTAGGATCATTATCTTGTGTTATAGCTATGACACTGTCAGTGTCAGGATTAGGTGCGACAGATTTCTTCGCATATCTCACAACATACTTTGTGAATCTTGGGATTTCGACGTTTGAGAAGGTTAATTAGGTTTTAGTAGTAGATTACATATCCGACAATGCGTTTGAAGGAGCAGAGAAACTAAATAAATGGATTTAAAAGTAAGATAAGCTTTAGATTAATTGTTATTATTTATTATTTGTTTGGAATATAAAAATGAACAGACAAATGGAACCAGAATTTGAGGAAAAATCAGAGGATTCTGAAGGAAATCACATGCCAAATACGTAGAAAATTGAATCAGCAACAAAAGATGCACTGCAATAAGGTAGTTTAGTTATTTTGTTGTGTTTTTATTTCAAATTTAAATCTAACTTTTTGGGTCTTTTTCGTAATAGAATTAGCTGAATCAGCGAACAGTGACATTATTCTCTCCGAAAAATATGAAGAAAGCTTCGATTCTTACCTCGGAAATAGTAACACACACACACACACACACACACACACACATAAATATTCAAATCAATTCTTAGTTAATTTCCTGACAAAAAACCCAAATATTTGGTTCATTATTTAAATTCCTCTTCATTGTCTCTCTCTCTCTCTCTCCCTTAACTCTTCTTTCCCCTAACAGTTGTCATCGACACTACTCCTTCACCAGCAATCGATGGCACTGACGGCACTAAAACTGTTGCTACATCTCCTACTAAACGTAACCCAATTTCTGGTAAACTGCAAAACAAGAAAACCCAAGCTAAACCTAAAGAAACCATCCCTAAAATATCGAGCAGTAGTGAATGCGAAACAGAAGAGGACGATGATGCTTTTGAGTTACGATTCAAGAGAGCTCTCAATCTTCGATTAGCAAAAACTCAAGAAACAAATGTTTCTTCGTATAAGTCAAAATAATTCACACTCAGGGAAGCATAAATGTAGCTACAACACTAGTAGAAATAGCAAGAAGAAGTAAAATCTGGAGTAACTGCGACAGGCGATCAGCACAGCGGTTCTGAGTATGAATCAGAGAATGAAATGAACCACTAGTTGAAAATATACTGTGATTTCTGCTATTCTTCATTTAATCTCTTCTAAACAGTAAAAGCAATTTAACCATCATGTGATTGAAAAAAACCTAATTTCTTTAATTTTTTTGCCTTCCCAGCCCTTTGAAGTTGTCTAGATGTGGATGTTCTACGATTCCAGCTAATCGTTCGTGAAATGGGGGATCACCAAAGCTGGTTTATTCTTTTATTTCTTGTTCACTGTCGCTAACATCCCATTTCAGATCATAACCGATTAGATATTTCTTAAGACTGTCTAATAGTTTCATCGGATTCGAATCAACGAATACGTGCAGCGCACGAAGCAACGATTTAAAGAAAGAAAGTTCAACTGGAAAGTCGAAGATCAAACAGATTTTCTGCATAATATCGATGATGACTTGCAGTTTATCGATATTTGGTGTTTCTCCCCATAGTATTTCTTTTGCTTAAGTATCTTCATTGCAGGTAACAACAAGCAATCAAGGAAAATTATTTACCTATCTTAACATAATATAATTCGTTTGACTTATTTCCCTTCCCACACAGGTGCAATGCTGATAATCAATGGTTGCTTGACGATCTAAGCGAATTCATACAATACCTTCAGTGATACATACATCGTGACAATAACCTTGTTCTGGTTTTGGATGTGCGCTGTCATAGATTATGGTTGTATCTATTTTTACAAGCACACGAGTATCTGGAAGATTCACGATGAATCAAACAAAGAATAAGAAGGAGCATAATAACCATAGCCGCAATAATAACAATAGCTCATTCCTTCTTAAGATAAATTAGAACCAGATATTGCTGAGAGACATCTTAATAATAACAACGAATCTTCGAATTACCTGCGTACTGGTGAGGAATGGCTAAAGAGCAATCAAAAGGAATTGTAGAATCAGCTGCAATAGTAGTAATAGTAGTAGTAGTTGTAGCAATCATAACTACCTCGTAGTCCAGTGAACTAAAGTGAACTTAACATGAAAGCCTAAGCAGTGAGTGCTTTCTAAAATACCTTAATCTCGAGGAATCATAGTAAAATCAATGTTTTATCTTCTCAGAGTCTCTTCGACCCACAAGAAGGTGATCATTTTATGAGATCTAAAAAACGTGAAGATATTTCTCGACTTCAAGATCAGCCATAGTATGTTATGTTCTAGCAAATGATGAACAAGCAGATACCACCGTAGATTCAATTACTGAATAGGTTTGTAACTGAACATTCTCCACAGCTATCACCTTCTTAACGACAGTCTATGTCAATGTTTTTGAAATCTAAGAAAAGTAGAATGAGCATGCAAAAGCAATAAGCATCGCTCCATTCCTGGGTGTATTCGCATGAAGCAACTATTAGTTAGACAATTAAATCGAATATTATTTTAGAAATATCGTATTTAAAGTAGATCATAAGCTAATCTAGATTGATAAGAGAATTCATTGAGAATCTCGTTGAAGAAACTAAAGACTCTGATTTAGGCGTGCATAGTTATCTCGCAAATGAGCTCTGCCCCGCGGAATCATGGAATCTCACAATCGAAGATAGGTTCGGACAGCTAGAGAGTTAGTAATTGAATAAGACTGCCAAGAACTAATTGAGGAATAAAAAATCTTGGATGAGTTTTAAAGATAATTTTAAATATGCCATAGAGCTGCAAGCGAAAACAACGAAGCTCAAGGAGTAAAAGTTGATTCTGCAAGCGAATGAGTTCTAAGATGAGCGATTCAGGAAGAAGTTCTTGAAAAGAAACAAGAAATGGTTCAGAGATAACATTGATATACTCTTTGAAGATATCATGATTGGAGAAGCGTATTCTTAGATCAAGAAGTATCGTCCAATGATTCTGCAAGAATTCTATAACATCTTCGGAGAGATTCCAAGCGAGATCAAGATCATCTAGACGGAGATGAAAGAAGAAGATGCTTAAAAAGCAAATTACAATAGGAATGTTAAAGTTTCAGTGAATTCTATGAATCGTGTGAAGTTTCTTATTCGATACTGGAATCTTCGTGCGAGAATCTTGAAATTCGCTGAGAATTGCATCGGTGGATTGATGCTCAGAGGAGGCGATAAAACGACTTGCGATTACTGTAGAAACAATTGGGGATTGACATCTTAATTAGCAGTTAGTAGCATTGAGGATATGTTCTTGTGTTTTATGAAAAAAACAGTTAAACGAGATTTTCTTGAATTGGAGTTATTCGTGAATCACCACGATAGCGATTCGTTTTAGTTTCGAGTTGAATCGTAACGGTTCATAGAAGCTTGGTAGGAGTATTTCCTAGCGAATGCGAGGTTTGTGAGTATTTGTTTAGAATGCAATGATGATGCATAAAGTGCGTTTGAGGAGAGGATATGCTAGAAACGGAGAAGAGATGAAGCAATTGCAGAAGAATAAAAGAGAAAATAAGGATACTTGAAGGTTAAAGAGAAGAAGCATAAGAATAGCAATCAAGAGGAATTAAGATCGTCGTTTTCATCGTTTCACTCGTAATCGCAGTTCCTTTAGTTATCCTAGAATAACCTTATGTAGTCATAGCAGCAATTGCAGTTTCCTTTGTTGCAATCTTCGAACTAATGGGAGACTCGCATGGTAGAGAGCTAAGAAATATAAAATTCTAAAGAAATGGATTCACCTCCATTTGCTCCTTCTATACATCTACGGAAGTCATCTAATAATTTACCTTCTCTGCATGAGCTACAACTGCTAGATGAAAGTCTCGCAAATATTCCTGAGCCTTCTTCTTCTCATAATAGAAGATCATCGTTGATATTCAGGAAACATCACAATAGCAAATAAAAATTAATGGCAAGTAAAAATCAAAGTGCAGAGTAATCGCATTCAGATGGGGAGGATATTAAAATAATGAATGGCACAGGTGGAAATAATCTCAATGAAAATGAGAATAGTAGTAATGGAATTGCTAACAATCTTGGAAAGCTAATTCATAGCAATTTACTAAGTGGGAGCAAGTAGCTGGCAGAGAAAAGTAGTCTGGTTATCGTGGAAGATGTGAATGAAGATGTGAGTTATGGGTTTAGTAAGATGAACAGTTTCGCGGAGGATTTCAAATTAGGACCGTAGCTTTTTCATAGGGAGAATAGTAATCGATAAAGGGTGGGGACATTGATTCTAAGGTAGTCAAGCTATTAGTAATAAAAGTAGAATACCAGCAGGAGCAGGAATAGCAGCAAGCAGGGCTCATTAGTCTAATAATAAACGCATCCGGAGATGTCGATAGCTAAATCATAATTAGCTGAAGAGGAAGAAGATGAGTATGATAGAGAAGATGGAACAAATAATCAAAAAGGATAGAAGAAATCATAGGAGAATAGGCTGGGATCATAAAGCAAGATTGAGTAATAGGCTAACGTGAAGATAATTGCTAGCTTAGATGAGGATGATGATAATAAAGATTCATTTAGGCTGCAGCCTCCGCCGAATACGAACATTAGGAATACAGGGAATTATTAAAGATATATCCCTGATATGCTGATAAATGATGGGAGAGATCTAAGTGGAAAGGAAGATTATGGGATGGAGATAGAAAGCCCATATATTTAAGGAGATTCACCAGATTTTGGGGTGAAATTGAAGAATAATAAAGGAGGATAGCATGAAAGAATGAGTCTAGTTGGATTGCTTTCTCCATAGCGGCATCATAATTTGCTTGGATAATAGAATCAAGATGTTCCTTAGTTTGACACATATGAACATGATGTAGGTGCAGCTCCATAGACTCTTTAGACTGACGAAAATGATAAATTACACTCCACAGAATACTCACAACGACAGTAGATAAATACTGTTTTAAATTCAAAGTGAAATATGATGTAAAGTGGTATGGTGAGCAGAATCATTCATAGCCAAAAGGATAATTCTTAATTCCTCTCCCTTTCTAATAGCTGAGAAATTTAAATATTTTCTCGATTAATTGCAAATCTAAAAATGTCTGTAATTGTTTAAATAAACATAAAATAATAATACCGCAATATCTTAACACATTTAATCAGTTTATTGTATTGTTATGGATTTTAACATTAGAGCGCTATTCTCTCTCTTCCTGTGTCTTTCATATTGTCGTAAACCCATCATGTTACGCCTTAGCTAATATTTCCTTCCTAAGTTATTTCTATTTATCTGTTTCTTGCTATGCAAAATAATCCGTTTCGATGATATGCATTTCCGTCTCTGAGTGATTCGCAGGACATATCGGCTTACCATCGTCTCTGTAGAGGTCCTCAAAGTAATTGATAATATGGAACGTGAAGAGGCAATACAAAGAATATCCTACGAACTAATTGAACTCGAGCTATTCCATTAAGAACTTGTAGAATGGTAGGAGATCCATCACAAAGACACTCACGAGATTCGAACAAGCAAATGAGAATTAATGGAATTCCACTGGGAGGATTGTGTTCAGGTAGGTTTGCAATACAGTCCATAGCATTTCGTGGGTTCCTTTCGCTATGACGATAGGGATGAGGGATAGGATAACTTAAAATGAATATCCTGCAGCGACATCTTGCTTAGTTGGATCGTAGATCAAGCATGATAGGTACGCAATACCAACGATTAAAAATGCAAGTTTGAGAATTTAATGTTGAGGGAATTTCATGATTAGGAATGCAGCTGAGAGGTTACCTGCGAATTCAAAGACTGTAGACATTGCTACGTTAGTGTAGATGTTCCCTCCGAGATCGCTCATCACAAGCAAGCAACCAAAGTATGCGATGTTTGTACCAAGCCAACATAGTACGAATAAAATGACATTTTTGAAGTATTTCGGATTGGATTTGATGCTTAATAGTTGCTTCTTGAAATCTTCCCAAGCGGATGAGGATGGAGGTGGATGAGAAGCAGCATGAAGGGAAGGTGTTTTAGTGCCTTCAGGGTTCTTGGTAGTGCTGGTATTCATCGTTGATTCTTGAATTAGTTTTATTTTATTGTTGTTCTCTTGATTCTCTAAGTCAATACCATTCAAAATAGAAGTTATCTTAAGATTAGATAGCTCCTGAGCAGGCGATGAGCTGATGCTAATCTCTTGCTTCTCTACGTTTAGTAATCTTTTACTGAGACCTAATTTTTTTGTTTTCTTCTATCCAGTGACTATCCTAGATTTACTGAGTTCAATGTTCTCAGGGATTCTCTTAGAGAAGATCTATTCTGGTTTATTTGTAGTTATTTTATTACTGCTATTCAATGGTAAAAATGCTGGTGTAGAATCCGTGGAGATCATCTCGAGCTCGGAGGAAAACTTCTCTGCTTTCTTAATAGCTGCATTGACATTACCATGTTAATTCCCTGCAGCCATTCCATGAGAAATAGATGTATTCGTATGTCTATTCGCGATTGCAGGTGCTTTGAAATACACCAGCAAGAACGTCAGAATCAAATATGGGATTCCAGCGAAAAACACTAAGGATTCCCTCCAAAATCCGTAGTAATAAGTGAAGAGACAATACACTAGCATGAACGCTGGCCATCCTGTGTTGAATATCGCTGGGCCAAATTTGGATAGCGCACCTGAGAAGAAGAAGTTCAAATGCGCGAATATCACACTCATATACAGCCCATAGTATAAGTTCCATATGAACAAAATTGGAAAGAGTAAATATGGCGAGGTCACGAAATAACTCAGAATCAAGGATATTCCTGTGATGAAGTTGCCTTGGATGAAATAGTCATATTGCTTCTTTGGATGAATGTAGATTGCAGTTCCAATGATGAACGCGAAGATCTAGCCAGCAGCCATGACAGTGAGGATTGTTGTTGCGACGATTTTCTTGCCGCAATAGAGTTCAAATTCCATCGAGACAGAATTGATTTAGCTGTACTCGCTGAGGATTTTATAAGGAAATTAACTTGAGCATGCTTCTTGTTCACTGCATAGCGAGTAAGTTAGTTCTCCATCAGCTTCATCAGTTTGTTGACCGCAGAGGAAAGCAGGTCTGTAGAAAATAATTGGAATGCAAGCATAGACACATCCGTTCAGAGCGAAAATCAACCCGAGGACAGCGAATCTGCAGAGAGATTTGATGTCAGAAGAGAGGAATATTGCTTCCATTGTTCAGGCATCAACACAGCAGAATAATGGGGAAAAGAAGGTGGATAATCAAAGGTGCTCAGCTGCTCTGAAAAAGAAATGCTTGAATTTATTTATTGTTATTATTATTATCAAAAGCGCAGATGGGAATACTTTTGTTAATTAATTTAAAAGAGCAGGCTTTCCCTCAAGGTGATTTAGCTTGGGTTAATTTTGTGTCTCTCAGATGTGTTTCTTTGTTTTTTGTTATGGTCTGCGAAATTATCCATAGTGAATTTAAATAACACTCTCTGATGATTTTAATTGGAAGTTTTAAGTCTAGCATAATCTTTTGTTTTTCCCCACACACGGAGAGAAATTAAACCTTTTTTGTTTAATTTGACAATTTTCCTTGTGCGAGAAATCTCCATAGTACAAAAACGACTTGACTGTTCTAGCTGATTACAATAAATTAATGTAATCATTTATAATTCGTATTTTTTGTTGTTGTTTGATTTGAAGATTACTTGATAAAAAAAGAAGATAATTCTATTAAAAATGTATTTTAGCATTTTATATTTTCTAATTGCATGGATTTAAGGAAATTGAGAAAAATAAGGAAATTATGGGTTTAAAAAATCATTTAACGAAAATAATAAATAAACCCTATTTATTTTTTGACAGTTTGATTTTCGTAAAAGGAGTTTTAAGAGCACGAATAATAAGGATCTAAAACTAAACTGAAACTACTCGCCTACTAATATCCTGTTGGGAAATTATGATAAATTTCACAAAATATATCTAATTAATAATTCAAAATCATCTAACATATCTGAATTAATTAATGTTGTGCATATTGTTTAATTTTATTTCTGGAATTTTTTAAAATTCTTTCCACATAAAAACATACAAAATCATATGTTGAATGTGCTCTCTTTATATCTCTCTCTCTCTCATTCTTTCTTTAATTCATGCTACAATTAGTAGCTTATTATTATGTTATATCACAATGGAATATACAATAAATATTAGTAATTCACATTGGTTATTATTGTTGTCGTTGTTGTTGTCTGCCGCATCACTGATTGAACGAATTGATTGGTCGATTTGCCTTTGGGTACTTCTAACAAGGGAGAGAAAGAAAGTTCGATGGTTGGAAATTGATAAAAACTAATCCTGGCTGATGGATATAGGGTTTGTTTGCCGACTAAAAATGCCATTTCGAACTCTCTTCTTTCCTCAAAATTCTTGTTAGCTTAAAATGGGTGGTCAATTATGTTATCCACTGTGTATGTTAAGGGACTTGATTTTTGTTTCTTTGAAAAGAATTAATCTTTGGGGGAGTTTGTAATTAATATTTTGAATTTCAGCTTTAAATGAAAAGAAAGATTCTTTTGGATTAAATTGGTAGTTTTGAATAGCTTTTTTATTATTTTTATTCTCTGGATTGATCTCCCTAACAGAAAGAAGGGAATTGATTTTGTATTTATTTGTCATTTTGCTTAAAAATATGCATTCGATTTTACTTGAAAAACAACTGCAAAATGGTTGTGAGATCAACTATGCGCATGCTATTTATCCTACAAACAATAAGGAAGATAGAAAATGTTGTTTTAATTGTATTTTTAATGATAAATATCTTTCTCTAAAATAGCATTGTGTTTTGTATGTATTTCCTCATGACTTTGGGATGATTTTGATATTGGATTGAAAATCTCCTTTAAATTAAATAATTTCTTTCAGTTGGGATATTAATCCACTTTACCAATAAATCAAAGTTTAAATCCTCAAAATGGAATTACAAAGGGGAGAGGGGAGAGAGGAAGGGGGAGGAAATTAATTAGAAATGCAAAATCAAACAGACAAATAGAATTTTAAATTATTTTTTTGAACTTAATCAAAAATTGTTCTTGCGGCTGAACAAACAAAGCTAAAGGGAAGAAAAAAAGACTTGATATAGATAGGATAAATAGGATAAATTGACGGTCATCAGGATAGACAGAGCCAGATCAATCAGACAGATTAGTGGAATGAATAAAATTAAAATAAAAAAACAATTATTAACAAAAAGAAAGAAAAAGAGAGAGAGGAAAGAGTTAGAGATAAACCTATCAGGAAAAATAAACAATAAGGTAATTGTTTTAAAAGCCAAGAGGATACAACACTAAAAATAAGAAGGTGGAAATACTGAATAACAGAGCTAAGGAGCTTTTGAAAGAGGGATAAAGAGAGGAGGAGACATACAAACAGAGATTCTTCTAAGGGAAAAACACAAAAAATGAGCTAGTTTCTGGATAAAAAGCAGCTACTAAAGACAAAACATAATATAATCTTGATTAACTAATAACTCTAGTCAAATCAGAAGGCATCATCGCCATCCTCGTAATAGACTTAGCAGATTGGGGCCTCTCCTGCATAAGAGACACAATCAATCAATAGCCAAAATAGCTCTGATTTAAATAATGCCAATACTATTATCCAATAAAGACAACATTTGATTACTAACAACAATGAGAACAACCCTTTGGAAGGAAACAGAATAGTAATGGGTCCATTAGAGTAGAGCATCCTTAAGAACAACCACTTCTTATTGCCAGCTGGAACTGCTCAACAACAATAGCAGAAGAACCAACCTTAGATTGCAAGTAAAAACAAGCTCTATTCCATCTTTAATGTGTGTTTGTATTGATTATTTTTGAATTTAACTTCTAAAGGTAACCCAGTTGACAGCCTGCTCCCTTTTGACAAGAATGAGAACTACTACAATCGGTTCTGGAAGATGTATTTTACGAATGAAGTTGTCATCGCTAAGCTACTGGAATATAAAAGGGAAATAGCTGCTATTCGATAAAAAGCAGAGGACTTAGAGGATTTACTGATGAGATTAGAATAGCATGAAGGAGAAGAAGGTATCTAATCTGAGGATGCTGAATCGAAGTCTTAATTGTTGAATAAAAAGAAGAATAGAAGGACTGCTAAGGAAATATCAAAGGATTTTAAGGTTAGATATAAATATTTATTAAGATAATAATGTTTTCTTCTTCTGTTAACAGAAATGATTTTTAATAATCTATTTTATTTTTATCATAGTGCCCATATGAGAATTGCAGTAAAACATACGGTAGCGAGGTATCTATGAATCTACACATCAAGATCAAGCACAATGGAGGCAATAAGACAGAAAGAGAGAAATTAGCTGTAAAAATATATTTATTTTGAATATTTTCTATTTTATTATATTAATAAGAAATGTTTGATTTCACTCAAAAAGAGGGAGATATTCGCAGCGAAGATCAGTGGGGAATAGATCCCTTAAATGAATCTCAACTTGCCGCCTGGATTCATAGATGTAAAATATAACTCAACAGGGATGGTGGATAATGATATAATATGTTTGGTTGATTGTTAGGAGATAAGTACTACCACAATGATGTCTAGGAGTATTAACAACCAGTAATCAGCAGTGATTCATGGCAGTTTGAATGAGGATCATTAAATAGATAGGAATTCTCATGATAGTAATAATCCTAAAAATAATTGAGAATATCAATTTATCAGATAAGAGATAATTAATAATAATAGTGTGATAAAGCTATTATTAGTGTCTAGTTCTGAGTCTACTTCATCAATAATCTTTATTATAAACACAATCAGAGCTAGACAATAATAGATTAGGAGCATCTTACGGACTAGTCGACTTATGATTAAATCAAAAATATAATAATAAATATCTCTCTGATAATAATAATAACATAATATCAACCCCAGTTAGTGAGACATAACAACAACACAATTGACTGTTCAAGCACACATCTCTATTAAATTTCACACAAACACACAAATATAAGAATAATAATATAATATTAAAAACTATTATGATATAACTACAACTACTACAAATTCACCCAGGCATCGATGTCATACATAGATGAATAATTCTTCAAGCAGCAGCAATACATACGCCAAACTATTATTATCACTTTGGCAGCAGTCTTCATAATTATAAAAACTGCTGTTACTCTATCGCTTTCATTGGTGCTTCTATTCCTCCTATCGCATGCCTGTTTTTACTTTTATTAATCAGTATAACTCAATATAATATTGTATATTCTCTTTTTATATCTTAATGTTGTTGTTATTGTTTATTTCAGTGCTTTATAAATATAAATCAATAATATTAAAATGAATATGATATCTCTCTCCCACATTCTTCTTTATTTATTTTTATTATCTTCTTAGAAATCTCTCTTTAATAATGCTACAGCTTGTTTGATGATTTTAGATAAATTATTCATAAATTAAACAATATTTAAAAGTATTTATATGAAAGTGTTTAGATTGTTGATATTTTAATATAAGACTCTCTGGGGTTGGGGTTGGGGTTGGGGTTGGGGTTGGGGTTGGGGTTGGGGTTGGG
>Ga0302271_10000409_pt1 | contig 42028 bp, 37 predicted proteins | sample III_Bog_N1_1_FD_198767 | JGI IMG/M metagenome (GOLD analysis project Ga0302271, IMG submission 198767) | Peat permafrost microbial communities from Stordalen Mire near Abisko, Sweden - III_Bog_N1_1 | ecosystem: Environmental > Terrestrial > Soil > Wetlands > Peat | place: Sweden: Abisko...
TAGAAGAGTTATTCAAAAATAACTGTTTATTTGATTCTATGTGTTTATTTGCAAATTTAGATAGCCCCAACTCAAGGAGTTATCTATGATAGAGTTTTATTATTAAAATGAGTATGCAATTCGAACTGTCTGCTAAGCATAAGATACTCTCCCATTGAATTTCGATAGCTTACTGTATTTAGTCGTGAATTAAGTGTAGAATCGAGCCAAGAGTGCTGAGAGAATCATCGATTATTTGACTACATAAGACACTGATGAGAAGAATATTAAATCTGATTTACGATTATTTGCTGGGTTAGCATTTGGAGGGTTTTTACTTATGCTCGTGATAACCTATCCGACATTGAAGAATGTAAGATAGTTCTAAGAGCGAATATTAGTTATATTATTCAGAACAACGTTCGAAGAAGCTGAGTAGGAAGTAAACAGATGTTTAATCGTTTAAGATGTTCTTAAGAGAACGGATAGAAGTGATGATTGGTTGATGATAGATGTAATGGAGAGATTAGAGAGAATAGAAGATATTTAAGGAGTTAAAGGATAGAGTAGTAAGATTAGATAACCAAGTGAGATTTAAAGAAAATAGAATAGTAAAGATAATAATAACGAGGATTCTCAGAATAAGGTATAAAATGCTGATATTGAAATGCCATAAAAAGAGTCTTATGCAATTCCTAAGAGCAATTTCTTTTAAGCTAAAATGAACCCAAGTTAGTAGCTCTAAACAAATAGTCTCTAACCTGATGTCGTCCATAACTTATCTACAAGTATTCTATAATAAGAACCTCCCTTTGCATAGTATTCTTAGAAAAATCATCCCAAAAACCTAGAAACATTGAAAACTCCAACGATTCTAACACCTAAAAATACACAACAGCTCACAATAAACACCAACACAAATAACGATTTCTTTCTATCTCCTGAAAGAGTACCACAAAGCCCTTTGACTTCTTCAACACAAGGATAAGCAGATAATGTCAAAACTATTAACTCTGTTGTTGTTACCCCATAGCAAACTGAGTTCTCCAATTAGCTAGCAATAACACCATAATTCTCTTCAAATTAATCTATGATCAAACATTTCCCAATTCGCTAGAAACAACAACAGCAACAAGGCCTTAATCCCCCTAATAAATCCCGTTCATCTAAACTGCTACCTAGCAACTTCCAATCTTCAAAGTGCATCAAGAACACTAAGATTACCTTCCATCATAACCATTCGATTTCTTCTACAACCCCTTCAGGTTCTTAATCATTTCCACTTTCTCCTTCAAAACCTTAGAAATCTAATTTCTAAATCTCAACGCTACTCAAGAACAACAAGCTCAATAGCTTCTAATATTTGATATTCCTAATAATTCTTGCAATAACAGGTTCAGCGATATTCCTCACAGCAGTGATAATCTACCATGAATTCTCCAGTAATCTTGTACCAGATTTTGAAATGTACACGAATACGATCCTGTCTGCATCAGCGTTCAATGCTGTTGTGACTCTAAGTGAGTTCCTCTATCGAAGAGATTATTTAATGCTCGCGTAGTTTCCTGATATTTCTTCACCTTAATTGATACATTATTTCAATGATACCTAAGAAATGATTAAGACATTTGTGAATTATATGGCTGTGAAGATAGAAGATAGTAATTATCTGCATGAATCTGAAGCTGCTGAGATGAAAAGTATTTTCAAAGCCAATCTATGCGAGACATACATAACTGATCAACTTTGCAGTAGTAGTTATTCCGGCACAGGCTCATCGGTATCTGGCGTTATGCGACAAGGTTTAGTAGCAGTTTTGCAGGAATATTTAAATTATTTCTAAAGTTTCTCAGCAATTCTCTCAAGTTCTGTAAGTACTCCTGAGAAAATGGCGCTTGAGTAGAGTTACATAGAATCGGAGTAATACTAACCGTTGATCCTCAGAGGTTTCTACACGCCGTCTAGAGCATTTGTGAAATTATAAGAGATGATTTATACGATTCTCGGTGGGAAAGTCGACAACTAGGAAATATTTTTCTTGGTTTATTTCTTCGTTGCATGCTTCGTTGAGGTTATTATTTGGCTGGTAGTATGGAAATTCTTGACGAGAAAAATAGAAAAGGACATAAAAAGTGTCGCATATGCGCTATCATGTCTGCCTCTTGAAAATGCACTGCAAGATGCGAATATTAATTTGATCAAGAAAATATAAAGTGGATGAATTGTGACCGGACTAGGAAGCAGTGGAAGATAATATTATGGTGCTTAATAAAAATTTGATCGTGTAAGACAGGTTTTTTTAACTTTTAGTGTTCTTTTCTAAGTTGAATATGTCAAACAACTTGCGAAATAATCAAAATTTGTTTTCAATGCTGATTAAAAAAATTTCTCCATTTAGTTTTCTTGTTTTCTTTATCTCTTTGTGTGTGTTGGATAATAAGCATGTTTGTTGATTTTCTAAAATAATGAGAAAATACAATTCCTATTTGATCCATCGTATTAGTTAAACTTCGAATCTATGTGATTATCACTAAAAGTATTCTTTAGGTGTAATTATTTTTACTAATTTCCATACAGGCATTACCATATTCAATTATCTGCGTTTTTAACTCCATGAATCTTTAAAAAGATATCATCATCTAAACTATCCAAGCTACTACTGTAAACCCCTTTGAAAATAGAATCTCCAGCAAAAAAACTCACGCAAATCGCGTGATGTAGTTCGTTGGGATGTTCCCACAGTGAATATACTTAGTTCAAAAGAAAAATCACTGAATATGTTCATTCATTTATCTTCCTATTTTCTCAACAACAAAAAACTCAAAAAAAAACTCACAACTTATTACAAAGAAAGAAAAGCCAATCATTTTTATATCTTAAAAGAATTGGTCCTTGAATTAAGCTTTCAATAACAATAAATATCCTCCTATTTTGGAGTTAATAATAATAAATAAAAACAATCCAATGTTCTTTTCATGAAACAAAATATGAAATAAAAACGATCCCATCAGAAAAATGTAAAGAAGTAAGAAATAATGATTTAAATGATGGCTATTTTAGAAATTTGAGATTTTAGTTTGCAATGATTTAATAACAGAAAATATGCAATAAATACAGATTCAATCATTCAACTCTAAGTGCTTTATTATGTTGAAATAAATCTAAAACAAATGTTTTGTTTGTTTAGTTATGAAGTTGTTTCTAAGTTGTAGATCTAAACTTAAAAGACTGATCAAGTTAGAGAGGGGATATAAAAAAGAATAGGTTCCTATGTCTCCAATATTGTTGTTATCTAGACCTATTGTTAGACTCGAGAGATTAAGGAGATTCACTAAGGAAGTTAACAGAGATTGGGCTCCTATGTCTCCAATTTTGTTGTTACCTAGACCTATTGTTAGGCTCGAGAGATTAAGGAGATTCGCCAAGGGTGATAACAGAGATTATGTTCCTTTGTTTCCAATTTTGTTGTAACGTAGATCTATTGTTAGGCTCGAGAGATTAAAGAGATTCGCTAAGGGTGATAACAGAGATTGCGCTCCTATGTCTCCAATTCCGTTGTTAAAAAAACTTATTGTTAGACTCGAGAGATTAAGGAGATTCGCCAAGGATGATAACAGAGATTATGCTCCTTTGTATTCAATATTGTTGTTACCTAGACCTATTGTTAGGCTCGAGAGATTAATGAGATTCGCCAAGGGAGATAACAGAGATTGCTTTCCTATATCTCCAATTTTGTTTTTACCTAGACTTATTGTTAGGCTCTAGAGATTAAGGAGATTCGCCAAGGGTGATAACAGAGATTGCGCTCCTATGTCTCCAATTTTGTTGTTACCTAGACCTATTGTTAGGCTCGAGAGATTAAAGAGATTCGCTAAGGGTGATAACAGAGATTACGCTCCTTTGTATTCAATATTGTTGTTACCTAGACCTATTGTTAGGCTCGAGAGATTAAGGAGATTCGCTAAGGGAGATAACAGAGATTGCGCTCCTTTGTCTCCAATTTTGTTGTAACGTAGATCTATTGTTAGGCTCGAGAGATTAAGGAGATTAGCTAAGGATGATAACAGTGATTATGCTCCTTTGTATTCAATATTGTTGTTAAAAAGACTTATTGTTAGGCTCGAGAGATTAAGGAGATTCGCCAAGGGAGATAACAGAGATTGCGCTCCTATGTCTCCAATATTGTTGTTATCTAGACCTATTGTTAGGCTCGAGAGATTAAGGAGATTCGCTAAGGGAGACAACAGAGATTACGCTCCTTTGTCTCCAATTTCATTGCAATCTAGACTTATTGTTAGGCTCGAGAGATTAAGGAGATTCGCCAAGGGAGATAACAGAGATTGCTCTCCAATATCTCCAATTTTGTTGTTACCTAGATTTATTGTTAGGCTCGAGAGATTAAGGAGATTCGCCAATGGTGATAACAGAGATTATGCTCCTTTGTATCCAATTTTGTTGTAACGTAGATCTATTGTTAGGCTCGAGAGATTAAGGAGATTGGCTAAGGGAGATAACAGAGATTATGCTCCTATGTCTCCAATTGAATTTTCAAAGAGGTTGAGTGAGACACTTTGTAAATTGACTAGCATAGCTAAGCGAGACAGGAGAGATTTAGTTTCAAAACATAAAGTTGGACTTCTTGTGCAAATTAGTGAAATCCTTGATAGATTGAGAAGATTACCGATTAAGTTTAAGAGAAATCTTGTCTCAGTTTCCCCAATCCTTAATTTATTAAGATTGAGACAGACACTGTAAAGACTAGCACATCTACTGGGGGCATATTTAAAATCATCTAATACCTTGCTATCCTCTAAAGTTAACATCATTAGCTATTGAAAATTATTTTCATCTGGATCATTAGAATTTTCCTTGTTTTCTTTTTAAGATGCAGTGAACTTCTCAGTTAAATTCCTAAGAGATTTTCTTTATTGTGATTACACAATAAGGAGTTGTTTAGCAATTTTGTTAAAACCTGCTTTTGTGTTAATTTAAAGGATAATATCCAAGCAGATCTCAGCAGATCTTAGAGGAAAGGACAGCAACTTTCGAGAAAGTTGTTCTTCTGAACAGACAAGGTAGCTGCCAAGGAGAAAGACGCAAAGACCTACTGAGTAGCTATCAGTGAAGAATGTCGAAAAATCTGGATTTTCCCATCTCTCCGGTGCAAAATACAAGGGAGATTCTCTGTTATGCCTCTGCAAAATACAATTAAAAGGAGATTAAAATTCCCCTTTAAGTCGTTGATTTTCTAAAGTGGACATTTCTTAGAAGTTGTTATGTAATTGAACCGCATGACTGAAATTACCTAACTTAACAACTGTTTATCCTGATCCATTTTCTGTGATTAAAAAACTTTCTAGTTTTATGTTTCTGTGAAGTATTCTATTTTCATGAAGGAAGCTAACTGAATCAATGATTTGAAGGGTCATAAGATTCTTTTATTCATCTGAGTATTCTCCGCATATTCTCTGCAATTCCAGGTGATGGGTAAGGGAATAATTACATTTCTCCAGCTCTTAGACTACAAACTCATTGCCATTAGCATCTTTGAAGAACTTGCATCCGTAAAATTTTATAATGTAAGGAGCTTAACATATCCTCCTAATACCTATTTCTCTGATGGTTTCAGCTTTGTTGGTGCACAGTGAGAGTTTGAGAGCAGATTTCCTTTTTTCCACAAGGTTTTCTACTCCGAAGACGACTCCACCAACTCCAACTCCTATGACATCATATTCTTCACTAAACTCTTTCCACTCCAGCATGATGCTCAAAGCGCTCTTGAGTAATTCCACAGTTAACTAGGTTTTTCTTTATCCCTAGTCGTTAAACCAACTTTCTATGTTATGGAGTTTGCGTTGTTTTCTCACTTACCATACAAGAAAGTCAAGTATTATCCTTTTCGAAGGGATTGGCAGACAGAGAGAGTTTATATGTCTCTTCAAAACGACTGAAAATAAGGGAATATTCAAAGGCCCTGTTTGTTTCTAAAGAAGTAGCAGCAGTATTGAACGAGCACTCTAGCTATTATCCCTTGACTTACTCAATAGGCAACATGTTATCTTGTAAAGTAAAGTATTTTTATTGAGCTGGTGGGCATCAAGCACGATTGTTAAGTCAGGTTAACCAAGCGCAACATTAGAGACTTTCGAGTAATTAAAACTAGTGCCAATGTTATTCAACTGAAGGAAGACTTTACCTAAGGAAACAAGATCTTATTCAAAGTAGTCTCTTTAGATCTCACCAATAGGAGGCATTCTGTTCTGGGATTCATTGTCCGATACCGAATCCTCTAGATTTCTGAGGTTAACAGTAGAGGTAAACCTAAAATTGCACAGTTTCAGGAGAACTGGAAAGTCGTGGCTTGATGAGACTAAGAAGTGCTGTGTTGTGATATTTCCATGAGCTATGTGCTTTTGATGGAGGAGGTTCACAGCATCAAGCATTTGAATCACTAACAATTCCTTAAACTCTTCAGTAGGAGGATCCTTATTATTTTCTGAATAATGCTAAATGGTATCCTGTAAGCTTCCTTAACACATCTCCATTTCCTACACAAAAAAGACCTTCCGAGCAGTATTTGAATTCTCATTTTTACCCTATTCAGCACTTTCATCCATTTCTGTGAGGAAGAATTAATTCTATATAGCCATAAAGTAATCGCTAGAAGGTAGTTATTTCCTTATGGCATACTCTCTCTCCATTGCTTAAATCTAGCAATCTGTGTGATCAGAGAATTCAAGTACTTTCAGAGCCACCTCTGCAATCCCATTCTTCTTAGCACTGTGCACTAGCGCGAAAGGCCCGTTTGCTCTGTAGCAGATGTCAGAATATTTTGTTTTCTAGGTTGCCATCAAGGCTAGGAACTTCTCTATGGACTGAAGGCTAAAGCTGCAGTTTTTGGTTTGGATTGCAATTTTATTAGAGGGTGCACTCATTTTCAGAAATATTTGTTAGTTTATTTGTTAAATTATTATCTATGATTTGTTTTGTTTGAAGAAAAATTTGTTGGGGAATGATTACACAATTATTCAAATTTCCACTAAAACATAAACTAAAGCTTGTGTTCAGAAATTAAGAGAATCAGATTTCTTTTTTGCTTCATTAATAATCCTTTAGCAGCTAATATTACTATTCCTAGCTATTCTCTATCCTGATGACGAGCTAGCAGCAGTCGCAATTAGCTCGTAATAATAATCAAGAGAACGAAATATTTTCATCAAAAATAATATCAAAAATTAATAAAACAATTCAAAATCAAGTCGCATAGTCTCAAAACCCACAAATGCAAGAGAGATAAGCTTTTGAAGTTGTTGACAACTAGCACTTAATAGATAATAATGACCCATAATAATTCATTTATCTGTCTGATTCTTCTTCTTCTTTTTCATCTTTTTCAGAAAGTCTAAAAACTCTTTTCGGATCCTTCAAACCTCCTCTTATTCAACATCCTCGCATGTCTACCCCTCATCATGTGCCATTCTTATCTGCTTTAAACCTCTAAAATCCCATCGATAACAGCAACGACAACAATAGCAAACATGGGTTGTTATTTTATTTTCTGAACAGTTTCAGCGATCCTGATCGAAGCCTCAGCATGTGTTCTATGAATGAAATATGGATGAAAGAACATAAATGGCGACTACATAATCTACACTCAACCGATGCTTATTCGCTATTACGCAGTTCCATGGATGAAACTATTAGTTTTTCCAATTATTAAAGATGCAAATTGCTACTTCTGCTAACATCGAATTTCCATGACAAACAAAGGAACTCATAAATTGGATTGTATCTAGCATATTTACTTGGACTTTTCCATCAATAAACCTCCCTAAAATATGATGAGCTCAATGATGATAATCATGCTACTTCTGTGTGCAATTCTAGCAATACTAGCTCGTTAAGTTTATCCTCCTAGTTATCAAATAGCAACAACAACTATCAACTGTTATTTCATTCCACATAGTTTCTATCTGAAATGCTCTTAACTCTAAGTAATCTCAATATCTCACTGTATCTTTCAATTGCCTAACAATAACAATATCCCCTTCATGATCCCTTAGAATCACATCTGACATTAATCACTCAGCCACTGATTACTCTAACACAGCTATTTCCCTATTCTTTTCATTCAATTCTGATGTGCTTGAGTCTATTTATGATCCAAGCATATCCCCTTGCAATCATCCATTAGCTCGTAGATGCTAATACCAAAACAGAGAAGTATTTCATCGAACTTATTGAGAATCTTCTTGAATTTCTTCATTTCCCACATACTTTACGATTTTAAGGGTTTCCTCAGATAACAGCCAAGAATATCTATTAAATCATGATAGAATATTAAGATAAGAATTGAATGTGTATTTGTGAGTTTGGACATTGTGTGAGTTTTTTTAAAAATCTCATAAGTATTCCATGTCTTGTTGCATTGTGTTTCTTTTCTAGCTTCTATTCAATGAACTCATCAAAAGTACAAACAAACGATATTCAAATAGAATCAACAATAATTTGTATAATCTATCTCTCTCTGTGTGTCTATCTTCGATCAAATCTAATAATCAAAATCTTAAGAGAGAAGCTACATTTAACAATAATTAAAAGAAATTCCTACAAATTCCGCTAAAAATTAAGCCAAAAAGACAAGTCGTTCCTAAATGTTACAGCAACTAGCAATATCATCTGAAACCCCTTTCAGTTAAGAACACCTTCCCTTGCAGCCTATCCATGTCCGCTTGGAGCACACCTTAGAAAAAGCAAAATCCTAATTAGACAGACACATTGCTTCTCACAGTGATACCTCCAATAACCAAACCATTTCCTTGACCTCCACCAGCATAATCTCCTTAGAGTTTGCGTATCTACTAAAATCGCAAAGAGAAGCCATTCTAAAGTTCTTCTGCGATGCCTTCCTCCCTGCTAAACACGGAAATATCCAATCATTAAAGATCATGAATTCCAATCTTTCATCCTCCGATGCAGTTTTTCTCTTCCAAACCCACTCTAATCTCTTCTAAAATCTTAATTACTTAAGTTTCCAATCCAACACATCCTTCCCATTACAATCTCTATCAGTTGTATTCTCCACTGCAAGTCAGCTAGTCTCCTTGGATCTTCGTAATAACTAACAAATCAACGATTCGATCATCACATACATTGAGAAACTACCTTAACTTACTATGCTAAACCTCAGTAATACCTCCATCTCCGATATATTTATATCTTCATTGTCGATTAGCACATCGCTAACTTCATCCCTCGAAGAGCTGATAGTCTCTCGAAACTTCCGCATCATAACTCTAGAAGGAATATTAACCTTTCCTAACGACGCCAAGTTAGCAAAATTAGATGTATCGTATTGTGATATTTTCCCAGTAGGATTTGAGAATCTTAAGAAAAGCAGCGTTCTCAAGCAACTCAAGAGTCTTGACATGTCATGTAATACACTCCTAAAAACCACCAAAGAATAGATCAAAGATCTTTATGTGTTGGTACCTAGGAATACAGAGATTACATAATATCCTACTGGGTTGAGATTATGTGAACTACATTTGAATAACTTATATCTCACTGTACAATAGCTAGGATGTTTACTTTCTCATGATAGCAATAACCACAACACTCTTCCTTGTCTAACTATCCTTGATCTCCAAGATAATCTCAGTCTCTTTAAGGAAGATCCCTCTTCTGAAGCTATTACTAGCAATTCTCTCGCATTGAAGCAGTGTGAATCTGTATTCTCACAGTTGAAATCAATTAACTTGCGGAGCACTGGTTTGACGCTTTCGTCTCTGCAAATCATTCTTCCATGGCTAGCATAAATCGCACATATCGATTTAAGTTATAATCCACTGGTAAATAGCTGTGAAAGTGAGAATAGTTCAGCAGATACCAAGGAGGCTAGCAAAGAAACTCACAAGAATAGCAAGACAGAAGACAACACAAACAAGGATCCAGCACTAATCGATGAAACTAAATTCAATCTTGAAGACAAACCTGAACTCAAAAAAGAACACAAATTATCTTGCTCTTCTTTCCCTTAAATCTTCTTATTACCTGAGACTTCTCGAGTGGTGTCTTTAGGCCTCGGAGGTCTAGGATTGACAGCAGCATATCTTGAGTAGATCTTAACAGAGAATGAAAAGCAACTAAATTCAAGTCTACAACATTTGTATCTGCGAGAAAACCCAGGTATTGCTGATAAGGCTGTGGAAAGACTACTTGGGAAGCAAGGGAAAGGGATGTTACAGCTGAAATACCTGAATCTAAGTGCTACTAATCTCACTGATGAAGGATTCAAGAAACTACTTTCAGCTAAGCACTCTGAACTCATCGATCTTCGTCTTAGCGAAAACAATGAGCTTTCCTATGACACTGTCATGGGTAATTTAGCTACCAGTGTGCAATAGCAGAATTTACCAAAGTTGAAGAGACTATCACTGGGATCTCTCTTAGATAACCCAAAGCAAGAGGAACTAGAGAGATTCTCATTCATTATGTGTCCATTCTTCGGAGATGCTTTGGATTGAAGAATAAATGAAAGATTCTTTGTGTTTTTATTGTGTAAGTTGTAAAAAATAACCTTGTGAATTCATGAAAATTCAGATTGGAATGATGGGAGGAATGGAGGGGGTTAAAGAGAAGAATCATAATTTACAATAATGACATTACAATTACAAATAATTGAGATTATATATTATTCACTAAATCGATCGATTTGAAAATTGGAGATTTATGTATTCTTTATAAATCTAAATATTTAGCCATTTTCGATTCACAATTAAGAACAAAAAATTAGCACAATTATGTCTATACCAATGATCTTTAGACTATTTCAATCTTTAAGAGAGGAAACCGAACCAACATGCTATGCATTTCTGTTGCTTTTTTGTTCTAATCTCACACTTTCTTGATCCATCCCTCTTATCTTCCGAATTTTTACTTAGTTTTATTCTACTCAATCCCTTAGATTAGTATTCCACTTTCTATGGGTAGAATATCTCTAACCTGCCTAATTAAAATTAGAATGAACTCCCTCCCACAAGCCATTTTCGAATCCATCTTTCATCAACCCATCCCATCAGAAAAAACAATATTTAATAATCAAGATACAATGGAGGAAATAATAATCATTTCCAGTATCCTTTAAACATGATCCTATCATTTCTTAATTCCGGAATGAATATCTTAGTTAAACATTATTATTAATTCAAGTAAAATTACTGATAGACAACACACACACTAATGAATTCATTTTATTCATTGACTTTTACAATAAAAACAATACAACTACCCCCCCTGTATTGTATCTTTCTTCAACATCCTTGTCCACGTTCTTGATTGTTCCCGTTACAATTCCTGTGAATTTATCCATTAATGCAAGATTGATTTCCTTAGCTAATTTCTGTTTCTCTCCTTCTATTTAACCCACATCCACCTTGACTCTAATCAATAATGGATCCTAATAATTAACTATTTCTCCCATAGCTGGTACAAGTATTTCTTCCAGCCGTTGAATTTCCATGTTAAACTAGGTTATTACAGTTTCTAACTGGATTTCGAGCAGCATAAGATATTCTTCCATGTGTGTAATGATTGAAACCAAAACCAAGACCTAAATGAGAACATCGTGCGTTTCCTACCAACAGTGCTATGAACAATAAAATAAAATATTCCCTTAAGAGTGTCATAAGATGAAAGATTGGTTGTGATAAGAAATAAATAATAAATTGTTTTTTATTGCTTTTTGATTTTTATTATTTTTTATCATAAATTTGTACTACAAAATGCCCTTTTTCTAAATCAATGAGCAAGATTTTCTCCCCATTAAATGAACGAATCCCTGTAGGCATTTGGGGGATGGATTCATTTGGCAATAGATTCTTTTATGAAGAGAGAGGATTAAATGGTCAAGTTAGTTATGATTTTTTTATTTATTTCTAGGTCCATACTGATTCAATAAATCAATATTTACAAGAAATACAAATGTTCCCGAGCTTTTTTTTAATGGATAAGGTTGAGTAGTTTGTGCAAATCTAAGCAACAACAACAACTATGAAAACATGCATATCCTTCTTTCTGCCTTTATTTTCACCTCTGTTCTTATTTAGCACTATTGTTTATTATCTCCCTCAAAAATAACTATGTCCTCCTCTATTCTATCCTTAATATTGGTTATAGCCATAACCTTGATTCTAGAAAAAACCTAAATTATCATAGTACCCAAGATCTTCTGGTCTCTAAACATAAGCTTACCCGTGAATCGATGCACTGCTCTTACTGTCACCCTGTACATAAGGCTGCCCATGGCATTACACAAAACCTGAATTCTACAAATATCCTTGATTATTCATATTCTACTACTAATGGTACTACTATTAAGGATGAAAATGTTGCGACTGCTGCTAATACTGCATTTACATTTACCTCTCCATCTACTGCTATGCCAGCTGCTAATGCATCTACATCTACTCCTACTATTATTAAATCTGCATCTATGGTTGCTATCCATGTTCTTTTTTAAATTCCCTTTTTTCTCGAGAAAAGATTTTATTATCTTGGTTTGGTTGCGTCCATTTATCATGTACACATCTGTGGCTACGATGGTTGCTATCCACAGCACCCTTGTGAGATTGTCTTGAGCTATGATGCCTATGCCGATGCCTGCGATGATGATCATTTGGTTCTTGCTCTTATCCCTCAAATTCTCTCCAAAAATGCTCCTGATTTCTTTAGGTATTATCATTGCTTCTTTGTGAATGCCGAGAAGCAATTGATGGAGGTTAGGGAGGAGGGGAGGTAGTTGGATTATTTAACTTACTGTTCAATCCAGCTCCAAACCCAAAGTAAAAGCAATGTGTTTAGCATACCAATAGGAGAAATATCACAGCTAAGATCAAGATAGGGCTGCCCATCAGAGAGAGAGAAAGTGAGAAAATTAGCTGAACTGTTTGATATCAAGAATGTTTATTCTTTTAATAGGAATTTTAATAATATGAGTTTATCGGAATTTGCCTCTCTTCACTGGTTCAAACAAACCTCCGCTTTAATGAATCAAAAAAAATACACCATTTACAGGTCCATTATGAGGTCTCTAATAAGAGGAAATAACATTTGTGAATTAATTTAATTTCCCTTGATAGGAAAACCAACCATGATGTGAAGACATTACAAATTCAAGAAATTATTAGCCAAATTAGAGTTGGTTTCATATTTTTTTCAATTTTTAACTTTTTTTGGTCTATGTCTCATAATTTTGTAAAGAGAACAATAATAGTGATTTATCAAGAATTTGTGGCATAGTTGAATCCAAATAGTCATTCAAAATGAGAAAACACACCCAATAAAGATAAACTATTGAAAAAATAATTAGAATCTGACACATAAACTAGGTAGTATTTTCCAAAGAATATCCTGAAAATACCTTTAACATCTATCTCTCTCTCTCTCTCTTCATATCAATTGTTCTCTTCTTCTTGTTGGTGTTGTTATTTCTTGGCAGCCAGGAAGTCTCTAAATGATGGTTTGCCTGTGACTTTGTTAGAATTGCTAGAATGCTAATTGATATTAGCCATTACTATCTTTTATTCTTCCACTGATAATGAGTCAATAATATTGATCCCTTAAGCTTAATACAGTAGATTTGCAATCTAACTTGAGAGTCTCTTTAAGACTGTACGCTTACCATTTAAACACTTCACAATCGAAGGCATTAAAACTGACAGAATCGATTGATCCAAATGTTATGATTTAGCAGAAAGTATCTTCTTTGAGACAAGTATTCCCTCAGTTCCTTTATCTTTTAACGAATCAGAATTATCCCCATGAATTCTATCATTTTCCTTCTATTCTTCTATATCCTACTCTTCTCTCTCTACCTTTCTTTCAGTATCTTTAAAATTATTCTATATTATCTTAAACAATGAATTCCCAGCATTTTCCGATATCTTGGGATTCTTATTAAAAACTAAACCTACTAACGTACTTACCACAGCTAAATTACAGCATCCACTGCTTCGATGCAATCTCTCTAATGCCGTCTCAACTTCGATTCTGACAAATTACAAATCACTTATGAGTTTTTCAAATAATTTCGTAATTATCGCACTTGTAACTTTCTCTGGCATTTTATCAGTTTAATGCTTCATTAGTATCTCACTTAGCAGCAAAAGTGCATTCTTAGATAAGTTTGAACGAATTGAATCCACTAACTCCAGAACCATCACTAAGCATTCAGGGAAAATAACTTCTATGAATTTACAAGAATCATGGAATTTATTGAGAATACGCAGTGATTCTAGTGCTTAGAATTATTATCGCCATTCGGTGATATTAGTTAACGAAGAGATGATTTTACTGAGATCAAATAAATCGTCGGATTGGTCTTGTAAGTCTTCAAATGAAGTATAAGCTTGGGAGGCATTAATAGAGGAAGTTGTTTATAGAGATGATGAGGATAATGTTGATGATTGATGGGCAATTTAATCCTGTTTCTGTTAATTATTTTCTTATGTTGTTTCTGCTATTACAGGGGAAGTCTATTGTTCTGATGTAGGTGCTTCTACTGCTGATAATTCTGTTGGTTTGTCAGCCATAATTCAAATGTTTGATCAATATTTTTCTGTCTTTTTATCTTTTTTTTTTTGATTTAAAAGATCAATTACAAACATAAAAAAACAACGAAGAACTTTTTTAGCCGCCCAAAGATTTCAGATTCTCTTTGCTAAGCATTAGGATTTTTGAAAATTCTTCTTAGCAAAGCAAGCAAAGTGGTTTTACCACAAAATCATTAATGTCATTTTTCATCTCTTATCTTTCCACACACATACACACACAAGCACACATACAACATCTCTCCCTATTCATCTCATTCTTTAACCTTATTAATCTCATTCTTGATACTTTCCATGGTGAGATTAAACTTGTAGACATCCCTTTCACTGTATGCTTTTGAATCTTAGATTTCAATTTTCTTCTCCTATCCCTTTAATTGTGACTTAAAATACTTCTTATCAGCTTCGTACCCTTTGATTTCATTATCCGAATAGACCCACTTGAACACGACTACATCGATGACAAACCAATTAATGAGCAAGCAGAAATACAGTCCAATTATGAATTTCGGGAATTCATCTTATTTCTCCGGTTTCTCTGGACCGAAGAATATCCTTTTGAGATACGGAATGATTTAGAATTTCTCTACATCGTAGTATAATTCATTATCTTCCGGCTTGGGCGACTCTTCAATGTAGAAGTTAGCACGCTTAAAGAAGGAGTATTATGTACTCAGAATTTTAATTCTTTACAAAAATTATTCAGTTAATTGTTGTTCTGTTCTTCCAGCAGAATGATGACGAAGATGTAAACGCTTTAAACTGTTCCATTAAACTCGGCTAGAATATGATATTTCATCCCCTTCCATGTCAAGATTAGCTAATCTAGTGTAAGGGATAGGTTTATCAGCAGAAGGCGGTAATTATTAGCTGCTAGTGTTATTCAATGTGTTTGATTATCCATCAGTTTATTAGACCTAAGCTTGAGGGATCTATGTACTTTAAGTAGCCCTGTAAAACACCTACTTAGGGTATCTAGAATGACTAAATAGCGACCTTCGCAAATACATTTAGCTAAATATAAAAAGGCAATATTTCCTTTGTGATTTAATTGATTTATTTCCCTTGTTTTGTGTTTTGTTTTCTGAATCAAAATATCCAACCTTCTTTTGTTAATCGAAATATGATAACTAAACAACTTAATAAAGAGAATGTTCTTCACAGGAATCTTCTATCTATTATTTAAGAGAGACTATCTATTAATCTAAGTCTCTCCCTTTGAAAATAGCATAATTAACATCTCTAATATTGTTAAAATTTTGATTCCTTGAAATTTCATCTGCATTCTCGAAAAAAGAAGATAACATAAAGGCTACAATAATAATAATAATAAAATTTGATTAGATCTACTACTACTCATTCGTATTCTAACACTGCATGTTTTATATCCTAGCATGTTACTGATTCTACTACTGAAGTTGCCGTGTTATCTTTACAGCAGGTCAATCTATCATAACTTCTCTATAGCTAAGTATTATCGCTTTTCTTAAAAAAATATATAAAATCATCTTCTAGCCAACATTACAGCCTATTATTTCTTTTGTTTCCATTTAAACAGACCTGTTTCTTAACTGTCATGTCTTAATAACTCATCAACTTGAGAGGAAGGTAAAATCAAAATATTTGTTGGATTAGTATTGTTTTTTTGTGTGTATTTTTACAGTAAAAAAATGAATCCTCCTGTGTACTCTTATTTCTCACTATTGATTCTTGTTAAAGAATGGCAAATACTGATCTAGCTCCCCTCGCTTATCGGGATTAGGATGAAGCATAGGTAAAATTAACGCTTAAATATCTTCATCTATGCCTTTAAAACAATCCGCAACATTCTCTGGAGTCTTCAGCGTCTCGATGATTTCAGCCAATCTTGTAGTCTGCTGCTCTACACTTGCATATCTCCATCCGAATATCTCCGCGATAAGCAGTCCAACAACGTAGATATCTGTTTATCTCGTCTGCTGATAATAAATTGAATCTGTGTTCTAGTTAATCTCCGGGGCTAGATACCATTTATCCGAATCAACAGATGTTTCCTATCGTTTTTTTCTCATATTCGAATCGAATTCTAACCCAAATTCTGCGACAACTAAACTATCTGTTTCGCTAACCATGATATTCTACGCTTTAAGCTCCCTATGCGTGTGACCTGCACTGTGAACTAAATGAACACCTTCAACGAGTTCTTTAGCATACCTAAACCTGCGAGAGCGGGTTAACTGCTGCTGCTATTAACTACTTGCTACATCAGGACTATCCTTGGTTTATTTCCCTTATTTTTCCTATTATTGTTATTATTCTCCTTGACTGTTACTTTTCTTCTTTTATTCCAGCTATTTCTCTTCATTCTTCCTAAGTATCTATCGCAGTGTTGTTGGATAGTAATCCATTCTAAAGAAAAACAAATGATTTCTCGCAAAGCACTAGTAGACTCTAACAAAATTAGGATGCTGCAGCTCTGAGAGCACACCTACTTACGCTGACAATCCTTAGCTATCGAGAGTACTATCGAAATATCTGATTTTAAAAGCGAATCGCTATCCTTTATTTCTCACAAGTGCGACTTTATTCGGTATCTATCCACCTTTAATTTTGCCATCTCTCACTTCTTCTACGTCATATCCTTCCTTAGCTAGAATAGACTTCGCTCTTCCAACTAAATCAGCATTTTTACCTTGAGACGTGCAAGAACCCATAAACAAAAAGGGGAGGTAGATTCTATGAAGAAGTATGTGTGTGTGTGTGGTGATGTAGAAAATAATCAATAAGAAAAGACGAAAAAATTATATTTTATATTTTAAAACAGTTTCTGCACCTTTTCGTTTTGATTCTGCTTGTTGTGTGGTAATTAACCCTAAATGACTCTCTCTCTTTTGTGTAATATATTTGTGTATGTGTGTTTTATTTGCTTTATTCCCACGATCTAAATCCCAAGAATAGCAGAAATTCTTTCTATGTTTAATAAATTTTTGTGAGTATATTAATAGATTTTTCAGGTTTTCTTTAAGTGTAATAAACTCTTCTTTTTATTCACCTAAGTTGGGTTAAGCAAAGAGCACTCCGTCACATCAAAAAGAGATGCGACTGCAAAAAGATTTACTCTAGTGAGTCTGGCTGAAGTTACATCTAATTTATTAATCAATTGCTCTGGGTGGTTTCAATATCTTTCTTTTTCTTTCTTTGTAAAATTAATTCACTATGAAGAGTAAATTTATCGAAATTGAGCATCAACACCAATATCTAATTACTCCTTTGACAATCACGTTGCATCTTTTAAAATTTCTCAATGCCTCTTACATTTTTTTATTATTTTGGAGAACCCATTTTATCTTATCTTTTTCTTTAAAGTTTTGGAATTGTTTTCTTCATTAAAAATCTTAAGTCTTAACAACTGAGTCCTTCCATTGAAAAGCTAAAATTTCAACACAACCATTACCGTGCCTTACTAAAAATAGATAATATTTCACAAATAAATAAAAGCCCATGAAATATGCAGAAACTACAAAATAAAACAAGATTTTCTTGTTTGCTTGAGAATTTACAAAAATGCTGCTAGCTAAAATAGGATTATTGGCAATATTTCCTCTTCCCCCAAACTAAGATAAGATTGCACATGGGTTATTATTGACTATGATTAAGAATTAAAGCTCAAGATTATTTTTAAGAATAGAGCATATTTCAATAAATTCATTCAAATCAATTAATTTCCTGCTTCTCCCCCTGAAAATCGCAATCTTATTTTTATCCAATTTGTGAACTTTCATTTGATTAAATATACTAATTTCTCAGAAACACCTTATGGAAGGAAATCACCTGTCATTGAGATAATTAATCAGATAATAGAATGACAGTGCAACACATATTCTGGAAATATTCCTTTCTTATACTAAAATAGTCCTTATCATTTAATAACTTATTGTCTTATCTTATCTATCTGTGGAGATTAGAACAATTTCATAATCTATTAACAGACATAAACAATTCAGCAAACATTAGATTTAGCTTAAGAATAATCCTAAACACTACACAGCGTGTACAAGACAATATGATTTCTCAAGTAGCTAAGAGATTCTTGAACATCTCAACATCGAAAAGAGCCATCTCAGGACTTTTATGGAAGAGCTCCTCATCATTTTCAGCCTTAAATTCATCGAGAATTTTCTCATTTTCGAAGAACTAACAAATGTACTCATTCTCAACTGGCTAAGCTGGATCAGCTGCATAGCAAGCAAGTACAGCAACACCATGCTCAGTGAATCCAACAACAGTCGTCTAACATGATGATTTCTATGTTGAATAGCATTTTACATCTTGTCTTGCTTCATATGCCTATTACATTGAATCCAATGGTGAAGCTGCCATGTAAACAAACAAACAGATAAGAACAATCAACACATTTTTTCATTGCTTAACTCAATCTCATTTCTTTCTTTTGGCCATTTTCAGCATTGACCCTTTGAGAGAGACTAAGCCCTACTTGGAGATTGCTGCTCGTAGAGGCGCAAAAATCAAATACATTCTGGAATCTCATTTCCATGCTGATTTTGTTTCTGGACATATCAGCTTAGCGAAAAAAACTGGAGCAACCATTGTCTATGGTCCACAAGCGACTGCTGGATATGACATCCATGTCGCTAAAGACTACGAAAATCTAAAGCTAGGAAACGCTACCATTCAAGTAACCAATCATAACTCCATATGAATTCGAGTTCTTTTTCTCATTATTTTTTTTTTAAATTAGGTCTTGCACACACCAGGTCACACTACAGAGAGTAGCTGCTTCCTTCTTAAAGACCACGCAGGAAATGCTCATTCTGTCTACACAGGTGACACTCTGTTCCTCGGTGAAGTTGGCAGACCCGATCTCGCAGTGAAGTCTGGTAGTATCACTGTGAAAGATCTCGCTGGTTGGTTGTTTGATAGCATTAAGAACAAATTATTAACCCTCCCAGATAACGTAATCGTGTTTCCCTCCCATGGAGCTGGTTCAGCTTGTGGTAAGAATATTGGAAAAGGCCACAATTGCGATATTGGAACTCAAAAAAAGAACAATTACGCTCTGCAACCCATGCAAAAAGATGATTTCATCGCTATTGTCACACATGATCTCCCTAAACCTCCTGGTTATTTCTTCTATGATGCTGGCTTAAATCGTAATGGATATGCAGATTTAGAAGACGTTTCATTAAAGAACTATAAACCTATTAATGGAGAATAACTCAATAAGTTCTTAGCTGATAATAAAGCAATTCTATTAGATGCTAGAGGGAACATCGATGACGGATTCATTTAGAATTCATTGAATGTTGGTCTGAATACACCATTCGCTGTGTGGGTTGGAGCACTTGTTGATCCACATAGACCTTTAGTACTTCTCACAGAAGAAGGAGCTGAAGAAGAAGCTGCCTTAAGATTGAAGAGAATTGGTTTCGATCATATCTTAGGGTATCTGCAAGGTGGTTTTTAAGCTGCTAAATCTTCAGGGAAAGTATCCATACAGAATGCTAGGATTCTCTAAGCGGAGTAGTTCATTAAAATCACTGAAGACAAGAGTAAATTTATTCTCGATGTCAGAAGCAAGTTAGAGTACGAAGCTGGCAGAGCTAACAGCGCTAAGAACATCCCTCTAGGAGAACTTAAGGATCATGTCAAAGAGCTTCCAAGAAACCAAGAGATCTTCATTTATTGCTAGAGTGGAGCTAGATCGAAAATGGCAATTACTTTATTGAATTCGTTAGGTGTTAATAATGTCACCATTGCAAGGGAGGGATATCCAGCTCTAGCACTAGCAGGAATGAAATGAACATAAACACAGAAAGAGATCGAAAGAGAGCAATAAGATTTAGATAAATATCATATAATTCTCTTGTGATGTATGTATTTCTTTGTATTTATGAATGTTTCCCTGAATATTTTTTATTTTTTTAAATTATTTTCTTGAAATTGGGTGACTACCATTTCAAACTTGAATGCAGGGCTAAATCCAATACACATACATGTATACAACTACTACATAACACATAACAGAAATGGATGATGATCGCTGATGGAGTTTTGGAAAGAATATCCAAGATTATTGTTTGTATGCGTTCCAATTTGGCTTCTTTTGAAAGGATATTTCCTTGGAGAGCATATTCACTAAGAACACAGTCGAAAACACAAATAGGAGTATCAAATAAGAGATTATCGAATTGGACAGCATAGCAAATGAAGTATACAGCATGGCTTCTCCTAGATAATTTGGGTTACGAGTGAATGCAAACACATCTGTAGTTATTAGAAATCCATTAGTTTTGCTATTTTCATGTTGATTCTTGGATTCTTCTTCTTCTTTCTTATGGCTTGAGAGCTTCTTGAATTTGTAGTAGTCAGCATGCAGCATTAAGGCTACTCCAGAGGTATACAGCAATAAGCAGAAAAGTATTCTCTTTTAGTTGTAAGGGGTGTATATATCTTCTAGATAATTCTGGTTTGATATTGCGAAGTATCCAATCATGTAGTATAAGCTTAATAGCATTGATCCACCAATAGCAGATGGTAGAGTCATGAGCTATTCGAAGTTCTTATCAGGAAAGATAAAGTACTTGATCACCCAGAGGATGCCATATGAACCGTGCATGCATAAATATGTCCATGCCATGAAGGAGAAATTATTGAAATAAAACATGAAACTGATTATTACTATGAATGTACTGCCTTTGAAGAGATTAGCGAGATATGCTGCTTTGATGACACGCTTGGTGTGAAGGAGATTGTAAAAAATGTAATTACGAAGAATATCGAGCTTTGTTAAGGGATCAGTTGTGGAAGATTTAAGGATAGAGAGAATATACTGGAGTTCTCGCTTAAAGAAGAGGATAATGGGTTAGGGGAATGTTGATAGGGACATTGGGTTTGAGGGATGATATTAGGATAGCCGAGGAGATTGAGTAGGTGAATATGGTTGAGAGAGATAATAATTGCAGATGAGATATTATGATTGTGTTTGGATAAATTTGATAATTTTGGAAAATAATTAGATTAGATAGACAGAGTGTAAGACATTCTGAGCTTGAAATATTAAAAATAAGGGAATATCTCTCTCTCTCTCTTTCTCTTGTTGTTGTTTGTTTTCTTAATTTCGATTGGTTTTGCAGATGAACTTTCAATAGGATTTTCGAGTATTTATCAAGGCTATTATTATGCAGAGATAACTCTTATTGTCTCTGTAGAAAATAGAAAAGAAATAATATGTAAGTGAAAAATGCAAATTTGAAAGCAATAAATGAAATATTAGATTCATTTCACATAATTCAATAATGTTGATATGTTGATTGCTTGTTGGGAGAAACAAGGTAAAACTATGTGGAACTTCCATGAAATAACTTCAACCATTTATGAGGGCATCCATCTTTCATAGACAAAAGCATTTTCGTTTGTCTTCAGTTATGCTTACTCAAATGAATTACAGTATTTTAGCTCTTCCTTCAGCATTTTGTGAAGGATATGTAATAAATTTACAGAATAACCTTCTGAATGTACAATAACAAACAGAATTAGATTAAATTTACAAGATATCTTTAAAGAAGAGGGGATCTTTGAGTCGTCATTTGAAATAAATGTCGCGTTGCAGTTCTATGACGTATTCCAACATCAACTCTCCCCGATGTAGTAGCTCATCTATTTCTATGAAATAAATCCACAGATTTTAAAAGAGAGGGGGGAATATCTTGAAGGGAGGGGTATAATAATTAAGGAATTGTTATTAAACTATTTTTGAATTTGCGAACAAAAACAAACAAACAATCAAACATTCAGCTCAAGAATACAAAGTAAGCCTTTGTTAGATATGAAAAGTTCTTTTTCATAAAAGTTCTCTTTCTTTTTTCTTTAGAATGAACGTGGCGAACATCCAGGGAATCTTAGAAAAGAGCATCAAGCTGCGATCTGTGTTGGTCGTATTAGGTGTGGTAGTTGGGTTGAAAGCAAGTAAAAAAGTATTCAAGTCAATCCTCCGGAAGATCTCCAACGTCCGACAGATGCAGAAAGTCAAATTATTCATCGCCAAGAGGAACGCTGAAATCCAAGCAATGAACATCCCCGTGAATGAAGTCTCCGATGAAATCCTCCAGCGTGTCTTCAGCAGTGACATTGCTTAACTCAAACAAATGCTCGATGAAGGTGTTATTACCAGTGAAATTCTCCTAAACATCTATGCTAGTCGATGCAAAGCTTACGGCATGGATTACCATATCATTACCCACTTAAAATACAAGGAAGCACTGGAATAAGCGAGATAATGCGATGCGCTAAGAAAAACCAACCCTGAGAAATGCAAATCTTTGCTGTTTGGTATTCCCATATCGATCAAGGAGACTTTCGATGAATAAGGATATCCTTCTACTGTTGGGTCTATTTACAGATTGGACTACATCCCAAAGGAAGATGGCTACACAGTCAAGTTATTGAAAAAAGCAGGTGCAATTCTATTCGTTAGGACTAACGTACCATAAGCTGCTATGACATTTGAATCATACAATGCAATCTATGGAAGAGTATTCAACCCATGGGATATTACAAAATACGCTGGTGGATCATCTGGAGGTGAAGGTGCAGCTATCGGAGCAAGACTATCACCTGCTGGTGTTGGCAGTGATATCGGTGGCTCAATTAGGATTCCAGCTGGTATGAATAAATCATTTAGAGGGGGGGGGGGGGGAATAATTGCATAATTCTAATATTTTGACTGCTTTAGCTATGTGTGGAGTCTATGGTTTCAAGCCGACAGGTGAGAGAAGTGCAATGGCAGGACACACATTCTATTCTGAAGCATTCTGCGGGTAGAATATCATACCTGTAAGATAAACTCAAATGATACTCTTAAGCCTTTTCACTAACCTTCCTCTTTTTCCTTTATCAGTGCTCTTCAGGCCCATTAGGTAGATCTGTAGAAGATTTGGTATTACTCTTCAAGGCTATGTCCGATCCGGAGAATTTCAAGGACACTAAATTCAGTGAGAGAGATACGCATATTTCCTATCAAGCCATCGATGAAGCTGCATTGAATAACTCAACTCCAAATAGACGTTTCGGGTATTTTACAACAACACACTCGATGGAAGCTGCAGTCTGCATGCAACGAGGAGTTAACTTAGCAGTGGAAGCTTTGAGAAGCTAAGGACACACTGTGATCGAAGTCAGCATACCAAGATGCAATGAAATCCATGATGCGTTCATTTAAATCATGATGGCTGATGGAATGTAATCAGTCTATGATCTACTCAAGGAAGAACGTAATCAATACTATTATTGATTAGAATATCCAATTGAATTTCCCCTCATTTTGTTTTATGATCATCATATCTTAATCACTTTTTTTTTACAAATTAACAGCTGCAATGGACGAATACTTGCAATTTGAGCTCGGTGCAACTCTTCCAACATTCGTCAAGAGCTTCCTAGCTTCTGTTCTTCGTCTTGCTGGTGCTCAGAATGCTGCGCGTGTGCTTGCAAGTACCACTTAAATCGGTGTTGCACAATACAATCGCTTGAACTACCTTGTTAGCTAATTAAAATCTGAAGTACTAAAACTCTTCGATTCTAATTAAATCGAGGCTATCATATGCCCTTCATTTGGAGCACCTGCATTATAGCATCAATCATCAGTTGATGGTGCATCCTTAGCTTACTACACGTTCTTATGGAATGTAGTAAACTTTCCAGCTGGAGTTATGCCTGTAACCGTCGTCAGAGAAGATGAATAGCACTTCTAAAACGCTGACTAGAAAGATCCAATTAACAGAAAGATTGATTTCTACATGAAAAACAACACCAAAGGATTGCCCGTAGGGATTCAAGTAGTTGCGCCACCTTTCAAAGAAGAAACTTGTCTCAACGTCATGAAGCTAATCGAACCTTAAATTAAGTTTTATCAGTAGCATAAGTTACCAGAGTTGAATTGAGTGTGAAAAAAGAACAACAAAAAGAAGGGCTAGTTATCAAAAAAGGAAGAAATATTTAAGAATAAAAAGGATAATATTTCATTTAAATTTGTGCTTGTTTGTTTGATTTTATTAGCAAATATCATAAAACCATTCATTCACTGCCTACTTCTTCTTCCATTTAAAAGCAATTAATTAGATACTTTTTCATATTTTTCTTAAATTTTTTAAATTGAATACAATCTTCATTTACCTTATTCGATAAACTACTCATCACAAAAAATCTTTATTAATAATAAATATATATCAAAAATATCATATTTTGTTAAGTTGAATACATCTACTTTGTTAATACTTCTTTTTATTTATTTATCTATTTGCATAAAAATATCTTTCCTTCTTCTCTTCCTTGTTTGTTCTCTCCCTTCATACATTCTCCCTGTAGAACTTTCCATCACTCCATATTCCAGATTAACTCACACCATTCTCTATCATAACCCCTTATCCTTTGGGTTTATCATATTCCCAATTTCCTTCATATCTCTTTTTTTCACTTAAAATCACCACTCCAAATCCATGTTTCTTATCATTTTTAAACCCTCCTTCATAGATAATCCCTTTCTCCGATTCTTCTCTACCTTATCCATCCATTTTACCATCTATCCAATCTCCTTCATAGCGTCTTCCATTCTTCCATTAATATGTACCTTTCCCTTTGAATTTATTCGCATAAAATTCACCTTGATAATAACTACCATCATCCCATAGAAACGTGCCTTTTCCTTGTTTGACACCCGCTACAAACATACCTTAATAGTATGCACCTTCTGGCCATTATTTCCTTCCAAATCCTTCAAAATTATTATCCTTCCAGTTACCGAAATACTCCGTCCCATCCGCAAAATGCATAACACCTTTCCCGAGGATCATGTTCTACACTAAATCACCTTCATAACTGATTTATAACAGCAACAATCAATCCAAAAAATAACATCAGAAACTCTTATTCAATTACTTTTTTAAATATCTTACACATTATTTTCCTTTGTGATAAGTCTTCCTTTCCCCGACATGTGTCCATTATCCCATTAGCCTTAATAAATCGATCCATTTTCCATAATCTAAGTACCTTTTCCATGTCTTTCTCCTTTTAGCCATTCTCCATCATAGAATACTTGATTATTTTCAGCTTATTATAGCCCTAATCTTGATTGCTTATCGACCATCTCAGGGATATTTAAATATCCATATTTCTCTTGTGTATTCTTCAAAGTCTAAAGTGCTGAGAATTTATTTGGATATTATTTCTAAGGTATCCATCCATGCGGTGGTTTATTGATTTTAAGTATTTTTATGTCATTTTCAATAAGGTTTGTTAAAAACTCAACAGGATTATTACTATTAGCAACTTGAATTGAATACTCAGATGATTTGAATTCTTCAGGGTAATTGGGAATAGGAGGTTGAATTCTTCGAGATAGCTTACTTGTTCCAGATATTTAACTTTATTAAACTAAATGAGAGGATTGTAATTATTATTATTGTTGTTATTATCCTGAAGGTTATTGCAATAAAGTTTATTTGTTCTATTATGAACTTGTAAGATTCTGTTACTGCTATGCCTGTTGCTGATCTGTTTAAAGGTTTGCATTCTTATCTGTATCTAATTTAGTTTAATCTTAATCTAATTAACCACTATTAGCATTCCCTTAAGCTATTACTTTACTATCTTAAACTTTCGATTCTTCAATTGATATTTTCTAACTTTCTTGAGCTTTCAATTAACCACTCTCAGATGCAATCACTTCATCCTTATTAGCACTAGCAACATTTTAATTATAATTATTATTATTTTACATTTAACTATTGCCTTCTGACAAAATATTTGGCTTATTACTAGCACTTTACTGGTTTATTAATTCCTATTATTAGTAAACAAGTTCATTAGACTTAAGCTACTATTACTACGTTTAGTCTTATTATCCGATTGTTTTATCTATAATCTATTAATTTTAAATGTTATCTACTGCACTTGTTTGCTAGTTTTCAATCTTATCGACAGAATTAACAGCTTACTATTAACTTTAAACACCTGTTGTCGGCACAGTAGGCTAGATTTCTTATTATTATTGTGGTAATTAATATTACTTTTACTACACTAACTAACCTTCTAACTCTCCTTTATTATTATCCTCTGCTATTTGTTATGTTGTTTATTAGTATTCTGGTTATAATTTCTAACTCACTTATTAACTATCCACTTACTATTACTAACCTTGAATTTACTATTACCCTTACACTGACTACTACTATGATTATAATTATGAACTTACAGCTGTATTAGGTTGAATAGTAGATGGTTTTTATGTTATTGAGTTAGTATTAGTAATTATTTTAGTGTCTTAATCAACAGATTGCTATGCTTTGATTGGTTATTCCGATAAAGACTATTATCCCAAGGGAACTGCTGAATGATTGGATTATTATTATTATTATTATTATTATTATTATTATTATTATTATTATTATTATTATTATTATTATTATTATTATTATTATTACTTCGAATCTGGTTAGGACTGTTATTGTTATTGCTGCTGCTCTTGCTGCTATTGTGGTTAGTTTTATTGTTACTGCTACTATTGTTGTTGTATCTGTTTCTCATTTTCCTTTATCTTTTCGTTGGTTGCTGATATTTAATTCTATTAAGAATCTTTTAGTGTTTGCAGTTATCCATTTTACTACTACTAAACCAACTGATTATCTCCTTGCTGATCTAGCTATCGTAGTTGTCCTTATGATCCTAGCTACTAGTCAGGTATGTGTTACTGCTCTATTCCTGGTGCAATCTCTTGAGGTTTTAATAGATTCTAAGATTGATTCGATTACTCTAAGTTATTAGTATTATTCCTTAAGGCCTTTGTTCCTTCTTAAACAGATGTTAACCCTGGATTAGCTGAGTTTTCAAGTACTTTTTAAGATACTTGTGATACTGATGATGGCTACTACTAATATGTCTGAGATGGTTATTATTAATTTGTCTGCGATGGTTACTTCAAATACTACTATTACTATTGAGAAGTCAATGATTATTATTATTGCTATGATGAAACAGTTCCATTCAGTATTTCAGTTTGCTTTGGTTGTAATAATGAAGGCTATTGTTGTTGTTGCTGTTATCCGTTAAGATTCAATGCTGATGGATTCTGTTATGATAATTATGTTTTCCTCTCATTGGATGGCTATCTAAGGAGATTCTAGGGAATATTACTTTAAACAGTACTAGTGCTTTAAGGATTGGCATTAGTAGCTATTCCAGATACTCCACCTACTCCTACTCCTACTGCTGCTGCTGCTGTTGCTACTGCTGCTGCTGTTGTTGTTATTTGTCTTCCTTGTGATTAATTAAGATCAACTTAGCTTCTAGCTGATGACTCTTTCCCATTGTTAAGATTACTCGAAACTTCCTGTGTTCCTCCTACTGGCTAAGTAGCTTCTGAACCATTCATATTCGTATTCTATCTTGCTATGTCCTTTGACTAAACAACTTGTTAAGTTGCTGTTTCTTAGTGAGCAGTGCCAATCATAGAAGAAGACATTGGTTCTTATTTCTACTACTACACTTCTACCTTATTCGCATGATTATTCATATTGAGGAGCTCTTGTGTTCTTTGTGGCTACTATTGATTGCTCAAGAGAGTCTTCTGTGATCCAAGAGTATTTAGTTAAATATTGAGATTAGCATTCCCAGCTAACAACTACACTTACTACTACTAATCCAACTGATTCTTTTTCTGCTACTACTATTACTTCTACAATTCCTCCTTATTATTATATGCAAGATTATTTTTATTCTCATTGAGGGTTTCCTGTGTCTTTTGTGGCTGCTGCTGCTGCTGCTGCTACTGTAAATTGCTCATATTCTTTTGTGATCCTAAAGTCTTTAATTAACTATTAACATTCTACTGTTGTGGTTGTTGCTTATCAATCTACTACTGTTATGTCTTGCCTGATAACGATGGCGTATTCAAATTACCTTTAGATGCCTCCACTGCTTATCTGTCTCCTTATTCTTCTCTCACAGGCTCAGCCTCGATTGCATTCTAATTATCCTTCAATCCATTATTTTCTTCTTACATATCCTCTCCCATCTACCCTTTAGTACTTCTCTATTATGCTTACTACATATTCACCATCTACCCTTTCTAGACTCTATTACTTACAGCCAACGGAGATCTAATTTAATCATCTATTACTTGATAGACTGTACTACCGTTTGATGTTAGTTATTACTCAAATGAAGCAGTTTAGTTCTTCGATGAAAACTACTACTAATTATTCTCCTAATCTTATGTTAATCTCCCTCTTTCTCCTTAATCCCTCTCTAGCACCTCCTTCTTCATCATCTCCTATCCTGATTACTTCTAATTCTATCTCCTAACCGATGGTCTTCTCTTATTCAATATTTTATTACTATTTACCTATTCCGTCTCACTTCCATTACTATTTTCACCTATTTCCTCATTCTAAGCTAGCTTATGATGATTTTCCCCATAGAACAAATTATGCATCTAATTATTTGAACTATTATTATTATTCGCATTAGAATATTACATTTAATTACTGTTCCCTTGTGAAAACATTGAATAACTGTTGAATTCATTATGCACAGCAGTCACATTAGATATGCTACCAGTGTTACCATTTACAGTCGCTGGGAAGACAGTCTAATCATAATTCGTTGATGGAGTATAACCAGATACTATGAATGAATCAGAGTAGTATTGCTATTAGGGCTGCTCTGATTTCAAAGATGATGATATACGTGGATCAACGGATAATTTGTTGTTGCTATTATTTTGTTACCCTTTGATCTTATTATTCCCATCTGAACCTTAATAATCCTCCACTTACTAAGGATCTAAATAGAGTGTCGGTTTAGTCCTCTATCTCTTCGCTGGTTACTACTATTAAATCATCTCTTTAGTTTAACTACCTTCATATTATTCCTCCTTTGATCTCTTTTAATTCTGCGTCGACATTTGCTATGATGATTATTATATCTCCATTTAATCATCATCTTTTCCATCTGTGTATCTCCTTCCATTTTGTTAATAACTCAACTAATCTCCTTCTTCCTCTCCCATATTATCATCCCCTGGTTTATTCCTATTCTTTCGTCCTTACTCATACCTTTTATTCCTGCTTGCTTCTTAGCTGTGTTATTGTTTTGTCGGTATTATTTCCATATCCATATCAATCTCACTAGAATCTTAATTATCTCCAGCCTATCCAAGGTTATCTAGATTATACTATTAGGATCTTTTGTTAAATAAGAACGGCTACTCCGTCGAATTTTAACTTGGAATAGTTGATAACTATTAATCGCTATTATTATATCTATTTTATTATCTTTAGTTAGTGCTGTTGCTGTACATTTATGATGATGATGATGATCTAATCGACTCATAAACATTCTGATCATCAAATAATTATTATTATTATTAAGGGGAATGTTATGATTAGTATTATTCTAATTTATATTGTTTCGAAGGAGATATTAAAAATAAGGATTATTATCCTTAAGTTTATTCTTTTTCTTGTAAGATTTTTTATAATTTATGCTATTACTCTTTCAGCTACTAAAGCTATACATCTAATGGATTAGATTACTGTTACTCCTATGGTTATTTATTACTTTACTAATTCATTTACTGTTTTTAAACAGTTACTTCTTATTATTAGTTAGGAAGATAATTTAACTTTCCATTCGGTGAAAGTCCTTCATTTTTTGATTACTTTACAGGCTATGACTATTCATATCCTCTTTCTATTACGCCAAGAGTAGGTAGAATTGCTAAAACCTACTAACCTCCTGTATTATTTTATTTAGTATGCTATTGTTTCTTGTTCTGATGCTTTTCACTCGATTACTGCTGCTTACTACTTTATGACAACAATTCTTCTTCTTCTTATTACTATTACTACTGTTACTACTACTTAATCTTAAGAATTTTAGTATTTTTTTGAAATAATTTATGATGATTAACCTACAATGACTTGGATGAGCTCAAAGACTCGTCATTATCATCATTAGATTTTTAATACTCTGAACCTCTTCGTAAATCCTATTCTTTCCTTATTTGTCTCTCTCCTTCTATTAAATACAATGCTTACCTTGGCTATGAAGAATAATTAACCGATCTACTATACTCTTATGGTGGATCCCCTGAAAAAGGTTAATTTCTAGCTTTAATATGAATCTTAGGTAGAATAGTAACACCTGGAGTTTAACCAGAATGCATTGCTGCATTCTAATACCCATCTTCTACAAAATCAATGTGTTTCTATGATAAAGAATGAGCTGCTAGACTGTCTTCAAGATTATTATTGTACTGAATGCAATTATTACCTCGTAGATCTACTTTATTCATGACAATATCACTTGAATTATACAATTATTTATGTAATTACTGTTCATCCTATGGAATTGCTAGCATATGCGGGAAAAACCTTTAATTTGGTTTTTTCTATGATGGTTTATGTGTTTAATAGTTATACTTATTAGAATTTAATGGAGTTGTTGATTAAATCCATGCAGATTTTGTGGACTATGGTGTTTCTTAGGATAATGAATGTCTCTGTTTCTTAGAGTTGCTGAGGGATCCATAAGGAGGACCTAGAAACGATGGAGCTGCTCTACGATGAAGACGTAAACGAGGACCTTCACCTGATTTTTTGTGATTTACAAGTAAACGATCTAATAGTTAGGCACGATCGGAGGATGATTAGTAGTTATTTGAGAGATAAGGAGTTCTTGAGAGGAGAAGGAGATCATGTTATTGTGGCTGCTACTACTACTGCTGCTGTGGCTGCTACTACTACTGCTGCTGTTGCTGCTGCTACTGGGATTCGTCTTTCTTCTTCCTCCAAATAAAACAGTTTGAAGATGTCAAAAATAAGAAATTTTTTAAAAATTGAAGAACAAGAAAAAGAAGAAGTTTCAGTTGATTCCTTTGAAGAATGTACTTGTAAGTCTTTGAGGAGCTAAGGATTTGTATTGATAGAGTTATCCTTCATTGTACTTCCTCCTTGAAGACTCATAAGTCGATAGGATCTTCCAGCCTTTGGGTGCTCAGCGATTTAGCCTTTTTACTTGTTAACAAAAGGAGTCTACATAACCTGCTGCTGCTACTAAGGGTTTCTGTTCATTTTTCTAACTTAACGAGGAGTATCTTCTTCTTCTCCTTGGGCGGAGTTGCTATTAACAGCCCCACTAGCTGTAGGGATATCTAGATTATTGAACCTCCCTCTTTGAAGTAATTCGTTATGTTCCTTATGATTTTATCCCATTTTTTGCTGTAGTGTTGTCTTATTCTGTTCCATCTGCTTAGGAGTTTACAAAAACGATGGCAGAAACACATTGATTTTGGGGATGAATTCTTGAGAAATATCAAAGCGATTATCCTCCTTCTAGCGATTATGCTTATTGTCATTGTCCCTGCTGAGGTTGCTTATAATTGAAGTATTCTATGGCTAAGGAGTCTATGCACCATGCTGGAGAGGTGTTTATCTGGAAGGTGATAAGGAGCTACTATTCGACTCTAATCGCACTGAAGGGAATGCTGAATTCTGTGCTAATCTTATGGATCCAATCTTCTCGGAGGTATCTCTCAAAACCAATGTGATCTACTCGAAAAGAGCATTGAAGAGCTACTCCATACGATCATTAACATCACTGATATATGAACTGATACCTTAGACATCTGGGCATCCTCCGAAGCAGCCCTCTTCAACAAAATTATCTGCATTATCAGTATTATAAATCCTAGCCATTAATGCAATCTGTTCATTAGTTTATCGTTCCCATGGTCGATTCATAATATTCTACAGTTTCATTTACATCTCACAAGCATTCTAACTGATCTACTTATCATCAGCAACTGAACTAACTTGTTCGAGTGCTTGCTAGATCGTTTTTTCAGCTGAATTCAAAATCACATTCATAGCTTAGCTCGCTCGAGAAATCATCCCCGTCATTCTGTCGTTTATTCTACTCATAAGAAACTTCGTTGATTCACCTTATCCTTGAATGCTACTCAGTTTGGACTAAACCATATGGGTATTTCGAAGAATCTTATTCGTGAACTAGCTCAGCTCAATAAGTGATGAGGGATGGTTAAAATGACTTCGCAACTTGCAATACCCACAACAGAGTCTCTACGAAGCAGTGCATTACTCATACACACATACTGACTGCACTTTGTCTAAGAAATGGTTCTCAATCTCGCAGCGCAGCTCATCGTTAAGACTCTCAAGTAAATTCATAGATTACTACCACAACCCCCTTGAAACAAAACAAATAACTAATAATAATCCAATATGCTTTATCTTACTTTTTCTTATCTTGCCTTATGCCATAAGGAATGATTGTCTCCCCGCAGTTACTTAATTAATTCTCATCCCGACCACAAAACAGGATATAAATCGTTATTTACAAGGAGAAACAACATCAACTGAATTCTCCCTCCCCCCACAGTCTTCGGGATCTGGTTACTGTGGTTAACAGATGAATTTGATGTATTTGAATTAATTATTTTTGTCCAAGGAATTTCAATGTAATTTAAGAGAATAAACTAGATATAAAATATGTATCATTTAATTAAGATTAGGTATCCTCCCACCACCGAAAGGGTATCCCTACTCTAAAAAGAAAATTCTTTTATATTTCAACTATTGCATCCATAAGCCAATAGCAAAGGACAGGTACAAATAAACAATTCTAAGTAAAAATTAATAAATCAAATAAAATCTACTTTCTCTCTCTCGCATCATAATTTCAATTCTAGAATCACATTTTTAACTCTATTTGGACAGACTCTTTCAGAGACTATTTATACGCTTGGGTCTTTATTAATGGTGCTCTTATTACTTGGTTAATTGACAAATTTAGGATATTTTTAAAAATGCAATTATTGGAAAAATAAGAACCGATGAGAGGCTTCAGTATCCCGAAATGAAATGTAACTTAAATAAAGAAAAAGATTTTTCTGAACCATTAATTTTCCCCAAAGGAAACCGTAAACGTAATACTCAATCATTTAAAATCTAGTTGCATAGGCAGATTCCACCACAAAATTTGAAATTCTTATTAGATTTCCTAAAGGAATTAACAGATACTTAGCTCCAATATTTTTCAATTTTGTTATTGGTGTTTGCAGAAAAGTCTTTTAAATTGACTAGATTACCAAGAGGAGACAACAGATGCAATACTCCACTATCCCAAATGAAATTATCGTAAAGATCAATGGAAAACAAACTTTGAGGGTTTATGAGATTAGCTTAAGGTTTTAGTAGAGATTTTTCACCAATATCTTGAATGAAGTTTATTAATAGATCAAGGGTAAAACTTGTAATACACAGGGATTGGGAAGGGTTAACAGAGATTATGCTCCTGATTACCCAATAGAATTGTATTTTAAGTCTAGGAGAATATTAGTTAAATTCTTGAGTTTACTGAGAGGAATTGTTATTTTTTTTCCCTAACAATGACTCCTTGATTTCCATAAGATTCTAAGGTAGAATTTACTCCAACTCACCTAAATTTCAAGATTAGTAACTAAAAAAATATCAAATCTTCTAAGTATATCCTCCTTTTTGATATTGGCATTTTCCATGAAAAAAATAATCAGTTTATCATGAGATTTGAAAATCCTTTTTTCCATCAGCCAAAAATCAAAAGTAATTATAAATATCCCCTCCTAAAATATGAAACAAATCTTTATTATTTCGAATCTTAATTCCTTCAGTTTTTGGTTGATTTTCACATTCTATCTTTCTTATCAGATAATTCAACATAACAAAACTGAATTAATAATTGAGTCAGCCAAGTTATACCCTCTTTTAGAATGCTACTGACTTTATTTCTTATTTTTCATCAAATTTCTAAAAAAGTAAGCTTCATCTTAGAATAACCAAGAAAATCAAACTCAAATTTCAAATCTTCCTAACAGATAAAATAGATCATGCTTTTTATTATTTTTTAGCAGTAACTTCAGCTACAACTTTGTAAGTGTCCTGCAAACTACTCAGAAAAACTGAAAGGGTTCATTTCAAATCTTTCTGTGTGCACAATCTGCACTTTAAAGCTCATATAATGATAAAATAAGACATAAAATCAATAAAAAGACATAGGATCTATTTTTCTTTTTAAAAACATGAGCTTTCAGATATTGCTCATGAGACTTTTGCTTTTCGTAATATTGCTCTTTTCTACCTCAGTCTATGCTGAAATTGTTCTTGTAGCAAGTGAATTTACTGAATAAACCTTCACTGATAAAGCTGCTAAGGATTGGATAATCACTGGCAGTTACATGAATCAAAAGACATCTATGTGTGAAAACTAATCCTTGCTCGGTGGATATTACGTGTTCGGTAATCAAGCTGCTGCAAGTAGGACATATAACTCCGGATATGACCATCATAAACTCTACATTAGCTTCGATCTCTATACTATGGATTCTTGGGGTAACCTGATTTTTTCTATGAAGAATTCGTTAGTTTCTGATTTGTTCTTTTGGTATTTTGGAAACTATCAGAGAGTGAGATATTCTAAGTTTTCGTTGATGGTAGCTTAGGTAAGGAATGTCTTGAAATGCTATTAGGAGGGGATCCAAAGTTTTTGATTTATATTAAAATACTAATTTTTGTTGTTGTTTCTCCTTTCCCCTGAATTAGTCTACACCTACACAGCCAGTCAAACATCTCCTTCGAAACGAGAAATCAAATGCGGATGGAACTTATTCAGAGACAGGATTAACACTGTTGGAATAACGATCCCCCATTATAAGAGAGATTTTACCATCAAACTCACTTCCAATCTCAATTAAGCATCTGGTAAATTACCCATTTTACATTTAATTCATGTTTTATAGTCTTAACGGTTCCTTTTTTATTAATATTTACTGTGATATCCTCATAACCAAGTGGATGAATCTTGGGGTATTAGGGATCTCTAAATCCTCGCTGAGTATAGCCTTCAAAATACTGCGCTTCTTGCAGAGGAATTTCTAGCATCCAACTTTGTAGACTCTTTACAAGGTTGGAAACTTACCGGAGTCACAGTAGGATAAGAATTCACGACATGGTAACATACCCACCATCGTCATCTACATTCTCCTTTTAATAAGGGGAATCTTCTTCTTGGAATATATTAATCTCCTTTTTCTTTCTTCATTTTGTAAGCAACAACGTGAAACTCTTCGGAGGGTTTAATGTCTTCGGAAAGGGTTCAAACGCCATCAAGACATATGCAACTCCTTAAAACCATCTTGGCCTCATAATAAACTTTGATCTATGGCTAATAGACTCTCCATCAGCTAACGATATTGTTCAAATTATCGTCGACGATTAAATCTTCCCATTCATACGACCTGACTGGAATTACGGAGATGTAAATAAATCCCAAAAACAACTCTTACCTTGAATATAATTGTGAGGTTTTTTCCTTATTTCTTGCTTGTTGCTTGGTTTCTAATTCCCTGCAGAAAGATGGTCAATTGTGTGGGACAGTTGGCTACAGTGAAAGAGTCATCCCAGTGAGCATCTTCGTTCCACACAGAAGATCATCAGTTGATATCCAAATCAAAGGAATCTACGATGAAGTGAAAACTAACGAATCCTTTGGTGTACACAACTGGCGGATTCTACTTTCATCTTGTTCCGATCCAAGTTGTAAGCTTGTCGTCGATGAGTTCAACACTGCAACTTTTTTAAATGGCCCACTGTGGAAAAATGACAACAATGTGGATCTCTAGAATTCTGTGCAAACCTGCAATCTCATGACATATTTTGGACCACATAGGTAGAATATTCTCAAGTAATACACAGGCCTGCCTTCGCACACTGGAATCCGCATGTTCTTTAAGCTACTCACTATAGGGAGATGGATTGCTTCAACTGTAAATTAAAGAAATTCATTTCATAAATATTTAATAATATCTTTTTTTTACAATATTCTCTCCCCCTCCAGAAAGTCTAAATCTTAATTGATGAGATAACGGCAATATCGACAGTCGCTCAATCGTTCAGCAGTTAGTTGTACTGCATAAAAGCTGATGAAACCATTCGAAATTATTATATCGATATGCCTCATTATTCTGATACATTAAAGTTCAGAATAATTTTCGATGAGCTCACTGCTGATTCAGCTTATTCTATCAGAGAATTATCATTAACTGTATACACAGACACTCAGTTGTCTTTGTTTGCAAGTGAATTCACCAATAACTTTGCTAATACAGCTGATTGGGTTGTTTCTGGCAACAACAAAGTGATTGGGAATCTAACATCGCTTTGTGGAAAGGTGAATCTTTTTGGAGGAGCGAATTCGTTTGGGTTAAAGACTAACGCAACGAAGATATTCACTGGGCTTCCTGAGCATAACTATGTTTTTGTGACTCTAAATCTGTTTTTCATTGATATGTGGGAGGTAAAAGATGATTTAGAGTTAGATAGATGAGTTTTTATGAATACTATTTGTTTTTTATTGAGAACAGCAAGATAGATTTATGGTGATGCTAAACGATGAGATTGTTTCTGTGAATAGTAAAAAGGCTGTGTGGGAAGGTAATCAAGCACTTTGCGGAAATGCTGTTGGGAAGGAAGAAGCAATCTCGGTGAAGATTTATTTTCCACATACTGGAAACAATGTCAAGGTTACATTGATTGATACTCTTGATTAGGTTTAGGTAAGCTTTAGGGGAGGGGTTGAAAGAGTTAGTGATGATGAGATTTGTTTAATAGAGTGATGAATCGTGGGGTGTTAGAGACATAGTTATTTAGACAGGAACTTTGCCGTTTAAGAGATTGCAAAATGAAAAGATGTTTGAGATACCAACTGAATTTTTACCTCCTGTGTAATCTATTGTGTGTTCTCCGTAAGAGTAGAAGAGCTGTGAGGAGTTAAATTAATGCCCAGTGTAAGAACCGTTAATTTGTCCTCCGATTTAGATTGTAGAATGTCCGTAACAGATTGATCCAGTTTGCCCACCAGTTGAACAAATTGTTTGTCCTCCCGTTGAACCAACTCCAATTTCTCCGCCTGAGCCAATACCAGTTGAGCCAACACCTCCACCTGAGCCAACTCCAGTTGAACCAACACCTCCTCCACCAGAGCCAATACCAGTTGAGCCAACCCCTCCTTCACCTGAGCCAATTCCAGCTGAACCAACACCTCCTCCTACTCCTCCACCAGAACCAATACCAGTTGAGCCAACTCTTCCACCTGAGCCAACTCCTCCTCCACCAGAACCAACACCTCCTCCACCAGAACCAATACCAGTTGAGCCAACCCCTCCTCCACCTGAGCCAACTCCTCCTCCACCAGAGCCAATACCAGTTGAGCCAACCCCTCCTTCACCTGAGCCAATTCCAGTTGAACCAACACCTCCTCCTCCACCAGAACCAATACCAGTTGAGCCAACTCCTCCACCTGAGCCAATACCAGTTGAGCCAACTCCTCCACCTGAGCCAATACCAGTTGAACCAACTCCTCTACCTGAGCCGATACCTGTTGAACCAACACCTCCTTCACCTGAACCAATACCAGTTGAACCAACACCTCCTCCTCCACCTGAACCAATACCAGTTGAGCCAACTCCTCCTCCTGAGCCAATACCAGTTGAACCAACTCCAATTCCTCCAAGTAAATAATCAATTTCAAAAGATTTTTGATAGCAACAAAAGAATAAATCCCTAAATCTAATATTTTTCCCAAAAGGTACTATTTAGAATTGCGCATATATCTTGTCGAATAATGATTATGAAGGTAACTACTATGCCATATGTCAAGGAATTGTATTGTAACAAAGTTTTTACGATCCATAAACCTCTTAAACCGTTGTCAGTTTCGTTATTAGTTCATCTCCCTCTAAGAAAATCAAATCCCATTTTCTTACAACCAACTTACTCAAAAACCAATAATATTTCTGAAAACGATTAACCAAATTCCCAGAAAAGCCTAAAATGTATCTTTCTTTGTTTTCCAAATTTTATTTTCCTATTGTTTTCTCATAATATAAACTTTTCATGCTGAATTCACTTGCATATTCAAGGACAATCTTAATAATTTTATCCATTTGTTTTCGTTTTACAAAATATCTTTATGATCATTTGAAAGGGAAATCTCTTCTTTGAAAGGTGTTCACATCAAGACATCACTAATAAAGAAAGTTTGAGAAATTATATTTTGTATTTTAAAAATACCCATAAAACAACACACATTATTTACCCTTCATCATCTCTATGCCTTCAATCCTTGCATCTCAATAGCTTCTTATCCACCTACTGGATTAGCAGGTATACTAATATATCCAGGTACTTTAACTACTTTATTAGAGTAGAATTATTATGATGAGGGTATGCGTTTCCTTTGAACGACTCTGATTGTACGATGTTTGGTATTTTCATGAATTTTCTTTCTTTATTGTTCTGCTTTAAGCATCGCTTTTTTCAAGAGCGTTACATATAATTAGTTTCTTTCAACAATAGCATTGTACTACACTAACACTTTATCAATATTGTTGTGGAGCAAGTAGTTCTTGAATCGCATAAGTCGATCAGAATCAAGGAGAGTCTCAGTAATGTTACCAAAGAACAATTCATGTTTTGAATTACTAGAGTTATTAGGTGGGATCTTCAGTGGATTTAAAGTTCCAGCTGCTTTAGTTGTGCCTTCGTTTTCACCGTAAATCCCAGATATATGCCGTGCTCCTGCTTGTTTGTTTGTTGTTGTGTTATTTGTCTGTGGGAGATTATTGATTTCACTTTCTTAACTTACTTTTGCCAGATGAGGTATTTATATGCTGATTTTCGGTTAAGAATAACCTTCATTTGTTTGATTTCTGCCATCACCATCGTCATTAGATTATCTCTTTCTATCTAGAGGCTTATTCCCTTCTCCTTCTCGTTTTTACTGTTATTACTACTACTCTAGTTCTTCACTGAAATTCAAACCTCTTATTTCTCCAGAATTAAATCCACTAGGATCGATTTAGTTGTTTAAGCTGACCAATAACATATTTTAATCGTCTGTCTAATCTTCGTTGCTGTGCACGCTATGTCCGCCCTCGATTTCATGGAATAAGAGTTCTTTCTCGTGCTCTATGATCGGATCGATTAAAACAATATTTTTGTTATTTTCTTAGACAATTGGAAGAACTTTAGAATTCGTAGGTAATGACAAATGTGGCAATAATGTCCTTCGCTAGAGCTTCTCTTTCAAAAGCGGGAGTTCATTGGTGTTATTGCTGCTTTTTACAATACTATTATTGGTTTCCTCTGAAATCTATGGGAAATTCTCGTTCTACTTTGAGAGAACCCTTGACTTATCCCGCAGCCTTGATTATCTCCTTTGCATTCTCTAGTTAGCCAATATTGTTGAATCTGGAGACATTTCTTCAGTTTCTTATGCTAAATCTTAGCTAATTATCATAGTATTTCGATGTGAAGGACTGCCTGTTATGGCTGTTCCTAAATTTATTTTATTCTCCTACTCCACATCACTTATGTACTCCTATGCAGCTTGCACTACTTGTGCTTATCCTCTCATGGATTAATAGCTTTCTTTCCTTCTTTCCCAAGGTTATCTTGTGATTTATTTCCTTTTGTTGATCTCAACAAACTTCACTTTTGAGTTCTTGGAAATATTGATGTATTAGCATTTCTAGAATATATGATCAGTCTTTCCACATCCTTCGCAGTGCAGACCATACTCTAGATTCTCTCCGTTGAGTAAAATGGAGTCTTTTAACTCACAGAATTTCTCAAAATCATGTCTTGTTTCCTTGGCTATTCTCAGGAAATCTTCATATTTGATCTCTACAAACTAGCAGAATCTATTGCATCGCGCTGAGTATCTGTATTCCCGATTAGTGATGAACTCAGTCAATCCTACGAGATTATTCTCCTTGATGCATTGCATGCTCAGAGAACCCTGCAGGGTCAGTTGCACTTTTGGGGTAAAAATCACAAATTATCCCCATATGACAAAAAAAATTTTGAATTAACTTTACCTTCCCCTTTCAGAATCAGGAACAACTTTTCCGCTGTGTCTCCTTCTTTGAAGAGATACTCATCTGCTGGGATGTGCTTCTCTTCCGCTGTGTTGTATAACTTGGATATCAATTCCGCTGAAAATTACGAGCTGATGAACTTGCTTGATTAGAAGATATTCGTGAAGATCTCCTTTAAAACCTCCACTCTAATCTCAGGAGTCAGCTAATGTATCATGTTTGCACCTTTCTCGTTGTCATCCTTCTCGTCTAAATATAGATTCTCATAGTATTTTCTGACTCGAATCTACAGTTCTAAATTAAGTTTTCGTTTTTTCATGTACAAGTTTAGCAGCGCCATTTGTGTCTTGTAGTTCTCATTTTCAGACGAAATACTCCTGATGATATCACTGATCGAACTCATCGAAAAAGCAAAGATAAACGAAGACAGCACGCATATAAATAGCGCAAAGATTCTTTCTGCGAATGTCACAGGGAGGATATCACCATATCCGATGGTAGTCATAGTTACAATGCACCAGTATATCGAAGCCACATAACTCTGTGCTTTGAGATGGATGTCAAGTTCTTAGTTTTCGAAATTCATAATGTCTTTAGTGAGCCAGGTATCTTGGATACCTTGTTTACCTTCATATATGGCTATTGCATACCAGCAGCATCCACAGAGATGAGCACATAAGAAGATAAATCCACCCAGTTTCATAAGAACAAAGTAACTCCCAAAGAGCTCTCGGAGGTTGAAAGTTTATTCGATTTCACTGAGAAGCTTCATTAAGACGATGATTCTAAGTAATCCCATTGTCTTGAACCACATAGAAGCATCAGAATCAAGAGAAATCAACCAGCATATGTTTAAGACGATATCGTAAATAAATTTCTTTGAACAATAGTTTTTGAAGATCTTGATACGATCGACAATTACAACCCCGTGACTGAAGAAACCTAGGAGAAGGGGAAGGGAAGAAATTAAAATGGGGGAGATTGTTGTAAAGAATGAACAAGAAATAGAGTGGGAAGAAAGATAAAATAATGTACCTGTGTTGAATTCTAAGAACATATTGACGATCTATGTGACGTTTGGTAGTATTTCTAAGATCAGAAACGCTGTGGTTGTCTCATGGACAGTCTCAAACGCTAGTCGAATAGGTAAATAGACGATATACACTAATAGGAATATCAGCTAAATGAAATCCCACAGACGACTCACAAACGAATTCTATGTGAAGAAAAGTCACAAAACAAATTGTTTGTTCTTGGCATAATTGATAAACACAATTATTGAATTTGAAAATATGAATTGATTATTATTCGTTGTGTATTTGCGTTATTCCTTTTTGTATTTTAATTAACCCGCCGGCGGGGGGGGGGGGGGGGGGGGGGGGGGGGGGGGGGGGGGGGGGCGGGGGGGGGGGGGGGGGGGGGGGCGGGGGGGGGGGCGGGGGGGGGGGGC
>Ga0302271_10000410_pt1 | contig 41992 bp, 25 predicted proteins | sample III_Bog_N1_1_FD_198767 | JGI IMG/M metagenome (GOLD analysis project Ga0302271, IMG submission 198767) | Peat permafrost microbial communities from Stordalen Mire near Abisko, Sweden - III_Bog_N1_1 | ecosystem: Environmental > Terrestrial > Soil > Wetlands > Peat | place: Sweden: Abisko...
AACCCCCAGCCCATCCCCTTCCCCTACCCCACCCCCAACCCCAACCCCAACCCCAACCCCAACCCCAACCCCAACCCCAACCCCAACCCCAACCCCAACCCCAACCCCAACCCCAACCCCTATTTAGCAGTAATTTAATAGATATCTGTCATTTAATCAAATTAACTGTGCTTAAAATTGCTTTTTTTTCATTGTAATTTGGAGCAAATATCCCCCCCCACAGGGTTTCTTTAACTTGTATTTAAATTACTACAGAGCCATCAATGATTTAAAAATGATTAAATCTAATAATACAATAACTAATTGTCCCAGCAACAAAAAAAGGTACATATGTCCTTTATTTTTTAACCTCCTTCAGCTGAAGAATATGAAGTCGAAAAAATTCTACGTAGTGCAGTCGATCCTTGGAGTAAATTGGAAATATTTCAAGTGAAATGGCTTGGATATGATGATGCACATAACACATGGGAACCTATTGAAAATCTTAATAATGCATAGGAAGCCTTAAAGGAATTCAGAGAATCACAGTAAACATTAATTGATTGCTTTGATTAAGCAAAACAGCATAAACCCTTTGTTCATTATTTTGTTTTTTTTTTGATTTAGATTATTGTCCCAAAAAAAGGCTAAACATAAAGACTAAGAAGAAGATGAAGATGAAGAATGGTCAACTAAAGAGGGATAAAAAATTAAAAAAGGTTCATCTTAGAAGGGATAGCAGAAGCACATCAGTAAATCATCACATTCATCGAAAAACAATCAAGAACCTTTATCCAATCTGAAAAAGAGATTTCACCAATTTAGTGAAGATAATTCTGAGCACTAAGAAATAGTCCAAGATAAACATAAAAAGTGTGATAGTATTGAAGAAAAATCACAAAGTTCTACAAGTGACAAATCGATTTAGTCAATTAATCAGCGGGGAAACGAAGATAATTTAAAAATAGGATCTAAGTATAAAATTCTAGATGGAAAAGATGCTCCATAAAAGGACATTGAAGCAATGAGCTAACCTTCGAAAAAGAAACAATTAGATGAATTATCTGTTCCGCCAGCTCAGGTTTTTACAATTTAAGGTAATTAGCTAGGAGATCAGTAGGAATTATCAAAGAAACCAAATAAAGCAGTGACAATTAAAAGAGGCTTTAGAAACGAAAAAGGAGTGTTTCTATTTGAGCTTCATGATCATCCTTCGATACCCTCTGATAAACTTGCTAATGTCGAAGAGCTTTTGAAGATTATGGAAGGGAAGGATATAGCTGAATTCCTTCTTCAGAAGATTTTCAGTTAATAATAAAAAAAGAATGCTATGCAGAAATGAGAGAGAGTTTTGTTTTGTTTTGTTTAGGTTTTTATTTGAGTTTAATGAAAGTGATAATACTTTCATTGGTGCTTAACACAGTATTATAATATTATTTAAGGAAAACGATCTGTTTTTAAGAGGGATTTAGTTTATAAAATAATCAATAGATATGTAGATTACAACTTATTTGAGATTTATTTAATCTTTTTCTTTATTCCTAAAAATATGATAACATCTAAGCCAATTTCTGTCACAAGAGCAGATTAAACAGTTGATCACCTGGTTTAATGATCTTGTATGATATGCTCTTTTGTGACATTTTCTCTTTGATTTTTTCGAAATTCGATGGTCTCAAACATTCTATGCCAACAATAGCAGGTCCTCTTTCTCTGTTTGATTTCTTTGTGTATTCGATATTCAGGATTTCGTCTTCAGAGGATAAGCACTAGAGGATGAACTCTTTTAGTGCTCCTGGTTTCTGATAAAAGTCTACTAACATGTAGTACTGATAGCCTTCTTCTACTTTGGATAGAATTTTGATGTCACCCATTCTAGTCAAGTCATTGTTTGAACCACTGATGATGCACACAACGTTCTTACCTTTTATCTCGTTTTAGTAGTATTTCATCTGTTCGAGAAAAAAATATCAAAATATGTTAATATTTTGATTCATAAAAAGGCAAAGGCAAAGATAAAAATATAAATATCTTACTCCTGCAATGGATAAAGCACCAGCTGGTTCTACAACTATGGATTCAGTGTTATACAACTCCAAGAGAGAAGAACATACAACTCCTTCGGGTACTAATTGAACGGAGGGCATCAAATTACTGATAATTTCGTGTGTCCTCTTTCCGGGCATACCCACGGCAGCTCCATCAACGAAAGGATTTAAGGATTTAAGAGGCTCAATGTTGTTATTATCAACAGCTAGTTTCATTGAAGGACATCCCTAGATAAAAAGGAAAGTAAATAATTTAAGTTTAGTATCAATCATTAGCACATAATGTTTGTTTTTAATTGTTCTTTGAGTTTATTTAGTATTTTACTTCTGGTTCACACCCAACGATGACAGTATCTGGTGATAGATGTTTAAAATAGCTGCCAACTCCAGCACATAGACCTCCACCGCCAATGCAGACGAAAACATAATCAATAGTGCCTTGGAAATCCTCGAGAATCTCCACAGCGATAGTAGCTTAACCTTCAATAACACGATCATCATCATACGCATGGATAAACGTAGAATGGTTCTCATCACTGTATGCCTTTGCAGCTCTAAAGCATTCATCAAATGTATTTCCGATTTATCTAACTTCAATAAAAGATCCTCCCCAACTTTTCACGCTACGAAGCTTAATGCTAGGGGCATTTACAGGCATGAAAATAAGACCTTTAACTTTCATGGCATTACAAGAATATGCTACTCCTTAAGCATGGTTACCAGCACTAGCGCATACCACTCCCTTGGCTTTATCTTCCGCTGTGAGTGTAGTGAATTTATTATACGCCCCACGTAGCTTAAAAGAACGCACGATTTGAAGATCCTCTCGTTTTAGATAAACATTTGCTCCATATTTCTCGCTTAAAGATAAGGACAATGTCAATGGCGTTCGTCTTACAGTGCTCCTTATGTTCTTGTATGCTTTGTAGATCTTATCAATAGGAGTTAATTTCGATAAATCTGGTTTAAATTCTCTTTTTGGAGTTTCTCTCTTGTATGTGTACTCCTCTAGCTCCTTGATTCGATCATTTTTCAGTGTGACAATCTTTGGATGAGTAAAACCATTAGTGTTTGCATGGTTAGCTGAGATATCATCTCCATTTTGATCTGATTTATGCATATTATCGTCATGTTTGCTTTCTTCTGTATGTTTCTGACATTCGCTATGTTGAGTCTCAAGATTCAAGCTGCAATCTTTGGAAAGAGGAATACCGGTTTCCATTTGAGTGTGTGTTTATCAAGAAAAGTTGATTTTTGTTCTAAACTTAATTATTTTGTTTCTTAATAATTAATCACTTCCACGCAGTAATCAAAGGCAAGGTGTATAAATAATACGTGATTTGCTCTTTTTCACTCCAGCATCCTTTCCCCCCTCCTTTAAGGTTTATTTTCATCCCTAAAGAGTTTTTCTTAGAAGTAGACAAATTAAATTACATTTTTACTTATTAATCATTTTTCAATAAGTTTATTTAAATCTCATGGACATTCTTTTTACAAATTGATAACATCAGCCATTTTAATTGTTTAATAAATACTTATTGACAAGATTATGAGACTGAAGGGTAATAGGCTTTAACATATTTTTTTATTCTTTCTATTAGCCCTATCCTTAAGCGTTTTAATTCTAAAGTTTCGTGATTGCATATGATTACTTACTTTTTTTAATTATTTTATCCCCAAAAAAAAGACCATGAATAATGAAAAAATGTACTAAATTTAGCATTTCTTTCCCTTATTTGTAAAAATGTGTAAAACAAAAAAAGATTAAAAATCTTTCATACAAAATTATGTTCCTGAACCCGAAAATCAAATGCTAAAGAAAGGGGAGGAGATAACTATTTAGCTGTCAACATTATTAGGTATTTTAGAATGATTATATTAAAATGTTTAGCAAAAAAAAAATAATTCAATGCCTGGAACTATTAGAACATTGTTGTTCGCACTTACTTTCTGTTTCTTAGGAATTCTGCTAATTCAAGGAACTTGACCTTAATAGAAATAAAATCAAAATATCAATACTCTTCAGCAATTTACTCTTAAAATAGGCAATATTGTAACTAATTTGCATATTTCTAGAATTTCATAATATTTATTGCTTCTCTAAAAATGATAAAGTTGATTAAAAAATGAAGGAAATATGAATTTCTACAATAAAAATCATAAAATTTGTTTTAAATCATCCAAAAAATACAAACAAAATACAAAAAAATAAAGGAAAATGTTTAACTGAGAAAAAAGAAGACTTCTCAAGGGGAAAAATAAAAGGAAAGTCATTTTGCAGTCACTTTGTAGAAATATAAGCATTGACACTAAATTCAGAACTTCTCTACTATTGCTACTGATTATCTCCAGCAAAGGGATTCTTTTTCTAGCTTGATTTTAGCTAAAAACTAGGCACTTATTCGCTTGGTTAATCTTACGATTAGTTTTTCTTGGAAAATGAAGCATTAGATCCTTGAGTTAGCTGATTTTCTTCATTTTTGACTCCAAATGAACCTTAAATTGACTACATTAAAGAATTGTTGCTTGTTGAGGTTTATTTAGTGTCGATTTCAAGTGCCTTTGAGTAATCCAATATTGCTTCGTTCATCTTACCAATACTGAGAATGAAAAACAGCAAAAAAGTAAGAGATTTATCATAAAGAAACAGTTTAAATTAACATCCTTACTTGTCAAAACAGCAGCCACGGTTAAAGAAGGCATTGGCGTTATTTGGATTGCTTTTGATAACAGCAGAGAAGTCTAAAATAGCCTATTTTAAAATAATACAAAAATTATGATTTTTATGCATTTTTTAAGCAAAAAGGCATAGACAATGGAGTTTAATTACTTTTTAAAACTATCCTAGCCTCTCATAGCAAATGCCTCGATTATGTAGAGCATGCTGATTATTAGATTGTATTCTGATAACAGCATTGTAATCGGCTATGGCTTGGTTATACTAGCTGATTTTAGCATGTGAGTATCCACGATTATTCAAAGTTCTCACATTCTCACCAGTTAGAGCCATTTCTCGAGAATAGCATTCAATAGCTTCATTGTATTTTTCCATTTTTCTAAATACCAGACTAATAAAACAATACAAAATTACACATTTTGTTTCTAACAAAAGTTGTATTATTGTTACCCAAGGTTGGAAAGAATCAAAGGATTCGTAGGATCAAGATTCAAAGCCGCCTCAAAATCATGCACAGACTCTTCAAATCTCTCCATGCATCTCAGGCAGCAACCACGATTATGAGCGAAAATTGGATTTGTTGGATCAAGCCTGATTGCTTCTGCGAAATCACCTTCAGCATTTTCATAATCACCAAGTCTATCGAAAATTAGCCCTCTGCCATTAAACGAAGAAGCTTGCTTCCCATCAGATTAAATTGATCTGTAAACAGCAAGAAAGTTCAACAATTTTATTAGGGGTCTTTTATCTTTTTTTCCTAAAAATAAATGAAATAAACAACTTACTTTCCGTAGAAAAAAAGAGCCTCATCAAGTCTATTAAGTTTCTCACATAAAGCAGCTAAATGATTCAAACAGCTAGGATTTTAAGGTTAGATTGATAGTGCTTATCTGTAATCCTTTTCAGCCGCTGAAACATCTTGAATTTTTTCATAGCAAGCAGCACGATTGTAAAATGACTTAAAGTGTTTAGGTTCAAGACTTAAACATGCAGTGAAATCAGAAATAGCTTCTTATAATTATCCTAACTTCTTATAAGCGAATCCTCGATTATGGAAAAAATCTGCTTTTAATGGATTCAAACCAATCGCTGAAGAAAAATCTGCAATTGCATTTTCAAATTCATTTTTTCGATCATAAGAAATTCCTCTATTGTAGTAAGCAAATGCGTTATCACTCTCTATTTCTAATGCCCTTGTGTAATCTTTAATTGCATGATCAAATGCTCTCATCTTGTCAAATGCAAAACCTCTATTGAACACAGCCTATTTTTGATTTTTTTGAAAAGGTTATTTTAACAAAAAAATATGTAATTCTCAAAAATATTTTGTTACTTTAAAATGATCAGGATAGAACTACAGTGCAATAGTGTACAGCTTAATCGCAGTCTCAAGCTGATTCCCTCTTCTAGCTTCAAATCCTTGCATATGATACCATTCTGCAATATCTTTTCCTCCATTGAGATGCTATGGAGGAGGAAATTGATTCTTTAGTTCTTCTAAACCACTCTACGGATCAAAGTTTAAAGGCTAGCTCGTATCTTTATTTAAGATTTATTTATTATTGCTCAAATTTAAATTTAAACTGCTGTCGTTAGCTCTTTTTTAGCTAACACTCGAGATCTTCCCATTCTTTGAAGGAAAGTTATTATTATCTGTGTTTGTGTTATTCTACGAATTCGGATCAATGTGGAAAGAATAATGAATCTGCGCTGGTCCATTTGAAGTAGTTGAGCAGTTAATTAAGTTAGGATTTTCTTAACTGCTATTAAATCCACCCTCAGAACAGCGCATAAACCCTTCTTCTTCCTCCATACTGCTGTTTTTTCTTTTTTACGAGTTTTCTTTTGAATAAACTTTACTACTCATAAAATGTGCTTTTCTAAATTTAGAATCTTCATTAATAATTTCTCTGTTATCTTACAGTTATTATTGTTATTCCATAATCTACATAAGTAATCTATTATGATTAGATTTAGGTTCAGATCCTTCAGTATTTTATTTTGTTTTTATCTTCGGTTGTTTTAACAGAATCGATTATGTAATCTTCGGTTCAGATGATTGCTATTATTACTCATTATCAAGAGGATCACTTAACGAATCAGCTTAGACTGCATTCCATATCAGTGGAGGTGGTGAATTCTTACTTCTTGGAAGTGGACTAGAAAGATTAGAGTTGCTGCTTGCATATTGCTATGAAGATTCTTAAAAAAGTTGTTGTGCTGCAGAGATCTAAGAAGTTGACAGACTATCTGTATCATGTCGAGCAATGTATGATTAAAGAGATCGTTTCATTCCAGATTGATTTAAGCTCCTCTTTTCGTCAATATCAAGTGCTTGCTTGTATGTCTCAATCGCAATGTGGAAATCTCCCTAATACAAAAAATTCAATTTTATGTTGATGTTTTCTTTACTAAATTTGAAAATCAATATGTGTTCTTCTTTTTTTACCTTGAGATTCAAACAAGCAGCTTTTGCATAGGCTGCGTTAACATGGCAAGGATCAAGTTATAAAACTCTTGAGAAATCAACTATAGCTTCATCGATTAAGCGCTGTTTTTCATGTGCACATCCTCGAAGATAATGTGCTCCAACATTTTCAGAATCGATTGCAAGAAGTGTATCGCAATCTTGAATTGCTTCTTTGAATCTCGATTGTTTAATATATGAGCTGCTACGGATATACAGTGCTTTCTTGTGATTCGGGACAAGTTGAAGCTTACGAGAACAGATCGAAATGAGATTGTCAAGATCGATTTACTTATTTCGTTCAAAAAATGGCATTAATTTATGGAGTAAAATTATTATTTTTGTTTTGAATGCTGCTTACTGGTCTCATCTTAGTCTATTATTTCGGCGGTGATGCATCAGCGTTTGTTATAGCAGAAGGAAGATTCACAGAAACTGCAGAATTCACTGGAACACCACTAATAGCATAATTCCTAACTTCTGCATCTTGAAACTAACCTTGAATACTTGGGTTAGTCTACTCCTGTTCTGCCTACGCGCTACTAGTTCTTTACATTTTTATTGCTTTGCTGCGGGGAAAGAATTTAAAGGAATTAAAAGAGAGACTTAATAAATAAGTTAACAACGTTTATTTTCTTCTTTTTTCTAGCTGCAATTATCTTTACAAATTCGTGGATCTTATTCGTATTTATTTCTAATTATAAAAAGACTTAACTTTCTGCAAGATTAGCTAACAGATTAATTATTATTATTCCTCGCATAAGCTACTTTTTTCACTTGTCATTTTCTGTTTGTGGTTCGTTTCTATCAAACTTATTTCTGAATACTCATGCAAGACAATTAATAGGATAATTTACCTTAAGGTGCTGCTGCTGCTGCTGCTTAGCAAGATTAGAATTCCCTATCATCTTCTCCGATTATCGCAACTCTATCTTAAATCTATTAGACGAATCAGAATATCGATCGCATTGATCTCAGCTCACAGTATCTCAGTTGTTTCATAAACATAATTTATTGATTTTGTTTTGCTATATTTAGTTAAATAGAAGACTTGCATGAATGCATCGAGATTCTACAAGAGTTTAAGAACTTGAGGGCTGTCTCTTTTAGAAATAATCTACTTGTAAATCTACCAGAAATCATGTCATAATTAGATTAGCTAGAAATCATAGATCTGACTGGCAATCCACTTGAAGTAAAAGAAAGAAAAAGAATGAAAATATGGTAAACAATGAATCTTTTTATCTCTTTTTTAAACGAATTAGATTGCTGGCATATGTGCTGGATTAGAGAGTATCACGAGCTTAAAAGAAGTACATTTAGATGCAACACAAGAAGAAGCTAACTACCTTCGCAACTACTTAAAAAACAAAGTCAGGGTAGTTATCAGCAACAACAACAACAAGGACAAGAACTTAGGATCAGTGGCAACACAAAATTAAAACCAAGCATATTATGAATAATAAATCTAATCTTAAAATGATAACAAATAGCTTTACAATCCCTCAAGTATCCAAGCAAACGTAAAGAGAGAAATAGAGATCAAAATAAATTTTTGTTTGAATTTTATTTCAGATATTTTTTTGAAAAAAAATCTTAATTGAACTTTTAGTAGCAATAGTAATAATAACAATAATTATAAGAAGAAGACAATGAGATCACTCTCAGACAAGAAGATCTTGAGCAAGTTGCTGTAAGAATAAAAATCATTTTGTTTATTCACACAATTTAGTAACTCGTTTTACAAAAAATAATTAGATGATATTCGATGTAATTCGTGAGTTATTTCGCTAAACAAATCCAAATTTAGATGAAAGACTCGCTGATGAATTTGACAAGCATGTGAAAAATGTCATGCAAGAGCTGTCAAGTTAGTTGGAATAAAAATTCCCAGATAATATTGTCAATGCAAATATTATCAAAGCAAAATATTAGCTTTACGAAGTATGTTTCACTAAAATCATCGATTATTTAGCTAATATTGATATTAGATTAGCTTAAGTGTTTAAAACAATCCAAGAGACACATTCAGTAATCTTCAGGGATATTTAGAGTAAACTATAAATTTATTATTTCCAGTTAATATCTTGTCTTACTTTGATTTATGTGATTCTTTTTCAGAGGTCGCAATGGGCTAGCCTTAGTAAAAATTCAAACAGCAATATGCTCCAAACTACCTTGTAAAACTGATGATTTTGAACATTGATATTAGTCTAAAAATATTATTATTATTGATTATAGGAGCTAAAGGAAGAGAATGAGTAGCTGAAGATGCAATTAAATGACTTGTAATCTGAAAATAAAAAATATCTTAGCTAAATAATCAAGCATTCGAAGGGGAATCAATAGTAATAGCAAGATCAAAGCATTAATGGAGGTTCATTTGCTTAAGAAAATAGAAGCGAGAAGTAGATCTAGAGAGCTCCAAGCAGAGGTAGAGTTGAATCTCCAAAATAAGTAAAATTTGATTTGAATTATTTAAAACTAATAACGTGCTTTTATTAGAAGTTTGGCAGTATCTAAGGATAAAACTAAAGTGGTTTTTAGAGTGTACAAGCTAGTTAAGGTATTAGATCTTTAACGATTAGGCAGTTGAAAGAAGTTATTGAGGAGATATATAAATCCAAACAGATGTTTGATAAAAAATACCAAGAAGCTTAATTACCAAGGGAAACAATGGAGTAGCACATGTATACTTATCTAAACTAAAAATATGGTCTCAAGGTATGATTGAGAGAGAGAGAGATTGATCTTTTGATGACAATAAGTTTAAATTATTTTTAACCCAAGAATATCATTATCGAATGGGCAACTGCTATCATCAATGGGATTAGAAAGTATTCATAAGATGACAATGACATAGCAGTATTCGGAAAGATCCTGAGAAACGAATGCGATGAAGAATTTAGATTTGTATAGAATCAAGTCAAGAATACCATTTAAGAGTTATTGAAGGTGAAAATCATATCATTTTTTAAGTTGATTCTGATTATTTTGATGGTTTTTTCCTTAGATGTATTTGAGAGGTAGATACCCATACAAGCACACATCTGAGATCAAAGAAATGCTAAATTCTAAGATTAATGGATGGGTGTATGAAGAAGAAGCTATTGATATCATCAAATATATGTATAATGGCGAAGATTCAGAAGCCCTTATTTCTAAGCTTTCGGCGCACTATTCTTACATTAAAGCTAGGTCTTCTCAATCAGAAACGTAATTGTTTGATTAAATAATTTTTTGCAATTATCTATTATATTTACAACAACAAAATGCTCTAAATTCAGGACAAATAAAAAGAATTTCTCTAGAGAACAGTTCCTAGCACTTTAGCTAGAAAAAGAAAAAGCTAAGATCGAATATCTAGTCTTCCAAAAGGTAACTTTCTTGTCTAGAGATTCGGTGCTTGTGAACATTATTACATTGGTATTTTTTCAAAGATAATCTTAGATTTCCAGCTGAAGAGTCATGAAAAATTCCTCCAGAAATTTATCTAAATCTTCAGAAGCGAGGACAAAGATTTAAACGGAGTTATCGATGAAGTACATCAAAACATATTAGGGTTTATATTATTATTCTTAACTCTCAATTTGTATGAATAACCAGGTTGAATTCAGAAACATGATCAACATTATTCAGATTGACCGAGAAGAAGCCGAAATCTAACGATACCTAACAATAGTTGACCCGTACAACAAATAGCAAGTGACATTTTCTCAATGCGTGACACTGTTTTCTGCTGTAAAATATCACATTTTCTAATTGATTATTATATCTCAAATGAAAGAACCTTCTTGATACTTTGATTAATATTTGTAGGAAATCATTGAAGGACAAAATGGTTAGCCACTTTCGATTCTCCAAAAAATATCTGGCAATTAAGAATGAAAATATTCTTTCTCAGTGAGATTATTATTGCTGAAATCATGCATTATTTACCCATTTTCCATCTCTTTCCCTTTTCTGTATATTTTTATTTTTTGCTCATTTGAAAATTCCCGTTAATTAGAAGTCACCCTTTTTATTTGTATTTTTTGTTTTGGCGCACTCTGGTTGTTTCTTGTAATTTTCACACATACGCGCACATAAATTAAGCCAAAAAAAGGCTTATTGTTCACTTTCAAATCCATCGAAAAATTAAAAAAAATATTTGTAAGGTTTTGCAGAATACTCTAGATATTCATGATGATCAAGAAACTGGATAATAGCTCGATCTTGAATCTTTGCGTGAACTAAGTCATCATCGATCTTGCGACATGTAAGACTATTATTACATACTCAAACTTGGATTCTTCAATTGAAGTTATGTTCATTTTGCAAGGTGTGAAAGAACTTGTGGAAAACAGTCTAGATGCTAAATCAACTAAGATTGAGGTTCACTTGAAAGAATATGGAAAAGAAGGAGTTGAAGTTATTGACAATGGAGTAGGAATAAATATGTAGAACCTAGAGGGTATTGCATAGAAAGGAGCAACCAGTAAACTTAGGGTATTTGAGGATTTAGATAATTTACAAACATTTGGATTTAGAGGGGAAGCTTTGAATGCAATTAGTGTTCTGAGCAAGCTGACAATTACAACTTGCACTTAGAAGCAACAAGAATAAGAGCAATCAATAGGGTTAAGATACACTTTCAATCAAGATAACACACTCAACTCAAAATGTATTTTAATTATTTCATGATTCCTAGTATTCTAAGCCAAAAATGATTTGTTATTTAGAGAAAGTAGCTAGAGATATGGGCACAACAATATGTCTCCAAGATCTATTTGGAGCTATTCCTGTGAGAAAACAAGAATTCATCAAAAATATCGTCAGTTAATTTAACAAGCTCGTTAACCTTCTGACTGAATACGCCTTGGTTGCTACTCATGCCTAGATAATTCTCATCAATACAACCTCCAAAAAAGGTAGAGAAATTATCATAAACTCAGGTGTTCCTACTACTTCGATGCTCGGGAAGATTTCCAGTACCCTTACCAAGAAAATTGCTGATATGCTAGTCGATGTGTCATTTGAATTTGAGAATTCCTGCAAAGTTGAAGGATTTGTGTTGAAGCAGATCGAGAGTGGTAGTGGAAGGGAAACAAAGTTTGTTTAGAAGAATATGACATTCTTTTATGCGAACTCCCGGCCAATCAATCCACCAAAGAAAGTTAACAGTATCTTTAGTGAAATCTACAGGAAATACAATCTAGCATCGAAATTCATCTATGTGCTGAATATGCATCTTCCGAAGGATTCGATTGATTTTAATCTCTCGCCTGATAAAAGAGATGTGTTTTTCAAGCAAGAAAATGAATTCTATGTTGCTCTGAGAGATCATCTTATTTAGTTGTTTGAGAGAATATCAAGTATTCCTAAATCACTTTAGAATAACAAGAAAGTTAATAGTGACAGAAATTCACCAGAAGAAGAAGAATGTATTGTTCCACGTAAATCTTAGCTTCTTTCTTAGTAGATCTTGCCGTTTTAGCCTACTTAAAATGAGGAAATAGTTAGATAAAAACCAAAAATAAGTGAACTAAGAGAATAATCGACGAATTAGTTTTCAAAAACTTCTACAGAAAATAACTCAAGCACGTAGAATTCAGATTATTTTAGCATTGCAAAAGAACGATTAAGTTCATCTTAGGCTTAAGATTATCCATTAAAAGTATAGAAATAATAAGATAGTTCTAAATATAAAGTCAGTGTGTGGACTAGCTGCGAATCAAAAGAAAATTAGGATAAATTAAATAATCGAAATATCAAGGAAGATGAGAATGAAAGTTTTGAGAAAATGAATCAAAAATTAACTAAGCTAAGGGAATCTAAAGTAGAACGATTTAAGGAAGTATTAGAAGAAAAAGAGGAAAAGATTGTAGGCATTCCGTTAGCAGAAAGTAATAAAAATTAGATCAAAGTATTTGATTATGCCATTAGAGATTACAGCAAAGATAGAAAATAACAAATGGAATTAGAAGAAGAAGAAGAAGATGATAATCATTGTTGCAGGGATGATAAAGAAGAAGAAGAAAATGAAAATGATGAACACACATGTTTAAGAGATGATCTTATTGATAATACTGCGGCTCAACAAGAAGAGGAATCAAAAGAGGATATTGAAGAATTACAGAGCTCATAATAAAGCAAGAAAATGGAATTAGAAGAAAATGAAGATAATGAGCAACTAAAAGAGTTAATCTAAGAAGAGGAAGAAGTAGAAGTATTAGAGGAATCTGGAAGGTAGTTTCATAAATCAGATTTTGGTGTGTTGAAGATCTTAGGTTAATTTAACAAAGCATTTGTCGTTGCAGAGTGGAAAGAGAAAAACGAAGTGTATTTAATTGACTAGCACGCTTCTGATGAGAAGACAAACTACGAGAAACTATTAAAAAACAATGTCTTCAGTAGTTAGTAGCTGATTAATCCCATTAGATTAGCTCTTACTGCTTAAGAAGCTGATTTACTGGAATCTAGTAGAAATGTATTTACACGAAATGGATTTTCATTTAAAATTGAAAAAGATGAAGTTTCTTCATAGCAAGGAGGGTATTGCTTGATTATAGATAGATTGCCAGCTAGTAAGCACGTGTAGTTTGATATAAATGATTTTGATGAGATATTCTAACATCTTGGATCAGAGCATAATGACACAACAACATTCCGACCTAAGAAAATATAACGAGTTTTAGCATCCAAAGCATGTCGCTCATCTATCATGGTGGGGACTGCACTTTCACATTCGTAAATGAAAAATATTCTGATAAATCTCTCGTAACTGCAATCTCCATGGAACTGTCCTCACGGAAGGCCAACTATGGTTAAGACGTATCCTTTAGAGTAATTATGCAATCAAACTTTAATCAAAAGGAATTTTGATGTTTGATTCTTGATTCTATGCTTTAAAATGATAATATTTTGTTGTAATTTCGCTTTTTTGAAATGGGAAAAACAGATTGTATAATTGTACAGAGTTTATTTATTTAATTTTGCAGAAAGTGTCTGGATAATCTCTTACCTAATGACTCTTATTTTTGATAAAGACAGAAAAAAGGCTGAAAAAATTAATAATTTATCATTATTGTCGACAAATAATTGTTAAAACTAAGACTATTTGAGGTAAAATTAAAAATGACTACCATCAACAACTATGTAAAAGGGAACTTTCTGATTGCGGAATAGCAAGAACAGACATAATTTTGTCTTTTCGAGAGTGAGTATTATAATGAAACTGCATGCTCAGATATTTTCCATCACTCACTTTAACTCAATCTCGCAGAAACAAATAGGTAGATAAATGATAAAATATGTGTTTTCTTTTTCCCAAGTTAAATGTCATGCTTTTTCGAAAATTCTACCTACAAAGAAATGTGATACTGCTGGATTTCGGGCTATCATGGATTGCTGAATTTCCTGCCTGCTAGAAATCGATCCAAACTGAGGCAGGAAGTATCTGTGAGATTGGATAAAATAAGTTAGGGATATTCTTTTTTGACAGTTTCTGCTCAAATAAGAAGGATTTCGCTATTCCATTTAGTACTGATGCTCTAAATAAAGTATTGTCTATGCTGAAAGAACTATGTAACTCAAAAATGCAGAACAAAAGGGGGGGGGGGGGGGGCATAAAGTTATTCTAATTCACTCCCGACTTGACTTTTGTTGTTTTGATCTTCGTTTTTTAAGAAAAGTAGTTGAAAGAGAAAAGAGTCATCCTATTCGTGAGAGGACTTGAAGTATTGGAGATATTCTACTAAAAGGAAGATGTGTCACTCTTCGTTGCTTCATTATTACAGATTAATACCTCAATCAGTACAATATACCTTTGCTATTGTTCGATTTTTTGCTTCACATTTTAAATCATTTCACTTTTTTAGAATAGATCAATATGCTTGTGAGAAAGAGTTTAATTTCAGCAAAGCTTGAAGAAGCGTTAACTTCTCTAGCATCTTGCAAGATATTCTTCGATTACCCTTTCGAGTAGGTGAAAAACAATGTGCATACCGCGTTCTTTATGATCAAGCTCACATTGAGGAAATTCAATGGATACTCTTTCATTTCTGTACAAACTTACTGATCTTTAATAGAAAGGGACAATCTTTAAAGTGTCTAATTGCTTATTTTACTAATCAGAGCTACAAACTCAACAGCTAAGAAATGAAGAAAGGAAAGCTTGATGTGCAGAAGCATGATCCAAAGACAGAGGAAGCTCCAGCACCGACTGAACAGGATCTCTAGAAAATGTTCTAGACTTCTTTCAGTTTATCGATTTCAGAATCATAGAAGAGAGCGAAATTAAATATGGAAGAAGTTATTATGCCACATCTCTAATAGAAGAAGCTTGAAAAATGGGGTAATTTAATAAGAATGGCATTTAATTTTGAATATATACTAGAACTATGGTGTTTTTTTGATATCAAAATTAACTTATTGTTTATCTTTTATTTGAAATAGATAATTGCGCAGAAAAGAATAAGAACAAAATGGAAGATGTCGATCACTTAATTGAACTTGAAGGATCTGATGTAGATTAAGAACAAGAAGATGATGAAGACTTTGATGTTTGATATTTTTAATTGCAATATTTGGGATAAATGTCATTTTATTAAACAAGGAATGCAAGTAATTTGATAAAATAATAAAAAAGTGTATTTCTTTAAAGAATTAAATTGTGATATTTTACCATTAAGTGTACATATTTTGATAAATAAAGGAATCATTTTCTTTTCTGCACTTTGGATGCTTTTGTTTATTCTCTTTGCTTCATCAACTACACCGAAACCTTTAGTTTTAACAGATTAGCTGTTTTTGTGCTTTAAGCTGATTTCTTCAACGCTTTTAGAACATTTGTGTAATTAAATTTAGGGAAAAAATTCGTAAATTCCTTGGTTGCTTCAAATTTAAATCCCAGTTTTCCAAAAATATCCTCGTTTGATTCTTTGGTTTACTTTTTCTAAGTATCCATCGTTTAAGGATACATATGATTTAAGATCATCTCCATTCTAGGACTTTTCGCACTTGAAGAGCTTTATTATTCTTTGGAAGTTTGTTTTCCACCTGAAGCAAGTGATTTCGTCTCATTCATGCTCGTTAGACTTCTTAATGAGCTCTTTTTTGGTTAAAGAAAATTCATTTTTGAATTCACCTGTCTTGATTAAGAAGTTGCTTCTTTGATCTTATGTGTCATTGATTGCCGAGAAGTAAATTATGCATTTTAAAATTAACTGAACAGATTCATAACCTCCTGGAAACTTGAGAGTCGATTGAGGGAACAAACTGATCCGCGATTTGGAAGATGCTTAGTTTGCTTCGGCTTAGATTCCTCTTCGAATTAGATGAAATTTTGTAGGTTATCTAGCTTGCTTAGTTGCTGCTGTTGATCTTGATTCTGGGAAACTTTTAATAATGTTAAGATAAAATCATAAAAAGTTTTCAGAGAATACATTAGTGCTTTGTCATTCTCCTCTTTGATAAGTTCAGCTCCATTTATATTTATTTTCTTTAATGATTCATATTCGAATCCTTGCTAGTTCAGTTCATTCTATTCTTAACTATTAATCTAAAAGGAATCGATGTTCTTCATTGACAAATTTGGGTTTGTTAAAGGTGGATTTTCAAAATATTATTTATTAAAAGATTTCATTTCTGATGATTTTTTAGGTGAAATCTAATTGACTTATTTTAGAATGCTGCTTCGTTTGGGTGGGTGTAAATGAGATGTTAGCTGAATTTATTGGCACTATTAACCTTATTATTATTATTATGCTTAGTATTATTGCTATTGTGATGTTAGGGAATAAACTGAAGGAGATTGTTGTAATTGTTAGTTTTATTGTGCTTAACAATCCTCTTCAATCGTAAGAGATACTTATCCCGACAATTAACTATCAAAATTAACTGAATCCTCTTTTTTTCTTGAAAACGAATGAAACGCTCGAGGTTCTATTTGATTTTTAAACTCTGGAAGACTACTTATTTTAGTAGGACTTAGATTATTTCCAGTTTCTTACTCCTCGAATTCATCACCGTCAGAAGAATCTGTTTAACTCTCCGAAGATTAGCTACTTGACTCTTGAGGATAATCGAAATTATTATTATTATTGTGTTTGGTTATTTTCCCTAACGTTGAGTTAGCAGTCTCAAAACAATTGCTAGACTTTTAATAATAGTACCTAGTCTGAAGCATATTGTCACTTTCTTGAACTGAATGCCTTAATTATTAGATTCGTATTTTGGGACATTTTTTAAAGAAATATTTATCCTTTTCGATGGTTTCTAATTCTTAATCGACATTCAAATCAGCATATTCTTCGAATACCTACTTGATTAACTCTAATCTCAACAGTTTTAGGCTTTATCTCGTGTGAATTTATGTCGTCAAAGCATTAAATCTTGATTTCCTTCTTTTCATGGGTTTCCTATCTTCTTGAGATGCATTAAAAAACACTTTCTTCGCATAATGTTGTCGTTGCACACTGAAATGGATAAGAGGACATCTTACAACATCATGACCGAATTGTTTGCAAGTGTAGCATACTTCGATTTCTCTTCCATCGAAAATAATCTGATCACGGATCATGCAAAATTTCTCCTTTTCAAAAGAAACAAAATGACAAGATTAATTGAATTGTTATCGCACTTAAAGGGGCTTATTTTTGTACATGATCAAGGGAAAAGGCATAAAGGCATTCTAAGAAATTTTTGTAAGAAATGAGAGCCACAGTTGTGACACTTTTTGCTCTGACTGCAAGTTCTGATGGACTATTCGAAATAAAGTGCTTTACATCGATAACCTTATTCTGATTAGAAAAACTCCCTTAAGAACTTGCCTAAATTCAATTTTGGTGTATTACTTGGATGAGATGGATAGGTTTTTTAAGAGACTTTTGCTGATAAAAATACTCAACTTCCCCTTTTGTAATTATCATGAGAGATTCCAGCTTATTTCCTTTCTAAGAAAGTGTTTCGCCTGGTCCGAATCGTTTCTCTGTCATTTTCAATGTGCATTCTAATAAAAATTCCTTGGAAAAGTTGTCTCTCAAAAGTGGAACTTAAAGGAGTAATTTCTTGTAACTTCCTGTAATAACTTCTTGCTTGAGGTCTTGAGAACATTTTTCAAATACTTAAGCACCTATTCAGAAAATTAGCAGGAAGGAATGTTAAAAATAAGGAGTATTTTCATCTTTAATTAATTTTTCCCAATATGATAAATGCTTCTTAAACAAGTTATTGCGTACCTTTGAGAATAGCTTCATCGGATTATTCATTGAGATATTCTAAATATTTGAGAACTCTAAGCTAAGTGTCTTTTGGCGTTTGCATGTAATCCAAATATGCTTAGAGTTAATATTAATTCTGCTAAAACGCTTTCGATTTTTAGTCTTCCTATGCAAATATATTGCCAATCGTGTTGAGACAATAAGCAAATGTCCCACAAGTTATAAAAGTTATACCAATAACGTATATCTTCTCATATGAGTTTACAGGTGTGATATCACCATATCCTATTGTAACCATAGATATAATCGAAAAATAAAGTGCAAAAATGTATCTAGTTGACCAAGTCTAATTTTCAAGACCCTGCTAGTGAATCCATGATCGATAATTTGCAGGAGAGGTGTAATTGGGTATGACAGTTGTGAATCTCCCAGAATAATCTCCAACAAAATGGAATCCACATCCACATAAATGAGCTAAGAATACAACCATCATGATCAGCTTCAAGATTTAACTCCATATTGGTATCCTATATGAAATCTAGAACCGCTAATCGATCTTTTCCATTTTCAGTTTCATCTGTTTTTTGTAAAAAGAATAGATTAATTAGTAAAAAAATGCAAAATATCCATGAATTTACTTGATTAATTCTCAGAAACATAGCAAGAAAATCAATAATCGATGATTTAATAAGAAGATTCGAAGACAACAGCAAGGTACAACTAAAGTCAATCCAAAATTTATGGCTAAGATATTTTATTGCAATGAGTTTTTTATCCATAACAGCCATTCCAAATTAGTAGTATCCAATATGAAACCCAAATATAATATCAATGACAAAGCAGCCAATAGGAATGTTATATAGCATCCAAGACCAGTAGTTGTCTTAGTCTAAGAAATCAGATTTAAAGCATCCTTTAATCGGAATGAGAATCAACTACCCAATCAGCAAAAACAAGAAGTATATTTCCCAGACAATGATAATCAAAGAAGACGGCTCTAACGCTCTTGATCGCATCCAGAACAAATAAAAAGAATTATAAATGAAATCAGAGAACTTCTTTAGCAAGATTAATATCCTCCCTTCTTGCTTAGTCTCCGCCTGAAGAAGAATATTATTCCTCCTAGAGATAATATCAAAACTCTTTTACCCTTCATTTTCAGAGAATCCATATTTATTTTAAATATACGCAGGGTCAACGACAGATTTATCATCCATAATTGAGATTTATTCACTCTACAATATGCGATAATCCTTGTAAGCGATCCGAAGTAAGAGTTGCTTTAGGAACTTTTTCATGTAAGTTAAAGAAACCAAGTACGTTTTGAAGGTGTTTTAATTTTAAACAGCATATTAGCCTAAATTTCCTTAGTCATTCACTTAAGTCTGCGTTAATCTGATATGATTGCTATTGGATTGATGTCTATTAGCAAAATTCGCTCCGTGTTACGATGCGAGTTGTTTACTGTTGATTTAGTTTTGTAATACCATATCACAAAAACTACTTTGAATCAATCTAGGAGGTTCCGAATCTTTAATATTTCCTGAAGAACTCATATGTTTCATGTATTTAAACTTCCCTGCGCTTAATTTCATGTTTGGACTCCTTTTCACTTTAGCATCATCTTGAGGTTCTATCTCGTTAAATCCTAGATTAAGAAGATGCGTACTTGTTAAGTTTTCAGCTTGTTTCCTTGAAACAGATACACCTTTGTAAGAATATTATGGCTCTCGCTAAGAATCGTAGAATGCTTTAGAATTACCATCTTCGTTAGTGTACTCCTAATCGTTCAGAATATTACCTTTTTCTATATTATTAAAACGAGCAGGTTATCTCAATTTTCTTAGATTTATTGAACCAAACATCATCATTACCTTCTTCAGGTCTACAAGGACTGGTCACACAGAATTTGATCCCCTTATCTTCTCCTATCTTTCTCAATACTCCACATTAATAATTTCTTTTTTTGGGAGAGAAAACAAAGTAAAAAAAGGATGATATAAAACTTACAGCTGATTCACTAACATCTTCGTTGCTTGGGATGACTTCCCTTGTTGTGTATTTCGCTTAAGTAAAAAAATTAGCTTCAAGTGTTGTCCTCTTTCCGAATAGTCTGCCACGATTCTAGACGCCTTCTTAGTTGATCTAATAATGTCTTCGATCTGATTTTTGAGAACTAATCTCAAGAAGAAAAAAGCAGAACATTTTTACAATAAATTCATTTAGAAATTGATAAAAATATGCCAATACTGCATCAAAAACTCTATGCTGTGTGGCCTAGAATATTAAGTTGGAGATGGTAGTGAAGCTTAACCATCGTTGATTTCTTTTTTCGGAGATGTTAGCTAGAAATAACTTGGATGATTCTACTACATTTCTCAAGATAGTTCTACTTTTAATTATTTTTTGTTTTCCCCTTTTTTCACCAATTTAGTTATGTGCAAACAACAAATATTGATATGAATAGATAAACAAACAAAACAACAATTCTCTACAAAATTATGAAAAATTTTTAATTTCTTTTTTTGGAAATTGCTATTTTTATGATGAAAAAAATTAGAGATTTTTCTGAGTCATTTTTCAGCTGATTTGTGAATTCATAGACTAATCATTACTGAAGGTTAAGTCGATGTTCTTCTCTGGAATCTAGATTTTATTATCAATCTTGAATATCGATTAGATTTATCGTTGTCCAGATATCTTAATCCGAGTTTGAATTGAAGGACTAATATTGAGGCAGGTAATGTTTAAGAAAGTTTATTTTCCTTTTTTGTTTTTGAATCTATGATTTATTTGATACATCATCTTCCTATAGCTCTTAATCACATTAGAAGCGTTAAATCTTGGATAGTAAATCTAGAATTCTTTCATTTAATCACATTTAAACTGCAATTTTCCGAAAAAATGATTCTATTGTGCTTCTTTTTATTTATTATCTTGATTATTCCCATACAAATTAGTAACTATACTGCTATTCTTTTAATAATATCCAAGATTGTTATGTTGATTGAATTAATTTTCATGATGATTCTATTATTGATGATGGATATGATTCTGCTAATTCTGATGAATCTCTGATGATCCAGTGTTACTTTCACTTCTTTTTCTGTGCAAGGATTCTTTTGCTTCAGAAGGAACTAACTCTTTACTTACGAATGTTGAGAAACTTTTTAAATAATCTGAAGAAGCATTTGGAATAAGATTGTTGTTGTTGTTGTTTCCAGGGTGATTCCCTTGCTGTGAAGGAATCATTTTGTTATGGAAGGAGACTAATGTTTTTCGAAGATCATCAAAAAGAGATTCAAAATAATTGTTTCTAATGCCATTCTCGGTTTTGTCAGTATTTTAATGAAGAATATTGATATTCATGGAGCTTCTTCGTTTGCTGTTAGATTACTCTGGACATTATAAGTAACTTTCTAGTTTTTTTTCCATTAAATTTTTGTCAAAGGAGCTTTGTTTTTTTCTATCTTCTTCTGAAAGACTATGTATATTATTCTATTTATCTGGAGGTTTCTGTTGTTTTGAAGTTTACCCTCCCATAGTCTTTGAAACTGCAAGGGTAGCTTTTTATGTTCCAGTGTTAGTTTCAGTGCTAATTTAGGTAGTTTATTTATTCTCTTCTTCTTCTTCTTCAGGTTATCGTACATCTTCAATATTTATTTAAGGAATTTTGATTTTTTCTCCAGAAATACTCCTCTTTTTGGTAAGATCTTCATGATTAAGATTGTTATAGGTTGAAAAAGTATTGACTTAGAATTTAGGTGGGCTTTTTAATAGATCTATTAAGGATGGTGTTGAAGAGCATTCCAATTTTGCTTTCATTTTTTATTAGTTTTCCTTTGACTTTAAGGAATGCTTTGAACTCACAGAGGAATCGGAGGAAGAAGAAGAGGAAAACGAAGAAGAAGATGACGATGAAGAAGAAGACGAAAAGGTTTAAGAAATATTAGAGTAAAATTGGTTACTTTGCTGTTTCTCTGGTTCTTCACCATTCTAGTCAGTTTTATCAGAATGCGGTATATTCCGCTAAGAGAGATTGTTTTTTAGTTTACTAGTGCTAGATAGGTATCTCCATGCTTTGGTGGTTTTTATTTTAGGACATCTTTTGAAGAACTATTTGTCTTTTTCTTTCATTTAAACTTAGAATAAAATGTCAATATTTTAATAATCATTATATTTTCCTTGCACTTTTTGCCATCGAAACAGCTTTAAATCAGTCTTCACTTTAGCGTTATTCAACAGTGAGTTCATTTTGTTATCAAATTTTCTCTTGTGAATTGATCTCATTGGTTGGATATAATTGAAAAATACTTTTTTACTGAATATTGATCGATTTACACAATAATGAAGCTAACCGCAATCGGAGATCTCATGTCCATATCTCCCACAGCTTCCGCAAGGAGTGTCAAATCTTCCATCATGCTTAAATTAGTCTCTCATCATACATAACTTTTCCTATTGTAAAAATATTATTTCATTGTAACGACAAGTATGTCTAAAGTTCTGAAATTGTTAAAATGTATTGAACCATTCAAACGATTTAATTTGAAGGCAAATTAATTTTACATAATCTACTTCTGATCCTCGAAGTGTTGCAAAGAAGTCTTAGAATGTGATATAAGAGATTGTGGTGAGATTCTTACATTGTATGGACATTTTGGATGGTTCTCTTGTTAGAAACTGTCTAAATCCGATGAGTTTATTTTCTTTCTAAAAATAAACAAAATAATCCATAATTCATCCTTTTTTTACATTTATTTATTATGTTGATGGTGGGCTTTTTAATAAAAATCTTGGGAAAAGAGAGAGAGAGAGAGAGTAAAATCTTTGCAGCTTCTTTATGCTAATCTAGTTACGTGTATTTAAAGAATGCCTCTTTATTGATCTCTAGTTTTCATTGAATATTCAACATTGCCATGAGTGACTAAAAAAAGACTGTCAACGCATTCACCTTAAAACACGAACATCTCGCCTGGACTCAAGATCTTTTCCCTCATTTTTAAGCTTATTTATTCAATAAAAGACTAGCTGAAATTTTCTTTGAGGAGAGGGATAGAAAAGAGAATTTTCCCAAAATATTCCCTCATAAACTCTTCTTTCAATTCAGCTGGACACTATTTGAGAATCGACTCACCTTCAAACAACAAAAAAAAGATTAAAGTTTTGTATTCTCTTGTTTTTTGTTTAAAGAATCGATTACCTTTAAGAAGTATTTCTCCACTCTATTCTTCTTGATATTCTAGATACTTTAAGATCCTTATTTGTATATCCTTCTTGACTGATTTGATATTAAGATACGTCGAAATATCATACATTTTGGTTTGAAACTGCTTCGATTTAATATTGATTTCTGAGAATATCGAACCAATTGTATTGACACAATAAGCGAAAATACCGCATGAAAAAATAGCCATCACCGATACATAAAACATCTCATAGGTATTGCAAGGACTGACATCACCATAGCCAATCGTGCTCATAGTAATGATAATGAAGTAAAACGAGTATATATACCTTACTTACCATCCTGACTACAAGAGTTTTTACTACACTATCCAAGAATTTGTTACCAAGTTCTTATCGATTGAGAATTACGCTACTAGATGAAATCCACAACCTCCAATATGAGCAATGAATAGGACTATTATAACCAAGGAAGTAAGATCGTAAAATAGAGGGAACTTGAATTGAATTTGAAAATGTTAATTGATTTTCTCTGATTTTACTCCAATCTATTTTTTGGATTTACAAAAAAGAAAAGATAATTATAAATTCTGCTAAAATAACCTAAATAGCTACCTAATTCAGCCTAAGAATAAGCGCAAAGAAGTCAAGGAAAGGCGATTTAAATACTAAATTCAATAAAAGAGTAATCGTGCACGTGACGTCTATCCAAAATTTCAGTTTCATATAATTTTTTGCAACTTTTTTCTTCTCCATGACTGCAACTCCAAACTCATAGAATCCTGTATGAAATCCGATATATATGTCAAGAATAAACGAGATAATAGGCATTTAATATAACAGCATAGTCCAATATTGCGATGAAAAATCAGCATCAAAGCATGCCTTAATCGGTAGAACAACAAGCTAAATCGTGAAAAACAGCAGAAGCACACTTTCCCAGATAATAATTCCAACTGCGCTAGGCTAGAATACTCTGAGCCTTTAAAATAAATGAAGAACCTAACTTACTACTCTTTGAAGTTCGCAATCACCAAAAAGTATTAACCTAGTTCGATGTGTTTATGTTTACATTTTCCTTTCTACCAATAACCTTCTACTTTTCAAGATATCAGCGTGATGTTCATGTTTCGATCCTGAATAGCTACTTCGATAAAACTACTCTTTAAAATACGCTCCTTTGTCTCCTATCATGACATGCTAAAACGGCTACAATACCTATGAGTTTTTTTAGGCAATCATTACCATCAGAGAAGTCACAAACTTTTGAACGCATGCTAAAATTATGAAGTAGTTCTTTTTGTAACTCTCCGGAAGGATAGGGCTGTTGATGTTGTTATTGTTCGATCCCAATAAAAAAGAAGCTGTATTTCCTTGAAGAAATTAGTGACTGCTATTTTTATTGAGCAGCAATGAAGAAGGCAAGCCAATGTTTGACAAGGTGGGAGAGATTCCATTAGATTATTCTCCTATTGTGCTTGTTTTCTTGGCTTTTTTAAGAAATTTTTCGAAGGCACTTTGAATAAATCTGCCTCCTCTTCTTGAAGATGCCACAGATTCATTTCTTTTTCTGTCTCCATCAACAGAAGAGTTTAATATACTAACAGCATTATTCGAAGATTACACTTAGAACTCATCAGATTCTTGTTCTCCCCGAATACGTAGACTCTAACTCATTTTAGCAATTACTTGAGACATTTACTTCATGCGCGTTTAGTTTGCATCTCTTGAATTTCCCTAGTTTTTCGTAAAGATATCATCTTCACTTTCTTCTAAGTCTGATTGAGACACATTTTCTTTCATGTAGTTATTCCTAGACTCTCCCCTGAACAACTGTCTTCTATTTGCAGCTCCATCAACGTTCAAAGTGTAATCAGACCTTGCATGAATCAGATAAATTAAAATTGGTTTTAAAAACTGGTTTATCTTGGTTTATTACTTCATCGGTGAAGCTCTGTTAATGCCGACACTAGACATATCATTGTCTTCTTCTTTGTAGCGGTATGATTCGCAACTCTAGCTCGAAGGTGTCTATTCTTCCATTTGTTTCTGATTAACAATTTCTTGGGGAATTTATTAAAAAGATCATTCTAGTTTTAAGTTCTACTTTCTCCTTAGAGTTAAGAACCAAAACAAGTTCACTTGAAATTAAACAATCTTCTTCTTGTTTTCGAAATAATTTTAATTCATTGTCAAATGTGAAATAATCACTTGAAGTAGCACATTAATTCAAAGCGAATATAAAGATTAAACATATTTCAATTCAAGACACAAAGAATTATCCAGTTTTTTTTAATTTTGATTAGTAATCTCCTTAAATTTAGGTTGTCACTTAAACTTGTAATCTTGAAGAAGAATCGGGCTGCCTGCTTCCTAAACATGTCTACTAGATGCTATTGCTAGAAAAAGAGCTTAACTTTGAGATTTAAGAATTCTAGCTTCCTAGCTACCAGTTTGATTCTATTCTCTCAGAGACTTTGAAGGAATTTACCTAAGGTTAAACTTATTAGATTATTTTTTGTTAAGGTTGAGTTTGTTGAGTGTTCCCAGAAATAGAGACTGAGGAGTTAAAGAGTTACTGCGTTTTGATTGCATGTTACCCTGTGTTTACACTTTAATAATTAGCAGAAGTGTTATTATTACGATTAGCAAAAGAGATTGCCTACGGAGTTGGTTATTAGCTTAAAATGTTTTAATTTTAAGAATAAGCAAATTAGTTTTGATTTTCCTGAGAATTCGATCGGAGGAATGGCCTTTCTTGAAGAGGAAAAGTCTTCTTATAGGTGAATGAAGTTGAGTTTGTCATGTTTGTTTGCTCAGCTTGAGGTTAAAGAACAAAATTCTTTGAAGGTTGATTGGCTATCTAGCATTGAAATGATGTCTGCTAGTCTAATACTTTCTATTAAATCTTTTGTACTTCTGAAGGGAAGTTCATTTGTGAACAATTCTCATAGATTCCTGAATTATTTGCTATTTGATTGTAATTTACAATTAGATTTGTCTGTTAAGGATGGTTTCTAAGGAAGAAAAATAATAAATAAATTAAACAATTTAGTTAATAAGGAGTGTAACAAAAAGACATTGCTGTTGATATTATCGCTTGTTACATTCTCGAATAGACTTATGAAGATGATAGAACTTCGTTTTTTATTGTTGGCAGTGTATTTATTTAAAAACTTTAATGATTTTATGATATTGATTGCAGGGGGATATGCTTTTCTTGTGAGGGATTTGGAAATATCAGTTGGCTTTCTTTAAGTTGCCTTGTGATAATTTGAGGATATTATTAAGATGAATGCTCGCTGGAGTTAAAAGGAGTGAAAAATTATCTATTTTAGCTCCGATCGGCTTCATTCTACATCATAACTGTTGCTGGGTTATTGTTACAATTTCTGTTAATTTGCATGTTAGAGCTAGAGGTATTATTATTGTCTTGTAAATTCGAACTTGAAGATTGTTTTTTGAGTTAGCTTGGAATCTACTAATTGTATGTCTAGTCAAATCTGCTAGGATGCAAGGAAGTAACTGGCTATCTATCAAAGGAAGTGTTTGAGCAGTTCAATGAATTATTCTACGAAAAAAAGATTTTTTCAATAAAAGTTAAAAAAAATAAAAATAGAATTCACAGATTAATCAAAATCAAGCTACCTCCCTTCCCCTCCCTCTCATTTCTAGACAATATCTATTTTACATTGTAAGGTTGTTAATCTGGATAATTTGAACACATTTATCCTTGAAATTCCTGTGCTAACATTGAAATTGGTGAATTTTAGCCAATCAATGAACTATGTGCCCTTGTGAAATCTACATCAGTGCGCTCGGACGTCGACATAGAAGTCGAAGCATCTCCAGCAGATGCAGATGATGAATTCTAAGTAATCTCATCTTCTTTTAGAAATATTTTGGCAACATTCATTTTATGTATTTTACTCATTATTAGTTATTTCACATCCCTTTCCTTGCAATTATTTGTGGAATTATTCTAAATCACTCGGACAATACTATTATTTAAGTTATGCTATGTCTGCGAAAGAGGGTCTTAGCTGAAAGAATTGGAAATCTGAATCGAATCTGAAGAAACATGGTGGTTTGCCGTTTCGGATAAAATACTGTTGCTTCCATAACTGCTATTGTTGTTGTTAATCTGAGAATTATTTTTATTTGAAATGACTTTGAGATCATTTGTCTTGGGGGACATTATTTTAACGGCATTGTGTATCCTAGAATTAGAAGAGGTGTTAGAAGAATCAGCAACTCTAGAGATTCCTCCAATCTTTTTGATTCCTACTTGGTTTGAGATTGGCTAGGAAGGAAGTTACGGTCTTTGTCTGTTGGGTGTGTTAAGAATAGCAGCAGGATGGACATGCTAAGTAAGTGGAATAGGCTGGGTAGATAGCTAAGAAGAATAGTTGTTTGGATTGTCAATAATCGCTTTTGATGAAAAATTGTAATATTAACTACCTTAGGAGAATTGCTCATTATTCATATTTGTGAAAGTAGTTGTTTCCTGGCCTGCCTATGGAGGCACATTATTTGAAGGAGGGGAATATTGTGGTTTATGAAGAGATGGGTATTCTTGCGGAGATTTATTAGTGGAAGAATATTCATTTAAAAAAGCTTGAGACATTGGATTAGAAGGAGAGCAGAATTAAAATGGAGGCTATTATTACTGAGAAAACTGAGGATAAGATGGGTATTAATTGATTTATTGTTGGATCTGTGATTGAAGAGTCTATTGTTGTTATGAAAATTGAATCGTTGAAGATTATGGATTTTAAGAACTAGACTGTGTACAAGGAATCTCAAAAGAGTTTCTGGCGATGCTATTAGTCTGATTAGTACCAGCTGCAGTAGCAAAGCTGTTCTCAGCTGAATTACTGATCTAACTTTAGCTGAGATTTATTTGGTTGGAGCTTTATTTCTTGTGAATATTGGAGTACTTCTCGATGATTGTTTAGAAATGAGGTTCTTCTTGTCTTTCTTTGCTTTTATTCTGACGATTCGATAATTAAGAAGATGAGTAAGTGTTCGTTGCTGAATTCAGAGTACTAGGCTTTTAAGCACTAGAGGAAAGAACTTAAACTTTAGCTGAGCCTGTGGATGAAGCACTTTTAGGAGTCTTTCTGCCCGCAGTTAATTGTCTACTTGAGAAGGAATCATTTTTAATAAGTTCAAGGTTTATTTTTGAGAGAGGCACTGATTTCTTTATGAGGGTCTTTTGCTATGTCTTAGACTCAGGAGCTATTACTCGAAAAGGAGGATCTTTCTATGAATAATCGTCTTGCTTCCAGTGAGAGTCAACTCTAGTTTTGGTAAAACTTGTCAACTCAAATTTTTAAATGAAAATAACTATTTTTTCTTACAATCTCTCTTAGCTATTTGCTGCTTCTTTAGAAGCCATTCTTTCGATAGAACTGCGATGGAACGATGAGTCTTTCATAGAAGAATTGTTATGATTTACCAAAGGTGGTTAGAATTTAAAAGGACTTTAACTTCTGTTGTCAAAATTATGATCTTTCTTCATTTTACTCCATTCGTTTTACAAACAGTTCAGGTTTGTCGATTGTAGTAGTTCTCGTTCACGACTTTACGATCTTGTCTAGATTTATTAAGTCGCTGGGCCTCCAGGAATCGTACTTGCTAGATGAGAATTTATTCTTTCATTTAAAATCTAATTTCCCGATTAGTTTGAAGGTGAACCATCCCAAAGACGCTACTGAAGCAAAGTTATGTTGGAATCTGCTTAAATTATCGCATTGTCTAATTTAGAAGCTGAGTTGTCTGAATGAATTGTTCGTGATTTCATTCTTTAAACCATCCGCTCTTAGTTTAGATCTTTGATAACGGGAATTAAGATGTTCTAGCTAGAATTCTTGCTTTGCCCACCAGAGTTATTCAATTCGACATTTTTTCCCCAAGGTTTGAGCAGCCTAGCTTAAGATGGAGATTGCTAGGAGTAAGACGAAGAAGGCTAGAGAAGTTGAGCCATTTTTGCAGTCGTGCGTCTTGTACGAAGATCCTATTAATTATCAGGATGTATTGATGCTTGCTTCAAAGTATCAAATTAATCACGCTGGAGTGTCCTTCCTCCTCTGAAGTTATTATCATATTCTTTAGAGAACATTTTGATTATCTTCTATTATTTCTGTCAATATGTTGAATGGGAATTTAAAAGAATTTGAGTTGTGTATCCCTATTATTGAGTTTAAATATATTGTTATTTCTTTCCTTTTTCTGACAAATTAATAGATGATCAGCAAAAAGACTAAAGATTAATGAAATTATCACACTTTTAACAGACTTTCCACTGTTTGGTTGAAGAAAAATAATACTGATTTGAATTTGATTTCTTTTAAACTGTTTAATTAATTGTTTTTCATTTTTGAATTGAAGATAATAATACAATTTTAAGAAGAAAAAGAGTCACAGAAAAGGAATGAACTTTGTTGAATTGTCTACTTTGTTCCTTGTAAATCTAGTATTTATTTTTTCTCAAATAAAAAGTTTTTGAAAATAATTTATTAATATGTTTATTTTCCTTATTGATATTCATTCAAGATTGAAATCATTTTGGATTTTTTTTTATTAATTTTTTACAATTCCAAAACAGTTTCTTACAATAAGGAATTATTTTTTCAATGAAAAATGAGAGAAAAATGTCCTAATTACAAAACTAAACTAACTATCTTAACTAATCTTTTATTAATACTTTAAACACCCCCCTTCCCCCCTTTCCCTTCCCTTCCCCCCAATTAGAGGAACATTTAAATTTTTTATTTTAAGATTTGTTCCATTTGAATTTTTTATCTTTTTAATTTTTTTATTTTAAATTTAAATATCTTTTTTTTAAATAAATTTATCTTTTTCTATTCTTCTAATATGAAATGAACTTGTGGACAAACACATGCAGGCTGATATATAATAATTGTTATCGATCTCGTAATATTATACATGAGAGACAACTGTTCGTAGGACATCTTTGTGTTGATTGATCGTTTCGACTTCGTTTGCCAGTTCCAAATGTCTATCATTGACTTGCAAATCAAACTGTATCAGCATATGAGATGTTAATGAACCTATTTCTGCTATTCTTTGTTTTTGAATTATTTGATTCATTGCCGGAGAGATTGATGCGAACATCACTAGCAGAAAAAGGTTCCGAAGGACATAGCCTTGGGGAGCCCCATAATCAAAAACTACATATGCTGGACATTGATTGTGCTTTTCTTCTTCTTTAAGGTTAAGATTTATTTAATAAATTATTTTTCTAATTTCACATAAAAAAGATAGATTTGGCTGATATTATGTATCTTTCTTCCCTCCTAAATTATTTTTTGAATTAAAACATAAACAAATTACTTAATTAATTAATGAATTACCCACTCACTGCCATTTTGAAGGCTAAGAGAATTTGATTTATTTTAACAATTATTTATTGAAAAGTGAATCTCCCATATTCCTAATTCATTGTCATTTTAATGAGCCCAGAAATTGTTTGGGATCAAATATTTGATGATTTGAAGATAATATTAGGTTAAAGGTTGCTTAAAGGAGTTAAGAAATGATAAGTTTAAATGATTTTAACTCAGGGAACAGTCCTGAATCTGTCTTTTAGCTTTCATTTACTATTTTAAAAGAGTTTATTTGTGATTGATAAAAAACTAAAATGAATTAGCAAAATTCTAGTTATGTTCGGCTAAAAGGCATTGCTTCTAAATACAAATCTTCTTCTAAAACATAGTGGTTTCTATTTTTACTTAAAACCTTTAGTTCGTTAAATCAGATAACTTCAAAAAAACAAAAAAAATAACAAAAAATACCCAATTTATTCATATTTTTTGAGAAAAGTAGCCTTAATTCATTTTTAGACATTTGAAAGGACTAAATTATAATCTCATCACACACTAACACAACTAGGATCAAAGGAATGTTCGGGATTTGTTAAATTTGTTTGCATCTTCTTTATTAAAGCAGAGATTTAATAAAGCGAGATTGAAACAATTAAGAGTTAACAAATTAGAAAAATCATAGAATCTTCAATGATAAGGAATTTCCTAGCTTAAACTCCCTGCTATTTCTCTAGATTGCTTAGCACCAGCATTTCGAATCGTGTCACCACAGCCAAGAGGAATGTTGGGAACAACGAATTCGATTCTTCTAAATTTAATCCAGAGTAGCTCGAGTATATCAGCTCACTTTAAAATCTCAAATACAGCGAACTCGTAGCAGAGATCAATAATTTGAAGCTTAAACCGAAAGACAGGACACGTCCTTCATTAGTTCACGCTATAATAGATGCAATGTCTATTGGTAGTCAGCCTTCAGCAACAACTTCACCATCTAAAAATAAAAAATGTACATATTTTGTTAAAATACAAACCAATTTTCTGGTTTATTGTATGGTTTTGAACTAATTTTTATGAACCACAGAGACTTAAGAATCCGTATTAGAAGAGAATGAAGCAAAGGTCCTTCATAAAGAAGCACATACAGATGAAAATCGCAAGGTTTTGAAATAACTGTTATCAAAAGAAGAATTTCAGAAATTTCAAAATCAGCAAAAGCAAAGTGTTTTACCAGTAGACAGTGCAATAAAGAGACCTATTTACCTCGATAAATCAATTTAGCTAAACTCATTGATAGAGAATAGCTAGTTACTCAAAGATTACTCATAATTCATAACAACATACCAATAGCCAAAATAAGCTCAATCAGTCTACTATCTTGAGAACTACTCATGGGAATAGTAGCAGAAAATGGTGAATGAGTATTCTTAAATTATTATTCTGAAGGAACTATCAATGCTCACAAACAGATCGAATTTTTTACATGAATGTGAGAAATCTTATGCTGAAAAAATTAGAAGTGCCAAAGACGATGAAGCCAAACAGCTTTTTGCCTCTATTCTAAGTATTGAAGCAGAATATTGCGCTTTGTTTAAGGACGAAGCAAAGCATTTCATGAGAGAAGTTAGTGGATCAAGGATCTCAAATTCTTTAGTTCTCCATATTACTAAAAATTTATCTGACCCAATATCTTTTTGGCATTATGCGTCCTTCTTTAAATGGGGATCGTCGTCTTCACTGATAAGTCTTTGGAAAGCACTGACACTGTCTATTGATTGTAAGGAATTAATTTACTGGATAGCAATTTGAGAAAGAAATAGTGCTATTTTTTGGGTTTATTGTTTTTTGCCATAATTAACCAATTTTGTTTTTTCAAGTTTATGACATTGAAAACATTTAGACTCTCACTCGCTGCTTGTACATGATCCGAAAATACTCCCGATTTTAAACACAAGAAGAAGCACTTTTCTACGAGAAACTTTCAACTGTGATTTTACAAATCATCACTGAAAATGATTTTTAGATTTCTCGTTTCTACATCGCTAATATCCTTGGGTACATCAAATAAATCGGAGTTGCATACACACCTAAGACTCTCAAGAATATTCAAACAATCGCTGTATGCATTTTAGCTTTTAAATACCTTAGTTTTACTTCAAATTGTATTAACTTTATATTATTTTAAAAAAAAAAAGGAAAAACTTGTTGAAGCTTTGATGAATGATTTAGAAAAGAATGTTCTTCAAGAAATAGATATTAAAGCAGAAAATAAAGATTCAGAGAACTATATGCGATCACCTGAAGAAATAGAAAATACTTCTCCAGATTACTTTTTCCGTTTGCTTCTAGCCTTGAGTTACTGTAATAATCTGCCATAACGTGTTATTAACCATCTATTCAAGAATATTGTCGATAGTGGACTTGCATTCTTCGATAAAGTCACAGTAATTAAAATTCTATCATAGCTTATGTTCAGCGGAATACCAATAAATGAGGAAATCGCTGAGGCAATAAGGAAAAATAAGAAAGTTACTCAAGATTTAAACATCCGAGAGATCTACGTGTTTATATATTCTTTCAGAGACAGTAATTAAGATTTAGGTAGGCTGTACCATCATTTCTATTACTAGACTGGACTATTCCTTGATAATGTCACTGTCCTGAACGATTTTAAGCAAGTTGTAATGGTCGCTAAGATCCATCATGATATTCTGACATCGAAGATTCTCGACCACAAGAGAGTTTATATTGAGAAGAGAACAAATTAAGTGCTTAACTTGATCAACAAGAGTTGCACTGATGCAATATGTAGAGACTACATTGCAGATGTCATTTACATTTCCTCCTTATTTGTCCCTTACATCAACAAACCAGATTTCCTCTTTTCTAAGATCACTAAGAATATTGTAAATGTTATTGTGTTTATTTTTTATTATTTTAAATTGGTTATTTTTAATTCTTTCAAAAGAGCTATTTGAAGCTGAACAGTGAAAACAGACCACTTTTCACAAGCTTTGTTAATAAACTGCTTGAGAAGCTACAACCTTAATACGATTTCTTCACAAATAACTTAAGCTAAGACATCGAATTTAATGATAAGTTTTAGCAGGAAACACGTTAACTTCTTGCTGCTTTCATAAAGAAATTTACTGAAAGCAAATTACTCAGTTTTTTCCTTCTCACAGTGTAAATATGTGCTTCTCCTGGACTTCTTTAGTAGATCTTTGTCTCACCTACTGAAAGGTAAACAAACAAAACTTGAAAAGTTGATATTTTTTTGATGATTATTTCATATTTTTTTTCAAATTTAGATACGAATTAACAAAGAACATGGCAATCTAGCTGTCTAGAATTCTCGGGCATGAAAACAATAAATTTGGCATTCAAAATCTCATTGTATTCTCTTAATTCCTTGATGCCAATAGTGAATTCATTTCTGATTAATAAGTTCTCCATCGAGTAGCAGTAGCACTCTAACTTTCAATCATAAAAGCTACAGCTGGGAGAAATTCTCCAAACGATGACTTGATCTGGGTACATCATTTATCTAGTGTTCTCAAGCGCATTAATCCCAAGCTTATTGAGAAAGAAAAATCTCAGCTGAAAGAATACTTTTAAAGAAATGTAATCCAACCGATATGCGACGATTAAATTGGTATTGTAAGTGAGATTGTCCATGAAGATGGCATTGTATAATTCTTCAATTAAAATGTGAATAACAGCGCTATGCATAACATAATAATGCTGCCTATCGTTATTCGAAATCTTGATATAAAAATATCATAATAACCTGATCTCTAAAAGTTCCTCCTTCCTAAACTTGTCAAAGAAGCCAAATATTGGAATGGCCAGCAGCTTGTTGATAACTTACTCTGCTTGAATGAACTCAAAATAGACGCATTTGAGATTTTTGAATCCTGCAGTGAAAATCTTTTCTCAACACTCATACTCTATCAAGAAACATAGGAATTTACATTGAATACTGAGATCTATCCCTCCTCTGACAAACTCATTGCTCTTTTAGCCGCTTTTGATGCTCAATATCGCAAGTAAACTCAAAAACTATTCTTTACAAATATTGATTGTGTTTTAATATTTTAAGTCATGTTGTGAAGAATCCAAATTACGAAAACTCAAGACCTAAACGCTTCGTTGCTCTCAACGTTCTTGCTTGCTTTGTTTTCAAGCACCTTTCCCATTCAATCTTGGAAGTAAAACATCATTTCTTGCTATTCTTATTTGCTCAAATTCAAAAAATAACTTGAATTATTTTTGTTTGTTTCCAGAGTATTTTCGATCTTCTTGGAAAAAAGCAATAAATCTACTTTAAACCTTTTATCCAAAACGTCAACAATAAAGCATTTAATCTGCCAGATGATTAGATTCTATCATTCTACTCTAAACTTCCAAGTACGCTACTTTTATTTCTAATTCCTTTCAAATTTGTAACAATAAATTTATCTAAACCTTTTTTGTGAATCAGGGTTTATTTCGAACAAAGATTTATCTTTAAGAGTACAAACCAAGTTAGATGTACAAATTAGCTCAGGCTCTCATGATATTTCTTCGATTAGCATGTACATAAAGGTAATTAATTATATTCTTACTTTCAAAAGTAACTTTGCTTTATATTAATAATTTTGTTTTAGACATTTACTAAAGAAATGGTATTCAAATCTGAAGTAACCCATATGCTGCTATCATATCTTCATGAATAACCTTCTGCTGCCTTCCTCGAATCGCTGCTGGAATATTTTAGCATTGGCAGAATAATCTCCGAAGATAAACATCTAGATACTCTCACTTCTTATTACCGCAAATATTATGATAACTTAGCTAACGAAGCTCATCTAAACATGCTACAAATCATAACTATTCACTAAATCAGCAATGGAAATAAAGTCTTAAGCCTTCCTGATGATATTCCTCTTCATGAACCAACATTCTTTAAAACAGTGAACAGATTCACTGTTGACGGAAAAGAATACACCATCCCTTATCAAGACAGTTTTTCACTCACTTATGAACTTCAAGTTCCTTAATATAAAATCTACCCTAAAAGCTCTAGAACTTCTGAAAGTGCAGTCATCGGTGGAGAATATGATTTCAGTGGACTCAAGCCTTAGTAAAATCAGGATGTTATGAATGAGGCATTGATGTCTTCGTAAATCTATGAGTATCTCAAAAATCAATGTTACAATCATTACTCGCAGTAATACTAAGCTGCTCATATTAGCCGCTATTATGTCTACAATTTACTCACTTCAAAGAAGCTGAACAAAGATAGTATAGTTGAAGAATAGCGTCTTAATCAATTGTTCAAGATCTGCTAAACTGAATAAAATATGCTCAATAAACAAACTGAAAGTTATTCTAATTTCCTTTTAGACTTCACTGCTGTTCTAAATTCAACTTTGCCGTAAACTTATACGTATGATATGGCATATTCCCAACTCGATACTGGAAATCTTTTTGTAGACATTTCGGTGAAATCAGCTGAAATTAGTGAAAAGAACTAAAAAATAGGATTCATTTATGTTCAAAAGTCCATCCGTAATCTAGATGAAACTTCCAGCAGCAGCAAGTATATTCTTCCTGCATTTACTCAAATGAAAATCCATATGCTTGAGGAAAAGTTCGGCTGGACGATTTTCCCGATATTCTATGATCAATGGGCGGAGAACTTCCCCAATTCAGGAGCTAAAAAATTATTTATTCAAAAAGCTCTTGGGTTACAGAAATGAAAGAAGATAATTTGTAAGTTTATTCCATTAAATACTTGTGTATTTGTCTATTTTCAACAGTGGTGGTTCTCTCTAAACGATAAGCTTATGCTGTTTCATTTCTGATTTGTTATTTTTTTTAGCCTTCAACTATTTGTTTAATAACACTTTTCTTAGAGGAACTTTAAGAGTGGGTAATAGAATAATATTTTCTTGGCAAATTATTAAAACAATCAAGATTCCTTTTCAATTTTGTGATTCAGTTCAAGTGCAAATAATATTGATAATCAAAAAAAGTATGTTCGCCCGAAAGAAAGCTCAAGATCAAGAGAATCGTAAGCCTTCTGCTTCTCCAGAAATCGAACAGCAGTCAATAAGTCAATAAAGAGTCATTCAATTCATTTTAGACTTTAATTGATCCCTTCTAATCTATTGAATTCTAATACAGGATGTGATTAATACAGAAGTAAGACAGCGCATAGAGCTTTTCCAAATCGATAAATGTTTCAATCATTGCGTTAAATCATTCATGGAAAAGCTCTTTTCACCATATGAAAAAGAATGCTTTAACGTGTGTCTTCAGAACCTCACAGCTTTCAAAATTGAGGCCTTCAATGCACTGGAAGACTTCAATTGAAAAACAGAAAAATAAGATACTCAAAGACAATTAAAGGAATTTGTTTTTTTGGAAAGTGTTAAGTGCAGATTTAGCTAAAAAAGAAGAATCTTTTCGTTTCTAATAAATACTGTATTAACTCAAAATATTTATTTGCATTGTGTATCTATCTATCCGCAATCAATTTAGGTTTCTTGAAAGAATCATTCTTACAACAATGTCAAAACTAACCTCTACCATTCTACCAAATAGCCCCATTTTGTGTTAATGAATTCAAAGAAACAACTTTTTAATTTAACTTAGAAAAAAGATTGTTATTATGTATGACATAAATCGAGAAAATGCTAGAATGTTTCAGAAGAAACATAAATCATTCTGATGCTTCTCTTTTCTTTTTTTCTAAAAAATTATCTTTGCGATGGTTAAAGATAGCCATAAGTACTGTTTTGTTTATTTCTCATCTATCCTTATCAGTAACAAACTCAGCAATTCTTGGGACTACTTTTGGCTTAAGTCTAGTGAAAGCGTCATCCAGTCTTTTGATTTCATCGTCAACCTTTGCAAGTTCTTCTTCACTGAGATTCTCTTTCATTTTATCACGGACTTCTTTCTGTTTATATAAATAAATCGAAGTTATTCACTAAATTCTCAAACAAATTATTATTGAAATGAAACCTTCCTCTAGAGAGCCATTTTAATCTGATCTTCAGCTAGGTGCTATGTGTAGACACGCTCAGCTAGCTTTCTTCCAACTTTGAACCATTTTAAGAGTTAGAATAAGGTTAACCAAAAAAGAAACAGGATTATCTAGAAATTTACAGTGTTCTTCCACATATTTTCTATCTTCTTCAGAGTAGTCATCGTCCGTGAATTCCTGTCCCATTCGCTTCTTGTGCCTATCATAGGTTAATCATTATATTAGCTTTGTTAGACTTGAATAAGTTCTTTTGAATTACTATTTGAGTGCTTCATATTTTCTCATACTGTTTTCTTTCTGGTACATCCTAAGTTCAAATCTCATCAAAAGACAGCTAAGCAAACGAAAGATTTATCATACTCATAAAAGCTATATCCCATGATGATACAACCAGCATTGGCAGCCAATTTTATGAATAATCTAGCGAAGCTGTTGGAAGCCATAGTGTCGAAATTTCTTAACAAAAATATGCTTTTGAGGTTATTTTTGACAAATTAATGTTTTTTACAAAACAAGAAACATAATTTATCTTGAAAATTGATCGATTTCACTTGGAAAAATCATTTTTCTTTTCCATACTTTTCCCCTCTGAAAGAAGCAAACATCCTTAAGAACGAGAGTGAAGATCAATCCAGATTTAAATAAAAAAGACCACATGGAAACATGTATGGGTAAAAGCATAATATTCTCATGATAATATAAGTGAAGATCAACTCGTTGTGTGTATTGATATTGTATTGCCAATATATTTTTATCTTCATTATCTAGCCTTTGGTTGATTGCTCAGAAAAGAATGAATTGCTTTCTAACAGATCCGACGATCTCGTTAGGAATGACTTGCAAGGCATTGAATCTGACAGTCTTAGAAATAGGTTTGCACTAACCAGCGACAAGAATATCACCTTCAGTAACAGTGAAGCAAGGAGAAACGTGAACGGCAATGTTTCTGTGTCTCTTCTCGTATCTGTTGTACTTTCTAACGTAGTGCAAGTAATCTTTTCTGATGATCACAGTCTTGTTCATCTTGGTAGAAATGACTAAACCCCTAAAATTTAATAAATAAGTCGATTAACAAAAAGAATTTGCTGTCTTTGCTATGCTAAATTTTGTATTTTTCGCCATTTTCTTCAAGTAATTCCACTTTTTTTTGTAAACTATTTTGACTTTAAAACATCTCAGTACTTGATGATTTTTCCTCTGATGGAGATGTTAGAAGTGAAGGGGCATTTCTTATCAATGTAGGTACCATCAATAGCTTCCTTGGGTGTCTTGAAACCCAAACCGATGTTCTTGTAGTATCTAACACCTGTAGATGATTTCTTAGCCAAGAGTTTCTTGTTGTTCAAGAAGACGGCATCTTGTTTTTGGAAAGATCTTTGGGTCTGTTTGATTATTCAACAATAGAAAAATTGTAAAACTGCAAGTAATTCAAGTGTAAAGTTCTATCTTCATGAAAACAATGCTAATTGTATTCATTAAGGAATCATTCTTCGTTTTGAGCTTTGCAAAAAATAAAAATGGAAATCAACTTACTTGGATATCCATTTGCTTGTGTCTTGCTAGTAAATTTAGATTTTGATTGTTTTGTTTGGTTTTATTGCTTGATTATGGATTCGTAGCCTTTATTTTTGCTTTCTTTAATCGATTAATCAGCTGCAAATGAACATTGTTTAAGTTTGCCCCCTTTCTAATTTTATCTAAGAAATCAATTCAAAAAGATCTGAGTGAAGATCTTTTCTCAGTTGGAGCCAAAACAAAACAATACTTTTTGAAAAAGAAACAACCAAACAATCAATTGAATCTTGAAATAACATGAAAGTTTCCTCAAAAAATAACACTAACTATCCCTTTCCATTCTTCAACTAATTTTTATTATAAATCAATAAATTCTAAAATCAAGAAGGACATACTATGAAATAGCTAATAATATCAAAAAGTAGAATCTTCATCGTAAGGACGATAATATTTCCTGAAAGGATTCGTAGTTTTAAATGAAGGACTACGATATTGCTACCAATAGTCGATATTTATATCAGGGAAATCTCTGTAGTCGTAGAGATTATACTTTGGTCCTTCGCCTAATCGCTTATTCTTACTCATGATAGTCTCAGAAAGATAAAGAAACAGTTCCCAGAATTTACATTTAAACTACCTCATAAATCCAATCACTTTCTTGTTCCTGAAAAATGCAAAAATAATATTTCTTGTGAAAATTTCAAATCTAACGAATAATTCTTTTACTTTTCAAGTCCTTCTGATTCACTCTTAACATGATCGATAATCGCATTCATTCGCTAAGATTCTTTAGCGTTATCGTAGATAAATAAATTCATTTCATTGTTAAGTCTCCAACTCCATCTATCATTATTGAAAGAACCTAAAAAAAACAAAATCATAAAAACCAAAATATTGAGATAAACTCTGTTACCAACAGTGAAGTGCTTATCATCGACCATGTATGTCTTCATATGTAGTAATCGATCTGTGATTTCATAAACCTTACATCCATTGTCAACGAGGTTTTTCATAAGATTTTTATTGCTGAGTTTCGAATAAGCAGGTTAATCTCTGTTCTATGAAGTAATCAACTCAACACTCACTCCTCTTTTCAGAGCTTCAATCAAAACATCATCAAACTCCTTCATTGGATAGTAATATGGCTGGATCATAACTATTTTATCTTTCGCATTTTTAATTTATCGTAAAACCTCCTCTTGACAATCTTTCACATTTGGTTAATGATTCTTTCTTATCACTGATTTAACATCGCTGAATTGACTGTCAGGGTATTACTTATCAAGCAAAGCACATGTCTCATGATTACTCCGATGATATTTATTCAAAGTCAAGCCATATAAATCAGCTGTTTCTCTAATATGCGCACGATATCGCTATAAATTCATATTTTTTGTGAAATAATTCATGTCATAGAATTCATGTGTCCCGTATTTGTACCCTCCATAGCAATCTTCAAAGTTCGCACTGCCTATGCAAGCGAAATTGTCAATCACTAAGATCTTCTCGTGATGTCTGCGGAAGAACTCCTAACTTGGAATATTCTTGTAAATATAGCGATAAGTTGGATTAAGACTTTTAAAGAGTCCTCCATGCTTTTCAAACTCACTAAGGAGCTTCTTATCGATATGATTCTGCAAATCATCGACGAAGAGACAGACATTGCAACCTCTCTTGCAAGCCTCGATCATTTTTACAAAAGTTGTGTTTGCAGTTTCCATGTTGTTGAAAGCGTATGTCAATATCCATACATTGGTCTGATAAAAGGAGTCAAAACAAACGAAAATAAGAGCTATGCTTTACCTATCATTGTCTAAGTTTCAAATATTAAACTTACCTTTGCTTAATCGATCTATTGCCATATTCTCTTGAAGAAATCATCTCCTAAAAACAAAAAAAGTCCAACCCACAAAAAGAGTTCATTATAAAATGGAATTTGGAAACTAAATCTGCGTACCTTCATAAAGCAGCTCTGATTCGGGAAAAAGAACTTCATCCAACTTCTCATATTTGGATTAGATCTTCACATTAGCAAGCTTGCTCCTTTTGTAAAATGTACTATTGAAGAACTCCATTTTTTGGATTATCAATTTATCTAAAAGGAAAAAAAAGTTAATATAATTTCTATCAGAATTAGAAAGTTCTTCAAGTGTATCTGATTCCTTTTTACTCAATCGACTATTAAATTAAATATTTTGTGTTAGACTCCAAGAGTAAAAATTATCCAGGATGTGTTATTTTTATTTATACTTAATCATTTGTTTTCGCTTTCTTTTTAATAATTGTTTTATTAATCTTGCAAATTCATATTTGTTTTTCTCAATAAGCTGAAATGATTGAATACATTGATTTTTTATCTTTCTATTAATAGGAAATGACTAAATTTATTATTTATTTATTATTTTTTTTAATGTGATAAATTATGGGGTTGGGGTTGGGGTTGGGGTTGGGGTTGGGGTTGGGGGTTGGGGTTGGGGTTGGGGTTGGGGTTGGGGTTGGGGTTGGGGTTGGGGTTGGGGTTGGGGTTGGGGTTGGG